>ERZ1673962.49-NODE-49-length-102706-cov-159.508227_pt1 | contig 102706 bp, 91 predicted proteins | sample MGYA00580188_ERZ1673962 | MGnify/ENA primary metagenome ERZ1673962 (study PRJEB41334, sample SAMN05608104) | rock metagenome | biome: terrestrial subsurface; feature: shale formation; material: shale | place: USA: Pennsylvania ...
GGCGCAGGCCTTTTACTATTCGCGCAGCCTTTTCACCGCGCTTCGGCGCCTGCTTTGAGTCAATCGATGAAACAGTACCTCGACCTGATGCGCCACGTGCGCGACCACGGCACCTTCAAGAGTGATCGTACCGGCACCGGCACCTACAGCGTGTTCGGCCATCAGATGCGCTTCGATCTGGCCGAAGGTTTTCCGCTGGTCACCACCAAGAAGTGCCACCTCAAGTCCATCATCCACGAGCTGCTGTGGTTCCTTCAGGGGGACACCAACATCAAGTATCTGAAGGATAACGGCGTGCGCATCTGGGATGAGTGGGCCGACGAAAACGGTGAGCTGGGGCCGGTGTATGGCTACCAGTGGCGCAACTGGCCGTCGCCCAATGGCGAGTCGGTGGATCAGATCGCCAAGCTGGTGCAGATGATCAGGAGCAATCCGGATTCCCGTCGCCTCATCGTTTCAGCCTGGAATCCGGCGCTGGTGGACCAGATGGCCCTGCCGCCGTGCCATGCGCTGTTCCAGTTCTATGTTGCCGACGGCAAGCTCAGCTGCCAGCTGTACCAGCGCTCGGCCGACATCTTCCTCGGCGTACCTTTCAACATCGCCAGCTACGCATTGCTGACGCTGATGGTGGCGCAGGTCTGCGATCTGCAACCGGGCGAGTTCATCTGGAGCGGCGGCGATTGCCACCTCTATTCCAATCACCTGGAGCAGGCCGACCTGCAGCTGGCTCGCGAGCCGCTGGCGCTGCCGACGATGAAGCTCAATCCGGACGTGAAGGATCTGTTCGCCTTCCGCTTCGAGGACTTCGAACTCGTCGATTATCAGGCCCATCCGCATATCAAGGCCCCAGTAGCGGTGTGACCCCCTGAACTTTGGTCGCAAAAGCTCATCGGTTTAATCGCGTTGTCACATTTGCCCTATAGACTCGACCGGACTGTATTTCGGGAGCTATGGCATGCGCAGGGTCGTGTTCAATCAGAAGGGTGGTGTCGGCAAGTCCAGCATCGCCTGCAACCTCGCTGCCGTCAGCGCCTCGCAGGGCTATCGCACGCTGCTGATTGATCTCGATGCCCAGGCCAACTCCAGTCATTACCTCACCGGCTTGACGGGTGACGATATCCCCACCGGCATCGCCGACTTCTTCAAGCAGGTGCTGGCCGGCGGCGCGGCTGGCAAGAAGGCGCGTCCGCCGATCATCGAAACGCGCTTCGACAACCTGCACCTGATTACGGCCACCGCCGAACTGGCAGATCTGCAGCCCAAGCTCGAAGCCAAGCACAAGATCAACAAGCTGCGTAAGCTTCTGGACGGTCTTGATGACGACTACGAGCGTATCTATATCGATACGCCGCCGGTCCTCAACTTCTATACCGTTTCAGCGTTGATTGCGGCGGATCGTTGCCTGATCCCCTTCGACTGCGACAGCTTCTCCCGGCAGGCGCTGTACGGTCTGCTCGCTGAGATCGAGGAGTTGCAGGAAGACCATAACGAAGGCCTGGTAGTCGAAGGCATCGTGGTCAACCAGTTGCAACCGCGGGCGGCCCTGCCACAGCAGATGATCGAGGAAATGCTGGCCGAGGGACTGCCTATGCTGCCGGTGCATCTGATGAGCTCGGTGCGGATGCGTGAATCCCACCAGGCCTGCATGCCGCTGATCCATTTCGACCCAAGGCACAAGCTGACCCGGCAGTTTGTCGAATTGCATGAGTATCTTGAGGGTGCAGTCTGACTGCAGCTTCGCTGCAGGTTTCAGCGCGCAATCAGTACGTCGCAGGGCGGGTGATCCAGGTATTGCCGGGTCAGGCTGCCCAGCAGCGCGCTGCTCATCTCGCCACGACTATGACCGCCGAGGGCCAGCAGTTGTGGCTGCAGTTCGGCAATCGCCGAATCCAGGCAGTTGCTGCGCTCGCCCTGACGCAGTGTCGACTTGAGCAGCGCGCCGTTGTCGGGCAGCCCGGCCTTAAGGTCCTCGGTCAGTTGCTCGAACAATTCCTGTTGCAGCACCCGCTCGTCTTCGTCCGGGCTGTGCACTTCAGCCACTTCATGGATATTCAGTGCGGTCAGTTCGGCGCCGCTCGGCAATAGCTGCCAGGCCGTCTGCAGGGCGCGGCTGGCGCAGCGCGAGTAGTCCAGGGCAGCCAGAGCGCGTGAATAGGGCTGCGCAGGCGTGATGGCGAGCAACAGAGGAATCGGGCAGCCCAGCAGGATGCGTTCCAGGGTGGTGCCGGCGAAACCCTGGGGCGACCGGCGATGGTGCTGGCCGAGCACCAGCAGGTCCGCTTCCAGCCCGCTCGCCTGGGTCAGGATTTCCTCCACGGGTCGTCCCCGGCGAATCCAGGGTTGCAGCTCGCTTAGCCCCGCCTCGTTCAGCCTGGCGTGCAGGTAGGCACGTGCTTGCTGTTCATCGCCGTGCTCATCGAGCACGTACAACAGGCTCAGGTGTGCATGGCCTTGCCGTGCCAGTTGTGCCGCGCGGCGCAACGCCAGATCGGCTTCCGGACTGAGGTCGTGGGCGACGAGTATGTGCTGAACCATGATGGCCTCGGGGCTGAACGAAGGTGGCCAGTATGCCGCGCCAGCCCGGTGATTGTCCCGCATGGCACCCAGAGGCAGACCTGTTTGGCACTGGGAAATACGCAACACTTAACGGTCGTGCTTTTTTCAATACACGGCTACCGCTATGCTGGCGACCATTCAAGCAGGAGCGAATGATGAGCAAGGTCAGTGTGCTGGTGGTGGATGATGCGCCTTTCATCCGTGATCTCGTCAAGAAGGGGCTGCGTGGCCAGTTTCCCGGTATCCGCATCGAGGAAGCGGTGAATGGGCGCAAGGCCCAGCAGATGCTTGAGCGCGACCGCTTCGACCTGATCCTCTGCGATTGGGAAATGCCTGAAATGTCAGGTCTGGAACTGCTTTTCTGGTGCCGCGAACAGGAAAAACTCAAGACGCTGCCGTTCATCATGGTCACCAGCCGGGGTGACAAGGAGAACGTGGTGCAGGCGATTCAGGCCGGGGTATCCGATTTTATCGGCAAGCCCTTCACCAACGAGCAGCTGACCGGCAAGGTCCGCAAGGCGCTGGGGCGGGCCGGCAAGCTCGATGCGCTGGCTGCCAGCGCGCCTGTGCGCACCATGGCTACCGGGCTGGCCAATGATTCACTGGCCGCGTTGACGGGTGGCAAGGCGGAGGTACTCAAGCCGGCAGTGGCCGAAGCGCCTGCGGCGTCCGCCGCTGCTGACAGGCCCGCCCTGGGCGCAGCCATGCCGCTTGTGCAGCCGCGTGTGGAAAAACCCTCCGTCAGTGGTGGGCGCGGGCAGGGGCAGTTGCGTCTTGCTTCGGGCACGCTCGCCTGTGTGATCAAGGCGCTCAGCCTGAAGGAAGGGTTGCTGGTGGTCAGGCGTGGCGAGACCCTGCCGCAGGTGCTTGAAGGCGCAGTGCTTGATCTGGAGCAGGGCGAGGGCGGCGAGGTGGCAAGGCTGAACGGCTATCTGCATGCGGTCGCCGCGTTCGAGCCGAAACCCGATAGCGAATGGCTGCAACTGACCTTCCGTTTCGTCGATCGCGATCCGCAAAAACTCGACTATCTGTCACGCTTGATCGCCCGCGGTACGGCGCAGCGACACTTCGTCCCCGGCGCCTGAAGCAGAAAGGCGGCGGCAAGTCGTCCGGGCTGCATCCTGTCGACTGGCGTGCATTACGGTAATGAACCGCTTCACACCCCGATGGTTGGCGACTCGCGCAGAGTCGATTGCGCTGCTAGTCTGCGGCTTCTGCACACATCATGAAGTTGTCGCTATGTCGGGACGTATTTTCGCGCTGCTCGGATTGTCCTTGCTGGCCCTTCCGGCCTCGGCGCTGACCATTTACAAATACACCGATGCCAATGGTGTGGTCACCTACAGTGACCAGGCCGTGTCGGGCGCAGCCGTGTTCACCTTCAACGACCGCATGGTCGAAAAGCTCGACAATCAGGTGAAGCTGGAAACGCGCAAGCATGCCGCAGGCGAAACCCTGCTGGTGCGCAACGACCTGTATGCGCCAGTGGATATCGAGCTGAAGTTCGACGGCGTGCAGAACGCAGTTGGGGTGCCGGACAAGCCGATTCGCTGGGTGCTGCCGCCGCGCAGCCAGATTCGTCTGGCGACGCTGGCACCCCGTGATCCGTCCCGTCCGCTGAAATACACGCCCCGGCTGCGCCACGCGCTGGGCGACCCGCGCCTGCTGCCCAAGCCTTACAAGTATCCGCTGCCCTGGCGTGGCGGCCCCTTTCGCCTGACCCAAGGCGCCAACGGCCAGTACAGCCACTTCACGCCCAAGGGGCGCTATGCGGTGGATATCGCGATGCCCGAGGGTACGCCCATCGTCGCGGCGCGTGGCGGTACGGTGGTGCGGGTGGAGAACGAGCAGAGCGGGCGCGGCAATAATCCGGCTGGCAACTTCGTGCGCATCCTGCATGACGACGGCACCATGGGCGTCTACCTGCACCTGATGAAGGGCTCGGTAGCGGTGCGCGAGGGGCAGCGCGTCAGCGCCGGCAGCAGCATCGCCCGTTCGGGCAATACCGGCAACAGCACGGGCCCGCACCTGCATTTCGTGGTGCAGCGCAATGTCGGGCTGACGGTCGAATCGATTCCCTTCGAATTTTCCCGGCCAGTGGGCAGCCTGCCGAACTTCGCCGTGGGTGGTGAGTAACGAGCGTCCGGCAGGCCGTGGCTTTCAGCGGGATCAGCGGTTCGTTGAAAGCCGGGGCAGTTTCAGCAACCTGTTAGAACGCCAGACCAACCTTCAGGCCCACCTGTTCCTGCTTGAGCTTGCTGTTTTCGGCAAGTGCGCTGTTGCTGTCGAGTTCATAGCGGGTCTGGGTGTAATACAGGCTGGTGCTGATCGGCATGTTGTTGATGCCCTTGTTCCAGAGCACGCTCAACTCGCCGTAGGGGTTTACCTTTTCCTTGAGATCGACGGTGTCGCTCTCCCCGCCAACCTCCAGTTTGCTATCGGCCTCGATGGAATAGCGTGCGCCCACTTCCAGGCGCACGGTGTAGTCCGGCGTCAGGTAGTTGTAGCCAACGCCGGCCTTGGCGAAAGGCGAGCGGGTGGTCAGCTTGACGTCTTCTTCAAGCAGGCCGACGCGTACGTCGTCCTGCTCGATGCGGCCCCAGTCATAACCGCCGCCGACGATCAGGTCGACGTAGTTGTTTGTGCTCAGCGCTGCACGCAATCCGAGATCCAGGTCTGCTCGAGCGGAGAGGTATTCCACGTCGTCCTTGTCGCGATACTGGCCTTCGGCGCCGATCTGGTAGATGAAGCCTTCCTGCCCGGTCAGCTTGTTGCCGAAGTTGTAATACAGGCCGCCCTGGTTGAGGCGCTCCTTGTCGCTTTCATCGCCGAGGGTCAGCTTGTACTGATTGTGCGAGCCGATGACGCCGAGGTTCGAGATCGGGCCCGTTGCGGATTGAGCGAAGGCATGGGTGCCGGCCAGGCACAGGGTCAGTGTAGCGGTAGTGGTCAAGCCGTTGATGCGCATGAGGGTAGCTCCATCTTGTCAGACGAGAATTAGCGGCTAAAAGAAGCCGCCTATGCCGTGGACCGGCACTACCTTCAAAAAATTCTGCCTAGCGCGATGGACGGTCGATTTTTCAAGTAAATCAGCGACTAGCAGCCAGTATGTAAACAAACATGTAAGCACCGGGGCGGCGTGGAGCCAACCGCTATTGCTGAACCCGGAGTACCTTCGCCAGCACGATTTTCGGGCCGCGCATTTTCTTGATGATGATCTGCAGGCCATCGACCAGCAGCTCTTCGTTTTCCTCGGGGACGCGCTTGAGGGTTTCGTAGATCAGCCCGGCCAGTGTGTCGGCTTCGATATGGTCGAGGTCGACATGGAGCAGGCGTTCGACCTTGAACAGGGGTGTGTCGCCGCGCACCAGCAGCTTGCCCGGCTGGTAGGTGAGGATGCCGCGCTCGGTCTTGCGGTGTTCGTCCTGAATGTCGCCGACCAGCACTTCCAGCACGTCTTCCATGGTGAGAAACCCCACCACCTTGTGATCGCCTTCCTCGACCAGTACGAAGTGCGCGCCGCCCTGGCGGAACTGTTCCAGCAGATCGCTCAAAGGCAAGTGTCTGGAAACCCGCTCCAGCGGGCGCAGCAGCTCGTCGAGGCGGAAGTTTTCGGCCAGATCCTTGTCGCTTGCCAGCGCCAGCAGCAGGTCCTTGATATGCAGCAGACCGGTGTACTCACCCTGCTCGCGGTCATAGACCGGATAGCGGCTGTACTTGTGAAAGCGGATCACGTCGAGGATCTGCGACAGCGGCGCGTCATGCTCCAGTTGCAGCAGGTCCTCGCGCGAGTTGGCCCAGTCGGCCACTTCCAGCTCACTCATCTCGACCGCCGAGGCGAGCACCTGGATCTGCGCGTTGGTCGGGTCAAGAGCGCGATTGGAATGCAGGATCAGCTTCAGCTCTTCGCGGGTGTAATGGTGCTCGTAATTGCCACCGGGCTCACCCTGGCCGGCAATACGCAGAATGGCGTTGGCGCTGGCGTTGAGCAGGTAGATCGCCGGATACATCAGCCAGTAGAACAGGTACAGCGGCACCGCCGTCCACAGCGACAGCAGCTCGGGTTTGCGGATCGCCCACGACTTGGGTGCCAGCTCGCCGATCACGATATGCAGATAGGAAATGATGAAGAATGCGGTGAAGAAGGCGATGCCGTGGAGCAATACCGGGGAGTCGATGCCGAGCGTCGTCAGCAGCGGCTCCAGCAGGTGGGCAAACGCCGGCTCGCCGACCCAGCCGAGACCCAGCGAAGCCAGGGTGATGCCCAGCTGGCAGGCGGACAGGTAGGCGTCCAGCTGGTTGTGTACTTTGCGCAGGATATGCCCGCGCCAGCCGTGCTGTTTGGCAATGGCCTCGACCTTGGTCGCGCGCAGTTTGACCATGGCGAACTCGGCGGCGACAAAGAAGCCGTTGAGCAGGACCAGCAGCAGAGCAAAGAGAATCAGGCCGAAGTCGGCGAAATACGTGGGGGCGTTATAAGCGGGGGAGGGGTCCATGAAGATTTCAGATGATGGATGAGCGCAGCACAATGGGGCTCATTGTGCTGGTTTTCAAGGGCCGCTGGATGGGGGCTCTGACAGGCGATGTACGTGACGCTGGCTCAGCGGCTCAGCGTCAGCGAATGCGGGAAGCTGCAGGTAAAGGTGCTGCCCTTGCCCGGTGTGCTGTCGATATCCAGACGACCCTGATGACGCAGCAGTACGTGCTTGACGATGGCCAGGCCAAGGCCGGTGCCGCCGGTGCTGCTGGCGCGGCTGGAGTCGACCCGGTAGAAGCGTTCGGTCAGGCGTGGCAGATGCTTGGGTTCGATACCGATGCCCGAGTCTTTCACGGCCAGGTGTGCGCCGTATTCGTCATGCCACCAGCGCAGGTGAATCTGGCCGCCCGGTGGGCTGTATTTCACCGCATTGAACAGCAGATTGGAGAAGGCGCTGCGCAATTCCGACTCGCTACCGCGTAGCGCCAGCGTGGCGTCCGCGTCGAGGCTGATGACGTGCTGCTGCTCCGCCGACAGGGCCAGGGCGTCGTTGCGGATCGACTCCAGCAGCGCGGTCACATTCACCGGTTTGGCGCTTGCCGGAGGGTCGGTGGCTTCCAGTTTGGCCAGCAGCAGCAGGTCGTTGAGCTGGTGCTGCATGCGGCCAGCCTGCTGGTTCATCTGCTGCAGCGCACGAGTCCAGCGCGGGCTGGTGTCTTCGCTGTGTTCGAGCAGGGTTTCCAGGTAGCCGGCGATCACCGTCAGCGGGGTGCGCAGTTCGTGGGAGACGTTGGCGACGAAATCCTTGCGCATCTGTTCCAGCTGGTGGAGGCGGGTGATGTCGCGCACCACCATCAGGTATTCGCTGTTGCCGTAGCGGGTGATGGTGATCTGCAGCCAGAGGCGGTCATCGACAGGTGAGGAAAGCTCCAGCGGGTCTTCATGGCGGCCGCTGTCGAAATATTCCTTGAAGCTGGGGTGGCGCACCAGGTTGGTGATCGGATGGCCGCTGTCCTGCGGCTTCTTCAGGCCCAACAGGCGCTCGGCGGCGGGGTTCCACCACTCCAGATTGGCATCGCTGTCGAGCATGATCACCGCGTCCTTCAAGGCTGTGGTGGAGCCTTGAACACGGTCGATCACCGACTGCAGCTGCCCGCGAAGTTGCAGGTCGCGTCGTTGCAACTGGTACAGATTGTCGAAGATATCGCCCCAGATGCCGTGGCTGTCCGGCGGCGGATTGTCGGGCTGCTCGCGCTTGAGCCAAAGCTGCAGACGGAGCATCTGCCGCAACGTCCAGCCGAGATAGCCGGCCAGGCCCAGCACCAGCGCCCAGGCGTACTCACCGGTAATCAGCCCGATCAGCAGACAGCCGGCCAACAACAGAAGCAGGAGGCGCACCAGAGCGCCGTGCCAGTCTTGGTTCACCGCTGATGCTCCTTGAGGCAGCCCGTGTGGAGGTCTTGTGCAACACCCGCAAGGCACCGGTCAGTTCAGGTTGCATGAAAACTGCTGTGCTCGCTCATGCGCGTAAGAAAGCCCGGGGTGCGGTGTAGTCAGCTCTTGGTGGAAAAACGATAGCCGGTGCCACGCACAGTCTGCACCAGGTTCTCGTAGGTTTCGCCCAGCGCCTTGCGCAGGCGGCGGATATGCACGTCCACGGTGCGTTCCTCTACGTACACATTGCCGCCCCAGACCTGGTCGAGCAACTGGCCGCGTGTATAGGCGCGCTCCTGGTGGGTCATGAAGAACTGCAAGAGCCGGTATTCGGTAGGCCCCATTTCCGCCGGGATACCGTCGAGGGTGACGCGGTGGCTGACGGGATCGAGCAGCAGGCCGCCGATCTCGATGGGCGTCTCGTTGTCGTTGGGCGCGGCTCGGCGCAGCACCGCTTTCAGGCGTGCCACCAGCTCGCGTGGGGAAAAGGGTTTGGTGATGTAATCGTCGGCACCGACTTCCAGGCCCTGGATCTTGTTGTCCTCGGCGTCTTTGGCGGTGAGCATGATGATCGGCGTGTTGGCCGTCAGCTCTTCGCGCTTTAGGCGGCGGGCCAGTTCGATGCCGGAGGTGCCGGGGAGCATCCAGTCGAGCAGGATCAGGTCCGGCTGACGATCGACGACCAGCGCATGAGCATCCTGCACATTCTCTGCTTCAAGGCATTCATAGCCGGCCATTTCCAGCGCCACCACGATCATCTCGCGGATCGGGGCTTCGTCATCGACAATCAGTATGCATTTGCCGTTCATGTCCGTTCTCGGTCCGCTTTCAGTCGTTCGGCATTAGATAACGGGAATGTTGCAGGCATGTTACAGCGGTGCGGCAGAGGCTTGCGGTAAGGTGTTCAGTCAGGCTTCAGCGGCCTGCCCTTTGAACCCTTTGGCTACCAGGTAAACCTCGTTCGAGCGCGGTCTCGACGCCGAGGGCTTGCGCACCACCACCTTGTCGAATGAGGTGCGCACGTCCCGCAGGAAATCGTCGGAGCCTTCGCCCTGGAACACCTTGACCACGTAGTTGCCATTGGGCCTGAGCACCTTGCGGACCATGTCGAGGGTGAGTTCGACCAGGTACATCGAGGAGGCCTGGTCGGCGACGGCGACGCCGCTGAGGTTGGGCGCGATGTCGGAAACGATCAGATCAGGCTGCCGGCCGTCGAGCGTGTCGAGCAGCTGCTGGAAGACGGCATCCTCGGTGAAGTCGCCCTGGATGAAGTCGACGTTGTCCAGCGGGTCCATCGGCAGGATGTCGGTGGCCACGACCCGCCCTTTCTCGCCCACCAGCCTGCCGGCCACCTGCGACCAGCCACCAGGCGCGGAGCCGAGATCCATCAGTAGCATGCCGGGGCGGATCAGCTTGTCCTTCTCGTTCAGCTCGATCAGCTTGTAGCTGGAACGCGAGCGCAGGCCATCCTTCTGCGCCTGTTTGACGTAGGGGTCGTTGATATGTTCGTCCAGCCAGCGGCGGCTGCTTTTGGATCGTTTCATGAGGGGAGCTGACCACGGAAATCAAAGAGGGGAGCGGACCAACATATCGTGTACACAGGGCTGTTGGGCGCCAAATGGCGGCAATTATAGGCCGATAATGCCGTGCAGGTTAAATCGGGGGTGCAGGCGCGGCCCCACCCAGCGCCGAGCCTGCCCGAGTGGCGCCAGACCAGGCCTGACAGCGCCAATCCGCGCCGGGTACAATCCGCGTCTTATTTTCCTCTCTTCTTCCTCTGCCGGAGTCACCGGCCAGGACCATCGCCATGATTCGCATCAACGAACTGTCTCTGCCCCTCGATCACTCCGCCGATGAGTTGCGCGGGGCCATCGTCAAGCGCCTGGGTATCAGCGACGCCGATCTGCTGAACTTCACCGTATTCAAGCGCAGCTACGATGCCCGCAAGAAGAACAGCGTCATTCTGTTCATCTACATCGTCGATCTGCAGGTGCGCGACGAGGCAGCGGTTCTGGCGCGTTTCTCCGATGACCACAACGTACGACCAGCCCCGGATACCCGGTACTACCCGGTAGGCCAGGCGCCCGCTGATTTCAGCGAGCGGCCGCTGGTCGTGGGTCTTGGTCCCTGCGGCCTGTTCGCCGCGCTGCTGCTCGCGCAGATGGGCTTCAAGCCCATCGTGCTGGAGCGCGGCAAGGATGTGCGCAGCCGCACCAAGGACACCTGGGCGCTGTGGCGCAAGAAGGTTCTGACGCCCGAATCCAACGTGCAATTCGGCGAGGGCGGTGCCGGCCTGTTCTCGGACGGCAAGCTCTACAGCCAGATCAAGGACCCCAGGTTCTACGCCCGCAAGGTGGTGCACGAGTTCGTCCGCGCCGGCGCGCCAGAAGAAATCATGTACGTGAGCAAACCGCATATCGGTACCTTCCGGCTTACCGGCGTGGTGGCCACCATGCGCGAGGAGATCATCGCCCTGGGCGGCGAGGTGCGCTTTGAAAGCAAAGTGACTGAGCTGCTGATCGACAATGGCCAGGTCGAGGGTGTGCTGCTGGCCAGTGGCGAAACGCTCCGCAGCCGTCATGTGGTCATGGCGCTGGGCCACAGCGCCCGCGATACCTTCCGCATGCTGCACCGCCAGGGCGTGTTCATGGAGGCCAAGCCCTTTGCCGTGGGTTTTCGCATCGAGCATCCGCAAGGCCTGATCGATCAGGCTCGCCTGGGCAAATACGCCGGTCATCCGGAGCTGGGCGCCGCCGATTACAAACTGGTCTATCACGCCAAGAATGGCCGCGCCGTTTACAGCTTCTGCATGTGTCCGGGCGGTACTGTGGTGGCGGCCACTTCCGAGCCGGGGCGCGTGGTGACCAACGGCATGAGTCAGTACTCGCGCAACGAACGCAACGCCAATGCCGCTATCGTTGTAGGCATCAATCCGGAGCAGGATTTCCCCGGTGGCACGCTGGCCGGTGTGGAATTCCAGGAGCGTCTGGAGTCCCTTGCCTACGAGTTGGGCGGTCGCGATTACTGCGCACCGGCGCAATTGGTCGGCGACTTCATTCGCGGCGTGCCGTCGAGCGAGTTTGGGGAGATAGAACCGTCCTACAAGCCGGGTGTGCGTCTGGGTGATCTGGCGGCGTCCTTGCCGGAATACGCCATTGAAGCCATTCGCGAAGCGCTGCCGGCGTTCGGCAAGCAGATCCGCGGTTTCGACCGTGACGATGCGGTGCTGACCGGTATTGAAACCCGCACTTCATCACCCGTGCGCATCACTCGCGACAATGAGACCTTGCAAAGCCTCAACCTGAAAGGCCTGTATCCGGCCGGTGAAGGTGCTGGTTACGCGGGCGGTATTCTGTCTGCGGGCGTGGATGGCATCAAAGTCGCCGAAGCGGTGGCCAAGTCGCTGCTGTCCGAAGTCAGTGAGCAGAACAACTGAGCGCCACATTGATGAAACTCGACGACATCAAGAAACTTCAGCAGAAAAAATACCGCGCCGAGTTTGGTCATTTCCTGGTGGAGGGCGAGCATCTGTTGCTGGAGTTGCAGAAGGCGGCCTTGCATAACCCGCAGCTGCAGCGCAGCGAGCTGTATGTCACCGCGGCCTACGAGCACTGGCAAAGCCCGTTCAGGGCTCATGTCATCAGCGATCGACAGATGGCGCAGATCGCTGACACCAAGACGCCGCAAGGCATCGTCGCCGTGGTGCCGATGCCGGAGCGTGTCGCGCCGGTCTCTGAAGCCGGTGAGCGCGCCATTTATCTGCATGAAATTCAGGACCCCGGCAACCTCGGCACCATTCTGCGTACCCTGGCCTGGTTCGGTAATTTCCGCTGTCTGCTCAGCCCCGGCAGCGTCGATCCGTACAACCCCAAGGTTGTGCGCTCCAGTATGGGCGCGATCTTTCATACGCCCATGGAGCTGGATGTGGAGCTGGACTCGTTGCGCACCCGCTTCGCGCGCATCGCCTGCCTCGATATGAAGGGCGAGCGACTGCAATCGGCCAGCTTCAAGACCTACGACTGTTACCTGTTCGGCAACGAAGCCCGTGGTGTGCCCCGTGAGCAGCTGGCTGCGCTCAACGCACAGCCGTTCACGATTGCCGGTTGCGGCGCCATCGAATCGCTGAACCTGGCCACCACCGTCAACATGTGTGCCTACGAACTGAACCGGTAACTGGCTTCGTTGATTGCTGACCGTAGTCTGGATCAGCCGTAGGCGTAATCCGGAGAGTGCGAAGCATCGACCAGCGTACAAGCCTGCAGCATCGTGCGTGGCAGAAGCACCGTCCGGCGGATCGGTGAAGCGTTGATCCGCCCTACACTTGAGCCGCTAACGACGTCAGCATCAGGCAGTTTTCAGCGCGTAATCCAGCACGATTCCCGCAAGAATCGCCAATCCCGCCCAGTGATTGTGCAAAAAGGCCTTGAAGCAGATGAGCGGATCGCGCGTGCGGGTTTTCCAGAACTCCCAGGCGAAGCAGGCGGCGGCGATGAACAGGCCGAGGTGGAACCACTGGCCCAGCTCGAAGCGCACGCCGGCCAGGATCAGGCAGAACAGCGCCATCCCCTGCAGCGTGAGGATGATGATCCGGTCGGCTTCGCCGAACAGGACGGCGGTGGACTTGATGCCGATCTTCAGGTCGTCCTCGCGGTCGGCCATGGCGTAATAGGTGTCGTAACCCACGGTCCAGAGCATGTTGGCGATGAACAGCAACCACGCTTCTGTTGGCAGGCTGCCGGTTTCGGCGGTGAAGGCCATCGGAATGCCCCAGGAAAAGGCCGCGCCCAGCACCACTTGCGGGTAATAGGTGTAGCGTTTCATGAAGGGGTAGAGCGCGGCGACGGCCAATGCGCCGAAGGACAGCCAAACGGTTGCTGCGTTGGTCAGCAGCACCAGGCCGAAGCTCAGCGTCACCAGTACCGCGAAGAGAATCCAGGCTTCCTTTGTTGTGATCTTGCCGGTGGCCAGGGGACGCTTCTTGGTACGACTGACGTGGCCGTCGAAGTTGCGGTCGGCAAAATCGTTGATTACGCAGCCGGCGGCGCGCATCAGGATCACGCCGAGGATGAAGATGATGACGTTCTTCACGCTGGGCGCGCCTTCGCCGGCGATCCACAGGGCGCCAAGCGTCGGCCACAGCAGCAGGTAGGTGCCGATGGGGCGATCCAGACGCATCAGCTGAATGAAATCGAAGGCGCGCGGATGCAAACGATTGGTTGAGTGCAGAAGCTTCTGATACATCGATGGCCTCCTGGCGAAATGGGTGTCGTGCGGCTGCTCAGTTTTCGTTCTGCGCGGCTTGCCACAGGGCGGGCAGAAAGACCTCGGCGACGAGCACGCCCAGTTTGCCCCGGCTGAATCGGGAGCGTCTGGCCCAGAGTCGCGTCTGACGAATGTCTTCAGGCAGCCAGGCGTCGGGATAGTGTGTGGCTTCGAGCGGGCCGCGGGCAAAGGCCTGGTCGCTGAACAGCAGCTCGCCCAGCGAGCGACTGCCCAGGCGCTGCAGGTCGAAGCCCGAGTCTTCCAGGGCACTGCGTGCTGCCACGCTGCGGGCGAACACCCAGGGCTCGCCATGCCCGCGCAGATACACTTCGCGCACCCAGCCGGTGCTGTCTGGCGCCACGCCAAGGGCTGCGCACTCATCGTTACGCAGCGGCTGCCAGCCCTCGCGCAGCGGCGTAACACTGAACGCGCCGTCGGCGAGGAGCGTGAGGCGACGCGTCAGCGAGCCCTTGTCGACATAGAGCCAGTCATGCAGCAGCGGGTCGAGCGGCGCGGGAAGTTGGTCGGCGGCCAGCCAGTCTTCAAATTCGGACACGGGCGAGAACAGGCAGTTGAAATGAGGCGGCGAGTCTAGCATGCCCGTGTCAGAGGCCTGCGAATGCAGCCTGCCGGAGCGCAGGCCGGTCCAGTTATGCCCATCCCTCCAGCCGCATGGTTGCCCGCACCAGCCGCTGTTCTTCCTGTTCGATTTCCTTGAGGTTGTCGCGGATGCCGTGGATATGGTCACGGGCGGCGCGCTGGGCCTGATCGGGCAGGCGCTCGGTGACCGCATGAAACAGTCGCGAGTGCTGCCGGTCGATCTGGCGCTTCTGCGCAGGGCGGTGGTAGAGGTTGTTCACCGAGGCGAACACGGTGGAGAGCATCAGATCGGTCAGCGACTGCAGGGTATGCACCAGTACCGGATTGTGCGAAGCCTCGCAGATGGCCAGGTGAAAGGCGTGATCGAGGCGGGCATGTTCGCGAGGGTCGGTGGCTTCGCCGGCATGTGCGGCGAGCATTTCCTCGTAGCGTCGGCGCAGCAGAATGAAGTCTGCTTCGGTGCCGCGCAGCGCCGCCAGCCGTGCCGATTCGCCTTCCAGCAGAGCGCGCACTTCGAGCAGGTCGTAGAGCGTGCGCGGTTGCGAATTGAACAGGTGCATCAGCGGCGAGGCATCGTGTCCGCCGGACAGCTGGGCGACGAAGGAGCCGCGCCCCTGCGAGGTTTCGATGATGCCGCGCCCACGCAACACGCGCAGACCTTCACGCATGGCCGAGCGGGAAATGCCGAGCTTTTCGCACAGGCGACGCTCCGATGGCAGGGCCTGCCCGACCTTGAGCACGCCATCGATGATCAGTCGCTCGATGCGCTCGGCAACCACATCCGCGATCTGACGTTTCTCGGGAACAAGCGGGTTGAGCATGACTTTCTCAGTGGTAGGACCAGTTGTGGTCGAGTTTAACCTGTCATCGAGAAAAATGCTGGAAGTGCCAGATAGCGAGCCCTTTATGAAAAATCTGCAGCCTTATTGAATTTCAAACTGGTAGGACCAGCTGGTCAGAGAGTGGACGCGATGACTTTTTCGGGCTAAAGATGCGTCACTCCGCCGCAGCTGGCCGTGCTGTTGGTGAATAACGAGAGCATCCGACTGCCATGAATATTCTGTACGACGAACGCATTGACGGTGAGCTGCCCAAGGTGGATAAGGCCGCGCTGCTGGCTGAACTGCAGGCGCAGTTGCCCGACCTGGATATCCTCCACCGCCTCGAAGATCTTAAGCCCTATGAGTGCGATGGCCTCTCCGCCTACCGCACCACGCCGATGCTGGTGGTGCTGCCCGAACGTATCGAACAGGTCGAAGCCCTGCTCAAACTTTGCTATCAGCGCCGCGTCCCGGTGGTTGCCCGCGGCGCCGGCACCGGCCTGTCCGGCGGTGCATTGCCGCTGGAGCAGGGCATCCTGCTGGTGATGGCGCGTTTCAACAAGATTCTCGAGGTCGATCCTGCCGGACGCTTTGCCCGCGTCCAGCCTGGTGTGCGCAACCTGGCAATTTCCCAGGCCGCCGCGCCCTTTGAGCTGTATTACGCGCCGGATCCCTCTTCGCAGATCGCCTGCTCCATCGGTGGCAACGTTGCGGAAAATGCCGGTGGCGTGCATTGCCTGAAGTACGGCCTGACCGTGCACAACCTGCTCAAGGTGGACATTCTCACCGTCGAGGGCGAGCGCATGACGCTCGGCTCCGAGGCGCTGGATTCACCTGGTTTCGACCTGCTGGCGCTGTTCACCGGCTCCGAGGGCATGCTCGGCATTGTCACCGAGGTGACGGTCAAGCTGCTGCCCAAGCCGCAGGTGGCCAAGGTGCTGCTGGCCGCCTTCGATTCGGTGGAAAAGGCCGGGCGTGCGGTGGGTGACATCATCGCCGCGGGCATCATTCCCGGCGGGCTGGAGATGATGGACAACCTCTCGATCCGCGCTGCCGAGGACTTCATCCATGCCGGCTACCCGGTGGATGCCGAAGCCATCCTGCTTTGCGAGTTGGATGGCGTGGAAGCCGACGTGCACGATGACTGCGCCCGCGTCAGTGAAGTGCTGAAGCTGGCCGGCGCCACCGAAGTGCGTCTGGCCAAGGATGAAGCCGAGCGCGTGCGCTTCTGGGCCGGGCGCAAGAACGCCTTCCCGGCGGTCGGCCGCATTTCCCCTGACTACTACTGCATGGACGGCACCATCCCGCGCCGCGAGCTGCCGGGCGTGCTCAAGGGTATCGCCGAACTGTCCGAACAGTACGGCCTGCGCGTGGCCAACGTGTTCCATGCCGGCGACGGCAACATGCACCCGCTGATCCTCTTCGATGCCAACCAGGAAGGTGAGCTGGAGCGCGCCGAAGACCTGGGTGGCAAGATCCTCGAGCTCTGCGTCAAGGTCGGCGGCAGCATCACCGGCGAGCACGGTGTGGGCCGCGAGAAGATCAACCAGATGTGCGCCCAGTTCAACGCCGACGAGTTGACCCTGTTCCATGCGGTGAAAGCCGCCTTCGACCCGACCGGCCTGCTGAACCCCGGCAAGAACATCCCGACCCTGCATCGCTGCGCCGAATTTGGCCGCATGCATATCCACAACGGCGAGCTGCCCTTCCCCGAACTGGAGCGCTTCTGATGACAGTTTCATTCGACGCCAGCGAGCAGTTGCTGGATCAGGTCAACCAGGCGCTGACTGCCAGGACGCCGTTGAGCATTCAAGGCAGTGGCAGCAAGAAATTCCTTGCCCGTGCGGTCGAAGGCCAACTGCTGGATGTGCGCGCCCATCGCGGCATCGTCAGCTATGACCCCACCGAACTGGTGATCACCGCCCGCGCCGGCACACCACTCAGCGAGCTGGAGGCGGCGCTCGATGCCGCAGGGCAGATGCTCCCCTGCGAACCACCGCACTTCGGCGAAGGTGCCACGGTTGGCGGCATGGTTGCTGCGGGACTATCCGGCCCGCGCCGTCCGTGGAGCGGTTCGGTACGCGATTTCGTGCTCGGCACGCGTGTCATCACCGGCCAGGGCAAGCACCTGCGCTTCGGTGGCGAGGTGATGAAGAACGTCGCCGGCTACGACCTGTCGCGCCTGATGGCCGGCAGCTTCGGTTGCCTGGGTGTGCTCACCGAAGTGTCGCTGAAGGTACTGCCCAAACCACGCCTGAGCACCGGCCTGCGCCTGGAACTGGATCTGGAACGCGCGCTGCTCAAGCTCGCCGAATGGGGCCAGCAGCCGGTGCCAATCAGCGCCGCCAGCCATGACGGGCAGGCGCTGTACCTGCGCCTGGAAGGCGGCGAGGGTTCGGTGAACGCGGCGCGTGAGCGTATCGGAGGCGAGGAGCTGGGGGCCGTCTACTGGAGCGATCTGCGCGAGCAGCGGCTGGCCTTCTTTGCCGATGCGCGGCCACTGTGGCGTCTGTCGCTGCCAAACAACACGCCGGCAGTCGTGCTGCCCGGCGAGCAACTGGTGGACTGGGCCGGTGCCCAGCGTTGGCTGAAATCCGAAGCCGATGCCGAACAGATTCGCGCCATCGTCACCGAATTTGGTGGTCACGCGATCTGCTACAGCCCAGGCGCCACGGCCAGCCCATTCCAGCCACTGGCCGAGCCGCTGTTGCGCTACCACCGCCAACTCAAGGCGCAGCTTGACCCGCAGGGGATATTCAACCCTGGCCGCATGTATTCCGAGGTCTGACACGTATGCAAACGAACTTGAGCGAAGCCGCGAAGAAGCTGCCGCGTGCCGAGGAAGCCGAGAGCATCCTGCGCTCGTGCGTGCATTGCGGTTTCTGCAACGCCACCTGCCCGACCTATCAGTTGATCGGCGATGAGCTGGATGGCCCGCGCGGGCGAATTTATCTGATGAAGCAGATGTTCGAAGGTGGCGAAGTCACCGAGAGCACCCAGCTGCATCTGGACCGCTGCCTGACCTGCCGCAACTGTGAAACCACCTGCCCGTCGGGCGTGCAGTACCACAACCTGCTGGATATCGGTCGCGACTTCATGGAGCAGCAGGTGCCACGCACCCTGAGCGAGCGCCTGGTACGCGGGGGGCTGCGCACAGTGGTGCCACGTCCGGCGCTGTTCAAGGCGCTGCTGAGCACCGGCAACGCCTTGCGTCCGCTGATGCCGGCCAGCCTCAAGGCGCATCTGCCGCGCCAGGTGCGCCCCCCCGTGGAGCGGCCGCAGACCACCCACGCACGCACTGTGCTGATGCTCGAAGGCTGCGTGCAGCCGAGCCTGTCACCCAATACCAATGCGGCCACCGCACGGGTACTGGATCGACTCGGTATCAGTGTCACGCCCATTCGCGAAGCCGGCTGTTGCGGTGCGGTGGACTATCACCTCAACGCCCAGGAAGCCGGGCTCGACCGCGCGCGCCGCAATATCGACGCCTGGTGGCCGAGCATCGAGGCGGGCGCCGAAGCCATCGTACAGACCGCCAGTGGTTGCGGTGCCTTCGTCAAGGATTACGGCCACCTGCTGCAGGGCGATCCGGCCTATGCCGTCAAGGCCGCACGGGTCAGTGCGCTGACCAAGGATCTGGTCGAAGTGCTGCGTGGTGCGGAGCTGGAAACGCTCAACGTCAAGGCGGACAAGCGCATGGCTTTCCACTGTCCCTGCACGCTGCAGCATGCACAAAAGCTCAGTGGCGCGGTCGAAGATGTGCTCACGCGACTGGGCTTCCAGCTCACCGCCGTGCCGGACGCGCACTTGTGCTGCGGTTCGGCTGGCAGTTATTCGATCACCCAGCCGGAGCTTTCCAAGCAATTGCGTGACAACAAGCTGACCGCGCTGGAAAGCGGCAAGCCGGAAGTCATCGTCACCGCTAACATCGGTTGCCAGACCCACCTCGACGGCGCTGGCCGCACGCCGGTCCGGCACTGGATCGAGATTGTCGAAGAGGCGATGCAGTAACGCCGAGCAAAGCGCTTGAGGCTGAACGAAAAAGCAGAACCCGTAGGAGCGAGGGGGACGCCGAGTCCCTGTTTGCGATCAATGACGCCGAGCTGTGGCCATTCGCGAGCAAGCTCGCTCCTGCAAAAAAACACCTGCGCCCTGGCGCAGACCGAATTCCATAAGGAGAGAACATGAAAACCAAAGCCGTACTGGGCCAGGCCGAAGTCGCCGCCATCCTCAACGCCGCGCGTACCGAAGCGCAGAACAACGGCTGGGCCGTGACCATTGCCGTGGCCGATGACGGTGGCCATCCGCTGGCGCTTGAGCGTCTGGATGGCTGCGCACCCATCGCTGCTTACATCGCCACTGAAAAAGCCCGCAGCGCTGCTGTCGGTCGGCGCGAAACCAAGGGGTACGAGGATATGGTCAACGGCGGTCGCAACGCCTTTCTGTCCGCGCCGGTGGTCTGCTCGCTGGAAGGCGGCGTGCCGGTGATCGTTGACGGCCAGGTGGTCGGCTCGGTGGGTGTCTCCGGGGTGACCGCCACTCAGGACGCACAGGTAGCCAAGGCCGGCGTCGCTGCCCTCGCCAACTGACTCGAATAAAAAGGAGAACAACCGCGATGACTGAGCGTGTAACCCTGGGTCGCCTGCAAGTGGCGGCCAACCTGCAGCGTTTCATCGAAGACGAAGTGCTGCCAGGCACCGGCGTCGAAGCAGCAGCCTTCTGGGCCGGCTTCGATCAGCTGGTCCACGATCTGGCGCCGAAGAACCGCGCCCTGCTCGCCGAGCGCGACCGGCTGCAGGCCGAGCTGGACAAGTGGCACAAGGCCAATCCCGGTCCGGTCAGCGACATGCCGGCCTACCGCACCTTCCTCGAATCCATCGGCTATCTGCAGCCGGAGCCGGGCGAGGTGAAGATCAGCACCAGCAACGTCGACAGCGAGATCGCCACCCAGGCCGGTCCGCAGCTGGTTGTGCCCATTGGCAATGCCCGCTACGCCCTGAATGCCGCCAACGCCCGCTGGGGCTCGCTGTATGACGCGCTCTACGGTACCGACGCCATCAGCGAAGAGAACGGCGCGCAGAAAGGTCCGGGCTACAACGAAGTCCGTGGTGCCAAGGTCATCGCTTTCGCGCGCAACGTTCTCGATCAGGCCGCACCGCTGGCTGAAGGCAGCCATGCCGACGCAACCAATTACCGCGTGCAGGACGGTCAGCTCAAGGTCACCCTGGAAAGCGGCCGCGTAACCGGTCTCAAGCAGCCGGAGAAATGTCTCGGCTATCAGGGTGAAGCGGTCGAGCCCACCGCCGTATTGCTGAAGAACAACGGCTTGCACATCGAGATCCAGATTGACCCCAACAGCCCCATCGGCCAGACCGATGCCGCTGGCGTCAAGGACCTGCTGATCGAAGCCGCCGTGACCACCATCATGGACTGCGAAGACTCCACCGCTGCCGTCGATGCCGACGACAAGGTGCTGGTCTATCGCAATTGGCTGGGCCTGATGAAGGGCGACCTGACCGACACCTTCCAGAAGGGCGGCAGAGCGATGACCCGCCAGCTGAACGCCGACCGCGAATACACCGCCGTCGATGGCTCCGGCCTGAAGCTGCATGGCCGCTCGCTGCTGTTCATCCGCAACGTCGGCCACCTGATGACCAACCCGGCGATTATCGATGGCCAGGGCCGCGAGATCCCGGAAGGCATTCTCGATGGCGTGGTCACCAGCCTGATCGCCAAGCATGACCTGCAGCGCAAGGGCAACTCGCGCACCGGCAGCGTCTACATCGTCAAGCCGAAGATGCACGGGCCGAAGGAAGTCGCCTTCGCCGACGAGTTGTTCGGTCGCGTCGAAGACCTCATCGGCGTACCGCGGCATACCCTCAAGGTCGGCATCATGGACGAGGAGCGCCGCACCAGCGTCAACCTCAAGGCCTGCATCGGCGCCGCGAAGAACCGCGTGGCGTTCATCAACACCGGCTTCCTCGACCGTACCGGCGACGAGATGCACAGCATCATGGAAGCCGGCGCCGTGCTGCGCAAAGGCGACATGAAGAGCACCGCCTGGATCCAGGCCTACGAGCGCAACAACGTGCTGGTGGGACTGAACTGCGGCCTGCGTGGCAAGGCGCAGATCGGCAAGGGCATGTGGGCCATGCCGGACCTGATGGCTGCGATGCTGGAGCAGAAGATCGCCCATCCCAAGGCTGGCGCCAACACCGCCTGGGTTCCTTCGCCGACCGGCGCCACGCTGCACGCGCTGCACTACCACCAGGTAAGCGTACAGGCGGTACAGGCCGAGCTGGAGAAGATCGATCTGGCCAGCGAGCGCGAGCAGCTGACCAATGATCTGCTGACCATTCCGGTCGCGGCAGAGCGCAACTGGAGCGCCGAAGCCATCCAGCAGGAGCTGGACAACAACTGCCAGGGCATCCTCGGTTACGTGGTGCGCTGGGTCGAGCAGGGCGTCGGTTGCTCGAAGGTGCCGGATATTCATGATGTCGGCCTGATGGAGGATCGCGCCACGCTGCGTATCTCCAGCCAGCATCTGGCAAATTGGCTATACCACGGCGTGGTCGGCGAGGCGCAGGTCCGTGAAACGCTTGAGCGTATGGCCAAGGTGGTCGATCAGCAGAACGCCGGTGATCCGCTTTATCGGCCAATGGCGGCTGATTATGCGCAATCCAGTGCTTTTCAGGCGGCCTGCGATCTGGTATTCAAGGGGCGTGAACAACCGAGCGGCTACACCGAGCCTCTGCTGCATGCCTGGCGCCAGCGCTTCAAACAGCAGAATGGTGGTTGAAGTCGCTCAATAACCAGTCTGACTGGTTATTGGTAAGACCAAGCCCCGAAGGCCTGTAAGCCTTCGGGGCTTTTGAGCATGGGGCCGGTCGGCGTGTGCCGAGCGGTGCCTCTGGATGACGCGAGTCATTCATGCGTAGCACCGGGTAACCGGGAATGAAAGTGGTTCAATACAAAAAACAAGGAACCCAACAATGAGTCAGACTCTGCTATCCATCCTGGCCTTCGTGCCACTGGTATTGGCGGGCGTATTGCTGATCGGCTTTCGCTGGCCGGCCAAGTATGCGATGCCGCTGGTTTTCGTTCTTACCGCTCTGATTGGCCTGCTGGCCTGGGACATGACGCTCAACCGCGTCGTTGCCTCGACCCTGCAAGGCCTGATCCTGACTGCGGCGATCCTCTGGATCATCTTCGGTGCCATTCTGCTGCTCAACACCCTCAAGCATTCGGGGGGGATCAGTTCGATCCGGCGCGGCTTCTCCAACATCAGCCCGGATCGTCGCGTCCAGGTGCTGATCGTGGCCTGGCTGTTCGGTTGCTTCATCGAAGGTGCTTCGGGCTTCGGCACTCCAGCCGCTGTGGCAGCGCCTCTGCTGGTGGCACTGGGCTTCCCGGCCCTGGCTGCGGTAGTGCTGGGCATGATGGTGCAGTCCACGCCGGTGTCTTTCGGCGCGGTGGGCACACCGATTCTGGTAGGCGTCGGTGCAGGTCTGGACAAGTCCGGTCTCACCGAGCAACTGGTGGCGGTCGGCAGCAACTGGGATGTCTTCTTCCATCTGATCTTCTCGCGCGTCGCGATCATCCATGCGATTTGCGGGATTCTCATGCCGCTGATCATGATCAGCATCATGACCCGCTATTTCGGTCGCAACAAATCCTGGACCGAAGGACTGGCCGTTGCGCCCTTCGCGATCTTCACCGGCCTGGCGTTCGTCATCCCCTACGCGGCTGCGGGCGTGTTCCTCGGTCCGGAGTTCCCTTCGATAATCGGCGCCCTGGTGGGCCTGGCCATCGTGGTTCCAGCTGCCAAGGCCGGCTTCCTGCTGCCCAAGGACACCTGGGACTTCGCGCCGGCCAGCGAGTGGCCGTCGGATTGGATGGGCAAGATCGAGATGAAGATCGAGGACGTGGCCGGCAAGACGCCGATCTCCGTTCCGATGGCCTGGGCTCCGTATCTGCTGCTGGCCGTGCTGCTGGTTGCCTCGCGGGTCTTCCCCGAGTTCAAGGCGGCGCTGATGTCGCTGAGCTTCGGCTGGAAGGACATCCTGGGTGAAACGGGCGTTTCCGGTACCCTGGAGCCTCTGTACCTGCCAGGTGGCATTCTGTGCATGGTGGTGGCGATGACCTTCTTCCTGCATCGCATGAAGGTAAGGGAGTTGGGTGCGGCGATCAGCGAGTCGAGCAAGACCCTGCTCGGCGCCGGTTTCGTACTGATCTTCACCATCCCGATGGTGCGTATCCTGATCAACTCCGGCGTCAACACCTCCGACCTGGTTTCCATGCCGGTGGCCATGGCGCAGTTGGTGGCCAATAGCGTCGGTGATGTCTATCCGTTCTTCGCCCCTGCGGTGGGTGCAATCGGCGCCTTTATCGCCGGTTCCAACACCGTGTCCAATCTGATGCTGTCGCAATTCCAGCTGAACACCGCAGGACTTCTGGGCCTGTCCGGTGCGCTGATGGTGGCGCTGCAATCGGTGGGTGCAGCGGCGGGCAACATGATCGCCATCCACAACGTGGTAGCGGCTTCGGCGACTGTTGGGCTGCTGGGACGCGAAGGGATCACCCTGCGCAAGACCATGCTGCCGACCCTGTATTACCTCATCCTGGCTGGCAGCATCGGCCTGATCGGGTTCTATGTGATAGGTCTCACCGACCCGTTGGTGGGCGTCGCTGGCTGATACGCATAGCTGATTACAACGGGCGGCCTAGGCCGCCCGTTGTGTTTGTATTTGGCGCAACGCTGCGTTCTGGTATAGCGTTCAGCGCAATTGGCAATGATCAGGATCATCCCCATGAGAAAGTGGCAATGTGTGGTGTGCGGCTTCATCTATGACGAAGCCCTGGGGCTGCCGCAGGAGGGGCTTGCACCCGGTACCCCCTGGGAAGAGGTGCCCGAAGACTGGCTGTGCCCCGATTGCGGTGTGGGCAAGATGGATTTCGAAATGATCGTGATCGGCTGATTCACTTGGCGCAACAGAGGTAAGCGGTATGACGGCACCTGTAGTAATCATCGGCACCGGGCTTGCGGGCTACAACTTGGCGCGCGAATTCCGCAAGTACGACAGCGAGACGCCGCTGCTGTTGATCACTGCCGATGACGGTCGCTCCTATTCCAAGCCGATGCTCTCTACCGGCTTCGCCATGAACAGGGATGCCGATAGCCTTGCCATGCAGGACGCCGGGCAGATGGCGATCCAGCTCAACGCCGAGGTCCGCACTCATACCCGAGTGACCCGGCTCGATCCCGACCATCGCCGGGTATGGATCGGCAACGAGCCGGTTCCCTATCGTGATCTGGTACTTGCCTGGGGTGCGCAACCCGTTCACGTGCATCTGGAGGGAGATGCAGCGGACCAGGTCTTCCCGATCAATGATCTGCTCGACTATGGCCGCTTCCGCGAGGCGGCAAAGGGCAAGCGGCGGATATTGATTCTCGGCGCCGGACTGATCGGTTGCGAATTTGCCAGTGACTTGCTGCAGGCTGGCTTCGAAGTGGAGCTTGTGGCGCCAGACACACAGGTCATGCCTGCATTGCTGCCGGAGCAGGTGGCTGCCGCCGTGCAGCGCGGACTGGAATCGCTGGGTGCGCGCTTCCATTTCGGTACGGTGGTCGTGCGCCTCGATCAGGGTGGCGCCGGCCTGCAGGCGCAGCTGTCAGATGGGCAGTCTCTGCAGTGCGATCTGCTGATCAGTGCCGTCGGCCTGCGACCGCGCACGGAGCTGGCTGCAGCCGCAGGGCTTAAAACCGGACGCGGCATCGTGGTGGATCGCCTTCTGCAAACCTCAGCCAGGCATATTTATGCGCTGGGTGATTGCGCCGAAGTCGGAGGGCTGAACCTGCTGTACGTCATGCCGCTGATGAGTGGCGTGCGTGCCCTGGGGCGAACCCTTGGCGGTACTGCCACGTCCGTCAGTTACGGGCCGATGCCCGTGACCGTAAAAACACCGGTGTGCCCGCTGGTGGTGTCGCCGCCAGCGGCCGGTAGCGAAGGACACTGGAGCGTCACTGGTGAGGGTGGCGATATCAGTGCGTTGTTCCAGGCTCCCGATGGCCGTCTGTTGGGCTATGCGCTTACAGGCGCAGCCGTGCAGCAACGCCTGGCGCTGAACAAGCAACTGCCGCCTGTGCTGGCAGAGCTGCCTCAGGTTCTGTCGTTAACGCCTTCATTTTGATGCCGACATAACACTTTTGGGGACTGGCGCCCCTGCTAGCAGCGTGCCATTCTCCGTCGAGCCTGCGGCACTCTGGAGCTGTCGCGGCGCCTTGAAACGCTGTTCGCAGAACGGCACACACAACAACAAGAAAGCATCAGAGGCTAACTCATGCGCAAACCGGAACTCGCGGCGGCCATCGCCGAAAAGGCCGACCTCACCAAGGATCAGGCCAATCGTGTACTCAATGCCGTTCTGGATGAAATCACCAACGCGCTGAATCGCAAGGACAGCGTAACCCTGGTCGGTTTCGGAACATTCCTGCAGCGCCACCGCGGCGCACGGACTGGCAAGAATCCCCAGACGGGAGAGCCAGTGACCATCAAGGCCAGCAATACCGTGGCGTTCAAACCGGGGAAAATGCTGAAGGACGCGATCAACTGATCTGCTGCTACCCGGAGCCGTCCGGCTCCGGGTGGATCCGACTTATCGGTCCGCTACGGACCGATTCGTTCCCGCTGTGCAAAGTACTTTTCCCACTTCGGCAAGCCGCTACAATGCGGAAATTTTTTGATCAGCCGTCGGGAAAATATCATGAAATTCCGCTTTCTTCTCTGGATGCTGGGCCGCCTGATGGGCAAGGCCAGCCGCAACAATGCCGAGTTCCAGCAGCAACTGGGTGACAAGGACCTGACCTTCCAGCTGCACACTCTGGACGGCAAGGTGGCGCGGCACTTCATCGTCAAGGACCAGCGCATCACCAGCAAAAGCGGCCCTGCGACCGAGCCGGCCTTTTCGTTGGGTTTCAAGGATGCCGCATACGGTTACGCCACCATGACGGCGAAGAACAAGCAATTGGCGTTCATGCAGGGCATTCAGGACAAGCACATTCAGATCCAGGGCAACCCGGCGCTGGTGATGTGGTTTCAGGGGCTGACCAAGTATCTGAAACCGAAGAAAGTGAAAAAGGCCTGAGCGGCTAGGTATTTATACCGACGTCTTGCATCCGGCATTCCCATAGGTTGGGTTACGCCTTCGGCTAACCCGACCTACGTTGCCCCTCCCGCCACGCTCGCGCTTCTTCCTTCAGCCAATCCCGAAACACTACCAACCCCGACGCCTCCAGCTTGCGCTGCGGAATCATCAGGTAATACCCGCGCGTTTCGCTGCGATAGACATTGGAATGCGCTACCACCAGCCGTCTTTCGCTAAGCTCCCGCTGGATCAGAAACGGTGGAATCAGCGCCACTCCCATCCCGTGCTCCGCCGCCTGGGCCAGCATCGAGAACAGCTCCAGGCGTGGGCCGGTCATGTCGCGGGCGACTTTCATGTCCAGCGAGTCGAACCATTGCCGCCAGGCGTAGGGCCGTGTGCTCTGCTGCAAGAGTGGCATGCTTGCCAGGGTTTCCGCGTCCAGCGGGCTTGCGTGGGGCAGCAGCGCCGGGCTGCATACCGGCTGCAGATCCTCATGCATGAGAAAATGCGCCTCGGTGCCGGACCAGTCGGAATCGCCGAAATAGATCGCGGCATCGAAGTCCGTATCGGCGAACAGAAACGGACGAGTGCGGTTGGTCAGGTTAAGTGTGATTTGCGGGTGCAGTGCCTGGAAATGTTTCAACCGAGGCACCAGCCACTGGGTGCCGAATGTCGGCACCACGGCCAGTTCCAGGCTCATCGCCCCCTGCTGGCCCATGACCGACAGCGTATCGCGCTCTACCGCATCCAGTTGCGCCGCGATACGCCTGGCGTAGGACTGGCCGGCTTCCGTCAGTTGCACGCCGCGCCGTGAACGACGAAACAGTGCCAGGCCGAGAAACTCTTCCAGGCCACCGATCTGCCGGCAGATGGCGCTCTGGGTCAGCGTCAGTTCTTCGGCAGCACGGGTGAAGCTTTGGTGGCGCGCCGCCGCCTCGAAGGCAATCAGGGCCGCCGTACTGGGAATCTTGCGGCGCATGCTGAAACCTCATGATAAGTAACAGTCGGACGCTCAAAAGTTTACCTTGAAGTGAGTAATACGCACAGATGAGTGCGAAATCCTCGTTTGCCGAGAGCGGTTGGCGGGCCTAGCATCTGTGCATTCATTCCCCTAAGGCACATGTTCAGAGGATTCGCCCATGGTCGGCAAGGCAAGCTTCAACTGGATCGACCCGTTGTTGTTGGATCAGCAGCTGACGGAAGAAGAGCGCATGGTGCGTGACAGCGCTGCGCAATTCGCCGCCGACAAGCTGGCGCCGCGCGTGCTGGAGGCCTTCCGCCATGAGCGCACCGATCCGGCGATCTTCCGCGAGATGGGTGAAACCGGCCTGCTCGGCGCCACCATTCCCGAAACCTACGGTGGCAGCGGCCTGAACTACGTGTGCTACGGCTTGATCGCCCGCGAGGTGGAACGTATCGATTCGGGCTACCGCTCGATGATGAGCGTGCAGTCGTCACTGGTGATGGTGCCGATCTTCGAGTTCGGCAACGAGGCGACGAAGCAGAAGTACCTGCCCAAGCTCGCCAGCGGAGAATACATCGGCTGCTTCGGCCTGACCGAGCCGAATCACGGCTCCGATCCGGGTTCCATGGTGACCCGCGCGAAGAAGGTCGAAGGTGGCTATCGCCTCTCCGGCAGCAAGACATGGATCACCAACAGCCCCATCGCCGATGTCTTCGTGGTCTGGGCCAAGGATGACGAGGGCGCCATTCGCGGTTTCGTGCTGGAAAAGGGCTGGGAAGGTCTGTCCACCCCAGCGATTCACGGCAAGGTCGGGCTGCGCGCCTCGATCACCGGCGAGGTCGTGATGGATAACGTGTTCTGTCCCGAGGAGAACGTCTTCCCCGAGGTGCGCGGCTTGAAAGGCCCGTTCACCTGCCTGAATTCTGCCCGCTACGGCATCAGTTGGGGCGCGCTGGGCGCCGCCGAATTCTGCTGGCATACCGCGCGCCAGTACGTGCTGGAGCGCCAGCAGTTCGGTCGCCCACTGGCGGCCAACCAGCTGATCCAGAAGAAGCTGGCCGACATGCAGACCGAGATCACCATGGCGCTGCAGGGCTGCCTGCGTCTCGGTCGGATGAAGGACGAAGGCACTGCTGCCGTGGAAATCACGTCGATCATGAAGCGCAACAGCTGCGGCAAGGCGCTGGATGTCGCCCGCCTGGCGCGCGACATGCTCGGCGGCAATGGCATCAGCGATGAATTCGGCATCGCCCGTCACCTGGTCAATCTGGAGGTGGTGAACACCTACGAAGGCACCCACGACGTGCACGCGCTGATCCTCGGTCGTGCGCAGACCGGTATCCAGGCGTTCTTCTGAGCGCCGAGCCGCCTCCGTAGGGTGGATGACGCTCTTTTCATCCACCGTTGGCCACGGTCATCCATCCATTACTCCTGCGCCGGGCCTGTTTCCGGTGCCTTTAGATCGAGGCTTCGTTCATGCCCGGCGCCCTGTCCCATCTTCGCGTGCTCGACCTGTCCCGCGTGCTTGCCGGGCCGTGGGCCGGGCAGATCCTCGGTGATCTCGGCGCCGAGGTGATCAAGATCGAGCGCCCCGGCACAGGTGACGACACTCGCCACTGGGGCCCGCCCTATCTCAAGGATCAGCGCGGCGAGAACACGTCAGAGGCGGCCTATTACCTCACCGCCAACCGCAACAAGCAGTCGCTGACTGTGGATTTCACCCGGCCCGAGGGCCAGCGCATCATCCGCGAGCTGGTGGCGCAGAGCGACGTGCTGCTGGAGAACTTCAAGGTCGGCGGGCTGGCGGCCTACGGACTGGACTACGCGAGCCTGAAGGCGATCAATCCGCGCCTGATCTACTGCTCCATCACCGGCTTCGGCCAGGACGGGCCATATGCCCAGCGTGCCGGCTACGACTTCATGATCCAGGGCCTCGGCGGGCTGATGAGCCTGACCGGGCGTGCCGAAGGTGAAGAGGGCGCCGGGCCGGTGAAGGTTGGCGTGGCGCTGACCGACATTCTTACCGGTCTTTACGCCGCAGTAGGTGTACTCGCTGCGCTGGCCCATCGTGAGCGTACGGACGAGGGCCAGCATATCGATACGGCGCTGCTGGACGTGCAGGTTGCCTGTCTCGGCAACCAGGCGCTCAACTACCTCACCACCGGTGTTGCGCCCAAGCGCATGGGCAATGCTCATCCGAATATCGTGCCGTATCAGGATTTTCCCACCGCCGATGGCGATATCATTCTCACCATCGGCAATGACGGGCAGTTCCGCAAGTTCGCCGGCGTGGCGGGGTGTCCCGAATGGGCCGACGACCCACGCTTTGCCAGCAACAAAGCACGGGTTGCGCATCGTGCCGAGCTGATTCCGCTGATTCGCCAGGTCACGGTATTCCGCACCACGGCTGAATGGGTGGCGGCGCTGGAGTGTGCCGGCGTGCCCTGCGGGCCGATTAATGATGTGGCACAGGTGTTTGATGACCCGCAGGTCCGTCATCGTGGCCTGAGGATCGAGATGCCGCATCCGTGCGCCGGCAGCGTGCCTCAGGTGGCCAGCCCGTTGCGCCTGTCGGCCTCGCCGGTTAGCTACCGCAACGCCCCACCGCTGCTGGGCGAGCACAGCGAGAGGGTGCTGCAGCGTTTGCTGGGCTTGAGTGCCGAGCAGATAGCTTCCCTGCGGCAGACCGGGGTGATCTGAGCCGCTTCCGGTATGTGCGCTGAACTCTCGGGGCGTCCCGCCATTCTTATGGAGGTAATCCTTTAGCGGACGAGTGAATCATGCACAGGCAGCATTCCCGATTTACCTGGCAGCTGGCGACTGTCGTTCTTCTGTCCTGGCTGTTGGCAGGCTGCGGCATCAACAACATTCCGCAGTACGACGAGCAGGTCAAATCCGCCTGGTCCCAGGTGGAAAATCAGTACCAGCGCCGCGCGGACCTGATTCCCAATCTGGTGGAGACGGTCAAGGGCTTTGCCCGCCAGGAGCAGGAAACCCTGACGGCGGTGATCGAGGCGCGGGCCAAGGCGACGTCCATTCAGGTCGATGCCGACACGCTGAACAATCCCGAGCAATTGCAGCAGTTCCAGCAGGCGCAGAACCAGCTGACCGGCGCCCTGAGCCGGCTGATGATGGTGTCCGAGCGCTATCCGGAACTGAAGTCCAACCAGAACTTCCTGGCCCTGCAATCGCAGCTCGAAGGCACGGAAAACCGCATCGCGGTGGCGCGGCGAGACTTCATCGCGGCGGTGGAGCGCTACAACACCGAGATCCGCACCTTCCCGGGCCGCATCTGGCACACCCTGATGTACAGCGACATGCCGATTCGCGAGAACTTCGAGGCGACTGCCGAGAATGCCGATCAGGCGCCGCAAGTGCAGTTTCAATGATTGCCAGGCTGCTGCTGTTTCCGCTGCTGCTGGTCTGCGCCAGTGCTGCCTTTGCTCAGGAAGCTGAGCTGCCCGCGCTGACAGGCAGGGTGGTTGATCAAGCCGAGCTGCTGGATACCCAGACCGAAGCGCGCCTGAGCAGCATGCTCGCCGCCCATGAACAGGCCACCGGCGAGCAGGTAGTGGTGGTCACGGTGCCTGACCTGCAGGGCCGCAACATCGAGGAATTCGGTGTGCAGCTCGGTCGCGAGTGGGGCATCGGGCAGCGGGGCGAGGACAACGGTGCATTGCTGATCGTCGCCCGTGACGAGCGCCGGATTCGCATCGAAGTCGGCTACGGCCTGGAAGGGCGCCTGACCGATGCGCAATCGTCGATGATCATCAACGGCATCATTACGCCGGCCTTTCAGCAGGGCGATTTCGCCCGCGGTATCAGCGAAGGCGTGGCAGCCATGGTGCAGGTGCTTGGTGGCGATCCGCTGCAAAGCGCGGCCATGCGTCCGGCGATGCCGATGGGCACCGAGCAGCCGGGCGGCCTTGGCATCCTGGGTTTCTTCCTGATGCTGGTGGCCATTTTTTTGATCGGTGGCGGGCGTGGTGGTCGTGGCGGAGGACGTCGGGCCTTGCTGCTTGGCGCGCTGCTTGGTGGCATGGGCCGTGGCGGTTTTGGCGGAGGTGGTGGTTTTGGTGGTGGCGGTTTCGGTGGGGGAGGCGGCGGCTTCGGCGGCGGCGGTGCCTCGGGTGGCTGGTAATTCAACGATGGAAATGCAATGACTCTACTGACCCCAAGCGAGCAACAGCAGGTGGCAGAAGCCATCGACCGCATCGAGCGCGATACCGATGCCGAGCTGGTGACCGTGCTGGCCGAACAGGCTGACGACTATCGCTACATCCCGCTGTTGTGGGCCGGGTTGATCGCACTGGTGGTGCCGGGTGGTCTGCTGTTCTTCACGGCTGCGATGAGTGCCTGGCAGCTACTGCTGGTGCAGTGGGCTACCTTTATCGTGCTGGCGCTGGTATTTCGCATTCCCAGCCTGACCACTCGCCTGATTCCCCGTCAAGTGCGTCACTGGCGGGCCTGCAACCTGGCGCGGCGGCAGTTTATCGAGTGCAACCTTCATCACACCGAGGCGGGTACCGGCATCCTGATCTTTGTCTCGGAAGCCGAGCGCTATGTAGAGATACTGGTGGACCGCGGAATCGCCAGCCGCATCGACAACAACGCCTGGGAGTCCATCATCGAAACCTTCACCGAGCAGGTGCGGCAAGGCCAGGTGCTGGAAGGTTTCCTGATTTGTATCGACGCCTGCGGTGCACTGCTCAAGGAGCATGTGCCCTCAACCCATGAGCGCAACGAGTTGCCGAATCGGCTGGTGGTGATTTGAGCGTATCCCTGATTGCGTGGCAGTGCGTGGGGGCGGACTTGTCCGCGAAGCTAGGTCCGCGCAGTGGAAAGCGCGCGGACAAGTCCCCTCCCACAGGCAGGTATTGGCAGGCGCCGGCGCTTTAGCGAACTTACGCCATCCCCGGCCCGTCATCCTCCTGCTCTACCGGCGTCAGTTCGAGTTGCTCAACGTGCTCCAGGGCGCTGGCGGCGACGCGGTCGATGCTGCTCATGGCGTGGCCGATGATGGAGCTGACGCTGGCATCGCGGTGATGCTCGGGCAGACGCTCAATGGCGGCCAGCACCTCTTCACCGGGGACAGTTTCCCTGTCCAGCAGGCGCTCGGTGATCTCGTCCAGCGCCGGCTTCATGCGTTGCAGCAGGGCCTGACACTCTCGGTCCAGTTGCTTGAGCAGATCGTCAGCAGCACGAATGGACTCACCCGAATCGAACTCGATATGGGCGTCGCGTACCGCCTGCAGACTCAGCAGCGAGCCAGTCGGCCCCATGCCCAGCGCACCGACCATCGACAGGGCGATCTTCGAGGCCTCCTGCAGGTCCTGCCCGGCGCCGGATGAGGCTTCGCGGAAATACAGCAGCTCGGCGCCGCGTCCGGCCAGCAGCATCTGGATCCGGTTGCGCAGCTCGGAGGTCATGTGCAGGCGCTTGTCTTCCACCGGCGTGACCAGAGTGACGCCCAACGCCTGGCCGCGCGGCAGGATGGTGACCTTTTCTACCCGGCCCACCTTGAGCGCGGCGGCGACCAGTGCGTGGCCGGCCTCGTGCACGGCGATGCGCTTGCGCTCGGTGGCCGACAGGGGCGTGATGCCGCTGGGCTGCTCACCAATACGGCAAGTCTCGATGGCATCGACGAAACGGGACATCTCGACCTGACTGTCCCCTGCGCGTGCCGCCAGGAGCGCGGCGTGATTGACGATATAGGCGATGGCGGCGGGCGTCAGGCCCACGGTGTTGCGCGCCAGTTGCGCATAATCCAGCCCGTCGCCGGTGCGAACCTTGCCGGCATAAAGGCGGAACAGCGACTCGCGGTCGTCAAGGCCCGGCAGACCCACGGCAATTGAACGGTCGAAGCGGCCTTCACGCACCAGCGCCGGATCGAGTGAGTTGGGGAAGTTGGTCGCGCCCAGCACCAGCACGCCAGCGGTCGCATCGAAGCCGTCCATCTCGGCCAGGAACTGGTTGATGATCCGGTTGCTTTCGGCGTCGCTGGAGCGCTGTTGCTCGGCGCGCTTGCCGATGCCGTCGATCTCGTCGATGAAGATGATGCAGGGCGCCTGCCGGCGGGCGGTGCGAAACAGCGCCTTGACCTTCTGAATGCCGACGCCGAAGTACATCGAGGAAAAATCGCTGCCGGTCACCTGAATGAAGCTGGCATTGGATTCGGTTGCCAGCGCCTTGGCCAGCTGGGTCTTGCCGGTGCCGGGCTCGCCGGTCAGCAACACGCCCTTGGGTGGTCGAGCGCCCAGCGCGGCATAGGCGGCGGGGTCGCGCAGATAGGCGGTGACGTCGTTGAGCGCCTGCTTGGCTTCCCGTGCGCCGATGACATCATCGAAGTCGATACCGCTGCCCTTGCGCTGCACGCTGAACGACTGGCTTTTCATGATCAGATACAGCAGTACCCCGATCAGGGCCAGGACAAAGGGTGTGTAGGGCAGCACCGAGGTATACCAGGGCGCCTCGCCGTCGGTTTCGAACAGTGTCAGCGGGAACGGCTGGCTATCCGTTGCTGCGTACTGCTCCAACAGCAACTGCGCCACGTGCCCGGACTGGTCGGGTACCCAGTAACGCAGGCCATCCTCACGACTGATATAGACGGCGTCCCTGCTCAGCGCGGCGCTGGCTATGCTCTGGCCGCGCAGATCGCCCAGCAGGGTCGAAAGGTCGCGGCGGTTGGCCAGCCAGGGCTCTTTGGACGCGTCCAGCTCCTGCAGCATGCTGGCGCTGGCATCCGGCGCGGAAGTGACCGGTGTCCCGGGTTTGAATTGCCAGTAGCCCAGCGCAACGGCGACCAGAAGCATCAGCGCAATGGACAGCAGCAGGCCGCGACGGCCTTGCAACAAGCGGGGTTTCTTCATTTCACATCCAGGCGGGGCGAGCCCGAGGCGTCATAAAACAACCGCCCATGCAGGCGGACCACAGTTTCGGGCGAGTAGCCCGTAAAGGCACCAAGGCAGGCGCTAGCGGTGCGGCTTATGCAATGTGAATTCTGATGCCGACCGCTGGTCGGATAGGAGGAACCGACCGCGACGAGGATACGGCAAGCAATTGCAGGTGAGTCGCCAAGCGACGAGTGGCGGGGGTTTTTCGACGAACGTGACGTCTGCGAAACGAACTTGCCATGATCTCGAAACCTTTCGCGAGCTGGCGAAGCGGGACGCAGGTTGCCCGCTGTTTTCTGGATCGGAGTTAATGGATATTCCGTATGCGTTTCCCGCTTCAGCTGGCGTTGACAGGGTTCTGCCTGTGGGCGAACGCCGCTGTGGCGCAGGCGCTGCCCGCTGCGGCCGGATACGTCGCCAGCGTTGCCGGTGAGGCCTTTCTCACCAACCAGGCTAATACCAGTGAGGCAGTTCTCGGGCAGGCGATCATCGAGGGCATGACGCTGCACACCGGCGAAAGGGCTGGTCTGGCGGTGATCTTCGATGATGGAACGGTTATGTCGTTCGGGTCGAACAGCGAGTTTGAGCTTGACCACTACCGCTTCGCGCCGGCCAGCGAAGCCTTTCGTCTGGCAGCGCGCTTCAACCGAGGCACGCTGAGCCTGGTGACCGGTGCGATTTCACGGCTCGACCCCGAGGCGCTCAGCCTGGAAACCCCACAGGGGCGTGTCCAGGTACACGCCGGGCATGCACTACTGAAAGTGGCGGAGTGAGCATGGCAAGGAGCGCGCTATTGCTGCTGGCTGCGCTGTTGTCGGGCTGTGCCGGGCGCTCTTATGTGGCGCTGCAGGAGCATCCTGCTGGGGGTGCCGTAACGGTAGTCAATGGCGTCCAGAGCCGGACGCTGGAGCAGGTCCGTCTGGGAATGCCTCTCGCCGCTGACGCGCAACCCTTCGCGCTCGGTGCTTTACGGCTGCAGCGGGACTTCGCCGGAGCGCTGGCTGTGCAGCCGGCTCTGCCTGAGCGTTTTGTGGTCTATCTGCAAGCCGATGGCCTGCCGGGGATGCTATCTGGGCAGGTACTGGACCATGTGCTGCATGCGGCGCGCGAGCGCAAGCATCCGTTGGTGGTCGTGACCGGCCATACCGACAGCCTGGGCCGCAAGGACGTCAATCTGCAGCTTGGCCTGCAGCGTGCGCAAGCTATTGCCGAACGGCTCAGGGCGCGAGGGTTGCAAGCGAGGATGCAGATCGAGTCCTTGGGAGAACTCGATCTGCTGGTCAGGACGGCGGATGCCACGCTCGAGGTGCGCAATCGCAGGGTGGTGCTAGAGGTTCGTTAAGGTCGTCGGCCAGCTGACGGTCAGTCGAGCACCATGATCGCGTCCATTTCCACCTGCGCACCTTTGGGCAGTGCGCTGATGCCGATGGCGGCGCGGGCCGGGTAGGGCTGCTGGAAGTAGCGGCTCATCACTTCGTTGACGGTGGCGAAGTTGCCCAGGTCGGTGAGGAAGATGTTCAGCTTGACGATGTCCTTGAACGAGCCGCCAGCCGCTTCGGCTACCGCCTTGAGGTTTTCAAAGACCTGTACGGTCTGCGCCTCGAAGCCCTCAACCAGTTCCATGCTCTTGGGGTCCAGGGGGATCTGGCCGGACATATAAACGGTATTGCCGGCCTTGATGGCCTGCGAATAGGTGCCGATGGCGGCGGGGGCGTTGTCGGTGTTGATGACGCTGCGGGACATGGGAATCTCCTTCTGGGATAGCTGCAAGCCTCAAGCGGCAAGCTTCAAGTGAAGAGCAGAAAAGCCGAGGGGGATTCTAACCCGGTCTTGCACTGAATCGGATTACAGCTGCCTGCTCACCATGATCCGTAAGGGATACCGTGCTTTTCGATATAGGCTTTGGACACATCTGAGAGAGGCCGGTGGCCACCGTTTGATGTGCCTTCATAAGGCCCCTTGGGTTCGATTTCCGCCTGGGCGCGCAGGATTTCGATGGGCCCGCCGCAGGTGCTCATGACCCAACCTCTGACTACACCGCCGGGTGCGAGACCCAAAGTGAGGGCATAACGGTAGTCACTGGCTGGGCAGGGTGGATCGAGCCGCTCGCTCATCAGTTGCCGGGCGCGTTCGGGGATATCGAGGATCACCCGGTAGGTTTGGGGCTCGGCCAGGGATTGCCAGCGTACATAGATGCGTTTGGGTAGGTCGGCGCCGTTGACGTGGCGCCCCGCGCCCCTGCCGAAACGTTCACCCCAACCAGCAGCGTTCCCTTGGCCTTCTGGTGGGGTGCGAACGGCAACTATGCCGCTGCCTACGTGGAAAAAATTATGTCCACGAATATCTTTCACGCCGGCTGTCTCTACCCAGACCTCCATATAGTCCGGCGCCAGAAAACCCAGGTACCAGTATGTGTAGGGCAGGTTGCCGGGGTTTCGCTCGGCGCTGGCGCAACCACTGAGCAGTAGAAGCAGCAGGGCGAGCATTGCCGTTTTCATCGTTTTTTCTCCTGGGGCCTATCGACGTGGCGCATTCGTTCGCGCTCGGTCGGGGCATTGATAAAGACCACGTCAAGCACGCTGCCGCCGCGCCCTGCGGCGGCATTCCAATTGGCCGACAGGTGGATATAGCGCTGGCGCAGCAGGCGTTCCTCTTCTGCATCCAATGCGCCGCTGCCGTTTCTGGCCCAGGCCAGCAGCTTGCCGCTGATAGGTACAAGCTCTGCGGGTAGAGAGAGCTTACTGTCTTGCTCGTCGATAAAATCGAGCGGGACTCCTGCCTCTACGGCCAGCGCATGCATGACCCGCAGATACACTCGCGAAAGATGCCCATAAACCCTGCGTTCCAGATAGGGAGCCGCCAGCACGTATTTCATCTGGTCGCCGCGTTCGCCGCTAAAGGATGTGAAGTATTCCCAGATATCCGTAACCAGCCGTGCCGTGCGGTCCTGTGGGTCGAGCAGGTCGGCCTGGCGGGCGTATTCGGTGTCGCGTTGCGCATGCTGGTAGGCCGTGGCGCGGTACGGGAGGGTATTCCGGCTGACCCAGTTGCTGCGCGGACGCATCAGGTAGAGCCGCTCGCTGGCCAGTGGCTGGTAGCCGCCGCCCAGATCCGAGTGGGCGCCGGGCAGAACGATTTCACGGTGCGGCGGGGAGACCTGGTTGAGGGCGAAATTGCGCCGGTATTCGTCACGGGCAACCAGATGCACCACTTGGCGGGCCGCGTCGGGTGCGAGGTAGAGATCGATACCGCCGTTGACGCCATCACTGGGATCGTCCCAGCCGCCGATGGCGGCGACGGTATCGTACAGGCCGATAAAGTTGATGATGACGTCGTTTCGCCAGTCGAAGCCGGCTGCCAGGCCGAGCTTGCCTGCATGGCGCAAGTCGCCCAGCTGCCCCTGTTCGCGCCGGAGCACCTGATTGGCGAAATGTCGGGCCGCCGCTGCGCCACGACTGAAGCCGAAGATATCCAGCTCCAGCCTGGTCAATACTCCTTCGGGGTTTTCATCTGTGAAACTAATCAGTGTTTTTGCCAGCAAGGTCATACTTTCTTCAACCTTGGCCAGCACGCCCGTCGCACCCCGACCGAAGGCTTGGCCGGGAAATAGGGTGTCCGGCTTGCCGGTGGTCGTGCCGATGCCGGTGACGTAAACACGCAAGTTGGCACTGTCCGCCCCGGCGGGCAATGCCTGGCCTGAATCATCTCGGTAAAGGTCATACAACCGCCAGATATTGCTCACATCGTTGGCATAGCTGCTGTCCGGGTCAAGGTGATGCGCTTCGCAGCGCTGAACCATGGCCTGGGCTTCCTGCTCGCCGATGCCGAGCGCCGGTGCGCGGCACTGGGCGCCGATGGCGCTGTTGCCGGCGTTGTTGCCGGTGCCGTCGAAGAACACGCCGATGCGCAGGGTCACGGCCTGGCGGGCGGTCAGTTCTTCCTCCTCGTCTTCTTCTTCCAGCCCGTACGGAGCGGGATCGCCGGGCTCTTCCTGCCAAGCGCGGGCATCGGCGAATGAAGACTGCGGTGGCAGTGCCGGTGCGATGGGGGTCAGGGCGGCAGGTGCGGTGTTGCCCAGTGGTGCGGGCGGGGTGAAGGGCGCCGGCGTATGCGTATTGCCGATGATGACGGTGCCGGAGCCGCCGATGACCACATCGCCGTGATCGCCCAGGCTACCCAGCGTGGCCACCGGTCTGCCATTGATCAGTACATTGGAGATGAGGTTGCCCGACAGCGCGCTGCCACAGCCGGTGGTGTCGCCTGCGCGAGCTGCGGGCAGGCCGTCGAAGAGGACGTCGGGCGAGCCGCTGACGATGGCATTGTCGCCATGCCCGGTCTTCGGGCAGGTGGTGGGGTCGCCAACGCGGGCGGCAGGTTTGCCGGACATGGCCAATTTCCTTATCGGTATGCGAGCCGGCACCTTGCCGCAGGGGCTATGGCGAGCGCAAACGCTGCGCCGCACTTTTACGGACGGGTTCGCGAACTTGGCGCCGGTTGAGCCAGAACTTGCACAGTACAGCGAATGCAAAAAAGCCCCGCGCAACGTTCGCTGGCGGGGCTTTCTGGATGCGTTTGTTTTACGCCTTGACTCGGGTAATCCGTATTACGCCCTGGATGGTGCGCAGTTTCCTGATGACGCGAGCCAGGTGTACACGATCATGGACGCTGACTACCAGCTGGACCACGCTGATACGACCGTCACGTTCATCCATGCCGATCTTCTCGATATTGCCATCGGCAGCGTTGACACTGCCGGCCAGCAGGGCGATCAGGCCGCGCTGGTGTTCCAGTTCGACGCGCAGCTCGACATTGAATTCGCCGGTGACATCCTTGGACCAGGACAACGGGATGCACTTGTCCGGGTTGTGCCGGACTTCGCTGATATTGCGGCAGGTGTCCATGTGCACAACCATGCCCTTGCCAGCGGACAGGTGCCCGACAATGGGGTCTCCGGGTATCGGCGTGCAACACTTGGCGTAGTTGAGCACCAGGCCCTCCGTGCCGCGGATTGCCAGGGAGCCTTCGTCGCTCGGCAGCTCTTCGTCGTCACTGGCCAGCAGGCGACGGGCGATGACATAGGCCATGCGGTTGCCCAGGCCGATGTCTTCGAGCAGGTCCTCGATGACCTCCATCTGATATTCGGCCAGCACCGCCCTGATGCGCTCAGGTGAGATCGCGTCCAGGTTGGTTTCAAAGCCTGTAAGCGCCTTGTTCAGCAGGCGTTCGCCGAGATTGATCGACTCTGAACGACGCTGCAGCTTGAGTGCGTGGCGAATATGCGTGCGTGCCTTGCCGGTGACGACAAAGTTCAGCCACGCCGGATTCGGGCGCGCACCGGGTGCGGTGACGATCTCCACCGTCGAGCCGCTTTCCAGTGCCTGCGACAGCGGTGCCAGGCGACGGTTGACCCGGCAGGCGATGCAGGTATTGCCGACGTCGGTGTGCACCGCATAGGCGAAATCCACAGCTGTGGAGCCCTTGGGCAGCTCCATGATGCGACCCTTGGGCGTGAAGACATAGACTTCATCGGGAAACAGGTCGATCTTGACGCTTTCGATGAACTCCAGCGAGTTGCCGGCGCGTTGCTGCATTTCCAGCACGCCCTTGACCCACTGTCGGGCGCGGGCGTGAGTGCCCTTGGGCGAATCATCGTCGCTGGATTTGTACAACCAGTGAGCGGCGATGCCGTTGTTGGCCATCTCTTCCATCTCGCGGGTGCGGATCTGGATTTCGATGGGCACGCCATGCATGCCGAACAGGGTGGTGTGCAGCGACTGGTAGCCGTTGGCCTTGGGGATCGCGATGTAATCCTTGAAGCGTCCAGGCAGCGGTTTGTACAGGCTGTGCACAGCACCCAGCACGCGATAGCAGGTGTCTGCCTTGTCCACCACAATGCGGAAGGCGTAGACGTCCATGATCTCGTGGAACGCCTTGCGCTTGCCGCGCATCTTCTTGTAGATGCTGTACAGGTGCTTTTCGCGGCCCAGCACGTCGCCTTGCAGGCCCTCGCGCTCGAGGCAGTGGATCAGCGACTGTTCGATCTTCTCGACGATCTCATTGCGATTGCCGCGAGCACGACGTACCGCGGCGCGGATGCGCTCGGAGCGCATCGGGTGCATGGCCTTGAAACCGAGATCCTCGAATTCCACGCGCATGGTGTGCATGCCCAGCCGGTTGGCGATGGGTGCGTAGATCTCGAGGGTTTCCTTGGCAATGCGGCGGCGCTTTTCGCCAGCCAGTACTTCCAGGGTGCGCATGTTGTGCAGGCGATCGGCGAGCTTGACCAGGATCACGCGGATGTCGCGCGCCATGGCCATGGCCATCTTCTGGAAGTTCTCGGCCTGCGCTTCGGCCTTGGTCTCGAAGTTCATCTGGGTCAGCTTGCTGACACCATCGACCAGGTCGGCAACGGTTTCGCCGAACTGGGCGGTCAGGGCTTCCTTGGGAATGCCGGTGTCCTCGATCACGTCGTGCAGCATGGCGGCCATCAGGCTCTGATGGTCCATGTGCATGTCGGCAAGGATGTTGGCTACCGCGAGGGGGTGGGTGACGTAAGCTTCACCGCTGCGCCGGCGCTGACCATCGTGGGCCTGCTCGGCGTAAAAATAGGCACGGCGGACCAGGTTGACCTGCTCCGGGCCGAGGTAGGACGACAGGCGATCGGCAAGCGTGTCTATGGCTGGCAAGGCTCTGCTCCTTGCCGGCAGGCTGCTGTGTCTGCGGTTCGACTTCGGCCTGGCATCGATCAGATGGCCTCGTTGGGCTCTTCCTCGTACTGGGCGAAGAGCGGCTCGTCATCGACGATTTCGTCCTGGGCGATGACGTCATAATCCACCAGGCCAGAGGCGATTTCGCGCAGGGCAACTACGGTTGGCTTGTCGTTTTCCCAGGCTACCTTTGGCTCCTTGCCGCCGGTGGCCAGCTGGCGCGAGCGCTTGGTGGCGAGCATGACCAGCTCGAAGCGGTTATCTACGTTGTCCAGGCAGTCTTCAACGGTAACGCGGGCCATGGTGTTCCTCATCAGATTCGGTAAAGCGTGCCCAAGTGGGCGAGCGGACGGGATAGTCTAAAAAATCACCAGCGGTTAGGGAAGCTATAAAACAGCCTTCAGACCAGCAACTGCTCCAACAGCCCCTCGAAGCGTTGCTGCTGGGCGGGCTGCAGCAGTCGATTGGCGTGGAAGATGGCCTGCAGGTCGGCCAGGGCGTGGGTGAAGTCGTCGTTGATCACCAGGTAGTCGTATTCGACGTAATGGGTCATTTCGCTGACCGCTTCACGCATGCGTGTGTTGATCACCTCTTCGCTGTCCTGGCCGCGATGGGTCAGGCGTTGGCGCAGGGCTTCCTGGGAGGGCGGCAGGATAAAGATGGACTTGGCCTGCGGCATGAGGCGCCGTACCTGCTGCGCACCTTGCCAGTCGATTTCCAGGATCAGGTCGTAACCCTCTTCGAGGGTCTGTTCGAGCCAGCGCTGGGACGTGCCATAAAGGTTGCCGAACACTTCGGCGTGCTCCAGAAACTCGTTGCGCTCCAGCCGTTCGAGAAACGCCTCGCGAGTGACGAAGTGGTAGTTGACCCCATCCACCTCGCCTGGGCGAATGGCGCGGGTGGTGTGGGAAACGGATACCCGAACCTGCGGCTGCGCATCGAGCAGGGCTTTGACCAGGCTGGTCTTGCCGGCCCCGGAAGGCGCGGAAACGATATAGAGCGTACCGGTGGAAGCGGGCATGGCTGGCGTTCTCTGCAAGCGGTGACGGGGTATGAGGCTTGAGCAAATCAAGCTTATTCGATGTTCTGCACCTGTTCGCGCATCTGCTCGATCAAGACCTTGAGATTGACTGCCGCCTGGGTGCTGCGTGGATCGAATGCCTTGGAACCGAGGGTGTTGGCTTCACGGTTGAGTTCCTGCATGAGGAAGTCCAGCCGCCGACCGGCTGCGCCTCCGGACTTCAGCACGCGGCGCACTTCGGCGACATGGGTGGTCAGCCGGTCAAGCTCTTCTGCGACATCGCTTTTTTGCGCCAGCAGCACCATTTCCTGTTCGAGGCGTTGCGGGTCCAGCTCGGCGCGCATCTCGGCGCAGCGGTCGAGCAGCTTCTGTCGTTGCAGGGCGAGCATCTGCGGCACCTGTTCGCGCAGCGTGGCGGTCTCCAGAGTGATCGCGTCGAGGCGCTCGTCGATCAGCCGCGCCAGTTCCTCACCTTCGCGTTGACGGCCTTTTCTGAGTTCGCCGAGGGTTTCATGGAACAGCGCCAGCGCAGCGCTGCTGAGCGCCTGCGGGTCGCTTGCATCGCCGACCAGTACGCCCGGCCAGCCGAGCACTTCCAGCGGGTTGAGCGGAGCGGGCTGTTTGATCAGTGCTGCAACGCTTTCCGCGGCAGCGATCAACTGGCTGGCGCGCTGGCTGTCGACCTGCATTGAGCGACCGCTGCTGTCCTCGGAAAAGCGCAGGGTACATTCAACCTTGCCGCGTGACAGGCCCTTGCGTAACGCTTCGCGCACGGAGCCTTCCAGATCGCGAAAGGCTTCCGGCAGACGCAGGTGCGGTTCCAGATAACGATGGTTGACCGAGCGGATTTCCCAGCTGAGGGTGCCGTGTTCACCGGCCTGTTCGGCGCGGGCAAAGGCGGTCATGCTGTGGATCATCAGGGAGCCTCTCGATGGCGTTGCGAAAGGCGAAGGATTGTAAAGCAAAAAGGCGCGCAACGCCTTGGGCCATCAATTTGCAGAACATGGGCCGATCAGCCGGCTGGTTGCATGAATCTGCCGCAAAGCCTCCTATAATGCCGGCACCTCGAATCCATAGAAGTAGGAAATGTCCATGAAGCGTCCCAGTGGCCGCGCTGCCGACCAGCTGCGTTCGATCCGCATCACCCGCCACTACACCATGCATGCCGAAGGTTCGGTGCTGGTGGAGTTTGGTGACACCCGGGTGATCTGCACCGCCAGTATCGAAGCCGGCGTACCACGCTTTCTCAAAGGGCAGGGCCAGGGCTGGCTGACCGCCGAGTACGGCATGCTGCCGCGCGCCACCGGCTCGCGTAACCAGCGCGAGGCCAGTCGCGGCAAGCAGGGTGGTCGTACCCTGGAAATCCAGCGGCTGATCGGGCGCTCGCTGCGTGCCGCGCTGGACATGAGCAAGCTGGGCGAGAACACCATCTACATCGATTGCGACGTGATACAGGCTGATGGCGGTACCCGCACTGCCTCTATCACGGGCGCCATGGTGGCGCTGGTGGATGCGCTGGCTGTATTGAAGAAGCGTGGCGCGCTCAAGGGTGGCAATCCGCTTAAACAGATGGTTGCAGCCGTGTCAGTAGGCATGTACCAGGGCGAACCGGTGCTTGATCTGGATTATCTGGAAGATTCGGCCGCCGAAACCGACCTCAACGTAGTGATGACCGACTCGGGTGGTTTCATCGAAGTGCAGGGTACTGCCGAAGGCGCGCCATTTCAGCCGGAAGAGCTCAATGCCATGCTCGCTCTGGCGCAGGCGGGCATGAAGGAACTGTTCACCTTGCAGCAGGCCGCACTGGCCGACTGAAGGGAGACGACATGACTGATCAGCTGCCGATTCCACAACCTTCGCCCCGTGCGCGACGCTGGGCAATGCTCTGCCATTACTCGGCGTTTTTCTGGTTTCTGGCGCCGATGATCGGCAACGTGCTTGGGCCGCTGATTGTCTGGCAGCTGAAGAAGGACATGGATCCCTTCGTCGATGAGCAGGGCAGGGAAGCGCTCAATTTCCAGCTCACCTTCAGCATCCTGCTGATGGTCTGTGGTGTGCTCGCCTGGATTCTCATCGGCTTTCCGCTGATGGTGCTGGTCAGCGTGGTGGCGCTGGTGTTGGTGGTGATCGCCGGCATTCGCGCCAACGAGGGCAAGCCCTATCGCTATCCGTTCTGCTGGCGGATCGTCAGATAGCGGTAAGCCGTTAGGGCCGTGGTGGACGTGAAAAGCGGCGTCCACCCTACGCTGCCGGCACGCTTTCGTAGGGTGGATCACGCGTGTATCGATCCAGGGGGTGGCCATCCACCGAGCGGGGGTGTGGTGGATGTAAAAGCGGCGTCTACTCTGCGTTTAGAGGCTCAGCGTCCAGTCATAGTCCACGATCAGTGCCGCATGCTGGGAGAAGCGGGGCTGGCGCGGCAGGCGGGCGTTGCGCACGAAGCGACGCATGCCCGAGGTGAGAATCTGGTAGTCGAAGCGCCAGCCGAGGTTGAGCAACTGCGCCTGTTCAGTGTCGGGCCACCAGCTGTAAAGGTCGCCCTCACGACTGACTTCACGCAGCGCATCGATATAGCCCATGTTGCCGAAAATCTCGTCGAGCCAGGCACGCTCCGCCGCCAGGAAGCCTACATCCTGCTGGCACTCTCGCCAGTTTTTTACATCCAGCTTCTGATGCGCCACATGCAGCGAGCCGCAGTACAGGTACTCGCGGCGTTTGCGGCGCTGCTTGTCGAGATAGTGGGCGAAATCGTCCATGAACTTGAATTTCTGGTTCAGCTCCTCGTCACCGCCGCGACCGGAAGGCAGCAGCAGGCTGGCAATACTGACCTTGTCGAAATCGGCCTGTAGATAACGGCCATAACGGTCGGCTGTTTCGAAGCCAAGGCCCATGATGATGGCTTTGGGCTGCAGTCGGGAATACAGCGCAACACCACCCTGCTCGGGAATTTCGGCATCGCAGGCATAGAGAAAGTAGCCGTCGAGCTGATAGGCAGGGTCGTCGAGTTCTACTACGGAGGCGCGGGTATCCTGCAGGCAGATGACATCGGCATTCTGTGCTTGCAACCAGCTGAGCAGACCCCGCTGTGCCGCCGCCTGAATGCCATTCACGTTGACGCTGATAATCCGCATAAATGGCCCCTGAAAACACGTGTGTGTATGATAACCCAAGCTCTTCGCAATTAGCGAAATCAGTGTCTTCCGGGAATATTTTCATGCAGGCGTATCAGCGCGAGTTCATTCGCTTCGCCATCGAGCGCGGAGTTTTGCGCTTTGGTGAATTCACTTTGAAGTCCGGGCGTACCAGCCCCTATTTTTTCAATGCCGGTCTGTTCAACAGTGGCTCGGCCCTGGCGCAGTTGGGCCGTTTCTATGCGGCGGCTATCGTTGACAGTGGCATCGACTTCGAGGTGATTTTCGGGCCGGCCTACAAGGGCATTCCGCTGGCGGCGGCCACAGCGATTTCGCTGGCCGAGCATCATCAGCGTGACCTGCCCTGGTGCTTCAACCGCAAGGAAGCCAAGGATCATGGCGAGGGCGGCACCCTGGTGGGGTCGCCGCTGACCGGGCGCGTTTTGATCGTCGATGACGTGATCACTGCCGGCACCGCGATTCGTGAAGTGATGCAGATCATCCAGGCTCAGAGCGCCGAGGCCGCCGGCGTGCTGATTGCACTCGACCGACAGGAGCGAGGGCAGGGTGAGCTGTCGGCCATTCAGGAAGTGGAACGTGATTATCGAATGCCGGTGATCAGTATTGTGTCCCTGGCGCAAGTGCTGGAATATCTGGCGGATGACGCTCAGCTGAAGCAGCACTTGCCCGCAGTGCAGGCCTACCGCGAGCGATACGGGATCTGACCCTGGAGTTTCGGCATGCGCAAACCGCCAGTCATTCGCTCGTTATTGATGCTGGGCCTGCTGTTGCCTGTTTTGGCGACTGCCGCTGAACTCTATCGTTATGTGGATGATCGTGGCGTGGTCGTGCTCGACCGGCATGGTGTTCCACCGCAGCATATTGGTCGCGGCTATCAGGTGCTCAACGAGCAGGGGCGCGTTATCCGGGAGGTTCCCCCGGCGCCTACGGCTGAGGAGTTTCAGCGGTTGCAGGCCGACAGGGCGCGTGCCAGCGCAGATGCGCAGCTGTTGCGGCTGTATGCCAGTGTCGAGGATGTGGAGCGGGCCGAGGCGCGCCGGCTTGCCGAGCTGGACAGTATCATCGGCCTGACCCAGGGCAATCTGCAGGCGCTGCGCAGCCAGCAACGCAATCTGCAGAAGCAGGCAGCTGATCATGAGCGGGCCGGGCGTGGCGTCCCGGAAAATCTGCTGGCACAGATCGCCAACATGGAGCAGGAGCAGGCCAGTCTGCAACGGGATCTGAAGCGATACGAGACGGTCCGTGCCGAGGCGCAGATCAGTTTTGCCGGTGATCGCCAGCGGATTGCCGAGCTGCTGGGGAAAACCCCGTAAAGGCTAGGTTCTCTGCCTGTTCCCGCAGCGAAATCACGTCGGATCTTTCTTTCTGCAGTAAAAAAGCAAAGCGCGCAAAGCGTTGCTTGTGCAAATGCATAGCTTGCTTGCTATCACATCGACCGCTCTAGCTCAATTGTTTCAAGGTCGAGGTGAGTTGCCTTGAATCAGCCTGTACCGTTGCAGCCTTTTTTTGGTATGGCTGATCATCATGAATGATAGGAACCTAAGCAGTTACCAGGAGCTCCACAAGCCAAAGGAAAATTTTGCCACTCGCTCGGAATATCTCGAGCATGAGCTGGAGATCATGGCACCGAAACGGTGGGGGATTAACCTGCCGTTTCGCGATTACCGTTTCGAGTACGAGGACTGGGTCCCGGCGATGGCGGCAACCATCGGCAAGATCGTCATGGTCGCGGCGATTGTCGCGGCCTTTGCCGGTCCCTTGGGGCTGTCCAACGACTTCGTTATCGAAAACGTCCGTTTCGAGATGCTGATCGCCGCACTCCTGTTCGTGGTGGTGTTCTCCGGTTTTCTTAACCCGACGTCCAACCTGGCGGGTACCCACGGTCCTTTGATTCCCTTGATTCCGCTGATCGTCGCGTCGGGCGGACACCCGATGGCGCTGGGGATCATGGTCGGCGTGCTGGGCTTCACCCTCGGCGTGTTCAAAGGCGGCAGCCTGCTGGCGCGCCTGACCAGTGACGGGGTCTGTGGCGGCTTGCTGCTGTATCTGGGCTTTATCGGCATGACGTCGCAGATCAAGGTGCTGTTCAACTGGGCCAATGGCTTTGACATGGGTTACATCGCCTTCGTCGTGGTGTTCGCGACCATCGTGATGTATGCCTATCTGGAGCACATCCGCCTGCGCTGGCTGGCAATTCCCCTTGGCTGCACCCTGGCGGCGGTGATTGCATTGGCGCTGGGTGCGCCGTTTGAATTTCAGACCGAGCCGGGCATTCCCACGCTCAACCCTGCCTACTGGTGGGGCGAGGATACCGGCTGGCAGTTAGGTCTGCCGGAGCTGCACCACTTTGTCGCGGTATTTCCCTTTGCCGTGCTGGCTGTTGCCATGTGGTCACCGGACTTCCTTGGCCATCGGATATTTCAACAGCTCAACTACCCGCCGAAGGCGCAGAAAGTGCTGATGAACATCGATGACACCATGTGTGTAGCTGCCGCGCGGCAGGTGGTCGGGACTGCGCTCGGTGGCGGCAATCTGGCGTCTTCCTGGGGCACCTTTCTGGTGCCGGCAGCCATCGCCAAGCGACCGATCCCGGCGGGTGCGCTGCTGACGGGGCTGCTGTGTGTGGTTGCCGCGCTCTGGGGCTATCCGATGGACCTGGCGGTCTGGCCGCCGGTGCTCAGTGTGGCGCTGCTGGTAGGGGTGTTCCTGCCGCTGCTGGAGGCGGGCATGCAGATGACCCGTGAAGGCAAGACTTCGCAGTCGGCTGCCATTGTCGTGTTCTCATCGGCGCTGGTGAACCCGGTGTTCGGCTGGTCACTGACCGTGCTGCTGGACAACATGGGGCTGATTGGTGACAAGGAGCACAGTCAGTCGCTGAGCCGTCTGCACCGCTGGATCATTCCGCTGGTGGTATTCGTCGTGCTCTGCGGTGTGATGCTTGGGATCGGCATGTTTCCTGGTATTCCGGCGCTGTTCGAGTCGTTCCGTCTCGATCTGTGACATGCTGATTCGGCAATAAAGCTGCCAGGTCCTGTCAAGGTGTGAGCCTTGCAGGACCCGCCACAGGAGGCGTCCGCCTCGACAAGGCCCGGCAGTTCGCCTGCCTTGTGGATTCATTCTTACCGCGCTATCTGAACCTGGTTACGGCCATTGTGCTTGGCGACATAGAGCGCCTGGTCGGCGCGTTCGAGCAGGATTCCGGGTTGGGTCTCGTCGCTGGTTTCGCTGATGCCAGTGCTGAGCGAGACACTGAAGGTGCGCGGGCCGGCATGAAAGCTCAGTGCTGCAAAGCGCTGACGAATTTCGTCGAAAATGACCTTGGCCTGCTTGGCGCTGCATTCAGGCAGTACGGCAACGAACTCTTCGCCACCATAACGGCCCAGGCTGTCGATACGTCGCAGGCGCTGGCGCAGCAGATTGGCCAGGGAGCGGATGACGTTGTCGCCCGCCGCGTGGCCATACTGATCGTTGACCTGTTTGAAGTGATCGAGGTCGAGCATCACCACGCTGGTCGGCTTGCCGCTGCGTTGCGCGCGCTGCGCTTCGAGAATCACCTGCTCCTTGATATCGGCATGCTTGAGCAGGCCGGTAAGGCTGTCGCGCGACAGCGCGGTGCTCAACGAGCGGGCGCGCTGGGCATGGGAAAATACTGCGGCGATCAGCGCGTTGTCGCTGATCGGCTTGGTGATGAAGTCGTCGCCGGCCTTGAGCAGTGCGGCCATCTGTCGGTTGATGTCGGTTTCGGCGGACAGATAGATGATGGTCAGGCGTAGCCATTCATCATTCAGACGGATCATCTGCGCCAGCTCGGGGCCGGAACAAAGCGGCATGTTGACATCCAGCAGCAGCACTTCGGGATTGAATGCATGCAGGGTGTCGAACAGCTGGCTGGGATCGGTAAGCGTCTGCACCAGCATCTGCGAATTGCGCAGCACCAGGCTGTAGCGCGCCGCGAGGTCGGCATCGTCATCGACGATAAGGATGCGGTAGGGCTCGCTCTGTTGCAGGTTCAGGCACTGCTCCAGGCTGTTTTCCAGCTGCGTGATATCCACGGGCCGGGTGAAATAGCCCTGCGCTCCGGCGCGCACCGCGGCCAGCTGGCTGTCAAAGTCGCTGCGCTGGCTGATCACCAGCAGTGGCAGCGGGGTATCCAGGCTTTGCTGCAGGTCGCTGATGGCGGCCAGTTCGTTATCGTGCTGGCTGACGATCAGGGCGTCGGGCAGTTGCCCCTGGATGGCGGTCTGCACCTGTTCCGGCTGGGTAAAGCGCAACACGTCGTAGCCGAAGTTTCCCAGCGTCTGGCACATTTCATGGCCGGCATCAGGGTCGCTTTCGAGCAGGAAGATACGGCAGCCGGCCTGGAGCTGTTCGTGGCTTTCCGGGAGCGTGTCGGGCAGGTTTTCGGGTGGGCGGGTCTGGGTTTCGGCAGTCCACAGGCGGATTGCCCGGACAAAGGCGGTAAGGGCCTGGCCGCTGGGTTTGGTTGCTTCCAGCCAGCGGTCGGCGCGCTGCTCAAGCAGGCGCGCCTGCTGGCCGAGGGTGGTGAAACCGAAAGTGCCGGCGGTGCCCGCGAGCCGGTGCAGGCGTTCGTGGATGACCAGCATCAGTTGTCGGCGCTGCTCGCCCTCACTGGTCTGCTGCAGGGCTTCGGCAAGCTGATCGAGCTCTGGCAGTTCCTGCTGCAGGCGCTCGGCAAACCTGTCGGTCAGTGCCTGCAGCTGGCTGTGCAGCGCTTCGGCGTTACTCATGTTCGGCTTCCCATATTGCGTTGAGCTGTGACGCCAGTTGCAGTGGATCGAAGGGTTTGAGCAGTAATTGGCGAACCCCTAGATGGCGCAGTTCGGCCAGCTCGGCAGGTTGCTTCTGCCCGGTGAGGAGCACCACTGGCGTGCGTTGCAGGTCGACCAGTTGCGAAAGTTGATGCAGCAGTTCGATACCGTCCATCTGCGGCAGTTCGACATCCAGCAGAATCATGTCCGGATCGAACTGGCGGACCTGCGCCAGTGCTTGGGCGGCACTGGCACAGCTGAGGATCTGGAAGCCACCGAGCTTTTCCAGGGCGATACGGGTCACTACCTGGATCGAGGGTACGTCTTCGACGTGCAGGATGCGCTGCAGAGGCTTCATGACGGCTGCTCACTGGCGGTCTGACAGGGCAGTTCGATCCAGAAGCAGGCGCCCGCACCGGGTGTGGAGTCGAACCCTATCTGTCCATCCATGTATTCAGTCAGCTCCTTGCTGATGGCCAGGCCGAGGCCGGTTCCGCCCTGCTGGCGTGTATCGGATGAGTCCGCCTGGGCAAACTTGCTGAAGATCCGTTCGCGGAAATTGTCGGCGATGCCTGGTCCCCGGTCGCGGACGCTGATACGCACCCGGTCTATGGCAATGCTTTCAGCAAACAGGTCGATACGCTCTCCCGCCGGTGAGAACTTGGCCGCGTTGGATAGCAGATTGCTCAATATCTGTACCAGCCGCATCGTATCCACCCTGACCTGCACCGACGGGCATTCGCCAAGCCTGATGCTCACAGTGTAGCTACTGGCGTAGCCCTGGTTGTTGCGCATGGCTTGTTCCAGCAGGGGGCGCAGCGGCTGCCGCTCGAACCTGAAGCGCATTTTGCCGGCGTTCAGCTTGTCGATGTCCAGCAGGTCGTCGATCAGGGCACTCAGGTGTTTGCTGTTCTGGTGGGCGATAGTGAGCAGTTCCTGCAGATGTTCGGGTACTTCGCCCATCACCTGACCACAGATCAGTCCCAGCGAGGCGGTGATGGAGGTCAGTGGCGTACGCAGTTCGTGACTGACCATGGACACGAATTCGCGTTGCAGTTTCTCGATGTGCTTGCGCTCGGTGATGTCGTGCAGGACCACCACCGCGCCGTTTCGCTGACCGTTGCAGGCGTACATCGGGTCGGCATTGGCCAGCACGTGGCGTGCGTTGCCCTGGAGCACGATGGTCATCTCGACGTTGCGGATATGCTCGCCTCGCAAGGCGCGCATCAACGGTACTTCATCAGGGCTTAGCGGTGTCACACCATCGGCCTGGTAGAGATGGTAGTACTCGGACCATTTCTGCGGCGGTAGGTGCTGTGCCTCATTGAGGCCATGCCAGCGGCGTGCGGTGTTGTTGAACAGTGTCAGCCGGCCATCGCCATCGCAGGCAATTACGGCTTCGGAGAGCGCTTCGAGCAGGCGTCGATTCATTTCCTGCTGTTTATCCAGCTCCTGCTGCTCGGCCTTGCGCTCGGTGATGTCGGTCACCAAGCCATGCCAGAGTATCGAGCCGTCGGCCTGGCGCAGCGGTGTGGCGCGCGCTTCGACCCAGATCAGGCCCTTGCGCGGATGGTCGATGCGGTGCTCGAAATGCCAGGGGGTGAGGGTGCTGGCTGCCTGACGGATGCTGGTCAGCAGCCGTGCGCGGTCAGCGGGATGCACCATCGCGTAGATCGGTCCGATACTCGACTCCATCTCGGTGGCGCCCAGGCCGTAGATTGCCTCGACGCCTTCGCTGATGTAGGGAAACGAACTCCTGCCATCGGGACGCCAGCAGAACTGGAACAGCATGCCCGGCACCTGTGCCGCAATCTGCTGCAGACGTAACTGCAGATTTTCCTGATGAGCCAGGTCATAGGCGCTGACGATATAGCCGCGCAGCAATTCGCGTTCGTCATGGATTGCCGAGACGCTGACCAGCACTGGCACGGCTGTACCGTTGCGATGGCGCAGTTGCCATTCATGCATTTCACGCTGACCTTCGAGCAGCGGTGCAGTAAGGACGGCAAAATCCGGGGTGATGATTTCACCCAGCGCTTCACTGAGCATGGCGGCACGGCGTGCCAGTGTCGCCTGGGGAAACAGAGCCGAAGTCAGGGGATGATCGATCAGCATTGATTCGGTGTAACCGAACAGGCGCTCGGCGGTCGGGTTGACACTCGAAATATATCCCTCGGGGGTGGTGACCAGCATGGCGCTGGCGGCGTTGTTGAGCAGCGCCTGCTGCAGCGCGGCCTGTTCTGCATGGCGTTGGGCCTGCAGGCGCTCCTCGAAAAGCCGCATGATCTGTCTGCTCAGGCGAGCCAGCGCGTCGCGCTGGGCGGCATCGAGCTGGCGTGGCTGGCGGTCGATCACACACAGCGTGCCGAGGTTGTAGCCGTCCGGCGAGGTCAGCGGCATGCCGGCGTAGAAGCGTATGTTCGGATCGTCTGTGACCAGCGGGTTGTGCTGGAAGCGAAAGTCCTGCTGCGCATCGCTGACCTCGAAGAGGCCCTGGCCATCGATGGTATGGGTACAGAAGGAAATTTCGCGTGGGGTCTGGTTGACCTCCAGCCCCAGGCGGCTCTTGAACCACTGACGATGGTCGTCGACCAGCGAGATCAGTGCGATGGGCGTATTGCAGATATGTGCCGCCAGATGAGTGAAATCGTCGAAAGCGGATTCGTCCGGGGTGTCCAGAATCTCGTAGCGCAGCAGTGCGGCGAGTCGGGACAGTTCGCGAGAAGACGCCGGATTGGCTTTCGGTGACGCCATGTGTGTTCCGTCTCGCTGGACTGAAAAGAAGGCTTAAGGATGGCGGGCTTTCCAGATCGCCTGGATCTGGCTGGCCAGCTGCATCGGGTCGAACGGCTTGATGATCACCTCCTGTGCGCCCAGCTTGCGCAGGTGTTCGATCTCCCCCGGCTGGACCTTGGCGGTCATGAATGCGACCGGAATCCTGTTCAGGTCCACGCGCTGACTCAGCTTGAGCAGGGTTTCCGGGCCGTCCATGCCGGGCATCATCACATCGAGCAGGATGAACTGTGGCGCGAACTGCTCGATTTCCTCCATGGCCTGCTGTCCGGAGGCGCAGCTGAGCACCTCGTAACCGCCGATGACTTCCAGCGCTACCTTGGCCACGGCCTGAATGGACGGGTCGTCCTCCACGTGCAGAATCCGTTTCAGCTGGGTCATGCAATACCTCCGCGGAGCAGGGCCAGTGGGTCGTTCGAGTCAGGCCTGCACAGTTTGCCAAGATCGATTGCCATGCAGGAAAAATAATTCGTCATGACGGCTCGTGAATGGGCAGCTCAAACCAGAAACAGGTGCCCTGAGTACGCTCGGTGTCGAAGCCGATACGCCCGTGCATATGTTCGATCAGCTCCTTGCTGATGGCCAGGCCCAGGCCGGTACCGCCTTTCTGACGCGTATCCGAGGAGTCGGCCTGTGAGAACTTCTGGAAGATGCGCGCCCTGAAGGTCTGCGGGATGCCTGGCCCGCGGTCGGTGACGCTGACGCGAATGTGGTTGCCCATACGCTCGCTGCTCAAGGTTACGACTTCACCTGCTGGCGAGAATTTCGCCGCATTGGAAAGGAAGTTCGCCAACACTTGCTGTAGCCGATGTTCATCTACCGACACCTGCGCAGTCTCCAGTTCGCCCAGCTCGCAGCGCACGCCGTGCTGGTCGAAGTAGCCCTGATTGGCGCACAGCGATTCCTGCAGCAGGGGCGTCAATGGCTGGGTTCGCAGTTGCAGCTGCATTTTCCCGGCGATGAGTTTGTCCATGTCCAGCAGGTCGTCGATCAGCAATGCGAGCCTGATGCTGTTTTGCTGCGCGATGTCGAGCATCTGCCGGAGCGGCTCAGGTATTTCGCCCAGTGCGCCGCCGGTCATTAGCCCCAGTGCGCCGGAAATGGAGGTCAAAGGCGTGCGCAGTTCATGGCTGACGATGGAGACGAAATCGCTCTTCATGCGTTCGATGCGCTTGCGTTCGGTGATGTCGCGCACCAGGCCGATGAACTTGCGTTCGCCGCCATGGCTGATTTCCGATACCCGCAGTTCGATGGTGAAGGTTTCCCCATTGCGCCGAACGCCCACCAGTTCACGGTTCTGCTCCAGAACGCGGCCTTCACCACGCTTCTCGTAGTCGTTCAGATAACCGTCATGGGCGGCGCGGTGCGGCTCAGGCATCAGCATCGACAGGTTTTGGCCCAGCACTTCCTGCTCACCGTAGCCAAAGATGTGTTCGGCGGCGTGGTTGAAGGTTTCGATGATGCCGCGCGTATTGATGATGATGATGGCATCGACCACATTGGCGATCAGCAAGCGCAGATAGCGCTCGCGCTCATTGGCTTCACGCTCGGCCGTGACCCGCGCAGTGATGTCCTGAACAATGGACCAGACCAGCAGGCGGCCATCGGGCCCGGTGACCAGCGCACCATTGAGCAGTACCGGTACCAGAGCCCCGTCCTGCCGGTGCAGCTCCGTCTCGTGGGGGCCGTAGAAGCCCTTGCACAACAGCTGCTTGACGGTGGCATGGCCGTTGCGGGAGTCGGGCAGCAGGTTGCGCACGTTGCATCCGGTCAGTTGCCCCTCGGCGTAACCACTGACCCGCTGCAGCTCGGGGTTCCACTCCAGCAGTTCGCCGTCTTCCAGGCGGCTGAGCATGATGCCCACCGGGGCCAGGCGGTACAGCGAGGAGAGGTGTTCCTGGCTGGTACGCAGGGCTGTTTCCGTGAGTACGCGCTGGGTCACATCCCAGATGAAGCCGTCGTACCAGAGCAGGTTGCCCTCGGCGTCATGCAGTGCGCGCCGGTTTTCCTGCACCCAGATAGTTTCGCCGCAGGCATTTATGAGCCGATAGGTGCGCTCGAAATCGCCGTCATCCTGCTCAATGCGGGAGCGGTCGTCCGGATGGACGAGGCTGAGGTAGCTGCGCTGGCCCGGCGTGATGAAATCGCGGGCGGGATAGCCGGTCAGGCGTTCAATGCCGGTGCTCAGGTAGTTGATGGTGCGGGCGGCATCGCTGCCGCGGCGGTAGACCACGCCAGGCAGGTTGCTGACCATGCTGCGGAACCGGCTTTCGCTATCGCGCAGGGCGATGTCGTGCTGGCGCTGGACGGTGGTGTGCCGGTAGAGCAGCCACACCAGCACCAGCAGCAGGACCTCGGTGGTCAGCCAGGCCAGCGCCCATTTCACCAGCAGCAGGCGCTCGGTCAGCCGATGCTCCTCGAATGTCGCCGTGATGTCTCGCCAGACCAGTGCTACAGCCATAGCCGGACGTGACGGGTCGTTCAGTACACGGCTGTCGTGCAGGGGTATCTGGTTGAGCAGAAAGCGGCGTCCGTCAGACTCCAGTACTTGTAGCGTGTGGCCCGACTCCGGCGCCAGCAGTGCACGCCGCGCTGCCCAATGCAGAATCTGCGGCGTCGAGTGGGCCTGCAACAGCCAGCCCTTAAGGCCATCGAGGCGGATGCCGACAGGCTGCGTCCAGAACACCTCTTCCAGCTCGGCCTGATTGACCAGAAGACCCAGCCCTGCGTCGAGCTGGTTGCCCAGCGTGGAAAGCTCGGGGAGTATGCCGAAGCCGACTTCCAGCGCGCCGATGACCGGGCTGTCAGGGTCGTCGCTGGCGCGCAGCGGGACGATGGCCCGATTACCGATGCTGTGCCGGCCAATGTCCATGCCGGACATTGGCCGGCCCTGATGAAGCGCCGCATAGAGCAATGGCCGATGATCGGCGACGGCATCACCGAAGGCTTCGGGGTCCTGCATGCGCAGCAGGGCGATGCCGGACTTGCCCCAGTAAATTTGCAACTGCAGCGCCTGATGGTTGCGCAGTGCTTCCCAGGCCGGAGACAGCGCCTGTATCAGGTGCTCGCGAACAGGTTGCAAGTTTGCTCCATCCCACGAAGCTCCCTGGCGCAGTCGTCGATCGGCCTGGCGTACCAGACGCAGTATTTCGGGTTTTGTCGCCAGGGTCGCTGCAATCAGTTCGCCTTGCTGGCGCAGGTTCTGCTGCGCACTCTGGACCGCCAGTGCCTGCAGCTTGCCCTGGTTTTCGTTCTGCAGCTTCAGCACCGCATCGCGTGCAACGTAGTCGTTAAGCGCCAGGCCGCCGAAGAGCATGGCCAGCAACAAGCTGCCAAGACTGAGAAACCAGCGTGGATCGGTGGGGCGGGAAGTACGGGTGATGGGCATGGCACCGGCTGCAGGAATCTGAAAGAGCAAGGGTTTTACGCGCTAATGGCTAAATGCTACCTGAGCGGATCATTCTCGCATGCCGTGCGTCGAAACGTCAGCTTTGGAGGTCGATGACCCGAACATCTGTATGGGCTTATGACGCCCGCTTTCCAGTGTGATGATCCCGTGAGGAAATCGCAGTACTCGGAACTTTGCATCTTCGCCACTCTCTGAACTGCGTAGCGTCGCAGCCGGGTGCATTTTCGCCGGTGCCGGACGCCTGTTTGGATGGCAGGTATGGATCCCTTGAAGCAGCAAAGCGGCCTGGCGACTGGAACCGAGCCACCGACCGAAACGCAAACCCTTCTGGGCTTGATGCATGCCCGTGCCGAGGTTGCCCGGCTGAGCGAGCGCGAGCAGTTGTTCAGCACGCTGATGGGCGCTGTCAATGCAGTGCTTTGGGCGTTCGACTGTCAGTCTCGGCAGATGGTTTATGTCAGCCCGGCGTATGAGCGGATATTCGGTCGCCCGGCAGCGTCTCTGCTAGCGGATTTCGATGAGTGGCGCAGCAGTGTCTATCCCGACGATCTGGAGTTTGCCGAAAAAGGCTTGCAGGATGTGCTTGAACTGGGCGCCATAGAAGGGCGTGAGTACCGCATCATTCGTGGCGACGGTCAGCTGCGCTGGATCAGTGATAAATGCTTTGTCGCACGAGGCATCGACAGCACACATGGGCCGATCATCGTCGGCATCGCTGAAGACATCACCGACAAGAAACAGCTCGAAGGTGAGTTGCAACGCCTGGCCACCACCGACGTATTGACCCAGAGCAGCAACCGTCGGCATTTCTTCGAGTGTGCCCAGCGCGAATTCGAGTTGGCCAGGCAGTACGCCACGCCGCTGGCATTCCAGCTGCTGGATATCGATGACTTCAAACGTATCAACGATACCTACGGGCATCAGATGGGTGATCAGGTGTTGCAGCGCGTTGCCCGGTGTGGCGCGGCGGTGCTGCGTCGTGGTGATCTGTTCGGGCGTATCGGCGGCGAAGAGTTTGCGCTGCTGCTGCCAGGTTGCCAGCCGGGTCTGGCCGAGCAGATCGCCGAGCGTCTGCAACGGGAAATCCAGCGTCTGCTGTTTACCACCGGCGACGGCAAGCGTTTTGCTGTAACCATCAGTCTGGGCGTGACCTATATCAGAGCTGGCGATCCCGATCTGGGCGCGCTGTTTGCCCGCGCCGATGCGGCGATGTACACCGCCAAGCGACTTGGCAAGAATCAGGTGATTGTCGGGTAGGGTGGATGTCGCTCTTTACATCCACCGTGGGTGCACCCAGTGAGGCGTGATCACTCTATGGCAGCGGTTGCTGCTGGGTGATGCAATGGATATTGCCGCCGCCCAGCAGAATTTCGCGGCCCGGTACCATCACCACTTCATGCGCGGGGAAAAGCCGGCGAAGGATGGCTTCGGCTTCGTTGTCCTGCGGATCGTCGAAGCTTGGAGCGATGATTCCGCCATTGACGATCAGAAAGTTCACGTAGCTGCCAGCCAGGCGGATCGACGGATCGCGCGGCTGGCTGCCGTCCAGGGCCAGTACGCCGGCACATTCATCGTCGCTGGCATGCAGCGGGCCGGGAATCGGCATCTTGTGTACGGTCAGCGCACGACCCTTGGCGTCTCGCTCGTTCTGCAGCACGGCCATCGCCGCCTGGCAGCGCTCGAAGTTGGGGTCTGTCGGATCATCGGTCCAGGCCAGCAGCACTTCGCCGGGGCGCACGTAGCAGCAGAAATTGTCCACGTGCCCGTCGGTTTCGTCGTTGTACAGACCCTGGGGCAGCCAGATGACCTTGTCGATGGCCAGGTGCTCGGCGAGTACGTTCTCGATCTGCTCGCGCGACAGGTGCGGGTTGCGATTGCGATTGAGCAGGCACTCCTCGGTGGTGAGCAGGGTGCCTTGGCCATCGACGTGAATCGCGCCGCCTTCCAGTACGAAGCCTTCGGTGCGATAGCGAGCGCAGCGCTCGATGTCGAGAATCTTTTGCGCGACCTCGTCGTCGCGCTGCCAGTTGGCATAAAGCCCGCCGTCCAGGCCGCCCCAGGCATTGAAGGTCCAGTCGACGCCGCGCAGGCCGCCCTTGCCGTCGACGACGAAGGTCGGCCCGGTGTCGCGGACCCAGGCGTCATCGGTGCTCATTTCCACTACGCGGATGCGCGGGTCGTCCAGTGCTGCACGGGCGGCAAGGTATTGTTCGGCGCTGGCACAGACAGTCACTGGCTCGAAGCGGGCGATGGCCCTGGCTACTGCGGCGAATGCGGCTTGCGCCGGTACGCCCTGTTCGCGCCAGTTATCCGGTCGTTGCGGCCAGACCATCCAGGTCTGGCTGTGCGGCGCCCATTCGGCGGGCATGAAGTAACCGTCGGTGCGCGGGGTGCTGATCAAGGTGGTCATGGCTATTCCGAGGGCTGTGAACCGTCCAGGGTCCGGATGGGGCCGTAGAGGTTGGGCCGGCGATCACGGAACACGCCCCAGGCGCTGCGGATGTGCTCCAGCTGGTCCAGGTCGAACTGGTGTACCAGCACGCCTTCGCTGGTCTGGTCCATCTCCTCGACCTTGGCGCCAAATTGGTCGGCGATGAACGAGGAGCCGTAGAAGGTGATGTCGTAGCCGTCCTGCTCCTCGGTGCCGACCCGGTTGCTGGCGATCAGCGGCATCAGGTTGGCGCCGGCATGGCCCTGCTGCACACGCTGCCAGTGGTCGCGTGAGGTGATGTTCGGGTCGTGCGGTTCACTGCCGATGGCGGTGGGGTAGAACAGCAATTCGGCGCCCATCAGCGCCATGCTGCGCGCGGTTTCGGGGAACCACTGGTCCCAGCAGATGGCCACGCCGATCTTCGCGTAGCGGGTGTTCCAGACCTTGAAGCCGGTGTCGCCCGGGTTGAAGTAATACTTCTCGTGATAGCCGGGGCCGTCGGGGATGTGGCTCTTGCGGTAGACCCCGAGCACCTTGCCATCGGCATCGATGATGGCGATGGAGTTGAAGCGTGCGCGCCCGGCGAGCTCGAAGAAGCTGATCGGCAGCACCACCTGCAGCTCGGCAGCAATTTTCTGGAAATGCTGGATGGCCGGGTTCTGCTCCACGGGTGTGGCCAGCTGGAGGTACTCGGCATTGGGCTTCTGGCAAAAGTAGGGCGTCTCGAACAGCTCCTGAATGAGGATCACCTGCGCGCCCTTGGCGGCCGCTTCGCGGACCAGCTTCTCGGCTGTGGCGATGTTCGCCTGGCTATCCCAGGAACAGGCCATCTGGGTGGCGGCGACAGTAACGGTACGGGACATGGGGGCCTCGCTGAGTTCGGTGTTTCAGAATGTAGTGATTCTAGGCGATGGGGTTCAGGGAAGCAGCTGGAAGCCGTAAGCCTAAAGCGGCGACCGCTGGAAGCCGTAAGCCTAAAGCGGCGACCGCTGGACGCGGTAATGGTGGATGTAAAAGACACATCCACCTTACGCCAGCTGTCCAGCCTTCCTAGACCGTATGCAGATACCAGTTGTACTCGAGATCGGAGATCGAGTGTTCGAACTCGGCCAGTTCGCTTTCCTTGCAGGCAACGAAGATGTCGATGTAATCCGGATTGATGTAGCGCGCCATGATCTCGTTGTCGTCCAGTTGACGCAGGGCGTCGCGTAGGTTGGAAGGCAGGCTCGCTTCGACCTGTTCATAGGAGTTGCCCTCGATGGGCGCGTCCGGCTCGATCTTGTTCGTCAGCCCGTGGTGAATCCCGGCCAGCACACTGGCCAGCAGCAGATAAGGGTTGGCGTCGGCTCCGGCAACGCGGTGCTCGATACGTGCGGCCTCCGGACTGTCGGTTGGTACGCGCAGGGCCACGGTGCGGTTGTCCAGGCCCCAGCAGGGGGCGTTCGGCACATAGAACTGCGCACCGAAGCGGCGGTAGGAATTGACGTTGGGGCAGAGGAAGGCCATCGATGCCGACATGGTTTCCTGTACACCGCCGATGGCGTGGCGCAGGGTTTCGCTCTCCAGCAGGTTTTCGGCGGCGAAAATGTTGTTGCCCTTCTTGTCCAGCAGCGAGATGTGCACGTGCAGCCCGTTGCCTGCCTGGCCTGGGTAAGGCTTGGCCATGAAGGTGGTGTCCATCTCGTGGTCGTAGGCGATGTTCTTGATCAGCCGTTTGAGCAGTACGGCATAGTCGCAGGCCTTGATCGGGTCGGCGACGTGGTGGAGGTTGACCTCGAACTGCGCCGGCGCACTTTCCTTGACGATGGCATCGGCGGGTATGCCCTGCTCCTTGGCACCTTCGAGGATGTCCTGGAGGCAGTCGACATACTCGTCGAGGTCATCGATCAGGTAGACCTGCGTTGAGTGTGGTCGCTTGCCGGAAATCGGTGAGCGAGGCGGCTGCGGGCGCCCATTGATGTTCTCCTGATCGATCAGATAGAACTCCAGTTCGAAGGCCGCACAGATGGTCAGACCCAGCTCGTCGAACTTGCTCACCACCTGGCGCAGCACTTCACGCGGGTCGGCGAAAAAGGGCACGCCGTCGCGTTCGTGCATGGTCATCAGCAGCTGCGCGGTAGGACGTTTCTGCCAGGGTTCGTTACTCAGGGTGTTGGGGATGGGGAAGCAGATGCGGTCCGAATCGCCGATATCCATACCCAGCCCGCTTCTTTCCACGGTGATGCCATTGATGTCGAGGGCAAACAGCGAGGCCGGCAGGTTGATGCCTTTCTCATACACCTTGTGCAGGCTGGCGCGTTCGATGCGCTTGCCGCGGACCACACCATTCATGTCTGCGATCAGCAGGTCGACGTACTGGACCTCCGGGTGTTCCTTGAGAAATGCGTTAGCTTCGTTGAGCTGAACGGCACGCGGCGGCGGTTGCATGATGTGACACCTTAATATTGTTAAAAATTTCAATCATCAAAACGGTTTGACTGGAGTCAATCGAAAAGCCCAGCAGCTGTCAATAGGAGCGCGTGGGTGCCTCATTATGGGCTGCAGCGGGCATTTATGGGGCACGGGAATCTTCTCTTGCCGCCCCTGACGAAGGCCGTCTTGCAATCTATTGTCTATAAAAATGAACAAGACTACTCTTCGGTGAGTTGCAGCTTCCAGGATGATATTCCATGTCTCGAGTGCCCCTGATCGGCGTTTGCGCCTGTACCCGGCAGATCGGTCACCACGGTTTTCATATCGCAGGTGACAAGTATCTGCGTGCTGCGGCGATTGCCGGCGTGCCGCTGGTGATACCGGCGCTGGGCGAGCTGATTGACCGGCAGTCACTGTTGGAAAGCCTTGATGGCCTGCTGTTTACCGGTTCGCCATCCAATGTCGAACCCCATCATTATCAAGGGCCGGCCAGCGAACCCGGGACGCCGCACGATCCTTCGCGTGATCAGCTGACGCTGCCGCTGATTCGCGAAGCGGTGGATGCCGGCATACCGGTGCTGGGTATCTGCCGTGGTTTTCAGGAAATGAACGTGGCCTTTGGCGGTAGCCTGTACCAGAAGGTGCATGAAGCCGGGCCTTATCAGGATCATCGTGAGCGTCCCGAGGACCCGGTCGAGGTGCAATACGGCCTGAGCCACGCGCTGCATGTGCAGCCGGGCGGCCTGCTGGCGCGTCTCGGGCTGCCAGCCGAGATCCGGGTCAATTCGGTGCACGGCCAGGGTGTCGAACGGCTGGGGGCAGGGCTGCGCATCGAGGCGCTGGCGCCTGACGGGCTGATCGAAGCCTTCTCCGTCGAGGCAGCGCCGGGTTTCGCCCTTGGCGTGCAGTGGCACCCGGAATGGAAAGTACACGAACACCCGGCTTACCTGGCGCTGTTCCAGGGTTTCGCCGAGGCCTGCAAGGCACGTGCAGCACAGCGTTGAACGGACCCGTCGCGCACAAATCGCAATCAGAGGTCATCATGACTAGCAAGCTCGACCAGCTCACCGGCTGGCTGAAAGAACACAAGATCACCGAAGTGGAATGCCTGATCAGCGACCTGACCGGCATCGCCAGGGGCAAGATCTCGCCGACCAGCAAATTCCTCGGTGAAAAGGGCATGCGCCTGCCGGAGAGCGTGCTGCTGCAGACGGTCACTGGCGACTATGTCGAGGATGACATCTATTACGAGCTGCTGGATCCGGCGGACATCGACATGTTCTGTCGTCCCGATCCCGATGCGATGTTTCTGGTGCCCTGGGCCATCGAGCCGACCGCTCAGGTGATTCACGATACCTACGACAAGATGGGCAATCCCATCGAGATATCACCGCGCAATATCCTCAAGCGCGTGCTGAAGATGTATGCCGACCGCGGCTGGCAGCCCATTGTTGCACCGGAAATGGAGTTCTACCTGACTCAGCGTTGCGAAGACCCGGACCTGCCTTTCCAGCCACCCATTGGTCGCTCGGGCCGCCAGGAGACGGGCCGTCAGTCGTTTTCCATCGATGCCGCCAACGAGTTCGATCCGCTGTTCGAGGACATGTACGACTGGTGCGAGGCCCAAGGTCTTGATCTGGATACGTTGATCCACGAGGAAGGCACCGCGCAGATGGAAATCAACTTCCGTCACGGCGAGGCCCTGCACCTGGCCGACCAGATACTGGTGTTCAAGCGCACCATGCGTGAGGCGGCGCTCAAGCACAACGTGGCCGCGACCTTCATGGCCAAGCCGATGACCGGTGAGCCGGGCAGCGCCATGCACCTGCACCAGAGCGTGGTGGATATCGAAACCGGGAAGAACATCTTCTCCAATCCCGATGGTTCGATGAGCCAGTTATTCCTGCATCACGTCGGCGGACTGCAGAAATACATTCCCGAGTTGTTGCCGATGTTCGCGCCCAACGTCAATTCGTTCCGCCGCTTCCTGCCGGATACCTCGGCGCCGGTGAACGTCGAATGGGGCGAGGAAAACCGCACCGTGGGGCTGCGCGTGCCGGATTCCGATCCGCAGAATCGCCGCGTGGAGAACCGCCTGCCGGGCGCCGACGCCAACCCGTATCTCGCCATCGCTGCCAGCCTTTTATGCGGCTACATCGGCATGGTCGAGGGGCTGAATCCTAGCCCGCCGGTCAAGGGGCGCGGCTACGAGCGCCGCAACCTGCGTCTGCCGCTGACGCTGGAAGCCGCACTGGAGCGCATGGAGAACTGCCGCGAACTGCGCAAATACCTGAGCCCGAAGTTCATCACCGGCTACGTGGCGGTCAAGCGCACGGAGCAGGAGAACTATCACCGGGTGATCAGCTCATGGGAGCGGGAGTTTCTGATGCTCTCGGTCTGAAAGCAAACGTAGGGTGGATGTCGCTTTTTACATCCACCGTGGCTTCGTGGGGTGGAGCGCCACGCGGAGCCCCGGTGGATCGATGAAGCGTGATCCACCCTACGTTTGGCCGAAGGTGTGGAGCTGCATCTACCAAACATCACGGATAAAAGAGGTGACTGATGAGCGATTCGCAAACCCTGCAATGGCAAGCCTTGAGCCGCGACCATCACCTGCCGCCGTTCACCGATTACAAGGCGCTCAATGCCAAGGGCACGCGGGTGATCACGCGTGCCGAAGGCGTTTATCTGCAGGACAGCGAAGGCCACAGGATTCTGGATGCCATGGCCGGGCTCTGGTGCGTCAACCTCGGTTACGGGCGTGAGGAGTTGGTCGAGGCGGCGACCCGGCAGATGCGCGAACTGCCCTACTACAACCTGTTCTTCCAGACCGCGCATCCGCCGGCAATCGCCCTGGCCAAGGCAATTGCCGATATCGCCCCGGAGGGAATGAACCACGTGTTCTTTACCGGTTCCGGCTCGGAGGCCAATGACACCGTACTGCGTATGGTGCGCCATTACTGGGCGATCAAGGGGCAGCCGGCGAAGAAGGTGGTCATCGGTCGCTGGAACGGCTATCACGGCTCGACCATCGCTGGCGCCAGCCTCGGCGGTATGAAGGCCATGCACGATCAGGGCGACGGGCCGATTCCAGGTATCGAGCATATCGACCAGCCGTACTGGTACGGCGAAGGCGGCGAGCTGGAGCCAGAGGAGTTCGGCGTGCGGGTTGCCGAGCAACTGGAACAGAAGATTCGTGAAGTGGGTGAAGACCGGGTCGCCTCCTTCATCGCCGAGCCGATCCAGGGCGCCGGCGGCGTGATCATTCCGCCGGACAGTTACTGGCCGAAGATCAAGGAGATCCTTGCGCGTTACGACATCCTGCTGGTTGCGGATGAGGTGATCTGCGGCTTTGGCCGTACCGGCGAATGGTTCGGCAGCGATTATTACGGCCTCGAACCGGATCTGATGCCCATCGCCAAAGGCCTGACGTCGGGCTACATCCCCATGGGTGGCGTGGTGGTACGCGACAAAGTGGTGCAGACCCTCAACGAGGGTGGCGAGTTTTATCATGGCTTCACCTACTCGGGGCACCCGGTGGCGGCAGCGGTGGCGCTGGAGAACATCCGCATCCTGCGCGAGGAAAGAATCGTCGAGCAGGTCAAGGCGAAAACGGCACCCTATTTGCAATCTCGCTGGCGGGAGCTGGCCGAGCATCCGCTGGTGGGTGAGGCGCGTGGCGTTGGCATGCTCGGTGCGCTGGAGCTGGTGAAGAACAAGAAAACCCGTGAGCGCTTTGCCGCGTCGGGTGTCGGCATGCTCTGTCGTGAGCACTGCTTCCGCAACGGCCTGGTGATGCGCGCGGTGGGCGATACCATGATCATCTCGCCGCCGCTGGTGATAAACGAGGAGCAGATAGACGAACTGATCGACAAGGCCCGGCTTTGCCTGGATGCAACCGCCAGGGAAGCGCTTGGCTGAGGAGCTACTATCGTTACGAATGCATGAGAACTGCGCTCGGGTTATTGAAAAACCGTCATTGACCTTGCCAGACTGCGCGCGTGCTTTTGCCTGGCCTCCCGAGATTGTGTCGATGCCGGCACAGCCTGTTCACTGTTCGGGTATGCCGAGGCTAGCGATGCGCTTGGCCTTCTGCTGACCTGTGCCAAATTGGCAGCCAAACAACAAACGATTACAACAGGAGCAACACGGATGAAACCCTTTGCCAAGACCCTCTTAGCGATGACGCTGGCCGGCGCGGTAGCCGGTGCTGCACAGGCCCAGGAGAAGGTGCTGCACGTATTCAACTGGTCCGACTACATTGCCGAAGACACCCTGAGCAACTTCACTCAAGAAACCGGCATCAAGGTGGTCTACGACGTTTTTGACAGCAACGAAGTGCTGGAAGCCAAGCTGCTGGCCGGCAGCTCGGGCTATGACGTGGTAGTGCCATCCAACCCTTTCCTGGCCAAGCAGATCAAGGCTGGTGTGTTCCAGAAACTGGACCGCAGCAAGTTGTCGAACTGGGAAAACCTCGACAAGGATCTGCTCAAGGCATTGCAGCCGAGCGATCCGGACAACCAGTATTCGGTCCCCTACATGTGGGGCACCATCGGCATTGGTTACAACGCCGAGAAGGTCAAGGCTGCGTTGGGTGAGAACGCGCCAGTCAATTCCTGGGATCTGGTGTTCAAGCCGGAAAACATGGAAAAGCTTAAATCCTGCGGGGTCGCCTTCCTCGACTCGCCCACTGAAATGCTGCCGGCAGCCCTGCATTACCTGGGTTACGCCCCGGATAGCAGCAAGGCCGACGAGCTGAAGAAGGCCGAGGAGCTGTTCCTGCAGATTCGCCCGCACACAGCCTATTTTCATTCCTCCAAGTACATCTCCGACCTGGCTAACGGCAACATCTGTGTAGCCATCGGTTACTCGGGTGATATCTACCAGGCCAAGTCGCGCGCCGAGGACGCCCAGAACGGCGTCAACGTCAGCTACAACATTCCCAAGGAAGGTGCCGGCAGCTTCTTCGACATGCTGGCGATCCCGGCGGATGCCCGGAACGTTGAAAGTGCTCACGTATTCCTCGACTACCTGATGAAGCCGGAAGTCATGGCACCGATCGTCAACTACGTGCAGTTCCCGAGCGCCAACGCCGCCGCCACGCCTCTGGTGGACGAGGCGATTCGCACCGATCCGGGCGTCTACCCAAGCCAGGATGTGCTGCAGAAGCTCTACACCTTCACCGACCTGGACGCGAAAACCCAGCGGACCATGACCCGCAGCTGGACCAAGATCAAGTCTGGTCGCTGATACCTCGCCCGGCTCGTGCAGGTCGGTGATCTGTGCGAGCCGGCAGACCGCTGCTTCTCTGCTGCTCAGGGGGAGCGCTCGTGGGTCGATGATGCATCGCTTTTTTGTGTCAGCCAGTTGATTTCCCGAGGTTTTTCCACTAAATAGCCCGCCTTTCGTCCGCTTTGCACGCGCGGCCTGTAACAAGAGGACAATTCCATGCGTTCCACGCTGAAGTCGTTTCTTATCGCCGCTGCTGCCATCAGCGGTGCCGCATCTGCACAGGCCGCCAGTGTGCACATCTACAACTGGTCGGATTACATTGGCGAAACCACGCTTGAGGCGTTCGAGAAAGAGACCGGCATCAAGCCCGTCTACGATGTCTTCGACGCCAATGAAACCCTCGAGGCCAAGCTGCTCGCAGGTCGCAGCGGTTATGACGTGGTGGTGCCGTCCAACCACTTCCTTGGCAAGCAGATCCGCGCCGGCGCCTTCCAGCAGCTGGACCGCAGCAAGCTGTCGAACTGGGACAACCTCGACCCGGCGCTGCTCAAGCAGTTACAGAAGAATGATCCCGGTAATGCCTATGCCGTGCCGTATCTGTGGGGCACCAATGGCATTGGCTACAACGTCGAGATGGTGACCACGGCGCTGGGTATCGAGAAGGTCGATTCCTGGGCGGTGATCTTCGAGCCGGAAAACGCCAAGAAGCTTGCCGGGTGTGGCATCGCCTTTCTCGATTCAGCCGATGAAATGATTCCGGCGGTACTCAACTACCTCGGGCTGGACCCCAATAGCGAAGACCCTGAGGACTACGCCAAGGCTGCAGCCAAACTGCAGGAAGTTCGCCCTTACGTGCGTTATTTTCATTCTTCCAAATATGTATCCGACCTGGCCAACGGCAACATCTGCATTGCCGCTGGCTTTTCCGGCGACATCTTCCAGGCCGCGGCCCGTGCCGATGAAGCCGGCAAGGGCATCGATATCGCGTATGCCATTCCCAAGGAAGGTGGCAACCTCTGGTTCGACATGCTGGCCATTCCTGCCGATGCACGCAATGCCGATCAGGCTCACGCCTTTATCGATTTCCTGCTCCGGCCCGAGGTAATCGCCTCGGTCAGCGATTACGTCGGCTATGCCAACCCCAACCTGAAAGCCGGCGAGCTGATGGACCCAGACGTGCGCCAGGATCAGTCGATTTATCCCCCGCAGAACGTGCTCGATCGTTTGTTCGTCAACAACGAACTGTCGCCGAAAATACAGCGGTTGATGACACGCGCCTGGACCAAGCTCAAGTCCGGTCAGTGATGACAGTGGCCGGGCGCCGCCCGGTCTTTTCAAAACGATAGAACCGGCGCCGTCCGGGCTCATTTATTTTCAATCGGGAGTTCGCGCATGGCCGTTGCCTCCAGCGCCTACAAAAAGGCCCTCACCGGTGAGAGCCAGAACAAGCAGGTGCTGCTGAAGATCGACCGCGTCACGAAGAAATTCGACGAAACGGTAGCGGTCGATGATGTTTCGCTGAGTATTCACCAGGGCGAAATCTTCGCCCTGCTGGGTGGCTCGGGCTCGGGCAAGTCCACGCTGCTGCGCATGCTCGCCGGTTTTGAGCGGCCCAGCGAGGGGCGCATCTTCCTCGATGGCCAGGACATCACCGACATGCCGCCCTACGAGCGGCCTATCAACATGATGTTCCAGTCCTATGCGCTGTTCCCGCACATGAGCGTGGAGCAGAACATTGCTTTCGGTCTCAAGCAGGATCGTCTATCGAAGGCGGAGATCGACGAGCGCGTTAATGAAATGCTTGGGTTGGTGCAGATGACCCAGTACGCCAAGCGTAAACCGCATCAGCTTTCCGGTGGCCAGCGCCAGCGCGTGGCCCTGGCGCGTTCGCTGGCGAAAAGGCCCAAGTTGCTGCTGCTTGATGAGCCTATGGGTGCGCTGGACAAGAAGCTGCGCTCGCGGATGCAGTTGGAACTGGTACAGATCATCGAGCGCGTCGGCGTGACCTGCGTGATGGTCACCCATGACCAGGAAGAGGCCATGACCATGGCCGAGCGCATCGCCATCATGCATCTGGGCTGGATCGCCCAGGTCGGCAGCCCGATGGACATCTACGAAACTCCGGCCAGCCGGCTGGTTTGTGAATTCATCGGTAACGTCAACCTGTTCGACGGCGAGCTGGTCGCAGACCTTGAAGACCACGCGGTGATCGCCTGTCCGCAGCTGGAACGCCCGATCTATGTCGGGCACGGCATCAGCACCCGCGCCCAGGACAAGCGAGTGACCTTCGCCCTGCGTCCGGAAAAGCTGCTGATGAGCATCGACAAGCCTGAACTGGAACTGGCCGACTACAACTGGTGCGAAGGCGTCGTGCATGACATCGCCTACCTCGGCGGGCATTCGGTGTATTACATCAAGCTGGAGTCGGGGATGCTGCTGCAGGCCTTCGTCGCCAACGCCGAGCGTCACGTGAAATGGCCGACCTGGGAAGAGCGGGTGTACCTGCACTGGCTCAGTGACAGCGGCGTGGTGCTGCAGGCATGAACCGCGTGCGCCTGAGCCTGGGTCGCCGGCTGGTCATCGGTGTTCCTTTCGTGTGGCTGATGCTGTTTTTCCTGCTGCCGTTCGCCATCGTGCTGAAAATCAGCTTCGCCGAGGCGGACGTGGCGATTCCGCCTTACACAGACATCTTCGCCTATGCCGATCAGCAGCTGCAGGTGCTGATCAACCTCGGCAATTACATCTTCCTCAGTGAGGACGACCTTTACCTGGCCGCCTACGCCGGTTCGCTGAAGATTGCCTTCTTCAGCACCCTGTTGTGCCTGCTGGTCGGCTATCCCATGGCCTATGCCATCGCCCGCGCACGCAAGGACCTGCAAACGGTGCTGCTGCTGCTCATCATGATGCCGACCTGGACCGCCATCCTGATTCGCGTCTATGCCTGGATGGGCATCCTCAGCAGCAACGGCCTACTCAACAGCCTGCTGCTGGGCATGGGTCTGATCGATACACCGCTGCAGATTCTCAATACCGACCTGGCCGTGTATATCGGCGTGGTTTATTCCTACCTGCCGTTCATGATCCTGCCGCTCTACGCCAACCTGGTTAAGCATGACCTGAGCCTGCTGGAGGCTGCGTCCGACCTGGGTGCGCGGCGGTTGACCAGTTTCTGGAAGATCACCGTGCCGCTGTCGAAGAACGGCATCATTGCCGGCTGCATGCTGGTGTTCATCCCGGTGGTGGGCGAATTTGTGATTCCCGAGCTGCTGGGTGGCCCCGAGACACTGATGATCGGCAAGGTGCTTTGGCAGGAATTCTTCAACAACCGCGACTGGCCGGTGGCCTCGGCGCTGGCGGTGGTGATGCTCGCGATCCTGCTGGTGCCGATCATCCTGTTCAACCGGAACCAAGCCAAGGAACTGGAGGGCAAGCTATGACCTACCCAAGTCGTTGCCTGTCCTGTTCAACCGGCTTTTCACCCAGATGCATAGCCAGGGACCTGGAGGGTAAGCCATGAGGCGCTGGAGCTTTTCCAACCTGATCCTGGTGCTCGGGCTGCTGTTCATCTACCTGCCGATGGTGATTCTGGTCATCTACTCGTTCAACGCCTCGCGGCTGGTGACGGTGTGGGGCGGCTGGTCGCTGAAGTGGTACATCGGCCTGCTGGACAACAGCCAACTGATGGGCGCGGTGATGCGCTCGCTGGAAGTGGCCTTCTACACCGCCATCGCCGCGGTGGCGCTGGGCACCATGGCCGCCTTCGTACTCACGCGCATCCCGGTGTTTCGTGGGCGCACGCTATTCGGCGGACTGGTCACGGCGCCGCTGGTGATGCCCGAGGTGATTACCGGCCTGTCGTTGCTGCTGCTGTTTGTGGCCATGGCGCAACTGGTCGGCTGGCCGGCACAGCGCGGCCTGGTGACCATCTGGATTGCCCATACCACCTTCTGCTCGGCCTACGTGGCGGTGGTGGTGATGGCCCGTCTGCGTGAGCTGGACCTGTCCATCGAAGAAGCGGCGATGGACCTGGGTGCACGACCTTGGAAGGTGTTCTTCGTGATCACCATGCCAATGATCGCGCCCTCGCTGGCCGCCGGCGGCATGCTCTCGTTTGCGCTGTCGCTGGACGACCTGGTGCTGGCCAGCTTCGTCTCGGGGCCTGGCTCGACGACCCTGCCGATGGAGATCTTCTCCGCCGTGCGGCTGGGCGTGAAACCCGAGATCAACGCCGTCGCCAGCCTGATCCTGCTGGTCATTTCGCTGTTCACCTTCATCGCCTGGTACCTGAGCCGTCGTGCAGAGAAACGGCGGATCCGTGCGATGCAGCAGGCTATGGATGGCGACCTGGGCGCTGAGCGAAAAGTGATGATGCCGCCGCCAGCGCATAGCTGAGTAGAAGCAGAAAACAGAAAGCAGAAGGGCACATCGTTGTGTCCTTCTACTTTCAGGTCCGACAGCCAGACCCTGTGCTGTGCTCGCTCATCGGCTCTTCACAGCCCTGCCCGCTATTGCCAGTCGCAAAAACAGGCCACCGCCAGCGAGTGGGTGGCGCGCACCTTGCGCCCGGCCAGCAGCGCTTCGAGGATAGGTTCGACGAAACTGTTGTCCGAGCTGCACACCGCACCCTCGCTGTAGGGGCCGATATAGGCCAGTTCACCATTGCTGTCCCAGATGCCGACTGCGGGGCTGGCCGGTAGTTGTTCGGTGCCTGTCAGTCCGGCGAGGGGTTGCAGCGCCGCCAGTTGTGGTGGCAGACGACCCTTGCTGCCCGGTTTGCGGACTTCGAAGAATTCCACCGGTTGTTTGTCGAAATGCTCCAGCAGCTCCTGCAGATGCTGCTGGTTGCCGACGTTGCACGGGCAGCCGGGGTCCCAAAAATGTACGAAGCGTACGGGCCCCGGACCCTGAAGCTCGGCGGGCAGTTGCAAGGCCTCACCATTGAAGAGCGCAGTGCGTTCGCCGTCGAAAGTCCGCAGGTAGCGCGACTCGAACCACTGATAGGCGGATAGCATCGCGCCGGCTCCAAGCAGCAGGCTCAGGCAGATGACAAGGTATTTGCTGCGCACGGACATGAAAGGTGCTCACCGGGGGGAAGACTTCTGCGTTTCGTCGCGGGTGCAGTGAAACGGTCACAGCTTGCCATGTTGCGTCGCAGAGCTGAATATTCCGTGCAATCCCCGTAAGAAAACCCTATGCCCTCGCGAATCGATCCCGACTCACTGCGTGCCCAACTGAGCCCCCTCGGCGAAGATGCCATCCTCACCCCGGACGCGCTTTTCTACCAGTCCTACTACGGCCTGGACATGCCTGGTCCGGGTAGTGTGCAACCCCGGCTGGGCCGCTTTGGCGTGCATGATTACGAGGTGGTGGCACAGCTCTGGCGTCCCGAGCAGCCGGTGGCCACCCTGCTGATTCTGCATGGCTACTACGACCACATGGGGCTGTACCGGCATGTGGTGGAGTGGGGGCTGCAGATGGGGTTTGCAGTGCTGGCCTGTGACTTGCCAGGGCACGGGCTGTCCAGTGGGTTGCGCGCCAGCATCAACGAATTCGATGAATACCAGGCAGTGTTGCAGGGCCTGTTGCATGAAGCCGCCGAACTGGATCTACCGCGTCCCTGGCATCTGCTGGGGCAGAGCACCGGGGCGGCAATCGTTCTCGATCATCTGCTGAGCCAGCCGCAGGATCAGAATCTGGGGCGCAGTATCCTGCTGGCTCCCCTGGTGCGACCGCGTGCCTGGGGCAGATCACGTCTGAGCTATGAAGTGATGCGCCGCTTCGTCAGGCAGATCCCGCGGACGTTTTCCGACAACTCCGGCGATCCGGTCTTTCTCGACTTCGTCCAGCGTCGCGACCCGTTACAGGCGAACATCCTGCCTACTGCCTGGGTGGGTGCGCTGTCGCGCTGGATACCCCGCATCGAAGGTGCCGCGTCAAGCATGCACAGTCCGATCATTGTCCAGGGCGAAGCCGACATGACCGTCGACTGGAAACACAACCTGCCGGTGCTGGAAAGCAAGTTCGCTGCGCCGGAGGTCCTGCGCTTGCCCGCGGCGCGGCATCATCTGGTCAATGAAAGTGAAGCACTGCGCCGGCAGTATTTCGACTTCCTCAGCGAGCGTCTGAGATGACCCGCTCGTAAGGCCGAACGGGTTCGGCCTTACGGTGCTAAAGGCTCAGATACCCTGCTGCGTCTGGATATCGGCACCGCTGAGGCCGACGGCCAGACCTGCGCGCAGGGTTTCCAGCGCCGCCTGGTAGTAATTCTTGCCAGCGGGGGACTGGGCAAAGGTGACAAACTCGTCCAGCTCCACATCCGAGAGGTTGCGATAGACATACAGAAGGGTGTTGTCCAGATCAGCCTCGATCTGCTGCTGCAGACGCTCGCGCTGGGTGTCCAGCAGTCCCTGGGCCTGAGTACCGCCGAGCAGGCCGGGGATCATCTGGCTGAGGCTGTCTGCTGCGACGCCGGCCAGCGCCAGGCTGACCTCGGCACCGGCTTGCGCGGCAGGCAGAGCCTGGGCCAGATGACGAATCAGCAGTTGCCGATTGCTGCCGGCTTCCATGCGTGGCAGGCCGCTTTCATAGCGGGCCAACTGTTCCTTGCGCGCGGCCAGGGTTTCGGCAGCGACGATCTTGTGGCCCAGAGGGGTCTGGAAGAACTCCAGCGCCGGCTGCGGGTCATCCAGAGACTGGCGCAGCGCCTGTTTGGCGCGCCGGTCCATGGCATCGGCGGCGAAGCGCTTATTGCTGTTGGTCACCAGTGCCTGATAAACCGCCGGTGGCAGGCTGCTTTTGTAGCGCTGCTGGGCGGCAGTCAGGGCATCATTGAAGTTGCTCCGCTGCTCGGTCCAGCCGGCGGTTTCGTAGAGTTCGTCGTGGATGTCGGCCAGGCTGTTCAGGCTGAAGGCGAGTAATACACAGGTAATAAGGGCGCGCATGGAAGCTCCTGTCTGGCGGGCGGTTTATTTTCGGCGCCCGAAGCATGCTTGTCGAGGCGCTGCTAGACTCTTTCGGTATCCCTTCGGAGTCACTTTCTTGCAGTTCTCAACCATCATCGATGACCTGGCCGAGCGTGGCTGGTCGCTGCAGAGTTCCTTTCTTTCCCATGCTGTGACCCACAAGTTGGCTGACGAGTGCCGCAGACGCGAGGCCGAGGGCGCGCTGGCTCCAGCCGGGGTCGGTCGTGGCGAGGCACAGGCGGTGCGCGAAGGCATTCGCGGTGACCAGATCCAGTGGCTGGAGCCGGGGCAGTCCGAAGTGTGCGATGCCTATCTTCAACTGATGGATGAATTGCGCCAGACGCTCAACCGCGAACTCTTCCTCGGCCTTGAGGAGTTCGAGTGCCATTTCGCCTTCTATCCGCCCGGCGCCTTCTACCAGACCCATCTGGATCGCTTTCGCGATGACGACAGCCGCTGCGTCACCGCCGTGCTCTATCTCAACCCGGGCTGGCAGCCCGAGCATGGCGGCGCCCTGCGCATTCACTTTGCCGATGACTCGTCGCGGGATATCGCGCCGCTGGCCGGCAATCTGGTGGTGTTCATGTCCGGCGACTTTCCCCATGAAGTACTGGTCACCGAAGCTGAGCGCCTGTCCCTGACCGGCTGGTTCCGCCGTCGCCCGGAGGATGTCCTGGGCCTTTGAGCCGGGCGAAAAAAAGCCCGGCGCAAGGGCCGGGCCAAAGGGAAGAAGGTAGGTGTATGTCGCTACATGCCCAACCAGTTCGGCAGTGCCAGGGATATCGACGGCACGTAGGTGATGACCACCAGGAAGCTCAGCATCAGGGCCAGCCACGGCAGTACAGCGCGAACCACGGAAGTGACCGGCATGCCCGTCACTGCCGAGGCGACGAACAGGTTCAGGCCAACGGGTGGCGTTATCAGACCGATCTCCATGTTGACCACCATGATGATGCCCAGGTGGATCGGGTCGATGCCCAGCTGTACGGCGATGGGGAAGAGGATCGGCGCCAGGATCAGGATGATCGCCGAAGGTTCCATGAAGGCCCCGGCCACCAGCAGTACGATGTTCACTACCAGCAGGAACATCCAGGGTTCCAGTCCGGCTGCGATTACCCAGGCGGTGATCGCCTGCGGAATCTGCTCGGTGGTCAGCACGTGGGCGAAGAGCATGGCGTTGGCGATGATGAACATCAGCATGATGCTCAGCTTGCCTGACTCCATGATCACCTTCGGGCATTCACGGAGGGTCATGTCCTTGTAGACGAACAGCGCGATGAAAGCCGAGTACACGGCAGCCACGGCAGCGGCTTCGGTTGGCGTGAACATGCCCGAGTAGATGCCGCCGAGGATGATCACCATCAGCAGCAGACCCCACATGGCCTTGCGTGCTGCCGAGAGCCACTCGCGGACGCTGGCGCGCGGCAGAGCGGGGAGGTTCTTCTTCACCGCGATGATGTAGATGGCCAGCATCAGAGCGCTGCCCAGCAGGATGCCCGGAACAACGCCGGCCATGAACAGCTTGCCCACCGATTGCTCGGTAGCGGCGGCGTAGACCACCATCACCACTGAGGGTGGAATCAGGATGCCCAGGGTGCCGGCGTTACAGACGATGCCGGCACCGAACGCCTGCGGGTAACCGGAGCGCACCATGCCGGCAATGGCAATTGAACCTACTGCGGCAACGGTGGCGGGTGAGGAGCCGGACAGTGCGGCAAACAGCATGCACGCCAGTACCGCACCAATGGCCAGGCCGCCACGGATGTGTCCGACGCAGGCGTTGGCGAAGTCGATCAGACGACGGGCCACGCCGCCGGTGGTCATGAAGGCGCCTGCCAGCAGGAAGAACGGAATCGCCAGCAGCGTGTAGTGCTCGGAGGTCTCGAACAGCTTGATCGCCAGCGAACGCACCGAGTCTTCGCTGAAGATCATGATGGTCAGCGAGCCGGCGAGGCCCAGGGAGACGGCAATCGGCACACCGATGAACATCAGCAGGAAGAGGACGACGAACAGGAACAGAATGGTCATTACTTGTGCTCCTCGTGCTCGGTCAGCTTGACCGCTTCTGCGGCTTCGTCAGCCAGCCCGAGGCCGGTCTGTTGGCCGCGCAGGATGCGCACGAATATTTCAGCGAAACGGATGAACATCATGGCGAAGCCGATGGGCACGATCATGCCGATATGCCATTGCTTGATGCCGACATGACCCAGATCCTCGGCGCCGATGTTGGCGACGAACAGGGCCTGGATCCACTCGAAGCTGGCGACGCTCAGTAGCCCGGAATAACCCAGGCAGATGAGACAGGCGATGATGCCGATGACCCGCTGGATATGCCGCGGAGCAAGCTTGACCAGGGCGTCCACGCCAATGTGACCGGCGGTGCGCACGCCATAGGACAAGCCAGTGAAGATCAGCCAGGCGAACAGGGCCTTGGTCAGCGCGGTGCTCCAGGTCATGGACTGGGCCAGTCCGATAATGAAGTCGCCGATGGCAAACCAGAAGTCGGCGCTGCCCTCGAACCGGTCGCCCAGATCGTAGAACAGCGTATAGAGATTGTTGAGGATCACGTAGACGAAGGTCACCAGGGTCATGGCGGCCAGCAAGAAGGCAATAAAACCTTCCTCGAAGTGGTCCCAGACGCGCCGCAGGGCGTTCATGGATGACATCTCCCGTATGGATTGACAGTGTGTGCCGATGTGAGCGACTTGAGCGTTCGCCGTAACCAGCCGTGGCGACCGGTATGACAGAGCAGTAAAAAGCGCCTGTATTACCCGTGTAGCGGTTTGATGGTGCTTGCTGCATCAGCGCTGACCGGGATTGAGTCTGGCCTTCGCGAGTGCTCCGCTTTTCACTGGTCTGTCGGTGTTGCCTGTGCGAAAGGCGGGGAAGGCAGGTGTTACCTGCCCTCCCTGTAAGGCTTACTGGGCCTTGTTGGCAGCTTCGGCTGCCTGGATCAGGTCTGCACCGATCTCGCCTTCAAACTTCTTCCAGACCGGCTTCATGGCGTCGCGCCACAGTTCGCGCTGCTCTGGAGTCAGGTTGACGATTTCGGTGGTACCGGCATCGAGGATGCGCTGCTTGTCAGCCTTGTTCAGCTCGTCGGCCAGCTTGTTCACCTCGGCGGTCACTTCGACCACGATGTTTTCCAGTTCGCTGCGGACATCAGCCGGCAGGCCGTCCCAGAACTTGGTGTTGGTGATCAGCATGTAGTCCAGCAGACCGTGGTTGGACTCGGTGATGTACTTCTGCACTTCATGCATTTTCTGCGAGTAGATGTTCGAGTAGGGGTTCTCGGCACCGTTGACCACGCCGGTTTGCAGACCCTGGTAAACCTCGGCGAAGCTCATCTTGCGCGGGTTGGCGCGTACGGCCTTGAACTGCTCGTCCAGCACCGCGGAAGCCTGTACGCGGAACTTCAGGCCGCGGGCGTCCTTGGGTTCGACCAGCTTCTTGTTCGCCGACAGCTGCTTCATGCCGTTGTGCCAGTAGCCCAGGCCGGTAATGTTCTTGTCTTCCATGGAGCTCAGCAGGCTCTGGCCGGCTTCGCCTTTCTGGAAGCGGTCTACCGCATCGATGTCATCGAACAGGAACGGCAGGTCGAATACCTGAACGCCCTTGGAATAGTGCTCGAACTTGGCCAGCGAGGGTGCGATCAGTTGAACGTCGCCCAGCAGCAGCGCTTCCATTTCCTTGCCGTCACCGAACAGCGAGGAGTTCGGATAGACCTGGACCTCGACCTTGCCCGGCAGGCGCTCTTCGGCCAGCTTCTTGAACAGCAGTGCGCCCTGGCCCTTCGGCGTGTTTTCGGCAACTACGTGGGAGAATTTGATGGAGATCGGGTTGGCGTTCGCCAGGCCGGCAATACCCAGGGACAGAGCGCAGGCGAGCGCCGTGGCAGTCAACTTGAACATTGTTGTTTTCCTCTTGTTGTGAATTGAGCGGCTCCATGAAAGGAGGCCGCTCGGCTGTAGCCGACAAAGGCAGGTCAGGCGCTTCGAAGAAGCCGTTGTGCCTACTGCGACCTTGCTTTGTCGGCTCATGGGGTTGGCAAGAGCAAGCACTGTGCCATAAGCCTGTAATGTTGGTTGGGAGCGTGCGAATCGGATCGCCGTGATGGCAAAAGGCTGACCAATGGTCCGTGTGAGCTTCTTGATCACACCGCCTGTAAAACTTTAGTCGAATAACGACACCGCTGCCGTACACGGCTCACGTCTCTGTGAAGGGCGGGGGAAGAGGCTCTTTTGCGCTGGAAAGGAATTTTTGCGTATCGCGCGGCGGGAATTCGCCAATTAATCCGCCTCTTCCGGCGAGCTTCCGCCAGTATCGGCAAAGCTCAGACCGTGTTTGCGCAGTTTGTCGTGCAGGGTCTTGCGTGGCAGGCCAAGCGCCTCGGCGACGCTGCGCAGCGAGCTGTGCGGGCGCGCCAGTTCTGCCGCGATCAGGGCGCGCTCGAAGGCATCGACCTGTTCGCCAAGGGCAAGGCCGATGGTCGGCACTGCTTCGGTGAGCTGGCCCGGCTCATCCAGCCCCAGTTCAAGCCCCAGCGCGAAACGCTCGGCGGTGTTCTGTAGCTCACGCACGTTGCCTGGCCAGGAATGACGCAGCAACTGCGCACGCTGCTGTGGGCGCAGCTCGCGAATGGGCAACCCGTGGCGCTCGGCGGCGGTTTCGCCGAAGTGCCGGAACAGCAGCAGGAGATCCTCGCTGCGTTCGCGCAGGGGTGGAATGCGCAACGGCGCGACATTCAATCGGTAATAAAGGTCGGCGCGGAAGCGGCCCTGATCGGAAGCCAGGCGCAAATCCTCCTTGGTGGCGGCGATCACGCGGATATCCAAGCTGATGGTCTGGTTGCCGCCCAGCCGCTCGACCACCCGTTCCTGCAGCATGCGCAGCAGCTTGACCTGCACGTCCAGGCTCATGCTCTCGATCTCGTCGAGGAACAGCGTGCCGCCGTTGGCGAACTCGAACTTGCCGATGCGGCGCTTTTGCGCGCCGGTGAAGGCTCCGGCCTCGTGGCCGAACAGCTCGCTTTCGACCACCGACTCGGCCAGCGCGCCGGCATTGATGGCGACGAAGGGGCCGTTGCGGCGGCTGGACAGATCGTGCAGCGCGCGGGCGACAACCTCCTTGCCCGCACCCGTCTCGCCGAGTATCAGCACGTCGGCCTGGGTGCCGGCCAGCGCGCCAATCTGTTCGCGCAACCGCTGCATGGCGGGTGACTGGCCGAGCAGGCGCGCCGACAACTGCTGACGGTCGGCCAGGGCCAGGCGCAGGCTGCGGTTGTCCAGCACCAACTGGCGCAGAGCGAGGGCGCGGCGCACGCTGTCGAGCAGCGCTTCGCTGGGGAAGGGTTTTTCCAGAAAGTCATAGGCGCCGGCACGCATGGCCTGCACGGCCAGCTGGATATCGCCGTGGCCGGTGATCAGCAGCACTGGCAACTCCGCGTCGTGGCTCTGCAGTTGTTGCAACAGCTGCAGGCCATCGATCCCCGGCATGCGGATATCGCTGACCACCACGCCCGGCCAGTCCGCCGGCAGCCTTGCCGTCAGGCTGCGTGCATCGTCCAGATCGACCACGCGCAGCCCGGCCAGGTCGAGTGTCTGGCTCAGCGCCTTGCGCAGATAGGGGTCGTCATCGACGAGCAGTACCTGGGTGCGGGAGTCGATCTGGCTCATGGGGGTTCAGTCCTCGCTCGGAAAGGTCACGCCCGGATCGGCGCTGCGCAGGTAGAGGCAGATCTGGGCACCGCCTTCAGGATGGTTGGCCATGCTCAACTCGCCATCCAGGGCGCGCGCAAGGGTATCGCAAATGGCCAGGCCGAGGCCCAGACCCTGAGTGCTGGTCTTGGTGGTGAAAAAGGGCTCGCGGGCGCGTTGCAGAGCCTCGGCGCTGAAGCCGGGGCCGTTGTCACGCAGGGTCAGCAGTACGCCGTCATCCTTGCGCTCGGCACGCAGCCAGATGCGTCGCCCCGGTGGTCGCTCGTTGAGGGCATCGAGGGAGTTGGCCAGCAGGTTGGAGAGTATCTGACGCAGCCGGGTCTCGCCGGCCTGGACCCAGAGAGTCGCCTCGGGAACATCGCGAATCAGCTCGACGCCCATCGCCTGCCTGCGTTTGGCCTGCAGTGCCAGGGCATCGTCCAGCGCCGGCTGCAGCGCCACCCGCTCGGGCGCATGCCGATCACGCCGGGCGAAGGCACGCAGGTGGGCGATGATCGAGGCCATCCGTGCGGTGAGTTCGCTGATCAGTTTGAGGTTGTCGCGCGCCTCGTCGTTGCGCTGCTGGTCGAGCAGCACACGCGCATTGTCGGCATAGCTGCGGATGGCACCGAGCGGCTGGTTGAGCTCGTGGCTGATGCTGGCGCTCATGGTGCCCAGCGCCGAAAGCTTGCCGGCCTGTAGCAGTTCGTCCTGTGCGCGAACCAGTTCCTGCTGAGCCTGCTCGCGCTCCAGAACCTCTTGCCTGAGGCGGCTGTTGAGCGCCTCCAGATCCTGGGTGCGCTCCTGCACGCGCCGCTCCAATTGCTGACGCGCCCTGGCATCCAGTGCGATGCGCTCCAGATAATGCCGCCGTCGCTGCATCCACAGGCCGACCAGCAGCAACAGCGCAGCGAGGGTAGCGCCGCCAATGGCTACCACGGTGCGTACGGGCCGTTCGAGCAGGGTGATGGGCGCGAGGATGCGTACCGTCCAGCCGGTTTCCTTCAGCTCGCGGCTCTGGATCAGCCAGCGTTCGATATCCAGCGTGAGGTTCTGCGGTGTGATCGTTGGGTAAGGCTGGTCGAAGGCGATCTGTTCGCGCTCCTCGATATCCAGGGCACGACTGGCGCGGAAGCGCCAGTCGGGGCGGGAGGTGAGGATCACCACGCCGAAACTGTCGGTAACCAGCAGTTGTTCGGGGGTGTTGCCCCAGAGCGTTTCGGTGTGGTCCAGATCGACCTTGACCACCAGTACACCGAGGATGCCCTGATCGTCTTCTACCGCCGCACCGAAATAGTAGCCGCGCTTGCCAGAAGTGTTGCCCAGCCCGTAAAAGCGCCCGAGCTGGCCTTCCATTGCCTGCCGGAAATAGGGGCGGAAGGCGAAGTTGCGGCCAATGAAGCTGTCTTCGGCATCCCAGTTCGAGGCTGCCAGGGTCAGCCCATCGGTATCCATCAGATAGATGACGTCAGCGCCGGTCTGGTTGCGCAGGCGCTTGAGCAGGCGATTGGCCTGGTCGGTCACGGCGGGACTCGAACTGTCGCGCAACAGGCTGCGCAGGTCCGGCAGGTCACCGAGAATGCGTGGCAACACTTCGTATTGACGCAGGGTGCCGAGCAGGTTGGCGACGTAGAGGTCCAGCGTCTGGCGGTTCTGTTCGATCCGCTCGTTGCGGTAGTAACGCTCGGCGAGCTGTTGCAGCGGCCAGAGTAGCGGCACAAGCAGCAGCGCCAGCAGCGCCAGGTTACGCCAGCGTGGACGACGGGGGGATTCGGGTGGAGTCATGCGGATGCGCCTGGAATTCGCGCACATTATGCACAGTCAGGGGGGCCGCAGGGGCTGCATGAAAGCCATGAGTGCTGATGAACCGTCAGGCGTTCTGGGTGGCCTGCATGCCGTGTGCGGCAGCCTGAGGGCAGCGCGGAGTGGACAGGCAATCCTCCAGCGCCGCTTCCCAGTCGGGCAGCTGGAGATTCCAGTTGTGCTGCAGCCGAGAGCAGTCCAGGCGTGAGTTGAGTGGGCGTTGGGCGGCGGTTGGATAGTCCCTGGAGGCGATTGGCTCGAGCCTGGCGCGCAACAGGCCCTGTTGCTGCAGGTGTTCGGCAATGCTGCAGGCGAAGCCGTACCAGGAGGTTTCACCGGTCGCGGACAGATGATACAGGCCGCTGAGGTTGCCCTTGCCAGTGCGCCACTGCTGCACGATCTCTGCCGTAACCGAGGCGATGGTGCCGGCCCAGGTCGGTGCGCCGATTTCGTCGTCGACGATCGACAGCGTGTCACGCTCCTGCATGAGGCGTTGCATGGTCAGCAGGAAGTTGCGCCCGTGCAACGAATAGACCCAGCTGGTGCGCAGGATCAGATGCTCGCCTGCAACGGCCTGGATTGCCTGTTCGCCGGCCAGCTTGCTTTCGCCATAGACACTCAGCGGCGCCGCCTGGTCATGCTCCTGGTAAGGCGCGGGCTTGCGTCCGTCAAAGACGTAATCGGTGGAGTAGTGAATCAGCGGAATATCGAGGCGTGCTGCTTCTTCGGCCAGCACGCCGGGGCCTGTGGCATTGACGGCGAAAGCCAGTTGCCGGTTGTCCTGCGCGGGGTCGACCGCGGTATAGGCCGCCGCGTTGATGATCAGGTCGGGACGCAGCAAGCGAACCTGCTGGCGAATCTGCTCCGGTTCGGCCAGGTTCAGGGTTTGATGACCGAGTGCGAGCACCTTTCCTTCACCGGCGAGCGCCAGCTGCAGCTCTTGCGACAGTTGCCCCTTGTTGCCGGTGATCAGGATTTTCATGGAAAGAGTTCAACCTCGCTCAGGCGTTTACCCGCGCTGTCCTTGGCGGACAGCTGCGGCGGTTCGGCGATGGGCCATTCGATGCCCACCTCCGGGTCATTCCACAACAAGCTGCGCTCGTGTTCCGGGGCGTAGTAGTCGGTGGTCTTGTAGAGAAACTCGGCGCTTTCGCTGAGCACCACGAAACCGTGGGCAAAACCTTCGGGAATCCACAGCTGGCGCTGGTTCTGCGCACTCAGATGGGTGCCGACCCAGCGGCCGAAGCTCGGTGAGCTCTTGCGCAGGTCAACGGCGACATCGAACACCTCGCCGGCCACGACGCGCACCAGTTTCCCCTGGGGCTGCCGGATCTGGTAATGCAGCCCGCGCAACACGCCGCGCTGGGATTTGGAGTGGTTGTCCTGAACGAAGTTTCGCCTGAGCCCCGTCGCTGCTTCGAAAGCGGCGGCATTGAAGCTTTCGTAGAAGAAGCCGCGCTCGTCACCGAACACTCTGGGCTCGATGATCAGTACGTCGGGAATGTCGGTTTCGATGATCTTCATGCATCCTCGCCTGCCAGTTTGAACAGGTACTGGCCGTAGCCGGTCTTGCCCAGCGCGTCGGCGCGGCGCAGCAGCTGCTCGCGATCGATCCATTTGTTCTGGTAGGCGATTTCTTCCAGGCAGGCGACTTTCAGGCCCTGACGATGTTCGATGGTCTGCACGTACTGCGAGGCTTCCAGCAAGCTGTCGTGGGTGCCGGTGTCGAGCCAGGCGAAGCCGCGACCGAAGCGCTCGACATTAAGGTCGCCACGCTTGAGGTAGGCCATGTTGACGTCGGTGATTTCCAGTTCGCCGCGTGGCGATGGCTTGATCGACTTGGCGATCTCGATCACATCGTTGTCGTAGAAATACAGCCCCGTTACCGCATAGCTGGACTTGGGCTTCTTTGGCTTTTCTTCGATGGACAGCGCTTTGCCGCTCTCGTCGAAGTCGATCACGCCGAAGCGCTCGGGGTCCTTGACCCAGTAGCCGAATACCGTCGCGCCGCTCGTCTGTGCCGAGGCACGCTGCAGCATCTCGGTGAAATGCTGGCCGTGGAAGATGTTGTCGCCGAGGATCAGGCACACCGAGTCATCACCGATGAACGCTTCACCGATCAGAAACGCCTGCGCCAGGCCATCCGGCGAAGGCTGCTCGGCATAGCTGAAGTTGACGCCGAACTGGCTGCCATCGCCCAGCAGGTTCTTGTACTGCGGCAGATCCTGTGGGGTGGAAATCAGCAGGATGTCGCGGATGCCCGCGAGCATCAGCACCGAAATCGGGTAATAGGCCATCGGCTTGTCGTAGATCGGCAGCAGCTGCTTGGATACGCCAAGGGTGATGGGGTGCAGACGGGTGCCGGAGCCTCCGGCGAGGATGATTCCTTTCATGGGTTCTCCAGCGCGCCAAGGCGCTCACGTTGATAGCTGCCGTCCTGGACGCGACGGCACCATTCGAGGTTGTTCAGATACCACTGCACGGTCTTGCGCAGGCCGGTCTGGAAGGTCTCTTCCGGTACCCAGCCCAGTTCACGCTCGATCTTGCTGGCATCGATGGCATAGCGCAGGTCGTGGCCCGGGCGATCCTTGACGAAGGTGATCAGGTCTTCATAGCGCGCAAGCCCGGCAGGCTTGCTCGGCGCCAGCTCTTCCAGCAGTGCGCAGATACCGCGCACCACCTCGATGTTCTTCTGCTCGTTGTGGCCGCCGATGTTGTAGGTCTCGCCGACCTTGCCTTCGCTGACCACCTTGAACAGCGCACGGGCGTGGTCTTCGACGAACAGCCAGTCGCGAATCTGCGAGCCATCGCCGTACACCGGCAGCGGCTTGCCATCGAGGGCGTTGAGGATCACCAGCGGGATCAGCTTCTCGGGGAAGTGATACGGGCCGTAGTTGTTCGAGCAGTTGGTGATCAGCACCGGCAGCCCGTAAGTACGCTGCCAGGCACGAACCAGGTGGTCCGAGGAGGCCTTGCTGGCCGAATAGGGCGAGCTGGGCGCGTACGGCGTGGTTTCGGTGAACAGGTCGTCGACGCCGTGCAGGTCGCCGTACACCTCATCGGTCGAGATGTGGTGGAAGCGGAATGCGTCGCGTCGTTCAGTCGGCAGGCTCTGCCAGTAGGCCCGGGTAGCTTCCAGCAGCTGATAGGTGCCGACGATGTTGGTCTGGATGAATTCGGCCGGGCCGTCGATGGAGCGATCAACGTGGGACTCGGCGGCCAGATGCATGATGGCGTCCGGCTGGAATTCCAGCAGTGCTTCGGCCACGCGGTCGCGGTCGGCGATGTCGGCCTGCAGGAAGCGGTAGCGATCGCTACTGTCCACCTCTGTCAGCGATTCGAGGTTGCCGGCATAGGTCAGCTTGTCGAGATTGAGCACGTGATGCCCGGTGTCGCGAATAAGATGGCGGATCAGCGCCGAACCGATAAAACCGGCTCCGCCGGTAACGAGAATACGCATGATGGGTGGGCTTCCTTGACGTGTTGCAGAGCGGCGTGTCGGCTGATAGACCCGGTGGGTAGATAAAAATTCCCGTGACGGGTGCAGGTGGTCTGCTTGCAGCCGGCGGCATCATAACAGGGCGAAAAACGCTGATGGCGGCAACCTTGCATCATGACGCCGACGTCGGCAAGCTGTGCCGTTTCCGGGCGAAAGCAGTGCTCGATCTACCGCCCATAAAATGCAGGAGCAGGCGCCTTGCCTCTCGATTCCAATGTCCCCTCGGGGGGTGATCCGTCAGTCGACAAGGGACAAGGCGAGGCTGGGCTGGCGACCATTCTCGACAGTCTGGACGCACTGGTCTATGTGGCGGATATGGACACCTACGAGCTGCTGTTCGTGAACGCCTACGGTCGCCAGAAATGGGGTGAATTCCAGGGGCGCAGATGCTGGCAGATCTTGCAGGACGAGCAACCCGGCCCTTGTGGTTTCTGCAGTAATTCGCGGCTGCTGGATGCCGCTGGCAAGCCGTCCGGTGTGCATGTCTGGGAATTCCAGAACACCCGCAATGGCCACTGGTATCAGTGCCGCGACCAGGCCATCGAATGGACTGACGGGCGCATCGTGCGGCTGGAAATCGCCACCGACATCACTGATCGAAAGCGTATGGAGCAGGCCCTGGAAAAGGCGGTTGACCGTGCCGAGGCGCTGGCGCGCACCGATGAGCTGACCGGGCTGAACAACCGCCGCGCCTTTTTCGATCTGGGCGAGCGCTTCTGCCGGCGTGCGCGTGTCGGCTATCCGGTTGCCGTGCTGATGTTCGATGTCGATCACTTCAAACGCATCAATGACACCTACGGCCATGCTGCCGGTGACGCCGTGCTGCGTGCCATAGGCCAGCGGCTGCCACCGTTGCTGAGACCTGCGGATGTGCTGGGCCGCATGGGCGGCGAGGAATTCGCGGTGATGCTGCCCGATACTGATGCGCAACAGGCGTGGTTGATTGCCGAGCGGCTACGGATGAGTATCGAAGCGCTGGCGGTCGAGTGCGAGGGCCGAGCCATTGGCTGCACCGCCAGCTTCGGCATGGCGGTGCACGAGCACGAAGCGGTCTGCCTCGATACGCTGCTGGGCGAGGCCGACCAGGCCCTGCTGCAGGCCAAGCGCGAAGGGCGCAATCGCACCCTCACGGCCTAGCGCAAGGATTTACGCAGCCGCGACAGCGCTCCGATGAAGAAGGTACTGCCAATGGCCGCCAGTGCCAGCAGCTGCGGCCAGACGATATCGGCTCCAGCACCCCGGAACAGGATTGCCTGGGCCAGTTCGACGAAGTGCGTAGTCGGGGCCAGCAGCATGATGTGCTGCACCATTGCGGGCATGCTTTCGCGTGGGGTCATGCCGCCCGAGAGAATCTGCAGCGGTATCAGCACCAGAATGATCAGCAGGCCCAGCTGCGGCATCGAGCGCGCGAGGGTGCCGAAGAAGATGCCGATGGAGGTGGTGGCGAACAGGTGCAGCGCGGCGCCGGCCATGAACAGCAGAATCGACCCCTGGATCGGCACCTGCAGCCAGCCTTCGACGACGAAGCGCAGGGCGAACGCCGAGGCCAGCAGCACCACCAGCCCCATCGACCAGACCTTGGCCGACATGATCTCGAAGGGCGTCACCGGCATCACCAGCAGATGCTCGATGGTGCCGTGTTCGCGCTCGCGGATCAGGGCCGCGCCGGTAAGGATGATCGAGAGCATGGTGATCTGGTTGATCACTTCGTTTACCGCACCGAACCAGGCACGCAGCAGGTTCGGATTGAACGCCGTGTGTATCACCGCCTGGATCGGATAGGCATCGATCTTGCGGTAACGGCTGATGAATTCGGCGACTTCCGCATTGATAATCTGCTGTATGTGCCCGGCGCCGGTGAAGGCCTGGCTGACCTGGGTGGCATCGACGTTGAGCTGAATGGTTGGCTGCCGCCCGGCGAGCAGGTCCTGCTGAAAATTCGGTGGAATGTTCAGGGTGAAGGTATAGAGCGCCGCATCCATGCCGCTGTCCATTTCAGCCAGGTCGATGGCTTTCGGCGGCAGGAAGTAGGGTAACTGGAAGGCATTGACGAGTCGTGTCGAGGCTTGTGACTGGTCCTCGTCGATGATGCCGATGGTGGCACGGTGTGGTGCTTCCGGTACGCCGGTGGCGCTTGAGTAGATGCCCAGCGTGAAAGCGTAGACGATCAGCAGCAGCAGTGCCGGATCGCGATACAGGCTGCGCAGTTCCTTGATGCCCAGTTGCAGGATATTGGAGAGCTTTCTCATCTCATTTCTCCTGCTTCTTCAGGCCGGCGACGCTGAGCAGGGTCAGCAGCGGAATCGCCAGCAGCAGGGGAATGAAATAGGGATACAGCTCCACCAGCCCCAGCGACTTGGAGAACACGCCACGGCTGATGATCAGGAAATGGCTGGTGGGGTAGATATTGCCGATGAAGGCGCTGGCTCCCTCCATGGCCGAGATGGGGTGCATCAGGCCGGAGAACTGTACTGCGGGCACCAGGGTTGCGATGGCCGTGCCGAAGATGGCGGCGATCTGGCTGTTGAGAATCGACGACATCAGCAGGCCCAGCGCGGTGGCACAGATCACATAGAGCAGCGCGCCGAGTGTCAGCGTCAGCAGGCTGCCCTTGACCGGCACGCCGAAGACCAGCACCGCCAGCGCCACCAGCATGAAGAAGTTGATCATGCCCAGGGCGATATAGGGCAGTTGCTTGCCGAGCAGGAATTCCAGGCGGGTCACCGGTGTGACGTAGAGGTTGGTGATCGAGCCCAGCTCTTTTTCGCGTACCACGCCCAGGGCGGTGAGCATCGCGGGGATCAGCATCAGCAGCAGCGGAATCACCGCCGGCACCATGGCTGGCAGGCTCTGCACGTCCGGGTTGTAGCGGTAGCGCAGGGCGATATCCACCTGGCTGGTGGCGGCGTTCTGGCTGGCTTCGCGCGCCAGCTGCTGCAGGTAGCTGACGTGGATGCCCTGCACATAGCCCTTGATGGTGTCGGCGCGCATGGGCATGGCGCCGTCGATCCAGAAACCCACCTCGGGTTGGCTGCCGCGCTTGAGGTCACGACCGAAATTGGGCGGGATTTCCACCGCCAGGCTGATCTCGCCGCTGCGCATGCGTCGTTCCAGCTCGTCGTAATCGTGCAGCGGCGCTTGTTCGCTGAAGTAGCGCGAGCCGGCGATGTTCTGCGTATAGGCCTGGCTGGTGGTGGTCTGGTCGCGGTCGAGTACCGCGTAGGTGAGGTTTTCCACATCCAGGTTGATCCCATAGCCCATGATGAACATCAGCATCAGGGTGCCCAGCAGGGCCAGGGTGGCGCGGATCGGATCACGGCGCAGTTCCATCGCCTCGCGTCCGCTGTAGCTGAGCAGGCGTTGCAGGCTGAAGCGCGATTGCAGAGCGGCATTGCCAGCCGGCGGCCCGCTGCGGGGCGTTTGCGGTGCGGCTTCGGTGGGGGTCTGTTCGGCGGTGGCGTCCTGCAGATAGGCGATAAAGGTCTGTTCCAGCGTTGGCAGGCCGCGCCTGGCCATGAGCGCGCGTGGCGAGTCGCTGTCCAGTACCCGACCGGCGTGCATCATTGACATGCGGTCGCAGCGCAGCGCTTCGTTCATGAAGTGGGTGGAGATGAAGATGGTCACGCCATCCTCGCGTGACAGCTCCACCAGCAGTTTCCAGAAGCCGTCGCGGGCAACCGGGTCGACGCCCGAAGTCGGTTCGTCGAGGATCAGGATCTCCGGTTTGTGGATCACCGCCACCGCCAGTGACAGGCGCTGGCGCACCCCCAGCGGCAGGTCGGCGGGCAGGCTGCCGGCGAGCGATTCCAGGCCGAAGCGCGTCAGCATCTCGCGCACCCGACCGGCACGCTGGCCAGCGGGAATGTGGAACAGCCGGGCATGCAGTTCCAGGTTCTGCACGACGCTCAGCTCGCCATACAGCGAGAAGGCCTGGGACATGTAGCCCACCCGCCGACGGGTATCGATATCCCGCGGGTCAACCGGCTGACCGAACAGGAAGGCTTCACCCTCGCTGGCCGGCAGCAGGCCGGTGAGCATCTTCATGGTGGTGGTCTTGCCGCAGCCGTTGGAGCCGAGGAAGCCGAAGATTTCCCCGCGCTCGATGCGAAAGCTCACCTTGTCCACCGCGACGAAATCGCCGAAGCGCAGGGTCAGGTCGTGGGCCTCGATGGCTATTTCAGGTTGGCCTTCGCTCTGCTGGCGCGGGGGGATCACCAGCGCGCGGTGATCGCGACGCTTTTCTTCGGGCAGCAGGGCGATAAAGGCGGCTTCCAGATCATCACTGGCGGTGCTGGTCAGCAGTTCGGTCGGTGTGCCGGTGGCCAGCACACGGCCTTCGTCCATGGCTACCAGCCAGTCGAAACGCTGGGCTTCATCCATGTAGGCGGTGGCTACCAGCACGCTCATCTGCGGGCGATTGGCCCGAATGCGTGCGATCAGTTCCCAGAACTGGTTGCGTGCCAGCGGGTCGACGCCTGTGGTGGGTTCATCGAGGATCAGCAGATCAGGGTCGTGGATCAGCGCGCAGCACAGGCCGAGCTTCTGCTTCATGCCGCCGGAGAGCTTGCCCGCCGGCCGCTCGATGAAGGTGGCCAGGCCGGTGCTGCGCGTCAGGTCGGTGATGCGCTGCTGGCGCTCCTCGGCATCCTGGCCGAACAGCCGACCGAAGAAATCCAGGTTCTCGAACACGGTGAGGGTGGGGTAAAGGTTCTTGCCAAGACCCTGAGGCATATAGGCGATGCGCGGACACACCTGGCGGCGATGCGCGGCATCGGCCATATCGCCGTCCAGCACCAGTACCCGGCCCTGTTGCAGGCGGCGCGCTCCGGCAATCAGCGCCAGCAGGCTGGATTTGCCGACACCATCCGGGCCGATCAGACCGACCATGCAGCCTGCCGGCAACTCCAGGCTCAGATCGTCCAGAGCAAGGGTCTGGCCGTAGCGCAGGGTCAGCTTCTCGACCCGTGCCACCGGCGGTGCACTCGGGCTCATGGCGATACGTTGATGCGCAGGTGCTCAGGCCATTCGGCCTCGGCGTCGAGCTTCAGATAGGCCATGCCGGGCAGACCGGTCTTGACCTGCTCCATGTGCTTGCTCAGCAGCGCCGGATCGAGCCGCGCCTTGACCCGAAACATCAGTTTCTCGCGCTCGCTTTCGGTCTCGACGCTCTTGGGTGTGAACTGCGCAACACTGGCCACGTAGCTGACCTTGGCCGGGATCACGTACTGCGGCGCCGCATCGATCACCAGATGCACGTCGGCACCAATGGCCACGCGCCCTGCCTGGCGTTCGGGCAGGAAGAAGGTCATGTAGACATCGGCCAGGTCCACCAGGTTGAGCAGCTTGCCTCCGGCACCCAGCACTTCGCCCGGCTGGGTCACGCGGTATTGCACGCGTGCGATGCGGTCGCTTTTCAACTCGCTGTCACGGATGTCCGCCTGCAGCCGGGCGACGCTGGCCTGTGCGGCCTCGACCGCCGATTGCGCTTCGATAACCTGGGATTTCGCCGCGGCAATTCCCGCTGTCGCCGACAGCACCTGCGAGCGTGCCGCAGCCAGTGCCGCCTGAGCGCTCTGCATGGTGGCCAGGTCATCGTCCAACTGCTGTCGTGCCATGGCGTTGCGCGCCACCAGGGTTTCGGTGCGCTGATGGCGCTTCTGCGCCGCAGTCAGCTCGGCGCGGCGCTGGTGTACTACGGCCTCGGCGGTGGTCTTTTCGCTTTCGCGCATGGCGACCATGGCCTGGGCGGTGAGGATGGCATTCTCGGCCTGACGCACCTGGGCGCGGGCCTGATTGAGCTGTGCCTGCAGCACCTCGGTATCCATCCGCGCGAGAATCTGGCCTGGCTGAACGAAGTCGCCCTCATCGACGTTGATTTCCAGCACCCGTCCGCCCAGCTTGGTGGCTACGTCGATCTCGGTGGCCTCGATGCGTCCATTGCCGCTGGCGAAGCCGTCACCCAGGCCGCTGGGGCGCAGCTCGTTCCAGAGCAGCAGGCCGACTGCGGCGAGCGCGCCGGCGATGGCCACCATCCGGAAGATACGTGCCTTGTTCATCAATCACTCCTGCAAGCCCTGAGATAGAGCCGATTGTGCCCCATAAGGGGGTGCAACGTGCTCATCTGGATCAATTTCGGTTCAATGCATGAACGTTTTGCGATGGCGGGTTCTGGCATCCGGATGTGTGGGCGTGTTCAGGTCACGGTTGCGGTTGCTCGCGCCCCTGTTGCAGGGTCCATTCGAGCCCGTAGCCTGGATTAGCCGTAGGCGTAATCCGGGAGCGATGCCGAGGCCGGCGGGCAACCTGGACATTTCAGCTGTCGCCACCTGCGTCCGGCGGATCGGTGAAGCGTTGATCCGCCCTACAGCCGGTTCGGTGCCGTGCGGTTATCGGGTGGGTATCTTGCGTGCCTGCTCGAAGGTCCAGTCAAGCAGTTCGCGGCTCAGGCGGTCGCTGGCCTGGCCGAAGGCCTCGACCACGCTTTCCACGCCGGGATCGGTGCTGGCCTGGTGAATCTCGAAACGGCGATTGGCCAGGGTGCGATGGTCGTGCTGGTTCACCAGGCGCGCATCCAGACGAATCACCACCTGCGGAGAGCCATCGACGTAAACGCTCTGAAAGGCGCGCAGGTCGCTGTGCAGGGCCAGGTCGGCGGGCAGGTTGTCGTCTTCGTTGCTCACCGAGGGCATGCGGCCATCGCGCTGGAAGGCTTCGATCAGGCGGTCGCGCAGCAGCACGGGCGCGGCATCGCTCCAGCGTGCGCCCTGATAGGCGCTGATCTCGTTGCCGCTAGGGACTACGGCGATGCGCGGGCTGGAGAGGATGCGGCTGGCCTGCGGGGTATTGATACGCAGCGCGTAGTGCGGTGACTGTTCGGCGAGTGGCGCTGATGAGGGGGCGCTGGTCGGCAGCAGGAAGATGCGCAGAGGCTCGGGTGAAGGAAGGATCGAGCAAGCCGAGAGCAGCGTCAGCAGCCCACCCAGCAAGGCAAGGCGGGAAAACGAGTGAAGTCGAATGCTCATGGGGTGAACTCCTGCAGTTTTTCGCGTCCGAGCAGAAAGCCGCTCGGGTTGTCTTCCAAACGCTGGGTGACGCGACGCAGGGCGCCGAGGGTGCTGCGCAATTCGTTGATCGCCGGCCCCAGCTCGTTGAAGCCCTGCAGGCCGTTGTTCAGCGCGCCTTCGTTTTCTTCCAGCAGGGTATCCAGCCGGGAGGTACTGCGGTTCAGGGCGTTCATCGATTGTGCGGCGCTGTCGAGGACGCTGCGGCCCTGGTCGTCGAGCAGGCCGTTGGCATTGTGCGCCAGACTGGAAAGTTCGGTCATGAGGGTGTTGGCCTGCTCGCTGAGCTGGCCGAACTGCTGGAGGGCGCGACCGATGTCGCCACGCTGTTCGGACAGCACGCTGGTGGCCTGTTCCAGATGTTCCAGGGTGCGCGACAGGCGCGTGGTGTTCTCTTCGGAGAAGATCTGGTTGGCGCTGAGCAGCAGGTTGTTGATGTTGCTCAGCAGGTCTTCGCCGTTTTCCAGTAGCGCACTGAGCGGTGAAGGATCAGCGATGATCAGCGGTGGATCGTCGCGTGAGCCTTCCAGCCGTGGGCTGCTTGGCGTACCGCCGTGCAGCTGGATGACCATGCTGCCGGTGATATTGGCCAGGGCCAGACGCGCCTGGGTGTTCTGCTTGATCGGCGTGTCGCCATAGACGCGAATGCGGGCGACAACCTTGCGCGGGTCTTCGGGATCGAGCCACAGGTCGGTGACGTCGCCGACCTTGATGCCGCTGTATTCCACCGAATTACCGGTAGACAGCCCGCTGACCGCCTGTCGGAAGCCGACATCGTAGTAGCTGTATTCGCGGTCCATGCTCGACTTGCCGAGCCAGAGGGCGAAGAGCAGCGCGCAGCCGACCGCGATCACGGTGAAGAGTCCGATCAGGACATGATGGGCACGGGTTTCCATTAGGGTGTCTCCAGCATTTGTGCAGCATCCTGCGCGGCGCGGCCACGTGGGCCGTGGAAGTATTCACGAATCCAGTCGTCATCGGTGGCGGCGACGGCTTCCAGGGTGTCGACCGCCAGCACGCGCTTCTGCGCCAGCACGGCAACACGGTCGCAGATGGTGTAGAGCGTATCCAGATCGTGGGTCACGAGGAACACGCTGAAACCCAGGGCGTCGCGCAGGGTCAGGATCAGCTGATCAAAGGCCGCCGCGCCAATGGGGTCGAGGCCGGCGGTGGGTTCGTCGAGAAACAGCACCTCGGGGTCCAGGGCCAGGGCGCGGGCCAGAGCGGCGCGCTTGACCATGCCGCCGGACAGTTCGTCGGGATACTTGCAGGCGGCATCGGGCGGCAGGCCGGCCAGAGCGAGCTTCTGTCGGGCCAGGAATTCGGCGTCGGAGCGCTTGAGGCCGGCATGCTCGATCAGCGGCAGGGCCACATTCTCCTGCAGGTTCAGCGAAGTGAACAGGGCGCCGCGCTGAAACAGCACACCGAAGCGTCGTTCGATTTCCGAGCGGCGCTGGGGAGGCAGTTTCAGCAGGTTTTCACCGAATACCATGACACTGCCGGCGTTGGGCTGACGCAAACCGACGATGCTGCGCAGCAGCACCGATTTGCCAGTACCGGAGCCGCCGACCACGCCGAGGATTTCCCCGCGGCGGATATCCAGATCGAGATTGACGTGTACCGCCTGGCTGCCGAAACGATTGACCAGGCCACGGACCTGGATGACGGGTTCATCTGATTTCACCAGCCCATCTCCATGAAGAACAGCGCTGCAACCGCATCGATGAGGATCACCATGAAGATCGACTGCACCACGCTGGAGGTGGTGTGCTCGCCCACCGACTGTGCGCTGCCGCTGGCCTTGAAGCCTTCCAGGCAGCCGATCACGGCGATCAGAAAGGCAAACACCGGCGCCTTGGCCAGCCCGACCAGAAAGTGACTGATGGAAATGTCACGCTGCAGGATGTTGAAGAACATTGCCGGTGAGATATCCAGCGCCAGGGCGCAGACCACCAGGCCGCCAATGATGCCGCTGAGCATGCCGATAAAGGTCAGGATGGGCAGGGTGATCAGCATCGCCAGCACCCTGGGCAGCACCAGCAGCTCGATGGGGCTCAGGCCGATGGCGCGGATGGCGTCGATTTCCTCATTCGCCTTCATCGCGCCGATCTGCGCGGCGAAGGCGCTGGCGGTGCGTCCGGCGAGCAGGATCGCCGCGAGCAGCACGCCGAATTCTCGAAGAAAGGAAAAGGCCACCAGATTGACCGTATAGATAGTCGCACCGAAGTCGGCGAGCACCGTGGCACCCAGAAAGGCCACCACTGCGCCGACCAGGAAGGTCAGCAGAGCGACGATGGGAATGGCGTCCAGGCCGGTCTGCTCGATATGCGCGGCCAGCGAGGTGATACGCCAGCGGCGAGGGTTGAAGAGAACGAGCAGGAGGGTCTGCAGGGTCAGGCCGATAAAGCCGAGCAGGGTGCGCTGCTGGTTCCAGAGCCCGGCCAGGGTGCCGCCGATATGGGCCAGAACATCCGCCAGGCCATTGGTTTGCGGCGGCAGGCTGGCTGGCGGCTGGTCCATGGCGCTGGCCAGGGTGTGCAGCAGGGCCTGGCGCTCGGGGGGCAGTTGCGGCGCCCACTCATTCAGGCGAGCGATACGGGCCGGGCCAAGCAGCTCCACCAGCAGCCCGGCGCCCGCAGTATCCAGTTCGCCGAGGGTGTGCAGCTCGATATGTTCTTCGTCGCTGAGCTGCCGCCGTGCCTGCTCGACTTCGCTGCGCAGCGCCGCGTAGTGCAACAGGGTCCAGTCGCCGCCGATGACAAGGGTCGCGGCCTGACTGTCTGAGGCCGGTTGCCGCTGCAGGTGTCCGGGTCGCGAAGTGGATTGGCTCAAGGTGTTAGTCCGTGTTCCCTGGGTAAATGACGCATAGGCATGGCCCCGTATCTGTAGGCAGGATTAGCGGATGGCGTAATCCGGCGAGACTGAAGGAGTGCCGAGGAGTCCGAGGTGCTTGCCAGGCGCCCGCGCGTTTGCGGAATTCTATCAGTTCGGACCCGTTACGCGCGGTTCCGTTTGTGAAATGTCGAGTGAGAACCGTCTGGTCACTTTCCACGGAAGCGGGCGAACTATCGAGCTTTTTCGTCCTCATAGCGTGCAAGCCGACAGTTATCGTCGGCATGTCACCTGATATTCTGTGCCGCACCGTTCGGCCTGCCAGCAAGTATTCCCTGCCTTTGCACCCCGTACAGCGAGAGCTTTCCATTGCCCATGAATTACCTGCGCGTGCTGCCCTTTATTGCGGTATTGGCGGTCATCCTCTTCACTGGCCTGCGCCCCGAACCAGTCCCGCAGGTGTTCGACCAGCAGGACAAGCTGCATCACCTGCTCGGTTTCGCCGCGCTGATGTTCACGCTGCGCCTGGCCTTTGCGCAGTGGCGAGTTGTCTGGGCCGTCGCGGCGTGCCTTGGCGCAGCCGTACTGATCGAACTGGCACAGGGTCTGTTGCCCAATCGTTGGGCTTCGCTGGGCGACATGCTGGCCAACACCCTCGGCGTGCTGCTGGGCTGGGGCTGTTTCTGGCTGGCGCAGCAATGGTATCTGCGGCGCATCGGTGTGGTTTCCGATGCCGAGTCGAGGGAGCGGGAAGAACCTCTGCAAGGCGTAAGCCGACACTAAAAAGTAAACCTTTCTACCGGGCCGAATTCATTCGGCCTTGGCCAATCCCTGGCTGAATTCATCTGTCCCTACGAGTAGCCCGGCGAATGGCCCCTCAGGCCGCGCCGGCCCTTTTCCGCTGTGCCTGCTGGTCCCAGCTGCGGGCGATGGGGTCGATCACCTTGAAGACGTCCTGCCACATCTGCTCCGATTGCTGCTTGAGCTGTCCGGTGCGTGTCTGGATCAGGGTTCGGATCTGCGTGCTCTGGTCTGTCACCAGATCGAGCTTGCGCCTGATTTCAGCGGGGCTGGCCGTCACATCGATCAGGCCGTCCGCAAAGCCGTAGTCCTCGAACAGCATCTGGTATTTGTGGCTCCAGCCCGTGGCCAGCGCCGGAACGCCCTGGGACAGGGCGCTGACCAAACCGTGAAAGCGGCTGCCGAGGGTGCCATCGCAGGCGCCCAGAATGCCCTTGATCTCCAGCGGGCCGCTTTCCCGAATGATGTTGATGCCGCCGACGGCAGCCGACAGCTGTTCTGCCAGCTTCAGGTCGGCCTGGCCTTCATGGACGAGTACGAAAGGCCGGGCGCCTTTTTCCAGCAGATAGCGGGTGCATTCGATCAGGAACGGCAGATAGGCATCGCGCGTGGCCTGATCGGTCTTGTCCAGCATCCGGCAGTTGGGAACGATACAGAAGCGATTCTGCTCGACATCAAAGTTCGCCGGCAGCACTCCGCTGATCAGGTTGGTGAAGTCGGGGGCCTGCCTGATGTTGTCCCGCTGGCCGACCAGATCGGTCAGATGCTCAAAGGAGATGCGCTCACGCGCAAAGATCAGGTCGGCGTGCTCGACCACACCCTGCATGGCCGTGCGGATCTTTTCGCTGGTGAACGGCCCCAGCGCCTGGGGCAAGAGAATTACACGGGTGCCGTTCCTGGCCCAGCGCTTGGCCGATTGCGCCAGCTCGATGCTCGGCTCGTCGCCCCACTGGTCGCTGTAGGCGAAACCGGCCGCGTCGATCACCACATCGACCTCCTTGTCCAGTACGACGCCGTACATCTCGCGCAGCGGGCGCGGCGCGAGCATTGCCAGATTTCCCCATTGAATGCCGTAGCGCCACAGTGAAGCCTTGGGATAGAAGCCCAGCTGCACCAGTTTGCGGAACGGGTGATCGGATTTTTCGGTGGTCGGCGCCATGACGAAGGTGGCATCAGGGTAGCGAGCCTTCAGTTTCTGCAGCGCGGCATGCAGCATCAGCTCGGCGCCTTTGTTGACGAAGCCTGCCTTTCTGATTTCGATGATCATTGTTTACCTCAGTTGAATACGATCAGGTCTTGCTCGGTCTTCTTGTCCGAATAGGGGATGCCGCCGGTGGGGTCGGCGTAGCCCACCGCCAGCAGCATCACGGTGCGCTCGTGGTAGGCCAGCCCAAGTTTCTCTGCCAGCAGGCGTTCCTTTTCCTCGATGTCCGGCCAGTTGATCGGGCAGGTGGACAGGCCAAGGGTCTCGAACGCCAGCATCAATTGCATCGCCGCCAGAGAGCCATCGATATAGATGACATGACGGTCGCGTGCTTCGGGATAGGCGCCCAGATTGCCTACCACCGCGATCACGCAGGGCAGGTTGTGATGAAAGCCGCCGGTACCGCCCGCGCAGTGGGCAATCTCGGCAGCCTTGTGCGGATCGTTGCTGACATGAAAGCGAAACGGCTGACGGTTGCAGGCAGAAGGCGCCAGGCTGGCCGCCCGCACGGCTTCTTCGATCAGTGAGTTATCGACCCGTTTGTCCTGATACCAGCGCACCGAGCGCCGGCGCTGGAACAGCACCAGCAGTTGGTCGTAGCTGATCGGACATGCCGGTAACCGGTTGTGCGGGTAGGGCACACACTGGCCGGATTCGTCGGGTGCCTGTGCGCGGCTGAACGCATTCCGCGCCGAGTCAATGCGCGGCGTGCTTTCGACAGCCGAAAAATAGGCGCCAAGCACGTCACCGGCCCAGCGCCGCTGGCCGTCGAAGGTTCCGCTCTGGGTTGCTCCGGCATAACAGCGAACCGTTTCGCCGATGTAGTCCTCGGCGAAGGTGCCACGTCGCGGACGCATGATCAGTCCCTTCTCCAGGCGATGCACATTGCGCCGCAGAAAGGCGTCATTCTCACCCTGGCTACGCATCAGCCGGGCGAACTGGAGGCGACCGAGCAGCACGGCGCGATGCTCGCGATAGAACTCTCGACTGAAAAAGCAGTAGTACAGCGAAGCGAGGAAGCCGTTGCCGGAACATAGCCGGACCAGTCCTAGGCTGACATTGTCGCGGCTGGCCTTGAGCACGGACTTGATCGGCTCGGGCAGTGCTTGGGCGAGGGACTTGAGGCTCATCGGATGGCTCCTGCGGCCCTGAAGGCATAACGGAAAGGGCTGAAGATGGACTTGGTCATCATGTAGAACACGGGGCGGGTCTTGCGGTGCCCCAGCAGTGCGACGTACGAGGCAATGGCATAGGACATGACGGTCGCCAGCGCCGCGCCTTCGCCCCCGTAGCGCGGGATCAGCAGCAGGTTGAGGCCGATATTGGCCAGCGCGCCAAGTCCCTGGGTCACCAGGGAAAACATCAGGGCGCCCTCGATCAGAATCCAGCGGCTGAACAGTGCGCGCATGAAGATGAACACACCGCCCCAGACATGAATGACGAGGATCGAAGCCGACTGCCGGTATTCCTCGCCGAACAGCAGGGCAATCAGCGGTGCGGCGACGAGCGTGACCAGGATGGCGACCGCGATGGCAAGGATGAACAGCAGATCGAACAGCTGCTGAAAGCGCAGGTTGAACCGCGCCGTGTCGTCGGCGTGCAACTTGATCAGCTTGGGAAAGAAGGATGCAACGATGGCGGTGGGAAGGAAATACCAGGCTTCCGAGAGCTGCGCGGCGACGGCGTAGACGCCTACCGCCTCGGCATCGATCATCCACTTGAGCATGACCTGATCGATCTTCATGTAGATCACCGCGAAGATCGACCCGAGGTAGATAATCCAGCCCTGGCTGAGCAGCTCCTTGGCTTTCGCAAAGCTGGCTGACCAGCTCGTCAGTGAGCGCCGGGTGGTGCCCTTGTAGAGCAATGCCAGCAGCAGCGCGGCGAACAAAAACTGCGCAGCATGGGCGAAGGCGAACGCCATGAGCCCCGCACCGGACAGGATCAGCAGCAGCTTGATGCCTGCGGCCAGCAGCATCGCCGCGGACTTGGCAATGGCCGGATACTTGGCCTGCACCTGTGACTGAAACCAGTACTCCACCACATCGAAGGTCTGGAAAAAGATCGCTGATGCAACGATCAGCAGCATCCAGAATTCGGTACCGCCGACCTCCTCGAACAGCAGCGCATAAAGCAGGACCAGGCTGAAGCCGAGCGCCATGCCTGACAGTTTCAGGACAAAGGTGGTGCCCAGGGTTTCGGGGATGATGTCCGGCTTGCGCACCACCTCGCGTACCACCAGACCGGCCAGGCCCATGTGGCCGGCAGAAGCGAAGATGGCCGTCATCGCAATCGCATAGGAAAGCATGCCGAACTGCTCGGGACCCAGATAGCGCGCCAGCAAAACGGCCATGACAAAGCCCACGCCGATGTGCAGCAGCCGTTCCACCATCATCCACGAAGCGTTGAACAGGTAGAGCTTTATCTTGTTGAAGAAGGTCTGTAATGCGGTCATCCGGCTGCCCGGCTCCTTACGGCTCGCTCCCTACTGGCAGGCATTGCCAGTACATCGGGCTGGAGTGTGGCGACGCACAGCAGACCCCGTTCAGCGCGCGATGTTCCGGCGCATGTCCGAATCGGATGTGACGGTAACCACGGGCAGTCCAGCGACGGACAGCCTCCGAGGCGCATACAAAGGGCTGGCTCTATGAATGTGTGCAGTACAAGAAGGGGCGCGAGTGGAAGGTGCCGGTGAGCCGGCTGATCGCCTCAGTGGGCCTCGTGGAGGTGGTCATGGTGGAGCAGCGGTAGCGTCACTATGAACTCGCTTCCTTTACCATCACCCTCGCTCGTGCCTGTCACCGTCCCACCGTGGGATTCGACCAGCTCTCGAACCACCGTCAGACCGATACCCAGACCGGCGCCGTTGAAATCGACTGCGTGAACATCCTGGGTAAAGGGCTCGAAGATATAGGGCAGCGCCTGGGCTGAAATGCCAATACCGTTATCGCTGATGCTGATTTTCACGGCGTCTGCTTCGACAGTCACTGAAAGTCTGACGGCGCCGCCTGGGGGCGTGTATTTCGTCGCATTGGCCAGCAGGTTTCCCAAAATCTGGGCGAGCCGCACCGGATCGCCATCCACCTCCAGCGCCGATTCAGGCAGAACTGCGCTGAAATCCAGGTTCTGTGCGGCCATGGCCGGACCGCAGGTGTCGATGGCCTTACGGATGATCTGATGCATATCGATGATGCGACGATCAAGGCGAAACTTCCCGGTGCTGGCACGCGAGACGTCAAGCAGGTCTTCCACCAGCCGCGACATATGCTGCACCTGCCCCTCGATCAGCGCCTGCATGCGCGGCAGTTCCTCTTTCGGCACCCTCACCAGGCGACCGGCGATGATGCTGATCGGTGTGAGCGGATTGCGTAGTTCGTGTGCCACCACGGCGAGAACGTTGCGCTGTTGTGCCAGCGCCTTCTCGGCCGATGCTTGCAGGTGCTGTGCACTGAGTGCGGCGATCACCAGTTGCTCGTTGGCTTCGCGCATTGCCCGGTACAACCGATGCTCTTCCTGCGTGGCCGGGGGGTGTTCCTCATGTGACTGTGTGCGGAGAATCGTCAGAACCAGTTGCTGGTTGGCCTCGATCAGGTGCTCGACCTGCTGACTATCGGCGAGCAGGGCGTTGGCCTCAGTCAGCTCCTTGTTGAGCGCTGCGAGTGCCGCGCGCGCCTGAACGGTTCTCTGGCCGAGCAGGAACAGTTCGTGTGCGGCCGTGGCCATCGCCTGCTTGCTCCCGCCATTGGCCTCATTCATGACTGTTCGCTCATCCGTCGTCTTTGTTCGAGCGCTGCCGGGTAGGCTGGCCTCCGAGCAATCCTTCCTGATCGGATGCCCTTTCGCCGATCTGCAAACCGTTCTCGTCGATACGGTACAGGCGCAGCTCATTGGAATGGGCGCTGGCGCGGACTTTAACCACGGCCATGATGCGCAGCAGGCGACTTTCCACTTCGATATAGCGCTGGACGATGATGGCGTCGGTGAGAAATGCCGTGCCGTAGGGGCTGAAGCGCAGGTCGGTATACCGGTCCTCCAGCTCGGAGGTCATCAGTACCGTTACCCCTGCGGCGGTCAGCGTCGTCACCATACGTGACAGTGATTCGCGGAAATCTTCACGGAAGGTCGGTGCCAGCGCCAGCTCAAAGCCCGACAGTGAATCGATCACCAAGCGGGTCGCCTGCAGGCGGCTGATCTCGCTCAGCAGCAATTGCACGATTTCATCGATGGACAGGTCCGGGGCGCGGCTATCGACGAGCCCTACCTGGCCGCTCTGAATCAAGCTGGAGAGCGTGGCATTCTGGGAGTGGTTGGGCCTTTGTTCAAACACTGCGATCACGCCGGTTTCACCGTTGCGTGCGCCTTCGGCCAGAAAGCTCGCCGCCAGAATGCTCTTGCCCGAGCCTGAGGGGCCGGCTATCAGCAGGGAGTAGCCACGGGGCAGGCCGCCGCCAAGCATTTCGTCGAGCTGCGCGGAACCCATCTTCAGGCGTTTGAGGGGAAAATCCAGCGGGTTATCAGCCGGCCTGAGTACGGCGGGCGCGAATACCCTGATCCCGGCGTTGGTGATGCGGAAGGTGTGCAGCCCCGGTAGGGTCGGCTGGCCCCGCATCTTCATGATTTCCATCTTGCGCACCATGGAGTTGCGCTGAACGCTCTGGCGCAGCCAGATCAGGCCATCGGCCACGGTAAAAATCGGGTTGGTGTCGGTTTCAGTGAAATATTCGCCGATCAGGAAGGTTGTCGCCTGCCAGGTGGTCATCAACATGCCCAGCTGCTGAACGAACTGCGGCAGGTTGTTGTTGGGGTTTTGCTGAGTCTGGCTGGCCAGCACCACCGAGCGGAATGAATCGACAAATACCAGCGCAGGGGAGTGGGCCTCCACCTCACTGACGATACGCCGCAGCACTTCGTCCAGATTTCCGGCCAGGGTGTCGTCGACCAGATTGATGTAGCGGATCGAGTGATTGATCGCTTCGCTGTCGAAAAAGTCGAACTGCTGCTGATAACGCAGCATCTTCAACGGTGGCTCGCCGAGTACGGTAAAGAACAGCGCGGGGCGCTCCGGCGTTGCCAGGGCGAACATCATCTGGTGCGCCAGGGTGGTTTTACCGCAGCCAGGCGGGCCGGCGATCAGGTTGAACGAAAACTCCGGCAATCCGCCGCCCAGCACTTCGTCCAGCCCTGGCACACCGGTGACAAGGCGGTTGATCGTCACTTTGGTGCTCATAGGGGATTTTCCTGCGAAGGGGTGTTGCTTGAAGAAGGCCCCAACACGTCACGAAGCAGACGTGCAGTAAGCGGAGGCCCGATCAGCGTGGTCAGCAGCTCGTAAAAAGTGCTCAGCAATGCCTCACCAAAAAACAGCGCATCGGCTTCGCTTTGCGCGACAAGCACGGTCTGGAGGGCGGCCAGGTCCAGTGAGCTCTGCACACTGTCATAGATGCCGGTCAGCCTTGGGTGGCCGGAAATGCACACATGAAGGCTGCGGCGATAAAGCGCTGCAACCCCTTGATGACCGATGATCGGTGTGAGGGCTGTAACCATGTCCTGCAACGTTGAGATGATCGCGTGAGCGGTCTTTGCAATGTCAGCGTTGGGACCAACACGGTGCGCCAGAGAAGCTACGATCTGGCGACCCTCTTCGCTTTCCCTGGGCATGGCTACTGATTTTTGATGGATGTGTGCCGATGGTACACCTTATTCACTTGAGGGCTCAGTTTGGTGCAGCACATGGGATGAACGGGGTGGTTTACATCAGTGGCTGAGGCATGGGCCAGTTAGCCGGCTCGCTATCTGCCCTTCAGGCAAGTGCCCGGATTCGCGTGCGCTGCGCTTTGGTGCGCGCCCGGATACAGAAGCATGGATCTCTCGCTTCAGCGAAAAAAGCAGACGGTGTAGTGCACGCGATAAGGGATGTCGATCAATCCACTACGTTGCGGAATGAGCGCCTGCTCCGGACCCCGGTTTTAAAACCTCGTTCTGGATATATACCTCAAGAGCATCAATTTCCATCGGACGTGCAAAAAGGTAGCCTTGAAACAGATCACAGCCGCAATCTTCAAGCATCTGCCTCTGTTCCTCGGTTTCTACACCTTCCGCGAGAATAGCCATCTCGTAAATACGGCCAATATTGATGATGTTTTTTACCATCTTCAAAGAGGTTTCGTCCGACAGAATATTGTTGACGAAGCTCTTATCTATTTTTAACTCGTCAATCGGTAGATTGCGAAGAATGCTGAGTGAGGAATATCCGGTTCCGAAATCATCCAAAGCGATTCGGACTCCTGCCGAATGCAATTTTTGCAGAACGCCGCGGACGTGATCGAGGTCTTCGATCAACAGGTTCTCCGTAATTTCCAGACACACAGCGTGCGCCGGCATGCCTGCGTCCAGTAGCTTCGCCAGCAAATAGTCTGCGAAGTCGGTCTCTGCGAACTGGCGCAGGGAGATATTGATCGAGAGCTTGAAATGCATCTTGTAGCGTTGGCGAAGGGTCTGAATCTGGTTGAGTGATTGATCAACGATGTAGGCGCCGAGCTTGCCCATTCCGCCAGACTGTTCGGCTACACCGATGAATTGGTCCGGCGGGATGAGTCCCAACTCGGGATGTTTCCAACGAACCAAGGCTTCAACGCCATGCAGCTGACCTGCGGCATCTAACTGGGGTTGGTAGGTCATGTAAATCTCACCGCGCTGCTCAGCGCCCCTGAGTAGCTGGGCGGTTGCAGGAGCTGAGTGCAACACGGTCATTGAATTGAAGCTGGAGCATC
>ERZ1673962.50-NODE-50-length-102346-cov-139.654202_pt1 | contig 102346 bp, 94 predicted proteins | sample MGYA00580188_ERZ1673962 | MGnify/ENA primary metagenome ERZ1673962 (study PRJEB41334, sample SAMN05608104) | rock metagenome | biome: terrestrial subsurface; feature: shale formation; material: shale | place: USA: Pennsylvania ...
ATTTTCGCGCATCCGACGGCCCGGTGCATCTCTTCCTGTGAGAAATGCGGGCTAGCTGCCTGCTTCAGCGTAGCGACCGCCTGGCCATTTACCACTTGAGGTGCCGTGCGGTGTGGATCAACCCTGGCGCAGCGAAAGGCCCTTGAGGAAATTGCGCAGCAGCTGATCGCCGCAGGCGCGGTAGTTGCTGTGCCCGGGCTTGCGGAACAGCGCGCCAAGTTCGGATTTCGACAGCTGCAGGTCGGCGGCATGCAGGATCGCCTGCAGGTCTTCGTCGCGCAGCTCGAAGGCCACCCGCAGTTTTTTCAGGATCTGGTTGTTGCTGACCGGCAGCTCCAGCGGCGGTGCCGGACGGCTTTCGTCCTTTCCGCGCTTGAAGTAGATCAGCCCGTCGAGAAAACGCGCCATCGCTTCGTCCGGGCATTCCTGATAGCCGTCCTCGTCCTCGCGGCTGAGCCAGGCGCGAACCTCGGCCTCGTCCACCGTGCAGCCACCCAGGGCGGCAATTTCGGCCATCTGTGCATCACTGGCCTTGAGGGTGTAGCGCAGGCTGCGCAGGACGTCGTTATTGAGCATGTTCGCTCCTCACTGAGAAAAGGCCGGCAGTGTGCGCTTTCGGGCGCCCTGCGGCGAGTCCGATCATCCGTCTTCGCGCTCGCCGAGGCGACGGTACAACGTGCGCCGACCAATGCCGAGCAAGGCCGCCGCGCGGCGCTTGTTGCCGTCCACCAGTTTCAACACGTGCTCGATATAGCGCAGCTCCAGCTCCTCCAGGGTCGGCAGCAGCGGGCCGTCGCTGAGCTGGGCGAGCAGCTCGGCGCCGACACTGCGCGCCTTGTCATCACGATAGTCGGCGATGCGGCTGGGCAGGTGCTCCAGCTCGATGCTGCGCCCGTGGCAGAAGGTCACCGCACGCTCGATGGCGTTCTGCAATTCGCGCACGTTGCCCGGGAACGGATAGCGTCGCAGCTGCGCCAGTGCCGCCGGCGCGATGCCGCGCACCGGCCGCCCGCTGCGCGCGGCAAAGTGGGCGACGAAGCCGGCGGCCAGCAGTTCGAGGTCCTCCTCGCGATCACGCAGCGGCGGCACCTGCAGGATGAAGGTTTCCAGGCGGAAGAACAGGTCCTCGCGGAAGGCCTCGCGGCCGGCCTCGGTTTCCAGCGGGCGGTTGCTGGCGGCGATGATGCGCACGTCCACCGTCAGCTCGCGCTCGGCACCCACCGGGCGAATTGTTCCCTCCTGTAGCACACGCAGGAGTTTCGCCTGCAACGGCAGCGGCATCTCGCCGATCTCGTCGAGAAACAGCGTGCCACCGTCGGCCTGCTGGAAAAGTCCCTTGTGCGCGCGGTTGGCGCCGGTAAAGGCGCCTGCGACATGGCCGAAAAATTCGCTTTCCAGCAATTCGGCCGGCAACCCGGCGCAGTTGATCGCCAGGAACGGCCCCTTGGCACGCTCGCTTTCCGCATGCACGGCGCGGGCGACCAGCTCCTTGCCCGTGCCGCTCTCGCCGATCACCAGCACCGGCCCTTCGGCCCGGGCGAGCTGACGGATCTGATCGAACAGACCACGCATCACCCGGCTGCGGCCAAGCATGCCGTGAAAGCGGTCATCGCTGAGCAACTGCTGAAAGCGCCGCACCTCGTCGCGCAGGCGACGCGTCTCCAGCGCACGAGCCACCGCCAGGGCGAAGTGCTCGAGGTCCAGCGGCTTGGTGAGAAATTCGTCCGCGCCCTCCTTGAGCGCCGCCACCGCCTGCTGAATGCTGCCGAACGCAGTGATCACCAGAAACGCCGGCGCCGCCTGCATGCTTCTCACCCGCCGCAGCAGCGCCATGCCATCAGCACCGGGCAGGCGTAGATCGCTGACCACCAGCGCCGGCTCCCAGCTTTCCAGCGAGCCGACCGCCTCCTCCGCACTGGCCAGCGCGCGCACCTGCAGGCCGCGATCTTCCAGCTCCTCGACCAGCAACTGGCGCAGGCTGTCGTCGTCCTCGACCAGCAGGACCCGCTCCTGCGTCACTTCAGTCATGCTCGACCTCCTCGTCGATCAATGGCAATGCGATACGGAAGGCCGCTCCCGGCAGGCCGCCGTCGACCAGCTCGATACGTCCGCCACACTCGCTGACCACCCCGTGCGCCACCGCCAAACCCAGGCCACTGCCCTCGCCCACCGGCTTGGTGGTGAAGAAGGGTTCGAACAGCGCCGCGCGGTTCGACTCGGCAATGCCGGGGCCATCGTCCTCGACCTGCAACATCAGTTCGGCGCCGTCGCGCCACCAGCGCAGGCGCACCAATCCGCCCGGGCTGGCCTGGGCGGCATTGCGTAGCAGATTGGTCAGAGCCTGCTCGAAACGCGGCGGATCGACCCGGCAGTACAGCGTCTGCGCCGATGCCTGTAGTTCCAGCCGAACCTGCAGCGCGGCCAGCTCATCGGCCACCGCCGCGGCTGCCGAATGCGCCAGCACCTCGGCGGGCACCTTGCGCAGCGGCGAGCCTGCGGCGCGGCCGAAATCCAGCAGCTGGCGGACGATGGCACTGAGCCGCGCCACCTGCTGGCGAATCTGCAACAGCGCGCGGCGGTGGGTTTCGCCCAGCTCGTCGTCGCGCAACACCCGCTGCGCCTTGCCGTCGATCACACTGAGCGGGCTGCCCAGCTCGTGCGCCACGCCGGCCGCCAACCGCCCAACTGCCGCCAGTTGCTGACTCTGGCGCAGACGCGCCTGCAGCTGCTCTTCGCGGGCCTGCTGCTCGGCCACCTGGCGCTCGGCGGTGGCGATGCTGTCGAGCATCTGATTCAAGGCGCCGGAGAGCACGACAATCTCCTGCGGCCCGCTGCGCGGTGCACGATGCTCGCGCTCGCCGGCCGCGACGCGCTCCATGCTGCGCGCCAGCTGCTGCAGATGCTTGCCCACCGCGGAGCGGTGACCGAGCAGGATCACCACCAGCGCCACCCCGGCGAGCAAGCCGCCCAGGCCCGCGGCGATCAGGCGCAGGCGGCGGATGTCCTGCTCGAAATCGCCCCAGCGCCGGGTCACCTGCAGCAGGCCATTGATCTGCCCGCCACTTTCCTCCAGCGGAACGAAGTAGGAATAAACCGGGCGGCCATTGATGCGCTGATAGGTGCCGGTCAGCTCGCCGCCGGCGGTGAGCTGCTGGATCGCCGACTCGTCCTGATCCGGTTCCACCGCACCGGCATAGGCCGCGAGCTTGCCATCGCGGTCGTAAACATAGGCGCCATACACGCGACCGACGCCGAGCACCGATTCCAGCACCTGCTGCAGGGTGCGCTCGTGGTTCTTCTCCAGGCTGGCGCTGAGCGGCAGGCGCACCGCTCGCGCGACCAGCTCGACCTCGGCCTGCAGGCGCCGCTCGCTGCTGCGCTCGACCGTCCAGAGCACCACCGAACTGAAGCCGAACATGATCGCCATGAGCGGCACGATGACCTTGAGCAGAAGCGCGCCACGCAGGCTCGCCGGGCGCTGCCAGATTGATACATGTGTCATACCGGCACACTACATGACCTCGCCACGAGGGGCCACCGCGCGGCGATGAAATGGACAATTAGTTATTTATCAATTGGTTATGCGATAGATGATGACCTGGCACGGCTGCTGCACTGTTGAAGGCGTCTTTAACCGAAGCAGGAATGAACATGACCCAGCACAACGCTCGTCTCGCCTTCGCCGGAATCTTCTCGCTGTTCCTCGGCCTGGCCTCCCCCCTTGCATCGGCGCAATCAGCCAACCCGGCACCGGCCGCCCAGCCAGCCGCCGGCGCACAGGCGCAGCAGTTCAGTGAAAAGAAACTGGAGAACTTCGCCGAATCACTTGGCGAGATCATGGAGATCCGCGAGGAATTCACCGGCAAGCTGCAAAAGACCGAAGACGCCGACAAGGCCCGTGAGCTTCAGCAGCAGGCCAACGAGAAAATGCTCGGCGTGATCGAGGAAAAGGACATCAGCATCGACGAATACAACGCCATCAACGAAGCCGTGCAGACCGACCCGGAACTGCGTAACCGTGTGATCGCGATGATGCAGCAGTGATGCACCACTGACGCCGCGCGGCGCTGCCTGAGGCAGCTCGCGCAGGGTAACGAGAAAGCCCCGTTTGGCTGATGCCGGCGGGGCTTCCTGCGTCTGGATGCCAGAACCCTGAAGTTGCTGGATTCAAATGGGTATCTGACGGGAATAACCGGCCGGGCGACCTCCCCCCGGTCCTCATTCAGCAAGGCCTATCGCCCTTGGAGCCACTCCCACGCGGGTGCACCACCGAACAGGCTAGCGTGCCGCCGACTCAACAGTCGCGGTGTACAGAGGCAGGGCGCGTCGAAAGTCGAAGTAGTGTTCAAGCACCCGCTGCGGAGCTTCGACCTGCGGGTAGTGACCGATGCCCTCCAGCAGCACGGTGTCGGGCGTCGGAATCAGCTCGCGGTAGCGGGCCACCATGTGCGCACCAGAGATCGGATCGGCCGCGCCGTCGATCACCCGCAACGGCACATTGCAGCGCTGCATGGCCGTAACCCAGCGCTCGCGTTGCCTGACCCGCTCGGGCATGTAGCGGATCAGCCGGTGCATCACCGCCGGTCCGTCGCTCTCGGCGATCAGTCGCCAGTAATCGTCCAGCTCAGCGTCGCTCGGCTGCGTCTGCGCACCGAACACCCGGCCGAAGGTCGCCCCGAGCGTACGCCGCGAGAACAGCCTGCCCAGCAGGAAGCCGAACGGGCCGAGCAGCAGTTTCTGCACCCGTACCGGATGATGGGTTTCAGGGAATAGCCCGCCATTGAGGAACACGCAACTGGCCAGCGCGATGCGCCCTTCGCAATGCCGCGCCAGCAGCTCCTGAGCGACGCTGTCGCCATAGTCATGCGCCAGCACATGGATCGCACCATCTATACCCAGCTCCGCCAGCAGCGCCTGCTGCAGATCGGCCTGCTCGATCAGACTGTAAGCGTGCCCGCGCGGCTTGGCCGAATAGCCGAAGCCGAGCATGTCGCAGGCAATCAGCCGATAGCGCCCCGCAAGTGGCTGCCAGACCTTGTGCCAGTCCCAGCTGGCGGTGGGAAATCCATGGATCAGCAGCAGCGGCTCACCTTCGCCAGCAGTCCAGTAGCGGATGCGATTGCCGCCAAAATCGAACTCGCGCGCGCTGGCGCGCCAGGTATCCAGTGCTATGCCGTCGGTGCTACTCATTCGTTCTTCTTGTTTTCATGGAGACGAAGCCAGTCTAGCGGGGTGGCTTGGAATGACGACTTGCCGTGCCGGCCAGCTTGGTGGCCCGGCGAGTCAGCTGGGCGCTGCTGGGAGGAAAAACGGGGGGCGAATCAATGGTTCTGCATACGCGGAAAACACCGTTACTGCGACGGAACCAAGGTTCGCCCAACCCCCTCTCGGCCGCCTGGAACAGTTACCGCCAGACCGCGCCACCAGGTCAGTTCACGGCTGCCCCGCCATGATCCGCGCCACCTCGCCTTCGGCCTGCAGGTGCTCGAAGGCGGCCTGGGTGCGCAGCACGGTGTCGTCGTCGGTCTGGCGGCTGTAGGCCATGTAGAGCTGCGTCGAGGTGTGCGGGCTGAAGACCTTCTCGACCGTGGCCGGGTCGACGCCGGCCTCGGCGCACAGGGCGAGCATGTCGTGCTCGGGCATCGGCACCAGGTCGACCTGGCCGTTGACCAGGCGTTTGAAGTTGTCGCTGTTGTGCGCACTCACCACGATCTTGCTGAAGCCGTTGGCCTGCAGGTACTGGTGCCGGACGTCGTCGCGCATGACGCCGATCCGGTAGGCCTTGGCCGCCTCCAGGTCCGGCACCCGGATATCGTCCCGCTCGCTGAGTTTGTAGAAGTGGTAGTCGATGCGCATGATCTCGCCTACCCAGCGGAACAGCGCTTCGCGTTCAGAGGTGCGTGCGATCAGGTAGATCAGTACGCCGGGCTCGCGCAGGGCCATGTCATACGCCCGCGCCCACGGGTAGAGGCTGACCTGGTAGTCGTTGAGGCCGGCGCGCTGCAAGGTGGCCTCGACGACCCGGCTCGCCGTGCCGGCTACCTTGCCGTTCTCCAGGTAGCTGTAGGCGGTGTCTTCGGTCACCACGCGCAGCGGACCGGCGTTGGCCGTGGTGGTGCCGAGCAACGCAAGGAAGAAAGCGGTCCAGGCAAACGGATGCATCATGCAGTCCTCATGCGATCAGGCGGAAATGCAGTTGCGCCCGTGGGTCTTGGCCCGATAGAGGGCCTCGTCCGCGCGGTGCAGCAGTTGGTCGAATTGGTCCATGGTGTCCGGATCGAGCACGGCCAGACCGATGCTGAAGGTCACGTAGGGTGAAACGGCGGAAGCCTCGTGGGGCAACTCGCGCTCGGCCAGGCGTTGCTGCAGGCGCACCGCCGCCCGCCGCGCGGCCTCGGCATCGACGCCGGGCAGCAGCACGACGAATTCCTCGCCGCCAAGCCGCGCGACCACCTCGCCGGCGCGGGCGAACACGGACTGCAACGTGTCGGCGACCATTCGCAGGCACTGGTCGCCCTGGGCGTGACCGTAGTGGTCGTTGTAGCGCTTGAAGAAATCCACGTCGCACATCAGCACCGCCAACGGCTGGTCCTGACGCAGGGCACGGCGGAATTCGACTTCCTTGATCTCGTCGAACTGGCGCCGGTTGGCCAGTCCGGTAAGCGGATCGCTGCGCGACAGCTCTTCCAGTTGCACATTGGCGGCGCGCAGTTCGGCAGTGCGCTCTTCAACCAGCTCGGCAAGGCGGTCCCGGTGTGCGGCCAGGGCCAGCTCATCCTGGTGCTGGCGCTCGAGATAGGCCGAGAGTTTCGCCTGCAGGCTGTTGACGCCGCCTTCCAGCAGGCTCAGCTCGTCGTGCCGCTTCGGCGAACGATCGAGGCGCAGGCTGCGATCGAGGTTATCCGGCGTCAGCCGCGTCAGGTGACGGGCAATGCGCCGCACATGCAGGGTGACCGTGCGGTTGAACATCCACATGATCAGCCCGGCCAGCAACAGCGACTGGATGACCTGGGTGATGACGATGTCGTAGACCTCGGCAAGCATGCGCTCCCAGAGCAGTTCTTCATTGCCTTCGAGCACCAGCTCGCCCACCGTCTCACTGGCGCCGGCGTAGGGTTCGTAGCTCAACTGATGCTGCAGGCGCGGCGCGCGGTGCTCGGCCGGCTGCTCACCCCGTTGCCGCTGAACCAGTTCCGGCTCGCGGCCGGCGCGGATGATCCGCAGCTCGACGCGGCCGATGGGCGCGGCCTGCACCACGCTGTCGAGCTGCGAATGCAGGGAATCACTGTCCATTTCCCAGATCGCCTTGGACAGGGTGCTGCGGAACACCTGATCGATCAGCGCCAACTCGGCGTTCATCTCCGCCAGGTTGTTCTGCCAGGCGGTCCAGGTCCGAAGCCCGACGGTGGCGAGGGTGAACAGCAGGCAGAAACCGAGGGTGGCCAGCACCAGCCGGCGGCCGAGCGAACCCACCGGCCGCGGCACCGGCTCGCTGATCGTGGTGGTTGAGTCGTCGTTCATTTCAGCCATTTCGCGACAATCGCGTCGTAGCGCCCATCGGCCCGCACGCGAGCCAGCGCCTGGCGGAAGCGCTCGACGACTTCATCCGGCGTGTCGCGACTGAACGCCATGCACAGGCCATCCGCACCGCCAAGGTCGTCCAGGCTCAGCTGCGGCACCGCCGCCTCGTTCGGATCACCACTGGCCTGACGCACCAGGTAATGGGCATTGAGTTCGTTGGATATCCACAGATCCACCCGCCCCGCCTTGAGCTTCTGGTAGTTGTGCTCGTACTTGTTGCTCGACTGCAGGTTGCGGCCGACGGCGAAGCCCTTGTCGATCAGATACTGCTCGCCGACATCCGCCTTGACCGTGGCGATCTGGTATTGCCGGGCATCGTCCAGGGTTTTCAGGTCGAACTCGGTGCCGGGCAGCGAGAACAGGAACCAGCGGGTCGGCGCGATCACCCCGACCCACTTGAACAAGGGCTCGCGCTGAGGCGTGCGGGCGATGGAATAGATCAGCACGTTCTCGTTGTTCAAGGCGATGTCATAGGCACGGGCCCAGGGCATGGAACGGATGCGCACGTCCTCGCCGGCCTCCTCCAGTACCGCCTTCACCACCTCGGTGCCCATGCCGGTCAGCTCGCCATCGACGGTCATGTTGTAGGGCGGCAGCTCTTCGGTGACCGCGGTTATGACGTGCCCCGCCATCGCACCGGGCGCCCAGCACAGCACCAGGGCGGGCAACAGCCTGCAAAGGCGAGCCAGCGACGTTTTCATGAGGCAGTCCCCCACGGCGCATGGCACCGGGCAACGAATCGAAGCGTGACGTCGAAGAGCAGCAGTTGCTCGTCGAGCGATGCTTCTTTTTCGGCGCTCGGCCGGGAAACTTCAACCACTGATCCGCAGCGACAGGCTAACGGTGCGGCAAACCGACGAATGGCCGGAGCCGATCAGGCAAGGGACGCGGCAACGAATCCTGCCCGACTCAGCCCCAGCCAGTTCAAACCCGCGCCCGCACCTGCCGCGGGCTGATGCCGAACTGGCGTTTAAACGCCGTGGCGAAGTTGGCCGGACTGTTGTAGCCGGCGCGCCAGGCGGCCTCGTTGACGCTGGCACCTTCACGCTCCAATGCCTCCCGCGCCAGTTGCAGCCGGCGGGCACGCTGGTACTCGAACACGGTCATGCCCTTGAACAGGCGAAACTGCCGCTGCAGCGTGGTGGCATTAACGCCCACCTCCCGGGCGATGCGCTCCAGCGTCCAGTCGTCGGCCTCACCGCTGTCGAGGAGCGCGAGGAGGCGTTGCAGGCGGCGGTACTCCTGCGGGCGCAGGCCCTGTTCCGCCGACGCCGAGCCATCACCCAGGCTGATCAGTGCCTCGCAGGCGATGTCCAGTGCGCGACTTTCCAGGTACAGGCCCTGAAGCAGCGGGTCATAGCCGGGCGGGTTGAGCATCTGCTCGGCCAGGGTCAGCAGCCGCGCCGAGGGCTTCCAGATGCGCGGCGTCAGATGACTGTCCATGAAGCGGCGGATCGCGCCATCACTCGAGTCGACGCCCTCCCCGCGCCCTTCGAACCAGTCCGGCGTCAGGCTCACCACCAGCTTGCGGATATGACTGCCGCGGCGCGCCTGGCGGCGGAACAGCACCGGTTCGTTCATCGAAACCGCCACACCCTCGGGGGCACGCTGCGACGCCGGCTGACCGAGCGTCAGCGACAGGTCGCCATAGCTGACCCGGCTCTGGCCCTGCAGAAAGAGCACGAACGACACCCGCGGGCCAACCACGTTTTCGGTGACGAAATCCTGCAGCTCTTCGCAATCGGACCAGTGCAGCGACAGGCCATCCCGCAGCTGCGCCCACTTCACCCGGCCGTAGAGCAGGCGGTCGTCATCCTCGTTGGGCAGGCGCAGCCCCGGCCTGCTCATGGCCGGCAACTCATCGCCACGAATGATGTGATCAGCTTGATTCATGCGGCGCTGCGCCTCGAACTGACGGGATTGCAAAGCAAATGTTCGGCCCCGCAAAGGTTCGCGGAGCGGCTGGGTGGCAGACTACGCGCCGACATCTTTTGATGCAAATCATTATCATTAAGTAGCGCGAACGTTTGCCAACACGTCGCCGCCGCTGCGACAGGAGCCGCCCATGGACAGAATTCTCCGCACCTCAAGCCTCAGGCCATTGCTGCTCGCCGGCCTGCTCGCCCCGTTTCCGTTGAGCGCCCTGGCGCAGAGTGTCGCCGCTCAGGCCGAACCGGTGCAGCTGGAGAGCATCACCGTAGAAGGCAACCGCCTGTACGACATGCCGTCTTCGGAGCAAAGCGGCGGCTACACCGTGCCGGCCGCCACCGTCGGCACCAAGACACCGGCCGAACTGCGCGACATCCCGCAGTCGATCAGCGTGTACACCAGCGATTACATCCGCGACCGCCAGTTCGTGAACCTCGATGACCTGGCCAAGTACTCAACCGGCCTGCGCACCCTGAGCAACGACAGCGGGCGTTCGTCGATCTATGCGCGCGGCTACGAGTACGACGAATTCAACATCGATGGCCTGCCCGCGCCGATGGCCAGTATCAACGGCACGCTGCCGTCGCTGTCGCCGTTCGATCGGGTCGAGGTCATGCGCGGGCCGTCCGGGCTGTTCAACAGCACCAGCGAGATGGGTGGCATCGTCAACATGGTGCGCAAGCGCCCGACCCGCGAATTCCAGGGCAGCCTGACCGGGCGCTACGGCAGCTGGGACACCAATTACCTGGAAGCCGACCTGTCCGGCCCGCTCGACGAGCAGGGGCGCGTGCGCGGCCGTACGGTGATCTCCCGCGCCGACACCAACGGCGAGGTCGACTACAACGCCAACACCAGCGAGAGCTTCTATGGCGCGCTGGACATCGACCTGTCCGACGCCACCGTCATGTCCTTCGGGCTGATCCACCAGACCAAGGACATCCTTCCGCACAACGGCTACCCGGCCGCCATCGACGGCAGCCTGGAAGACTTCAGCCGCTCGACCTACCTGGGCGCCGACTGGGGTGATTTCGACAGTCGCGGCACCGACGTCGTCGCCGAGCTGACCCATCGCTTCGACAATGGCGGCTACGGTCGCGTGGCGGTGCGCGGCTCCAGGCGCGCGACCGATTACCTCTATGCCTTCACCGCACGCAACGTCAACAGCGGCGCGACCAGCCTGGCCTACACCGCCCGCGATCTGGAGCAGGACACCCTCGCCGTCGATGCCAACTACAGCCAGCCGTTCGAGCTGCTCGGGCAGGTCAGCGAGTTCGTCATCGGCAGCGATTTCAAACGCTACGAGACCGAGTACGCGGACGCCCGCGGCAATCTCGGCGCCATCGACGTCGCCAGCTACCAGCCGGGCGACACCAGCAAGCCGAACGTCACCTTCGGTACGCCGACCGAAACCGATGAGCGCGAAGCCGGCCTCTACGCCAAGCTGACCTTCCGCCCGATCCAGCGCCTGGCGCTGATCGGCGGCGCGCGGGTCAGCAGCTTCGAAGGCGAGAACAGCAGCGCCACGCAGGATGTGCGCGAATCCGGCTATGTCACGCCCTACGGCGGCCTGGTGCTCGATCTGGATGACCAGCACTCCCTCTACGCCAGCTACTCGCAGGTCTTCAAGCCGCAGAGCGAGGCCGGTGCCGACGGCCGCATCATCGACCCGCGCGAAGGCGAACAGTACGAGGTCGGCATCAAGGGCAGCTATTTCGGCGGCGACCTCAATGCGCGCATCACCGCCTTCCAGCTCACCGACGAGAACCGCGCGGCCGGCGCCATCGATGACAGCGGCGCGCCGATCAGCGGCGTCTACGAGGCCACCGGCAAGACCCGCATCCGCGGTGGCGAACTGGAAATCAGCGGCTACCTGACCCCCGACTGGGAAGTGCTGGCCGGCTACACCTATATGAAAACCGAGAACCTGGCCGGTGACGACTACGCGCTCTTCGCGCTGATGCCCCAGCACCAGGCCTCGCTGTGGACCAAGTACACCCTGCCCGGCGGTGCCCTGCGCGGCCTGGGGATCGGTGGTGGCGTGACCGCGATGAGCGACTACTACATCGAACGCGCCGGCAGCCCGCGCCTCAGCGCACCGGGTTATGCAGTGGTGGATGCCAAGCTGTCCTACCCGATCACCGACAACCTGACCGGCACCTTCGACGTGAACAACCTGCTCGACCGCAAATACGTTTCGCGGGTTGGCAGCGTCGGCACCTTCAACTTCTACGGCCCATCGCGCAGCTTCACGGTGGGCGCCCGTTACGAGTTCTGATCCACCTGGCCGCCTGCGCCCGTAGGCGTCGGCGGCTGACTTCCGGAGGTCACCATGCCCCAGTTTCACGCCCAGGTGGCGACACCCCGCGCGTCACGCAACATGATGCGGCTGTGCAAACACTTCGCGCACAAGGCCGAAGTCCAGCTGGACGAACGTCAGGCGCAGGTCGAATTCGCCTTCGGCCAGTGCCTGATGCTCGCCGATGACGAGCGACTGCTGATCGACTGCCAGGCCGAGGCCGGCGAGGCGGAAAAGCGCCTGCGCTTCGTTATCGACGACCACCTCCATCGCTTCTCGGGCGAGGAAGCACTGAAGGTGAACTGGTTGGACGGGCCACTGCCGCCACGCCACAGGCAGGCCCAGCCATGAAAGGTGCCCTGCTCGCCCTGCTGGCCAGCCTGGGGCTTGCCGCCGTACAGGCGCACGCCGTGGAAGAAGCCGGCTGGCAGCCAGTTCAGCTACCGCACAGCAGCCAGCGTGACCTGCATTCGCAACGCACTGGCAAGGACTACCGCATCTTCGTCTCTGAGCCGCGACACGCGCCCCCGCCGGGTGGCTATCCGGTGCTCTATGTGCTGGATGGCAACGCCCTGTTTCCGGGGCTGGCGATCCAGGCCCAGGCGCTGGAGGATCGGCCCGCCCCTAATCTTCGCGATTCGGTACTGGTGGTCGGCATCGGCTACCCCGGCGAGGCCCTGTACGACTTCAAGGCGCGCGCCGAGGATTACACGCCCAAAGCCGACGATCGCCAGCGCCTGCCGGGCCGCGAACCGCCGCCATCGGGCGGTGCCGATGACTTTCTGGCCTTTATCGAGCACGAACTCAAACCCCTGATCGCCCAGCGCTACCCGGTAGACGCCCGACGGCAGACCCTGTTCGGCCATTCCTACGGCGGCCTGTTCACCCTCTACACACTGTTCACCAAGCCGCAGGCATTTCAGGGCTATGTGGCCGCCAGTCCGTCGATCTGGTGGTACCAGGGCTATGTCGAACGCACGCTCGAAGCGTTCGAACGGCAGCTCGCGGACCAGCCTGTCGCCGCGCGCCTGCTGGTCACCGCTGGCGGTGCCGAACAGCCCGCGGCGGATGCCGCCATGGACGACCCGCGCCAGCGCCATATGGCCGAGCGGCGCATGGTCGGCAATGCCCGGGATCTGGTCGACCGTCTGCAGCGGCTGTCCAGCCACGGCCTGCACAGCGAATTCCAGCTGTTTCCGGGAGCCAACCACGGCACCAACGCCGCACACAGCTCGATCGTGGCACTGGCGTTGGCGGCCGCGATCGGGCGCCAGCCATCCCGCGATCAGGACGACTGAGGATGACGAAAGCGACGAGAACCGACCGGTCAGCCGGCCAGGGCAAGTGCAGGCAAATGCCCGGTGCTAGAGTCGGCGCTGCCTTTTCCATCACTGGAGACACCATGCGTCCTCTTTTCAATGCCCTGCTGCTGGCCCTGCCACTCTCGCTCTCGTCACTGGCCCTTGCCGCCGAATCGCCTGCCGGCCGCTGGCAGACCATCGACGATGAAACCGGCAAGCCCAAGTCCATCGTCGAAATCCAGCAGGCCGCTGACGGCACGCTGAGCGGCGAGGTCGCCGAAATCCTGAAGTCGGATCACGGGCCGAACCCGGTCTGCAGCGAATGCGACGGCGAGCGCAAGGATCAGCCCATCACCGGCATGACCATTCTCTGGGACCTCAAGCCGGACGGCGAACAGGCCTGGAGCGACGGCACCATCCTCGACCCGGCCAAGGGCAAGACCTACCGCGCCAAGGCCAGGCTGGTCGAAGGCGGCGACAAGCTGGAAGTCCGCGGCTACATCGGCATCGAGGCGCTGGGCCGTACGCAGACCTGGATTCGCCAGTAACCTCGCTCGGCATCCGAGAGCCGGACCGCCGCCCGGCTCCCGGACTGCACGGTGGCGCCAGGCCAGGGTCGAACCCTGCATGCACTCACTTGCCCTGCGCCTCCTGCACCCATCGAGCCCCCGCCCTCGCCGCGCACTCTGCCTGGCGATGCTGTTTCTTCTCTGCCCCCTGGCAGTCGCCGATACCCGGCTGACCGCCGTACTCGAGCAGGCCGAGCGCCTGGAGCAGCTGCACACCCTGATCATCGCCCAGCGTGGCGAGATCCTTGCCGAGCGCGGTTACCGCGGGCATCGCACGACCACGCCGAGCAACATCAAATCCGCGTCCAAATCGGTGATTTCCGCACTGGTCGGCATCGCCATCGACAAGGGCGTCATCGAGAGCGTCGAACAACCCATCGCCGGTCTGCTGAAAAGCGACCTGCCGAGCAAGCCCGATCCACGTCTGCAGCAGGTGACGGTTGGCAATCTGCTGAGCATGCAGGCCGGGCTCGGATCGACCTCCGGGCGCAACTATGGCGCCTGGGTGGCGAGTCGCAACTGGGTTCGTGCGGCACTGGCACGACCGTTCGAGGCCGACCCCGGCACGGCGATGATCTATTCGACGGGCTCCAGCCATCTGCTCTCGGCAATCCTTACGCGCCGCACCGGCAAATCCACATTGCAGCTGGCGCGACAGTGGCTGGCGCCACTCGACGGCTTCACCATCAGCGCCTGGACGCGCGACCCGCAGGGCATCTACCTGGGCGGCAACGAGATGGCGATGACGCCACGCTCGCTGTTGGCCTTTGGCGAGCTCTACCGCCGCGCTGGGCTCACGGCCTCGGGCGAACGGCTGCTCTCGCAGGACTGGATAGAAGCGTCCTGGACACCCCGCACCCGCTCGCGCTACACCGGGCACGGCTACGGCTATGGCTGGTTCATCACCGAGCTGGGCGGAGCAGCGGTGCGCTATGGCTGGGGCTATGGCGGGCAGATGATCTACGTGGTGCCGGGCCTCGAGATGACGGTGGTGATGACCTCCAACACCCAGCAGCCCTCCAGCGGTGCCATGGGGCATCGCGACGCGCTGCACCGGCTGCTCGGCGAGATCATCGGCGCGCTGCATGCAGCGGGCACGCGTCCCTAACCCTGCACCAGCCGCAGCAACGCGGCGCGGTCCAGGCAGCGATAGCGAAACGAGGGCCGGCCGATCTGCCCGTAGTGAAAGGATTCTTCCAGCAGCTGTGAATCGCTCAGATGCTTGAGGTACTTGCGCACCGACACGCGCGACATGCCGGTGGCCGGCAGCAGGGTTTCGCTGGTGAAGCTGTCCTCGTCCAGCGCCAGGATCGCCTGCGCCACCTGCGCCAGCGATGCCGGTGTCAGCCCCTTGGGCAGGTCGCCGGGGCGGCGCAGGTCGGTGGCGGGCGGTTGGCTGAACAGCCGGTCGATATCGCCCTGACCGAGCTGATCCGGCAGGCGGGACAGCGCCTCGCGGGCACGGCGACAGGCTTCTACCGCATCGCGGAAGCGCTCGAAACTGAACGGTTTGACCAGGTAATCCCGCGCGCCGAGGCGTTGCGCCGCGCGCACGGTCTCGATCTCCGAAGCGGCGGTGATCAGCACGGCATCGGTGTTGCGGTCCTGCGCGCGCAGATGGCGCAGCACCTCCAGCCCGGAGCGATTGCGCAGGTAGACGTCGAGCAGCAGCAGGTCCACCGCCTCGCGCTCCAGCAATTCGAGCGCGGCCGGCACGCTCTCGCACTGGCCGACCAGCTCGACGCCCTCGAGCCGGGCCAGGTAATCGACGTTCAGGCGCATGACCATCGGGTCGTCCTCGACGATCAGCACGCGCATGGCTGCTTTCATGATTCGACGTCTCCCGCGGCGCTCCGATAGGGCAATTCAACCTCGAACAGGCTGCCACGACCGGCCTCGGAATACACCGCCAGGCTACCGCCCCAGGCCTCGACCTGTTCCTGCACCGCGGCCAGGCCGATGCCACGCCGCTCGCCCTTGGTGGATACGCCGCGCTGGAAGATCTGCTCGCGCACTGCGGCTTCGATTCCGCCACCGCTGTCCTGCACGTGCAGCGAGAGCAGCGCTTCGTCGTAGTCCAGCGTCAGGTTGACCCGTCGCTCGTCCTCTTCGGCCACCGCTTCGAAGGCGTTTTCCAGCAGGTTGCCGAGGATGGTCACCAGGCCATGGATCTGCTCGGGCGCGGCGGCCGGCACAGGGTGTTCGACATCCACCTGAAAGAGGATGCCGCGCTCGCGGGCCTCGCTCTGCTTGCCGAGCAGAAAGCCCGCCAGCACCGGCTCACCGATCCCCTCGACCAGGGATGTCGCCGGCGCCAGCTGGTGATCGGCGAGGTCGCGCAGATAGGCGCGCAGGGCATCCAGATCACCCATCTGTGCCAGCCCGAGCAGCACGTGCAGCTTGTTCTTGAATTCGTGGGTCGCCGCCCGCAGCGCTTCGGCATAGCGGCTGACACCGGTCAGCTGCTCGGCCAGCGCGTTGACTTCGCTCTTGTCGCGGAAGGTCGCGATGGCACCGATCACCCGGCCCTGATGACGGATCGGCGCACGATTGGCGAGGATCGCCCGACCGTTGAGGCTGAACTCACGATCCCGCTGCTCGGTTGCGCTGGCCAGCACCTCGGGCAGGCCACTGTTGGGCAGGTATTCGGCGATCGGCCGGCCCAGCGGTGGTTTGCCGAGGCCGGTGCTGGCCAGCAGGCGCTCGGCGGCGGGGTTGACCAGGGTGATGCGCGCCTGGTCGTCGACCGCCAGAACGCCTTCGCGCACCGAGGCCAGCATCGCCTGACGCTCCTCCACCAGCCAGGTGATCTCATAGGGTTCCAGCCCCAGCAGCACGCGCTTGATATAGCGTGCCAGCAGGTGCGCACCGAGGGCGGTGACCAGCATCAACGCCAGTACACCGAGCACCACGCCGCGCTGATGAGCCTTGAGCAGTTCGCCGAGCGAAGCCAGGGTGACCCCCACCGAGACGGCACCGAGCACCGCTCCCTCGTCGTTCAGCACCGGAGCGAAACCGCGAATACTGCGCCCCAGGCTGCCATCGGCACGCGAGGCATAGGTCTCGCCGGCCAGCGCCGGGCCTTCGTCGTCACCGCGAAAGGCCTGGCCGATGCGGGCCGGCTCCGGGTGCGTCAGGCGCAGGGCACGCGGGTTCATCACCACGATGAAGTCCACGCCCAGGCGCTGGCGCAGGCCATCGATGTCCCGTTGCAGCGGATTATCGGAACTGAATTCGGCATCCGGGTTGGCCAGCGCTCGCTGCACGTCGGTGCGTGCGGCCACGATCTGCGCCAGGTTGGTCACCCGCGAAGCCTGCCCCTCTTCGAGGGTGTCCTGCAGCTGCACGTTGAACAGCCAGAGGGCGAGCGCCAGCGCCAGCGCCAGCACCACCATGACGGCGACCAGCAGCGAGATCAGCGTATTCAGGCGCAAGCGCACAGCCATCACTCCAGTGCATGAGCGGACGCTCGACGCGCCGCGCTAGAGGGCCGGATCGAGCCAGCCCGGGGCTCCAGGGTCAAGCTCGGCTCCACTTTTTTTAGTTTCGTAATGGTTTTTTAACTTCGCCAAACATTGGCCGCGAAGCATCTCTGCTTAAGGTAGCCCCGGCGTGGTTGTCCGACCGCGCATTCGCAAACATCACCCGTACGTGCGCCGCCTGGCCGCCACGTTCGAAGGAGTACAACAATGAATCGGACCACGCTGAGCGCTGCCGTGCCTGGAGGCAGCCCGAACATTCCCCTGCTGTCCCAACGCATCTTCAACCTGCCGTTGCCTCTGTTCGCCATCGCCTTGCTCGTCATGGCCGCCGCCATCGCTACCGACACGCTGCCCAGCGGCATGATCGGCGCGCTGCTGGTGATGATGCTGCTCGGCGAGCTGCTTGGCTTCGCCGGTGACCGACTACCGATCATCAAGACCTACCTCGGCGGCGGCGCGATCCTGGCGCTGTTCGGCGCCGCGGCGATGGTCTATTTCGGCTGGCTGCCGGCAGCCGTGGCCGATGACGTCGCCAGCTTCATGAAGGGCGGCGGCTTTCTCGACTTCTATATCGCCGCGCTGATCACCGGCAGCATCCTCGGCATGGACGCCAAGGTGCTGGTCAAGGTCGGCTCGCGCTACGCGTTGCCGCTGCTCTGCTCGGTGCTGTTCGCCGCGCTGTTCGCCATGGCCGTGGGCGCGCTGCTGGGTTTCTCGCCGCAGGATGCGGTGGTGGTCATCGCCATGCCAATCATGGGCGGCGGCATGGGCGCCGGCGCGGTACCGATGAGCCAGATCTACGAGCAGCTGCTCGGCCAGCCGGCCAGCTACTACATCTCGATCCTGGTGCCGGCCCTGGCGCTGGGCAACGTCTTCGCGATCATCATCGCCGGGCTGCTCAATGGCCTCGGCAACCGCTATCCATCGCTGACCGGCAACGGCCAGATGATGCCCGGCGTGGACGTCAACGAGAAGGAAGGGCCTATCACCCTGCCGGCGCTGGGCGTCGGTCTGGTCGCGGCGCTGAGCTTCTTCGTCGCCGGGCAGATTCTCGGCGAGTTCGTGCCGCTGCATCCCTATGCCCTGATGATCGTGCTGGTGGCGCTGCTCAAGGTGACCAATCTGGTGCCCGAGTCGATCAACGACGCCGCCTCCCAGTGGTTCCGCTTCGTCGCGCGCAACTGGACCTTCGCCCTGCTGTTCGGCATCGGCGTGGCCTTCACCGACCTCGGTCAGGTGATCGACGCCATCTCGCTGACCTATGTGCTGATCGTTTTCGCCGTGGTCGCCGGTGCGGCATTCGGCGCGGGCCTGGTAGGCAAACTGGTGGGCTTCTACCCGATCGAATCGGCGATCACCGCCGGGCTGTGCATGGCCAACATGGGCGGCACCGGTGATGTCGCGGTATTGTCCGCCGCGCGTCGCATGTCGCTGATGCCCTTCGCACAGATTTCCTCGCGCCTGGGCGGCGCGCTGATCCTGCTGATCTCCAGCGTGGTGGTGCCGCTGTTCTTTACCTGAGCGACGGTGATCCTGGAATGAAAAAGCCCCGGCCTTGCGGTCGGGGCTTTTTTGTTCGGCGAACGGGCTGCGTCAACCGCGGAAGTAGTTGACCCGCCGATTCAGCTCCTCGGCCAGCATGGTCAGGTCCTGGCTGGAGGACGCCACCTGATTCGATGCAGCGGAACTGGCGACAGTCGAGTCGTGGATGCGCGTGACGCTCTGGTTGACCTCTTCCGCCACCGCGCTCTGCTCCTCGGAAGCCGTCGCGATCTGCGCGTTCATCTCGTTGATCGAGCCCACTTCCTGACGAATCTTGGTCAGCGCATTTTCCGCCTGCAGCGTCTGCTCGACGGTCTGCTGAGCCAGCAGCTTGCTCGACTGCATTACCTCCACCGCCCTGCCAGCGCCGGCCTGCAGCGAGGCGATCATCTCGCTGATCTCGCTGGACGACAGCTGCGTGCGATTGGCCAGCGAGCGCACCTCGTCGGCTACCACCGCGAAACCACGGCCATGCTCGCCGGCACGGGCCGCCTCGATGGCGGCGTTGAGCGCGAGCAGGTTGGTCTGCTCGGCGATAGCGGTGATGACCTGCAGGATCTTCTCGATGTCGCCGCTTTGCGCCGAGACCTGGTTGACGGTTTCGGTCGCGCTCTCCAGCACCTTGGCCAGGTTATGGATGGAGATGGCCGTCTCGCCGACGATCCGCGTACCGGTCTCGACCTGCTCGTCGGCGCTCTTCGCCGCAGCCGCGGCACGGGCGGCGAAGCTCGCCACCTCGTTCACCGTCGTGGCCATCTGGTTGATCGCCGTGGCGACCTGCTCAGCCTCGGCCGACTGGTGCTGGATCTGCTGATTGCTGTTCGCCGATGAGGTACGCAATTCACCCGAGGCGACGCCGACGCCATCGGCGGCCGCGCGCACCTCGGCGATGATCGCGGTGAGGCGGCTGGCCATCTTCGCGGTCGCCCCCATGACGCTGTCCGGGTATGGGGTGACGATCACCTGACCCAGATCGCCATTGGCCAGGTTGCCGATCACGCGCGCCACCTCGTCGGGCTCGGCACCGAGGGTCGAACGCAGCTTGCGAATGATCACCACGGCGATGGCCACACCCAGCAGAACCGCCACACCGGTCACCGCGACGATGAGCGCGAGGAAGCCGCTGGCGGTTTCGCGGACCACGGTCACGTCCTGATTGATGCTCGCTTCCTGGTGATCGATGAACGCATTGATCAGCCGCAGCCACTCGCTATAGGCCCCGGCGACGTTTTCCAGGAGGAATTCGTAGGCGCGCCCCGAGCCCTCGCTGAAGCGCAGTTCGACCACCTGCTGGGTCAGCGCGTTGGTCTTCGCCTCGATGGTCTCGATCTGCAGCATCAGCTGCTTTTCCACGACATCGGCGGAGGACTGCGCAAGCATCGCCTTCATCGGCTGCGCCGAATCGGTGTACAGCTGCGCCAGCCGCTCGATCTCCGCCACCTGCTCACGGGCGAACGCCGGATCGGCCGCACTGACGGCGTCCCGCACGGCAATCGCACGATCGTGCACGCTGCCGCGGAAGTTGATCGCATAGCGTTGCTTGAGGCCGGCCTGCGAGCTGATCTGGCTCATGCTGCGGTCGATGACGTCGACTTTGAGCGCACTGACCACGGCGACCGCCACCATAAGCGCCAGGATCACCAGAAACCCCAGGCCCAGGCGCATGGATACCGACATCTGCTTGTTCATCGAACACTCCTCTAGCCAGACTGCGAGGCAGCCATTCAGTCAGTCGTTGATGCTCCGAGCGATACTCAGAGCGGGGCAAAACTTGTACAACACAATGTCACAGTGACATTACTTGTACAAGTTTTATCGACGAGCTGCCGGCCGAAAGCGGCGGAATAAGAGCGCTCCAGTGTTCGCAGTGAGATATCGCAGGCTCAAATACGCTGCTTGCAGAGGTCTTGTACAATTTTTCTGAAATCGCCCACCGGCCAGTGTGACAACTGTCCCGATCACCACACCGGAGCACCGGGCCCGGCAATCGCCAGACAGCAAAAAGGCGCCCGAAGGCGCCTTTCTGTGGTCTCGCAACGGTGTCAGACCTTGCTGCGCTCGAAGCGCTTGCGGTCGTTCTCGTTGAGGTACTTCTTGCGCAGGCGGATCGACTTCGGCGTCACTTCCACCAGCTCGTCGTCGGCGATGAATTCCAGCGCCTGCTCGAGGGTGAACTTGATCGGCGGAACCAGGGCGATGACTTCGTCCTTGCCGGAAGCGCGCATGTTGTCGAGCTTCTTGCCCTTGGTGGGGTTGAGCACCAGGTCGTTGTCACGGCTGTTGATGCCGCACAGCTGGCCTTCGTAGATCTCGTCGCCCGGCGCCAGGAACAGCTTGCCGCGCGCCTGCAGGGTTTCCAGCGAGTAGGTCAGCGCGGTACCGGTGGCCATCGAGACCAGCACGCCGTTCTGGCGGTTGGTTACTTCGCCGGCCTTGATCGCGCCGTAGTGGCTGAAGGTCGAGGTCAGGATGCCCGAGCCCGAAGTCAGGGTCAGGAAGTTGTTACGGAAGCCGATCAGGCCACGCGCCGGGATGGTGTATTCCAGGCGGACACGGCCCTTGCCATCCGGAACCATGTTGCTCAGGTCGCCCTTGCGCAGACCCATCTGCTCCATTACCGGACCCTGGTGCTGCTCCTCGATGTCGATGGTGACGTTCTCGTACGGCTCCTGCTTCTCGCCGGCCTCGTTCTCGATGATCACCACTTCCGGACGGCCTACGGCCAGCTCGAAGCCTTCACGACGCATGGTTTCGATCAGTACCGACAGGTGCAGCTCGCCACGACCGGAAACCTTGAACTTCTCAGGGCTGTCGCCCGGCTCGACGCGCAGGGCGACGTTGTGCAGCAGTTCCTTCTCCAGACGGTCCTTGATGTTGCGGCTGGTGACGAACTTGCCTTCCTTGCCGGCGAACGGCGAGTCGTTGACCTGGAAGGTCATGCTCACGGTCGGCTGGTCGACGGTCAGCGGCGGCAGGGCCTCGACGGCGTTCTGGTCGCACAGGGTGTCGGAGATGTACAGCTCGTCCATGCCGGATACGCAGACGATGTCGCCAGCTTCGGCTTCCTGGACTTCAACGCGCTGCAGACCGGAGTGGCCCATGATCTTGAGAATGCGGCCGTTGCGCTTCTTGCCGTCGGCGCCGATGGCGGTGACCGGGCTGTTGGCCTTGATGGTGCCGCGAGCGATGCGGCCGATGCCGATCACGCCGAGGAAGCTGTTGTAGTCCAGCTGCGAGATCTGCATCTGGAAAGGACCGTCGAGGTCGACTTTCGGCGACGGAACGTGGTCGATGATGGCCTGGAACAGGGCATCCATGTTGTCGTCCATCTTCTCGTGGTCCATGCCGGCAATGCCGTTCAGGGCACTGGCGTAGACGATCGGGAAGTCCAGCTGCTCGTCGGTGGCGCCGAGGTTGTCGAACAGGTCGAAGATCTGGTCGATAACCCAGTCAGGACGCGCGCCCGGACGGTCGATCTTGTTCACCACGACGATCGGACGCAGGCCGGCCTTGAACGCCTTCTGGGTCACGAAGCGGGTCTGCGGCATGGGGCCGTCCTGGGCGTCGACCACCAGCAGTACGGAGTCGACCATGCTCATCACGCGCTCGACTTCACCGCCGAAGTCGGCGTGGCCGGGGGTGTCGACGATGTTGATGTTGTAGCCGTTCCACTTCAGCGCGGTGTTCTTCGCCAGGATGGTGATGCCGCGTTCCTTTTCCTGGTCGTTGGAGTCCATCACGCGCTCGTTTTCCAGCTCCTTGCGATCCAGGGTGCCGGACAGACGCAGCAGCTTGTCGACGAGGGTGGTCTTGCCATGGTCGACGTGGGCGATGATGGCGATGTTGCGTAGATTCTCGATCACTGATTCTTTTCTCTGTAGATAGCTTCGAGCTGAGGCTGGAAGCTGGAAGTAGTCCGGACGAAGACAGTCTGTCCGAGGGTTGTACGGCCTGGCCTTGCGATCAGTGCCGGTCGGGAGGGCGGTGGCGGATGCTGCCGCCAAGCAGCCCCGGCTGTTTCACCGATGAGTCAGGCCGGACGATAGACGCGTACATTGACATGCCCCTCGCTCAGCAGATGGTGAGCATGCAGGCGGCTCATGACACCTTTGTCGCAATACAGCAGGTACTGGCGGTTTTCATCCAGCTCCTTGAAGCGGTTGTTCAGTGCATAGAACGGCAGCGTCTGAACTTCGATGCCCGGCAGCTCGAGCGGTTCGTCCTCGGCGCTGTCGGGGTGACGAATGTCGAGGATGACCTGGCCAGCGCTCGGCTCGACGACTTCTTCCACCTGCAAATCCTGGCCCAGCTCGTCGATCACGCGGTCGATGGCGACCTGGCGGGCATTCGCCAGCGCACGTTCCAGGATAGCCATGTCGAACTGCTTTTCTTCGTGCTCTATACGATAGCGCTTGGCCTTGGTGGTCGGGTTCACCGAGATCACGCCGCAGTACTCGGGCATGTTCTTGGCAAACTCGGCGGTGCCGATCTCGAAGGCGGTGTCGATGATGTCCTGCTTGTGGCTGGCGATCAGCGGGCGCAGCACCAGCATGTCGGTGGCCGAGTCGATTACCGAGAGATTCGGCAGGGTCTGGCTGGAGACCTGCGAGATCGCCTCGCCGGTGACCAGCGCGTCGATGTGCAGGCGCTCGGCGATCTGCGTCGAGACGCGCAGCATCATGCGCTTGAGGACGACGCCCATCTGGCTGTTGTCGACCTTCTGCAGGATCTCACCGACCACTTCCTCGAACGGCACGCTGATGAACAGCACACGGTGCGAACTGCCGTACTTCTTCCACAGATAATGAGCAACTTCCATCACGCCCAGCTCGTGGGCACGCCCGCCGAGATTGAAGAAGCAGAAATGCGTCATCAGCCCGCGGCGCATCATCTGATAGGCGGCGACGGTGGAATCGAAACCACCGGACATCAATACCAGGGTCTGCTCCAGCGCACCCAGCGGGTAGCCGCCGATGCCGTCATGCTGCTCGTGCACGACGAACAGGCGCTGGTCGCGGATCTCCATGCGCACTTCGACTTCCGGTGTTTTCAGCGAAATACCGGCGGCGCCGCACTGCTGACGCAGCTGGCTGCCAACGTGGCGCTCGACGTCCATGGAACTGAACGGATGCTTGCCGGCACGCTTGCAGCGCACGGCGAAGATCTTGCCCGGCAGGCGCTCGGCGTAGTGCGCCTCGCATTTGGCGACGATGTCGTCGAGATCGCCCAGCGGGTACTCGTGCACTTCCAGGCAATGGGCGATGCCGGGCGTGCAGCGCAGGCGCTCGATCATCTCGCGCAGCAGCTTCGGCTCGCTGCGCACGGTTTCCACCTCGATGTTGTCCCACACGCCCTCGACCCGCAGGTCGGGATCGAGCTCGCGCAGCACGGTGCGGATGTTCTTCGCCAATTGGCGAATGAAGCCCTTGCGCACCGGCGGGCTCTTGATGGTGATTTCGGGGAAAACCTTGACGATCAGCTTCATGGAAACAGCGCGGCGCCGATGTGGCAGGAAAAGAGGGGCGCGGAGTATAGCGGAAACTGCTCAACATTTAACCGCTTTCTTCAAACGCAGCAGAACGCACCAAAAGAATGCACATTACCGGCGAGCCGCACCAATACCGCGCATCAATCCAGTGCAGCAGCTACGCTTTGAAACGCGCAAACGCTGCCGCAGCGCTGCCAGAGGCCTGCAGTCCCAAGAAAGAGCACTGGCATGCAATTTGCTCCCTTGTGAGGCAGGTCGCCTTGGCGGAACATCGCCGCCCGGCTTCACCCTGATTCGGAAGCTCACTGTCACGCTTCCACCACTTGGAGAACACCATGTCGAAGTCGCTTCAACTGATCAAAGATTACGATGTGAAGTGGATTGATCTGCGCTTCACCGATACCAAAGGCAAGCAGCACCACGTCACCGTTCCGGCTCGTGATGCCCAGGATGAAGACTTCTTCGAGCACGGCAAGATGTTCGACGGCTCCTCCATCCATGGCTGGAAAGGCATCGAAGCCTCCGACATGATCCTGATGCCGGTCGACGAAACCGCCGTGCTGGATCCGTTCACCGAAGAGCCGACCCTGATCCTGGTCTGCGACATCGTCGAGCCGAGCACCATGCAGGGCTACGACCGCGATCCGCGCTCCATCGCCAAGCGCGCCGAAGAGTTCCTCAAAGGCACCGGCATCGGTGACACCGTATTCGTCGGCCCGGAGCCGGAGTTCTTCATCTTCGACCAGGTCAAGTTCAAGTCGGACATCTCCGGCTCGATGTTCAAGATCTACTCCGAGCAGGGCTCCTGGATGACCGACCAGGACGTCGAAGGCGGCAACAAGGGCCACCGCCCGGCCGTCAAGGGCGGCTACTTCCCGGTTCCGCCGTGCGATCACGACCACGAAATCCGTACCGCCATGTGCAACGCCATGGAAGAAATGGGCCTGGTCGTTGAGGTTCACCACCACGAAGTGGCGACTGCCGGTCAGAACGAGATCGGCGTGAAGTTCAACACCCTGGTTGCCAAGGCTGACGAAGTTCAGACCCTGAAGTACTGCGTACACAACGTCGCCGACGCCTATGGCAAGACCGCGACCTTCATGCCGAAGCCGCTGTATGGCGACAACGGTTCGGGTATGCACGTACACATGTCCATCTCCAAGGATGGCAAGAACACCTTCGCTGGCGAAGGCTATGCCGGCCTGTCCGAGACCGCCCTGTACTTCATCGGCGGCATCATCAAGCACGGCAAGGCGCTGAACGGTTTCACCAACCCGTCGACCAACTCCTACAAGCGTCTGGTCCCGGGCTTCGAAGCACCGGTCATGCTGGCCTACTCGGCCCGCAACCGTTCCGCCTCGATCCGTATTCCGTACGTTTCCAGCCCGAAAGCCCGTCGTATCGAAGCGCGCTTCCCGGACCCGGCTGCCAACCCGTACCTGTGCTTCGCTGCACTGCTGATGGCTGGCCTGGACGGCATCCAGAACAAGATCCACCCTGGCGATGCAGCCGACAAGAACCTGTACGACCTGCCGCCGGAAGAAGGCAAGCTGATCCCGCAGGTGTGCGGCAGCCTGAAGGAAGCCCTGGAAGAGCTGGACAAGGGCCGCGCGTTCCTGACCAAGGGCGGCGTGTTCTCCGACGAGTTCATCGATGCCTACATCGAGCTGAAGTCCGAGGAAGAGATCAAGGTGCGCACCTTCGTGCACCCGCTGGAATACGACCTGTACTACAGCGTCTGATCCAGCTCGCGTGACAGGAAGGCCACCCTCGGGTGGCCTTCTTCGTTTCTGCAGTCCGGCGGCGATTCGTGCAGCTTGTCACACCTCGCAAATCCCACCGATCGCACTTGCCTGCAACTCGGCGCAGTGCAAGGCTTCGGCAGTCCAACTCCGCGGAGCCTCCCATGCGTAGCGCACTGTTCAGCCTGCTGTTCATTCTCAGCCTTCCGGCCTTCGCCGAGATCTACAAGTACACCGATGCACAAGGCAATACGGTGTTCACCAATCAGCCGCCGGAGGGTGTCCAGGCCGACACCGTAGACCTGCCGCCAGCCAATACGGTAAATATCCGCACGCCCGAACCGCCGCCACCGCTGCCGGACAGCCAGCAGACGCAGTCGGCCCCTTACCAGACACTGATGCTGAGCGGGATTCCCGATGAAGAAGCCCTGCGCGCCAACAACGGCACCTTCGTCGTCAGCGCGCTGCTGGAGCCGCCGCTACGACCCGGCCACAGCTTGCGCTTCGTGCTGGACGGCATTCCTCAGGCGGCCGCCAGCGCCGCAACCTCGCTGCAACTGAACAATGTCGAGCGGGGCGAGCATCGCCTGCACGTCGAGGTGCTGAGCGGCGAGAAGGTCATCCAGCGCAGCCAGCCGGAGCTGTTCACCGTGCAACGGGTGAATACCTCCAGCCCGGCATTGCGTCCGAAGCCTCCGAGGCCTGCTCCTTGATCATCCTGCGGCAGACCCTGGCCGTCGCACTGCTGGCGGCCGCCCTGCCCTGCCTCGCCGGCGTCTACTCCTATGTCGACGCCGAGGGCAATCGGGTCTTCACCGATCGCCCGGCCGGCGAGGCGGCCGAAGAAGTACACCTCAAGCCGTCCAACAGCATGCCTGCGCCGCCGATGCCGGCCGCACGCCCTACGGAGCCGGCAGCACCGAAAGCCGCGAGCATCATCTATCAGTTGCGCATCCTCAGCCCGACGGCGGACGAAGCGATCCGCAACAACGCCGGCAATGTCAGCGTCACCGTGCAGGCCGAACCGACGCTACACCCCGGCCACGCCTATCAGGTACTGCTCGATGACCAGCCGTTCGGCGCACCCGGCGAACAGACTTCCTTCGCCTTGAGTAACGTCGATCGTGGCACCCATCAGCTGGCGGTGGCTGTCGTGGATGAACAGGAGCGCGTCCTGCAACGCACCGCGAACCAACCCTTTCACCTGATCCGCACCTCGCTGGCCCAGCGGCGCATGGTCAATCCTTGCCAGAAGGCCGATTACGGCGTTCGCCCGGAATGCCCGCTAAAGGACAAGCCGATGGAAAAACGCGACATTCCCTTCGTGCCCTTTCTATGATCATGGGGTGCACCTGTTTGGTGCGCCCATCAGGTGAGCGGATCGCTCGTCACCAATTTGGGTCACCGGACAGCCCGTAGGGCTGCAGCATCACGCCGATCCGCGCCGCAATGGCGCGCTTGGTTTGGTTCTTGCATTTCCTGCCTGAACTTCCGGACGCAGACCAGCCATGATCAACGAAGCCCTGCAACGCCTGCTGATCGAGAATCTGACTACCGCGACGCTGTTGCTCAACTCGCGCCTGCGCCTGGAGTACATGAACCCGGCGGCCGAAATGCTGCTGGCCGTCAGCGGCCAACGCAGCCACGGACAGTTCATCAGCGAGCTGTTCACCGAGTCGCCGGAAGCCCTGGCGGCCCTGCGCCAGGCGGTTGAAGAAGCCCATCCGTTCACCAAGCGCGAAGCCACCCTGACCTCCGCCACCGGCCAGACACTGACCGTGGACTATGCGGTGACCCCGGTACTGACCCGGCAGGAAACCATGCTGTTGCTGGAAGTGCTGCCGCGCGACCGCCTGCTGCGCATCACCAAGGAAGAGGCCCAGCTGTCCAAGCAGGAAACCACCAAGATGCTGGTGCGCGGCCTGGCCCACGAGATCAAGAATCCGCTGGGCGGCATTCGAGGTGCGGCACAACTGCTGGCCCGCGAGCTGCCCGAAGAACACCTGAAGGACTACACCGAAGTCATCATCGAGGAGGCCGACCGCCTGCGTAATCTGGTCGACCGCATGCTCGGCTCTAACAAGCTGCCGTCACTGTCGATGACCAACATTCACGAAGTGCTTGAACACGTCGCCAGCCTGATCGAGGCGGAATGCCAGGGAAGCATCATTTTGGTGCGCGATTACGATCCAAGCATTCCCGAAGTCCTGATGGACCGCGAACAGATGATCCAGGCCGTGCTCAATATCATGCGCAACGCCATGCAGGCGCTGGCCGGGCAGAACGAGCTGGGCCTCGGCCGTCTCACCCTGCGCACCCGCACACTGCGGCAGTTCACCATCGGCCATATACGTCATCGCCTGGTGACACGCATCGAGATCATCGACAACGGCCCGGGGATTCCCGCCGAACTGCAGAACACGCTCTTCTACCCGATGGTCAGCGGCCGCCCGGACGGAACCGGCCTGGGCCTTGCCATCACCCAGAACATCATCAGTCAGCACCAGGGTCTGATCGAATGCGAGAGCCATCCTGGCCACACCGTGTTCTCGATCTTCCTACCGCTGGAACAAGGAGCCACATCAGCATGAGCCGAAGCGAAAACGTCTGGATCGTCGACGACGACCGCTCCATCCGCTGGGTCCTGGAAAAGGCCCTGCAACAGGAAGGCATGGCCACGCAGAGCTTCGACAGCGCCGACGGTGTGCTGGCCCGCCTCGCCCGCCAGCAGCCGGATGTGATCATCTCCGACATCCGCATGCCCGGCCTCAGCGGTCTGGACATGCTCTCGCAGATCCGCGAGCAGTACCCTCGCCTGCCGGTGATCATCATGACCGCGCATTCGGATCTGGACAGCGCGGTGGCCTCCTACCAGGGCGGCGCCTTCGAATACCTGCCCAAGCCGTTCGACGTCGACGACGCCGTCTCGCTGGTCAAGCGCGCCAATCAGCACGCCCAGGAGCAGCAGAACCAGCAGGAACCGGCCAACCGCCACCACACCCCGGAGATCATCGGCGAAGCGCCGGCGATGCAGGAGGTGTTCCGCGCCATCGGCCGGCTCAGCCATTCCAACATCACCGTACTGATCAACGGTGAGTCCGGCACCGGCAAGGAGCTGGTGGCCCATGCCCTGCACCGCCACAGCCCGCGTTCGGCGTCGCCATTCATCGCGCTGAACATGGCGGCTATCCCCAAGGATCTGATGGAGTCGGAGCTGTTCGGCCACGAGAAAGGCGCCTTCACCGGTGCGGCCAACCAGCGCCGCGGGCGCTTCGAGCAGGCCGACGGCGGCACCCTGTTTCTCGACGAGATCGGCGACATGCCGGCCGATACGCAGACCCGTCTGCTGCGCGTGCTGGCCGATGGCGAGTTCTACCGGGTCGGCGGCCACACGCCGGTGCGGGTCGACGTGCGCATCATCGCCGCAACCCACCAGGACCTGGAAACCCTGGTGCAGGCGGGCAAGTTCCGCGAGGACTTGTTCCACCGCCTGAACGTCATCCGCATCCACATTCCGCGCCTGTCCGATCGCCGCGAGGACATCCCGGCACTCGCCGAGCACTTCCTCGCCAGCGCCGCGCAGGAGCTCTCGGTGGAAACCAAGGTGCTCAAGCCGGAAACCAAGGAATACCTGCAGCACCTGCCCTGGCCGGGCAACGTGCGCCAGCTGGAGAACACCTGCCGCTGGATCACGGTGATGGCCTCCGGCCGTGAAGTGCATGTCGACGACCTGCCGCCGGAGCTGCTCAACCAGCAGGCCGAGGCACAGCCGGCGCACAACTGGGAACAGGCGCTGCGCAACTGGTCTGATCAGGCCCTGGCGCGCGGCCAGAGCAACCTGCTCGACGAGGCGGTGCCAGCCTTCGAACGCATCATGATCGAGACCGCGCTCAAGCACACCGCCGGTCGCCGCCGCGACGCCGCGCTGCTGCTCGGCTGGGGTCGCAACACCCTGACGCGCAAGATCAAGGAGCTGGGCATGCGCGTCGATGGCAGCGATGACGATGACGGCGACGATAGCTGAGCGCGGCTGACACCGCATCGAGCGTAACGATGAACCCCGCACTTGGCGGGGTTCATCTTTTTTAGCGCCCTGCCAAGGGCGTCACCTGGATCATGGCTGCTTGTCGGCCGCCACCTGCACGGCGATACGCCAGCCACCATCGTGGCGTTCGCCGTGCCATTGCCCCTGCAGCCGCCGCGCGGCCACCAGATGCAGCAACAGGCCCTTCCCGGTCTGCTGCACGCGCCAGGCCACTGGCATGCCGTCGATCTGCAGCTGTCCGGATTGCGGCTCGCCCTCGGCCTGGAACAGCAGGGCGAACGCCCCTTCGAGGTGCTCGTCATATACCTCGGGCTCGCGGTCGAACTGCAACGAAAGGCCTTGCGGCTGCACCTCCACCAGTTCCAGTTGCACCGGCCCCGGCGCGGTGAGCCGGCCGATCATCAGCCCCACCAGCAGCCCGATCAGCACCAGCGAACCGAAAAAGGTCCGGCGTATGCGGCGCATCGGGTCCTGCGCCCCGGTAGAATGCCGCCGGTCTTCAACCTCGGTGCTGCGCATGTTTCACGTGATCCTGTTCCAACCGGAAATTCCGCCCAATACCGGCAACATTATCAGGCTCTGCGCCAATACCGGCTGCCACCTGCACCTGATCGAGCCGCTGGGTTACGAGCTCGACGACAAGCGCCTGCGCCGCGCCGGCCTCGACTACCACGAGTACGCCACGCTGGAGCGCCACGCCGACCTGCCGAGCTGCCTCGCGCGGATCGGCATCGACGCCGCAAACGCGGACGGCCCGCGGCTGTTCGCATTCACCACCAAGGGTTCGCAGCCCTTTCACGAAGTCAGCTATCGGCGCGGCGATGCGCTGCTGTTCGGCCCGGAGAGCCGCGGCCTGCCGCCGGAGATCCGCGACGCACTGCCCAACGAGCAACGCCTGCGCCTGCCGATGCGCCCCGACAGCCGCAGCCTGAACCTGTCCAACACCGTGGCCGTCGCGGTGTACGAGGCCTGGCGCCAGCACGGCTTCGCCATGGAGTGAGCGGTACAACCTTGTGACAAAGGGTCCTGAACGATCCGCCGCGGTCCCCGTCGTAAACAGACAAGCTCCCTTGGCAGCAGGAGAAACGACGTGTCCCAGACCAAGTTCAGGCCCTACCACGCGCCCGCGGGCGGCTGGGGGTCAGCCTACTCCGTCGCCAACATCCTGCTGCGTGAGCGCGTTTCGCCGGCCGGTATCGGTCTGCTGCTCAAGCAGAACAAACCTATCGACGGTTTCGCCTGTGTCAGTTGCGCCTGGGCCAAGCCGCATCCGTCACGACCACTGTCCTTCTGCGAGAACGGCGCCAAGGCGACTGCGTGGGAAACCACGTCGCTGCGCTGCGGCCCGGAATTCTTTGCCAGGCACAGCGTCAGCGAGCTGCTCAACTGGAGCGACTACGATCTCGAGCAGCAGGGCCGGCTGACCCATCCGCTGCGCTACGACGCCGCCAGCGATCACTATCAGCCGGTCAGCTGGGATGAAGCCTTCGCCGAGATCGGTGCCGAGCTCAAGGCCATGGCCGATCCCGATCAGGTGGTGTTCTACATGTCCGGGCGCGCGGCGCTGGAAACGGCCTACATGTATGGCGTGCTGGCGCGGATGTACGGCACCAACAACCTGCCGGACAGCTCCAACATGTGCCACGAGAGCACCTCGGTGGCGCTGCCGGAGAGCATCGGCGTGCCGGTGGCGACCGTCACCCTGAACGATTTCGAGCACACCGACGGGCTGTTCTTCTTCGGCCACAACACCGGCACCTCCAGCCCGCGGATGCTGCATCAGCTACAGGAAGCCCGTGAGCGCGGCGCGCAGATTGTCACCTTCAACCCGCTGCGCGAGCGCGGGCTGGAGCGCTTCGTCAATCCACAGTCACCGCGCGAAATGCTCACACCAGACAGCACGGTGATCAGCACCCAGTATCACCAGCTCGCCATCGGCGGCGACATGGCCGCCATCGCCGGCATGTGCAAGGCGCTGTTCGAAATGGACGACCAGGCCGTCGCCGAGGGTCGCAAGCGCGTGCTCGACGTGGACTTCATCGAGCAGCACACCCATGGCTTCGAGGATTTCGAACAGCGCATCCGCAGCTACAGTTGGGCGCAGCTGGAACGCCGTTCGGGGCTCAGCCGCGCCGCGCTGGAAGCGGCAGCGACCGCCTATGCACGCTGCGAACGGGTGATTGCGCCTTATGGCATGGACCTGACCCAGCACCGCTACGGTGTGCAGACCATCCAGATGCTGGTCAACCTGCTGCTATTGCGCGGCAACATCGGCAAGGAAGGCGCAGGTATCCTACCGGTGCGCGGTCACTCCAACGTGCAGGGGCAGCGCACCGTCGGCATCACCGAAAAGGCGGCAAAGGTGCCGGCGGACAATCTGCGCCGGCAGTTCGGCTTCGAGCCGCCAAGCGATGACGGCGTGAACACCGTGGAGGCTTGCGAGGGCATTCTCGATGGCAGCATCCGTGGCTTCATCGGCCTGGGCGGCAACTTCGTCCGCGCCATTCCCGACACCCTGCAGATGGAGCCGGCCTGGCGCAGGCTGCGGCTGTCGGTGCAGGTCTCGACCAAGCTCAATCGCAACCACCTGATCACCGGCGAGGTGTCCTACATCCTGCCCTGCCTGGGGCGCACCGAGATCGACCGTCAGGCCACCGGCGAGCAGCGTCACACCACCGAGGACAGCACCGGCTGTATCCGCGCCTGGCGCGGGGCCGCCGAGCCGGCAGGCGAACTGCTGCTGTCGGAGCCGGCAATCATCGCGCGGCTGGCCAAGGCTACGCTGGCACCCAACCCGATGCTGGACTGGGACGCCTGGGTCGCGGACTACAGCCTGATACGCGACGCCATTGCCGAGAGCTACCCGGAGATCTTCCACGACTTCAATGTACGCATGATGGAACCCGGCGGTTTTCATCGCCCGCTTGGCGCCAGCGAACGACACTGGGATACCGAGTCCGGCAAGGCCAATTTCATCAACCCGCCATCGCTGGTTGCCGACCCCGACACCGAAGAAGACGGCCACGAGCAGCACGACGTGCTGCAGATGATGACGCTGCGCAGCAACGACCAGTTCAACACCACCGTCTACGGCTACGACGACCGATTCCGCGGCATCCATGGCACCCGCGCGGTGATCCTGATGAACCGCAACGACATCGTCCGCCTCGGCCTGGCCGAAGGCGACCGCATCGAGGCGATCACCGTGGTCGACGATGGCGTGCACCGCGCGGTCAGCCCGTTGCGGGTCACGCCGTACGATATCCCCGAAGGCTGCTGCGCCGGTTATTACCCGGAATGCAATGCCCTTCTGCCGGTCTGGCACCATGCCGAACGCAGCAAGGTGCCGGCGGCCAAGTCGATTCCGGTGCGCCTGCGCAAGCTGATCGCCGCGTCGGTTGCCGGCGACGTGCCGCGCCAGCCCAGTCGCCCGCAGCGCAGCGAACAACCCGGGCCTGCCTAGCGCCTCGTGCAGAACCACGGCGGTCGATGAACCTCGCCGACAGCCGTTGAAAAGCCGGCAGCAGTCCCCCATATCAACCGCATTCGGGCATTCATCGCCCCGCAGTGTGGAGATTTTCCTTTGACCACCATCGTTTCAGTGCGCCGCAACGGCAAAGTCGTCATGGGCGGCGACGGCCAGGTTTCCCTGGGCAACACCGTCATGAAAGGCAATGCCAAGAAAGTCCGTCGCCTCTATCACGGCCAGGTACTGGCCGGTTTCGCCGGCGCCACCGCCGACGCCTTCACGCTGTTCGAGCGCTTCGAGGGCCAGCTGGAAAAACACCAGGGCCACCTGGTGCGCGCCGCCGTCGAGCTGGCCAAGGACTGGCGTACCGACCGTTCGCTGAGTCGCCTGGAAGCCATGCTGGCGGTGGCCAACAAGGACGCCTCGCTGATCATCACCGGCAACGGCGACGTGGTGCAGCCGGAAGACGACCTGATCGCCATGGGTTCGGGCGGCGGTTTCGCCCAGGCCGCGGCCAAGGCGCTGCTGCTCAAGGCCGGCGCCGACATGTCGGCCCAGGAAATCGCCGAAACGGCGCTGAACATCGCCGGCAGCATCTGCGTATTCACCAATCAGAATCTGACCATAGAGGAGCTGGACAGCGCGATCTGACAGGTCGATGAAAAACTAGCTGCGTTGGCAATAATGCGTTGCCCGCCTCGCCTAGGTTTTTCAAGCTGCCTGCTCGTTCCCTGCCTAGCTCCCGGAGTATCGAAAAAATGTCCATGACGCCCCGCGAGATCGTCCACGAACTCAACCGCCACATCATCGGCCAGGACGACGCCAAGCGCGCCGTGGCCATCGCCCTGCGCAACCGCTGGCGGCGCATGCAGCTGCCGGCCGAGCTGCGCCAGGAAGTCACCCCGAAGAACATCCTGATGATCGGCCCGACCGGTGTCGGCAAGACCGAGATCGCCCGCCGCCTGGCCAAGCTGGCCAATGCGCCATTCCTCAAGGTCGAGGCGACCAAGTTCACCGAGGTCGGCTATGTCGGCCGCGACGTCGAGTCGATCATCCGCGACCTGGCCGATGCAGCCTTGAAAATGCTGCGCGAACAGGAGGTGCACAAGATGCGCCACCGCGCCGAGGACGCCGCCGAGGAACGCATTCTCGACGCCCTGCTGCCGCCGGCACGTCCGGTGGGCTTCTCCGAGGAGCCAATGCAGCCGAGCGATTCCAACACCCGCCAGCTGTTCCGCAAGCGCCTGCGCGAAGGCCAGCTGGATGACAAGGAAATCGACATCGAGGTCGCCGAAAGCCCGGCCGGCGTGGAAATCATGGCACCGCCCGGCATGGAGGAGATGACCAACCAGCTGCAGAACCTCTTCGCCAACATGGGCAAGGGCAAGAAGAAGAGCCGCAAGCTGAAGATCAAGGAAGCCTTCAAGCTGATCCGCGACGAAGAAGCCGCGCGCCTGGTCAACGAAGAAGACCTCAAGGCCCGCGCCCTGGAAGCGGTCGAGCAGCACGGCATCGTCTTCATCGACGAGATCGACAAGGTCGCCAAGCGCGGCAACACCAGCGGCGCCGATGTCTCCCGCGAGGGCGTGCAGCGCGACCTGCTGCCGCTGATCGAAGGCTGCACGGTCAACACAAAACTCGGCATGGTCAAGACCGACCATATCCTCTTCATCGCCTCCGGCGCCTTCCACCTGTCCAAGCCCAGCGACCTGGTGCCGGAACTGCAGGGTCGCCTGCCGATCCGTGTCGAGCTCAAGGCGCTGTCACCGGAAGACTTCGAGCGCATCCTCACCGAGCCGCACGCAGCGCTCACCGAGCAGTACCGCGAGCTGCTGAAGACCGAAGGCCTGCACGTCGAATTCCTCGAAGATGGCATCAAACGCATCGCCGAGATCGCCTGGCAGGTCAACGAAAAGACCGAGAACATCGGTGCGCGTCGCCTGCACACGCTGCTCGAGCGCCTGCTGGAGGAGGTTTCCTTCAGCGCTGCCGATATCGCCGCCAAGCAGGACGGCGAGGCGATCCGCATCGACGCTGCCTACGTCAACGAGCATCTCGGCGAGCTGGCGCAGGACGAAGACCTGTCGCGCTACATCCTCTAACCGTCGCGGCCGTGGCAATCGCCACGGCCGGTTCTTCCGGAGCGTTGCATGCGCATCCCCACCGCAATCAAGCTGCACAAGGCGTCGAAAACCCTGGAGCTGGAATATGGCAGCGACGAGCGCCATGTGCTGTCCGCCGAATTCCTGCGCGTGCATTCACCCTCGGCCGAGGTGCAGGGCCACGGTAATCCGGTGCTGCAGACCGGCAAGCTGAACGTAGGCCTGGAGCAGATCGAACCGGCCGGCCAGTACGCGCTGAAGCTGACCTTCAGCGACGGCCATGACAGCGGCCTATTCACCTGGGATTACCTGGAGCGCCTGGCGCTGAATCAGCAGACGTTGTGGGAGGACTATCTCGCGGCACTGGCGGCCGCCGGCAAGTCGCGCGACCCAAATGAATCGGTCGTCAAGCTGATGTTGTGAGGGCGAACCCGTAGGGTGGATCACGCTTCACCGATCCACCGGGTGACGGCACACCGGATGGCGATCCACCGGGTGGCGGCCCACCGATTGGAGTCGCGGTGGATGTAAAAAGCGACATCCACCCTACGCCCGGCACCTTATCGAGGCGCCCGCCAGGCTGACCGCCAGCTTAGGCCAGCGCCTTGTCCAGCGCCCGCTCGATCTGACCCTGAATGCTGCTGCCCATGGCCGAGAGCAGCAGGCCGAGGTTGAGCAGGACCTTCACGCTGTCCTCGTAGACTTCGATACGCCCATCCGCGCCGCTGCGCTTGACTGCCAGCACATCGCCCTGCCACTGACAGCTCACACCGAACTCGCGAGCCAGGCGTGCAGCCAGTTCGTCGGCCTTCTCGCGTGCGGCCTCGCGGCCAAGATTGTGGGTACGTTCGACGATGATCTGGGCCATGAGGACTCCTGGCTGCGCCCGAAAAGGCGCGCACTATAGCAAAGCGGCGCCGCCGATCACCTGGCCGCCCCGCCTGCTCATGCCATTGAACCCTCTGTCCCCCAGGCCTGTCGCCGCCAGCGCCATCCTGCGACATGTCGCCGCTAGCCCTTTTGCCCGCGACCGCCAGCTCGACGCTTATCAGCCGCCTATTTAGGTTTAGAATGCCGGGCACATTCTTTCCGGCGAAAGTGACATGACCGACCCTCGCAAAGCGCATGACGCAGAACCGACCACCCATTTCGGCTACAAGAACGTGCCGGAAAGCCAGAAGGCGCAGAAGGTGGCCGAGGTGTTCCACTCCGTGGCCGCCAAGTACGACCTGATGAACGACCTGATGTCCGGCGGTGTGCATCGCCTCTGGAAGCGGTTCACCATCGAGCTGTCCGGCGCGCGTCATGGCAACCGTGTGCTGGATATCGCTGGCGGTACGGGTGATCTGGCACGCCAGTTCTCGCGCATCGTCGGCCCCACCGGCGAAGTGGTGCTGGCCGACATCAATGCTTCGATGCTCAAGGTCGGCCGCGACAAGCTGCTGGACAAGGGCGTGGCCGGCAACGTCAGGTTCGTTCAGGCCGATGCCGAGAAGCTGCCCTTCCCGGACAATCACTTCGACGTGGTCACCATCGCCTTCGGCCTGCGCAACGTGACGCACAAGGAAGACGCAATCGCGTCGATGCTGCGCGTGCTCAAGCCGGGCGGCCGCCTGCTGGTACTGGAATTTTCCAAGCCGACCAACCAGCTGTTTTCCAAGGCCTACGACGCCTACTCGTTCAGCCTGCTGCCGATGATGGGCAAGCTGATCACCAACGACGCCGAGAGCTATCGCTACCTGGCCGAGTCGATCCGCATGCACCCGGATCAGGAAACGCTCAAAGGCATGATGGAGACCGCCGGTTTCGAGCGCGTCAGCTATCACAACATGACCGGCGGCATCGTCGCCCTGCACCGCGGCATCAAACCCTGATGTTGCGCGCTGCCCTGCTGGCCGGTGCCGAGCGTGGCATCAATCGCGTCCTGCGCCTGGACCCCACGGCATTGCCACGACTGGCACGCCTGAGCGGCCGGATCATCGAGATCGACTGCACGACGCCGGCCTGGCGGCTGTTCATCCTTGCCGACGACGAAGGCCTGCGCCTGGCCAGCAACTGGGGCGCGGATGCCGATTGCCGCCTGCGCGCGCCTGCGAGCAGCCTCTTGCGCCTGGCCGTCAGCCGCAACAAGACCGCCGTGCTGCATGGCCCCGAGGTCGAGATCGACGGCGACAGTGGGCTGCTGATGAACCTCGCTGAGGTGCTGCAGGATCTGGAGCTGGACTGGGAATACGAAATTTCCCGCTGGCTCGGACCGGTCGGCGCACAGCTGCTCGGCTCCAGCCTGCGCAGCCCAGTGGACTGGGTACGCGACAGCGCCGACTCGCTGCGTCAGGACCTTGCCGACTACCTCAGCGAGGAATCGCGGATGCTGGTCGGCCAGGCCGAAGCCCAGGCGCGTTTCGACGAGCTGGATGACATGAAACTTGCCCTCGACCGACTCGAAGCCCGCATCGAGCGCCTCGCCCTCAACCTGAATCCAGATCGCCCCGAATGAAGCTGTTCGCCGCCGCACGCCGCCTGTTTCGCATCCTGCTGGTGGTGATCCGCTACCGCCTCGATGACATCATCCTCGACCTGCCGATGCCCTGGTGGCTGCGCGCCACCAGCTACCTGCTGCCCTGGCGCTGGATTCCGCGACGCCACAGCGAGCTGTCGCGCGGCGCACGCCTGCGCCTGGCACTGGAGGGCCTGGGGCCGATCTTCATCAAGTTCGGGCAGATCCTCTCCACCCGCCGCGACCTGCTGCCGCCGGATATCGCCGAAGAGCTGGCGATGCTGCAGGACCGCGTGCCGCCCTTCGATTCAGCCGTCGCCACGGCACTCATCGAGCGCCAGCTGGGCGCTCCGGTAGGGGAAATCTTCGCCCGTTTCGACAGCAAACCGCTGGCCTCCGCGTCGGTGGCGCAGGTGCACGCGGCCAAGCTGCGTTCCGGCGAGGAAGTGGTGGTCAAGGTGGTGCGTCCGAACCTCCGGCCGATCATCAGCCAGGATCTGGCCTGGCTGTTCATGCTGGCCAACAGCGCCGAACGCATTTCCATCGACGCGCGCCGCCTGCACCTGGTGGAAGTGGTCGACGACTACGCCAAGACCATCTACGACGAGCTCGACCTGCTGCGCGAAGCGGCCAACGCCAGCCAGCTCAAGCGCAACTTCGAGGGCTCGGCGCTGCTTTACGTGCCGCAGGTGTACTGGGACTACTGCCGCCCGCAGGTGCTGGTGATGGAACGCATCTACGGCGTACCGGTGACCGACATGGCTGGGCTGGCACGACAGAACACCGACATGCGCCAGCTGGCCGAGCGCGGGGTGGAGATTTTCTTCACCCAGGTGTTCCGCGACAGCTTCTTCCACGCCGACATGCACCCCGGCAACATCTTCGTCAGCACCCACCAGCCCTGGAGCCCGCAGTACATCGCGGTGGACTTCGGCATCGTCGGCAGCCTGACGCCGGAGGACCAGGATTATCTGGCGCGCAACCTGATGGCCTTCTTCAAGCGCGACTACCGCAAGGTCGCGCAGCTGCACATCGATTCGGGCTGGGTGCCGGCGGAAACCAAGGTCAACGAATTCGAGGCCGCGATCCGCACCGTCTGCGAGCCGATCTTCGAGAAGCCGCTGAAGGACATCTCATTCGGCCAGCTGCTGGTGCGCCTGTTCCAGGTGGCGCGACGCTTCAACATGGAAGTGCAGCCACAGCTGGTATTGCTGCAGAAGACCCTGCTCAACATCGAAGGTCTCGGCCGTGAGCTGTACCCGGATCTCGACCTCTGGAGCACCGGCCAGCCGTACCTCGAGCGCTGGATGCGCGAGCGCATGAGCCCCAAGCAGCTGATCAAGAACGTGCACGCGCAGATTGAACAACTGCCGCACCTGGCCAACATGACCCGCGAGCTGCTCGAGCGCATGGCGCACCCGCACGCGAACAACCCACCGCCGCCCTGGCGCGAGCGTCACCACGGCTGGCCGCTGCGTCTGATCGGCGCCGTACTGCTCGGCAGCGGCGCGACCCTGGCGGCCAGCGCCGACAGCCTGACCGCCGTAACCGCCTGGCCGGCGTGGGTGATGTTGGTAGCCGGCATCTTCATCGTGGTGCGCCGATAGCCATCCCTGGTGCAGGCTGGCACACTTGGCCCATTGAGCGGAGAATCCGATGAACTGGCTGGACGAAATCAACTGGAACGCCGACGGTCTGGTGCCGGCGATCGCCCAGGACCACAAGACCGGCCGCGTGCTGATGATGGCCTGGATGAATCGCGAAGCCCTGACGCTGACTGCGCAGGAAAACCGCGCCATCTACTGGTCGCGTTCGCGTAACCGGCTGTGGCGCAAGGGCGAGGAGTCCGGACATGTGCAGCAGCTGCACGAGCTGCGCCTGGACTGTGACGCCGACGTGATCATCCTGATGGTCGAGCAGATCGGCGGCATCGCCTGCCACACCGGTCGGGAAAGCTGCTTCTACCGCGTTTTCGAAAACGGCGCCTGGAAGGTCGTCGAGCCGGTCCTCAAGGACCCGCACGCCATCTATGCGGAGCACAAGCATGAGTGACACCCTGACCCGTCTGGCCGAGGTGCTGGAAGCCCGCAAAGGCGCGGCGCCGGACAGCTCCTACGTTGCCAGCCTGTACCACAAGGGCCTGAACAAGATTCTCGAGAAGGTCGGCGAGGAATCGGTGGAAACCATTCTCGCCGCCAAGGACGCCGCCGTCAGTGGCGACTCCAGCGACCTGATCTACGAAACCGCTGACCTCTGGTTCCACAGCCTGGTCATGCTCGCCGCGCTCGGCCAGCACCCGCAGGCCGTGCTGGATGAACTGGATCGACGCTTCGGTCTCTCCGGACACGCGGAAAAAGCCGCGCGTCCGCAAACCTGATTCACATCGGAGATATCACCATGGGTTTTGGCGGCATCAGCATCTGGCAACTCCTGATCATTCTGCTCATCGTCATCATGTTGTTCGGCACCAAGCGCCTCAAGGGCCTGGGCTCCGACCTCGGTGATGCGATCAAGGGCTTCCGCAAATCCATGGGCACCGACGAGGAAAAGCCCGGCGTCGAAGACAAGCAGAACCAGACCATTGACGCGCAGGCGCGCAAGGTCGAAGAACCGACCAAGAAAGACCAGTGATAACGTTCCATGCGGCCGAGCGGCGACCTTCGCTGCCCGGCCGCTCTCCCTATTGATGTGAGCATGTCCTGATGTTCGATATCGGTTTCACCGAACTGCTACTGGTCGGCCTGGTGGCATTGATGGTGCTCGGGCCGGAACGCCTGCCCGGTGCGGTTCGCACCACGGGACTGTGGGTTGGCCGGCTGAAACGCAGCTTCAGCAACATCAAGGCCGAGGTGGAGCGCGAGATCGGTGCCGACGAGATCCGTCGGCAGCTGCATAACGAGCGCATCCTCGACCTGGAGCGGGAAATGAAGCAAAGCATCATGCCGCCGACTTCGACCACCAGCTCGAGCACCGCCACGCCACCGCCGACCGAAAACACGGCGAGCGAAACTGCGGACAGTACCGGCGGCGCCGTTACGCCCAGCCCCAGCCCGGAAGTGCCGCCAGCTGCACCTGTTGCTGAACCCGCACCTACCCCTCGCCCCGACAGATCGCCAGAACCATGAGCCAGTCTTCCATCGATGATCAGGAAATGCCCCTGATCGCTCATCTGACCGAACTGCGCAAGCGCCTGCTGCGCTGCGTCGTGGCCATCGGCCTGCTGTTCGGCGGGCTGTTCTACTTCTCCCAGCAGATCTACGCACTGGTCGCCGCACCGCTGCGCGCCTATCTGCCGGAAGGCGCGACGATGATCGCCACCGGCGTCGCCTCACCCTTCCTGACACCGTTCAAGCTGACCCTGATGGTCGCGCTGTTCCTGTCGATGCCGATCATCCTGTACCAGATATGGGGCTTCATCGCCCCAGGCCTGTACAAGCACGAAAAGCGCATCGCCGTGCCGCTGCTGGTGTCGAGCATTTTCCTGTTCTACGCCGGCATGGCCTTCGCCTATTTCGTCGTGTTCCCGATCATGTTCGGCTTCTTCGCCAGCGTGACGCCGGAAGGCGTGGCGATGATGACGGACATCGGCCAGTACCTGGACTTCGTGCTCACGCTGTTCTTCGCCTTCGGCGTGGCATTCGAGATTCCAGTGGCGACCTTCCTGCTGATCTGGGTGGGCATCGTCGACGTCGCCACCCTGCGCAAGAGCCGACCCTATGTGGTCGTCGGCTGCTTTGCCGTCGGCATGGTGCTGACGCCACCGGACGTGTTCTCTCAGTCTTTGCTGGCGATACCGATGTGGCTGTTGTTCGAAGCCGGGGTGATCTGCGGCAGCATGATCAAGACGCGTGAAGCGCAGTTCCGTGGCGATGCCGAGGAAGACCCTGCAGAAGCCAGCGACCAGCCCCCCGCGCCGCGTCCGTGAACCTGCTGCTGCTCGACACGGCCGATTTCATCGCCGATGACCGTGTATTGCTGCGCGACCGGCGCCTGACTCACCTGCAACAGGTCCATCGCGCCGAGGCGGGCGAGCAGCTCAGAGTTGGCCGCGTGGGCGGCAACATGGGCAGCGGACAGCTCCTGCGCCTGGATGCCCACGAGGCAGAGCTGCAGGTCAGCTTCGACCAACCACCGCCGGCGAAGCTGCCGGTGACCCTGCTACTGGCGCTTCCACGACCTAAGATGCTGCGCCGCGTGCTGCAGACCGTGGCCGCCATGGGCGTGCCGCGCCTGGTATTGCTCAACAGCTATCGCGTCGAGAAAAGCTTCTGGCAAACGCCATTCCTCGAGCCCGCCGCCATCCACGAGCAGCTGATCCTCGGCCTGGAACAGGCGCGTGACACCGTCCTGCCGGAGGTCATTATCGAGAAGCGCTTCAAGCCCTTCGTCGAGGATCACCTGCCTCAGCTTGCCGCAGACACCCTGGGGCTGGTCGGCCATCCCGGCGATTTTCCCCATTGCCCCCGTGCCGTAACGCAGCCTGTCACCCTGGCGATCGGCCCGGAAGGTGGCTGGATCCCCTACGAGGTAGACAAACTGGCTGCCGCCGGCCTGCGACCGGTTCAGTTGGGAGAGCGCATCCTGCGCGTGGAAACGGCGGTCAGCGCGCTGCTGGCCCGACTGTTCTGAGCCTGAACGGCTGACTCACCACTGTCACCGTTCGCCGCCTGACTGATGCGCCCCGATGAACGTAACGCACCCACCCGGTGCAAGGGAGTCACAGATTAGGACTGCTCACGCTTCAGTGCGTCTGCGCTGCGGCCTCGACACTCCAACGAATCCCTAAAAGAGCCGTTCTTGCCATGCGACCATTGACCATCGACATGCACCGTCTGGAGTACGCTCTGGATGGACGCGACAGCGCCGAGTACTACCTGGACCTGGAAAGCGGTGCCATCCGCGCCGTTTTTCCCAGCGAGCCAGCCCCCGGCGTCATGGAGAAATACGACGTACAGCAGGATCGCTATCTGCACATCGAACCGCTGGAGCTCGCGCAATCCATGGCGATGCGTGAGGCCTTCCTCTTCACCCAACACGACCCGATCGCCCACGCGGTGCTGAGCAGTGCGCTGAACGGCCGCAAGCCGCTGCGCACCTTCGACTTCAAGCTGGAGGATTTCCCTGCGGTGAGAGAGGCCTGGCTGGACTACCAGACCGTGCAGCTGCGCGAGTACGCGATCACCTGGCTGCGCGACAACGACCTGGAACCGGTCCGGCACTGATTCACGCGCTTCAGCTTTCGAGGAGAAAGGTCACCGGACCGTCGTTGACCAGATGCACCTGCATCTCGGCGCCGAAACGTCCGCAGGCCACCTGTGGATGCTGCTGGCGGGCCTGGGCCAGCAGGTAGTCGTAGAGCGCTTCGCCGTGCGCTGGTGGGGCGGCGCTGGAGAAACTCGGCCGCAGCCCGCTGCGGGTATCGGCCGCCAGGGTGAACTGCGATACCAGCAGCAGACCACCATCGATGTCCTTCAGCGAGCGATTCATCTTGCCCTGCTCGTCGCTGAAGACGCGGTAGTTGAGCAGCTTGTGCAACAGCTTGTCGGCGCGGGCATGATCGTCCTCGCGCTCGACGCCCACCAGCACCAGCAAGCCCTGATCGATGGCACCGACCACCTCGCCTGCGACCTCGACCCGTGCCTGACGGACACGCTGGATCAATGCTTTCATCGCTGGGCGGCTCCGTCAGGCGTCTGTCGGAGGCAGATCGAGCAAGCGGTGGGCGATCTCACCGGTCGCCCGTATCAGCGCATCGGTAATGCCTAGCTCCGCCGCCGAATGCCCGGCGTCGCGAATGATCTGCAACTCGCTGTTCGGCCACGCCTGATGCAGCGCCCAGGCATTGTCCAGCGGGCAGATGGCATCGTAACGGCCGTGCACGATAATGCCCGGCAGGTGGGCGATCTTCGGCATGTCGCGCAAGAGCTGATCCGGCTCGAGAAAGGCCTGATTGACGAAGTAGTGGCATTCGATCCGCGCCATCGACAGCGCCCGGTGCGCATCGGCAAACCGCTCGACCACGTTGTGATTCGGCCGCAGCGTGGCGGTGCGACCTTCCCAGCAGGACCACGCCTTGGCGGCGTGCATCTGGGCGATCTGGTCATTGCCGGTGAGACGGCGGTAGAACGCTTGCATCAGGTCGTCGCGCTCCTCCAGCGGGATCGGCGAGAGGAAGTCCTGCCAGTAGTCCGGGAAGAGCCGGCTGGCGCCTTCCTGATAGAACCAGGCGAGGTCCTGCGGACGGCAGAGGAATATCCCTCGCAGGATCAGCGCATGCACATGCTCGGGATAGCGCTGCGCGTAGGCCAGGGAGAGCGTCGAGCCCCAGGAACCACCAAACAGCACCCACTTGTCGATGCCCAGATGCTCGCGGATGCGCTGCATGTCGGCGATCAGATGTGCGGTGGTGTTGTTCTCCAGGCTGGCATGGGGCGTCGAACGTCCGCAGCCACGCTGATCGAAGGTGATGATGCGGTACAGGGTCGGATCGAAGAAGCGGCGGCTGAGGGCATCGCAGCCGCCGCCGGGACCGCCATGGACGAACAATACGGGCAGACCATCCGGCGACCCACTCTCGTCGACATAGAGCACATGCGGTTCCTCCACCGCCAGCTCGTGTCGGGCGTAGGGTTTGATCTCCGGATACAAGGTCTGCATGGCACACTCCTGATCTGCGGCGGGCCGGCTGGCCCCCATGACGTTAGCGGCATCATAACGAGGTTCACGGAGTTGAGCATGTCAGCATGGAAAATAGCGGCACTGGCGCTATTAATGACCCTGGCCGGCTGCGGCCGGGACGACCCGGAAGCGGCGCTGCAGCAGGCCGCCGAGCAGTTGCAGACGACCCTGGAGAACAAGCAGGTCGGGGACCTGATGGAACTGCTGCACGCAGATTTCCAGGCGCAGCGGCAGTACGATCAGGAATGGGCGCGGCGCACGGCAACGCTGATGTTCCTGCGCCATCGCAATGTCCGGGTAATCGCCCCCAGCCAGCGTAGCTGGGTCGATCCGACCTATCCCGATCGCGGCCATACCGAGGCACAGGTGACGCTCGCCGGCGCCGAATCACTCCTGCCGCAGCAGGCGGGGCATTATCAGGTCAGACTTGAGTGGCGCCAGGAGCGAGGCGAATGGCAGCTGGCGCGTCTGGAATGGGACTGAGCAGGCCAAACGATTACTGGCGCCAGATCAGTTCGCTGGTGTCGTAACCGCGCCGCTCGGCCTCGGAGAGCAGGCGATCGCGGGTCGCCTGGTCGACCTCGGTGTCCCGCGCAAGCAGCCAGAGATACTTGCGATCCGGGCTGCCGACCAGCGCAGTGCTGTAGCCCTCGTCCAGATAGAGCACCCAGTAGTGGCCCTTGGTCAGACCGGGAAAGAGCCGGCTGAACCAGTTGTCGAAGCGCACCCACAGCCGATCGGTAATACCGGCTTCCTGCGGCACCGCTTCGCCCTTGGCTTCCTGCCAGTCGCCGTCTTCTGTTTCGCAACGGTTGGTCACCGCCACGCTGCCATCGGCCTGCAACTGGTAATTCGCTTCGGAGCGTATGCAATTGCGCTGAAAGAACATCGGCAAGCGCGCCAGCTCGTACCAGGTCCCCTGATAGCGTTGAAGGTCGACCTCGCCGACCGTTTCAGGGGGCTGTTCGCGCCCACCTCCTGCGCAGCCGCTCAACAGCATCAGGCACAGCAGGGCAACGACACTCGCACGCATGGGATCTCTCCTGAGTTACATCAGCAGTTATTTCAGCCCCTTGCCGGAAAACATCATCACCTTGTCGCCCGCGAACTGGACGCTGATGAAGCGATTCTTCTCGCCCCAGGTGCAGCTCGACATCCCAAGCGCCCCGGCGCATTCGGAGGGTTTGCCGAGCAACTGCTCGACTTCCACCCGTTCCATGCCGGGCTTGAGCTTGGCGAAGTTTTCCTGGGTGATCGGACTGCAAGCCGCCAGCAGGACGACGCAGGCAATCAGCAATGGGGTACGCAATGGCATATCGAGCTCCTTGCTTGTTCTAAGGTTCAATGCCCCGCGGAAGCGGTGCCGCGGAGCGTTGGCCGGAAATGGCATCCGCGCTCAGAAGGACGAGCCCGGCTGCTCCAGAAATAGTCGCTCGGCGTCGCTGGACTCGCGGCCGAGAATTGCATTGCGATGCGGGAAGCGGCCGAAGCGGGAGACCACCTCGCGGTGGCGCTCGGCATAGTCGAGAAAGCCGACGAACAGCGGCTGTTCCGACTCGTCGGCAATGTCGCGCAAGGCAGTGAACTGCGCGACGGCCAGATCCTGGGTTGCCAGGTTCTCCGCGTGCTCCAGCACCAAGTAGATGAACACGCGCTGGATCGGCGCCAACAGCATGTCGCCGCCGTGGGCCAGGCCATCGCGAACCAGGTGCTGGGCGCGCTCGTCGCCGGCGAAAGCCTTCGGCGTGTTGCGATGGATCATGCGCGGCAGCTGATCGAGCAGCAGCACCAGTGCGAGCCAGCCCTCGGGCAATTCGGCCCAGTCCTGCAGCTCGCCGTTCAGAGCCTGTTCGACCAGTGCGCCGAAGCGCTGGCGCGCCTCGTCGTCCTGTTCTGCGCGGTAGCCAAACCAGAGTCGCTGCTTTTCAGCCGCGATCTCGCTGGCGCTGGTGCCCTGGCCGAACCACCAGTGAAGCAAGTCCTGCCAGGGCGCCTGCATCGGTCAGCCCTGGTGGTAGCCGGTGACGCGCTCGACTTCTTCCTTCGAACCGAGGAACACCGGCACGCGCTGGTGCAGGGACTCCGGCTGAATTTCCAGGATGCGCTGCGTACCGTTGGTGGCGGCGCCACCGGCCTGCTCGACGATCATCGCCATCGGGTTGGCCTCGTACATCAGGCGCAGCTTGCCGGCCATGGAAGGGTCGCGGTTGTCACGCGGGTACATGAACAGGCCGCCGCGGGTGAGGATGCGATGCACGTCGGCCACCATCGAGGCGATCCAGCGCATGTTGTAGTTCTTGCCCAGCGGGCCGTCCTTGCCGGCCAGCAGCTCGCCGACATAGCGCTGCACCGGCTCTTCCCAGTGGCGCTGGTTGGACATGTTGATGGCGAATTCGGCGGTGCTCTGCGGAACGCTGAGGTTCTCGTGGGTAAGCACGAAGCTGCCCAGCTCACGATCCAGGGTGAAGCCCATCACGCCGTGGCCGAGAGTCAGAATCAGCATGGTCTGCGGGCCGTAGATGGCGTAGCCGGCGGCAACCTGCTTGGTCCCCGGCTGCAGGAAGGCTTCCTCGCCGAGTGCGTCGTTCTGACTGAAACAGGCATCCGGGCAGCGCAGCACGGAGAAGATGGTGCCGACCGAGACGTTGACGTCGATATTGCTCGAGCCGTCCAGCGGGTCGAAGACCAGCAGATAGGCACCCTTCGGGTACTTGCCGGGAATCTGGTAGGCGTTGTCCATTTCCTCGGACGCCATGCCGGCCAGGTGGCCGCCCCACTCGTTTGCCTCCAGCAGGATTTCGTTGGAGAGCACGTCGAGCTTCTTCTGCACTTCGCCCTGGATGTTCTCGCTGTCGGCGCTACCCAGTACGCCACCGAGGGCGCCCTTGGATACCGCGTGGCTGATTTCCTTGCACGCTCGCGCCACGACCTCGATGAGAAAGCGCAGATCAGCAGGCGTGTTGTTACTGCGAGTCTGCTCGATGAGGTAGCGACTGAGGGTTACGCGTGACATGGAAATGACTCCGGAGGAAGGATAAACCCGCGCAGTTTAGCAGGCCGTAGGAAAACTAACTCCCCTCAGACAGGTCCGCCCCCTGCAGAGTTCAGCGAAGCGGCGGCCAGATTGCCAGCACGGTCGGCAACCCTCGCCATTTGCGGCTGCGCGCCGGCGGATGCCTCCCGGCGCGCCGGCCATCACAGCACTTTCCAGATCTCCCGGGCGTACTCGCGAATGGTGCGGTCCGACGAAAACCAGCCGGTGCGGGCGGTGTTCAGCACGGAGGAACGCCACCAGCGTGCCGGATCACGCCAGCACTCCTCGACATCCAGCTGCGCCTGCCAGTAAGCCTCGAAATCGGCGCAGACCATGAAGGTGTCGTGCCAGCTGATGCCATCCACCAGTCCGGTGTAGCGGCCCGGATCACCCGGCGAGAAGGCACCGCCACGAATCGCCGAGAGCACTTCGCTGAGCCGGGGCGACGCGCCGATGATGGCTTCGGCGTTGTACTCGTTGGCCTGCTTGCGCACATTCACCTGCTGCGCGGTGAGGCCGAAGATGAACATGTGTTCAAGGCCGATCTGCTCGCTCATCTCCACATTGGCGCCGTCCAGGGTGCCGATGGTCAGCGCCCCGTTGAGGGCGAACTTCATGTTGCTGGTACCCGAAGCCTCCAGGCCGGCGGTGGAAATCTGCTCCGACAGGTCCGCCGCCGGGATGATGTCCTCGGCCAGGCTGACGTTGTAGTTGGGCAGGAACACCACCTTGAGCAGGCCGCGCACGGTGGGGTCGGCATTGATGGTATTGGCGATGTCGTTGGTCAGCTTGATGATCAGCTTGGCCTGGTGATAGCTCGCCGCCGCCTTGCCGGCGAAGATCTTCACCCGCGGCACCCAGTTGCCGCCCGGATCGGAGCGAATCGCCTGGTACAACGCGACGGTGTGCAGCAGGTTGAGCAACTGGCGCTTGTACTCGTGGATGCGTTTGACGTGCACGTCGAACAGCGCGGTCGGGTCGACGCTGATGCCCAGCCGCTCCTGGATCACATTGGCCAGATGACGCTTGTTGGCCAGCCGCTGCTCGGCGAAACGCTGGCGGAACGCGGCCTGTTCGGCAAAGGGTTCGAGCTCGCGCAGGCGGGTTTCCGGCTCATCGAGCACCTCCTCGCCGACATGCTCCACCAGCAACTGGGTCAGCTGCGGATTGGCCTGGTAGAGCCAGCGGCGGAAGGTAATACCGTTGGTCTTGCTGTTGATCCGCTGCGGGTAAAGGCTGTGCAGATCGGTGAACACGGTCTTGCGCATCAGCTGGGTGTGCAGCCCGGATACGCCATTGGTGCTATGCGAACCGAGGAAGGCCAGATTGCCCATGCGCACCCGGCGACCGTGATCTTCCTCGATCAGCGATACCGAGCGCAGCAGCTCGGCATCGTGGACGCCACGCTCGCGCAGCTGGTCGAGATGGTAGGCATTGATCAGGTAGATGATCTGCATGTGCCGCGGCAGCAGGCGCTCCATCAGGCCCACCGGCCAGGTTTCCAGCGCTTCGGGCAGCAGCGTGTGGTTGGTGTAGGACAGCGTGGCCGTCGTCAGCCGCCAGGCGTGCTGCCACTCGTAGCTGTGCACGTCGACCAGCAGGCGCATCAGCTCGGCCACGGCAATCGCCGGGTGGGTGTCGTTGAGCTGGATGGCGGTGTACTCGGGCAGGCTGTCCAGCGAACCACGCTGCTTGATGTGGCGACGCAGCAGGTCCTGCAGCGAGGCGGCGACGAAGAAATACTCCTGGCGCAGGCGCAACTCCTGCCCGGCCTCGGTGCTGTCGGCCGGATAGAGCACCCGTGAAATGCTTTCGGCGCGGGCCTCTTCGGCCGCTGCACCGATATGGTCACCGGCGTTGAAGCGCGCCAGATGGAAATCCGCCTCGGGTCGCGCACGCCAGAGGCGCAGCGTGTTCACCCCGGCGCCGCGCCAACCGACGATGGGGGTGTCATAGGCGATCGCCCGTACCCCTTCGGCCCAGTGCCAGAAATGCTGGACCTCGCCTTTCTCGTTGGTGGCCGCCGTGACGCTGCCGCCGAAGCCGATCAGATACTTCACCTCGGAGCGCTCGAACTCCCAGGGGTTGCCGAAATCCAGCCAGGTCTCGGTCTGCTCGTGTTGCCAGCCATCGACGATGGCCTGGCGGAACAGGCCGTGGTCATAACGGATGCCGTAACCATGGGAGACCACGCCGAGGGTCGCCATGCTCTCCATGAAGCAGGCCGCGAGCCGGCCGAGGCCGCCATTGCCGAGCGCCGCGTCAGGCTCCAGCAGGCGGATGCGTTCGATATCCACGTCGAGCCCGGCGAGCGCTTCACGCGCCACGTCGAACAGGCCGAGGTTGCTCAGGCTGTCGACCAGCAGGCGGCCGATGAGAAACTCCAGAGAGAGGTAATACACCCGCTTCTGCCCGCTGGTGTAAGCCTCGCGCGTGCAATCCATCCAGCGGTCGATGGTGCTGTCGCGAGTAGCCAGGGCTACCGCATGGAACCAGTCGTAATCGGAGGCGTTCTCCGGATCCTTGCCAACCGAGTAGGTGAGCTTGCGCAACACTCGCTCACGGAAAGCGGCAATTTCTTCGGCGGTGGCAATGGCTGTTTCCTGCGTCATGGACAGACCTCGGTTAGCGAAGACACACAAGAGGGACTCGCGGCAGCCATGCCCGTTCACCTCCATTCGACATTCCAGAAAAAGCGTTGCAGGTTTCCTTTACATCTGCGCTACCGCCCGTCCGGTCGCCGCCGTCGGAAGACGCTGGTAATCGCCGCGCGACTCGTTATGATCCGCGCGCCCGAACGCACCGAAGACTGCCCGTGAAGACAAGATTGATCGCCTCCGCCGACCCGGAACGCCTGGAAACCTGGGTGCGCTACAGCGCCGGCCTGTGCCGCGACTGCCATGCGACCTGCTGCACCCTGCCGGTGGAGGTACGCATCGACGACCTGATCCGGCTGGAGCTGGTCGATGCCTTCGAGCGCGACGAGCCGGCAAAGAACATCGCCAAGCGCCTGAGCAAGGCGGGCATCGTCGAGCACTTCAATCACAAGCACGAGATCTTCACGCTGACCCGCCTGACCAATGGCGACTGTCTCTATCTGGACCGCAAGACCCGGCTTTGCACGGTCTATGCCAAGCGCCCGGACACCTGCCGCAACCACCCGCGTATCGGCCCGCGCCCAGGTTATTGCGCCTACCGAAGCAAAACCGCCGGCTGACGCGGCGCACCATCGGACATCGCCGCTGCACCCGCCAGCACCGATGCGGAACACCGCAGACAGCAGCGCGGCGTGGCCCGGATTCGTCGCCACGGATAGCCTGAACGGACTGGCCAAAGCGTGACTCAGGAGTCATGCTTGGCGTCTGTCTGTATCTTCGTAACGTTTAGGAACCTCCCCGGCATGAGCCGCGATAGCCGCTACCTGGAAGCCATCCTCCATCACGACATTCCGCTGACCCGCTCGCTCGGGCTGCGCGTCGAGCAGTGGGAAAACCACGAGTTGCGCCTGCAGGTACCGCTGCAGCCGAACATCAACCACAAGAGCAGTATGTTCGGCGGCAGTCTGTATTGCGCTTCGGTGCTGGCAGGCTGGGGCTGGCTGCATCTGCGGCTGCGCGAGGCGGGCATCGAGGATGGGCACATTGTCATCCACGAAGGGCAGATCGAGTACCCGCTGCCGGTGGTGGACGATGCAATCGCCATCTGTTCAGCGCCGAGCCCCGAGGCCTGGGAGCGCTTCGAATCGATCTATCGTCGCCGTGGCCGTTCGCGGCTGGAGCTGAAAAGCCGCATCCTGGCGGCCGACGGCCGTGACGCGGTGCGCTTCACCGGGCAGTTCGTGCTGCACAAATAAGCGAAGGATTACATTGCACGCGTCTGCGACGGCTTGCTCAGTCGGCGCAATGCCCGCTCCAGGCAGGCGCGCCGGGTTACTCGCGATTGGCCAGCTCGATCAGCCAGTCGCGCCAGTCGACGCCTCTGGGCAGGGCCAGGAAAGACGGGTTCAGATAACTTTCCCGCGCGTCATAGCGCAGCGCCGCACCACTGACATCCAGCACCTCGCCACCGGCACCTTCCAGCACCCCCTGCGCGGCAGCGGTATCCCACTGCGAGGTCGGCGCCAGGCGCGGGTAGCAATCCGCAGCACCTTCGGCCAGCAGGCAGAATTTCAGCGAACTGCCGACATTCGCCAGCGCCAGCTCACCGAAACGTTCGCCCAGACGACTCAACAGCTGCTCCTGCGCCGGACTGCTGTGGCGCCGGCTGGCGACCACGGTAAACGCTTCCTCCGGCTGCTGGCGCACGCGCAGCGGCTGAGTCGCGCCGGACACTTCGCTGCGCCAGGCGCCGAAATCCTCGCCGCCGTAGTAACAGCGTCCGGATGCCGGAATGCCGACCACGCCGAAGCGCACCTTGCCCGCCTCGATCAGCGCGACGTTGACCGTGAACTCCTCGCTGCCGGCGATGAATTCCTTGGTGCCATCCAGCGGGTCAACCAGCCACCAGCGCGTCCAGCCGGCGCGCTCGCTCAGCGGCACCTCGCAATCCTCCTCGGACAGCACCGGGATGGCGCTATCCAGCGCCAGCAGGCCATCCAGTAACACCTGATGCGCCGCCATATCAGCGACGGTCACCGGCGATTCGTCGGTCTTGGTCTGGACATCCAGCTCGCTGCGCCAGTGCGGCAGGATCGCCTCGCCCGCCTGACGCACCAGATCGATGACCGACGACAGATAGGGATGACTCATTGGCCGAACTCTCCGCGCTGGGTCAACAGATCCTTGGCCAGGTACAACGCGGCCAATGCGCGCCCCTCGCTGAACTGCGGATGCTGCACCAGACTGGACAGTTCGTGCAGGTTGACCTTGTCGAGCCGCATCGGCTCCGGCTCGTCGCCGGGCAGCTGCTCCGGATACAGATCGCGCGCCAGCACCACCTGAATCTTCTGGCTCATGTAACCGGGCGACAACGACAGCTCGGTGAGCAGCTCCAGGCGGCGCGCGCCGAAGCCGGCCTCCTCCTTGAGTTCGCGGTTGGCCGCTTCGAGCACGTCTTCACCCGGCTCGATCAGGCCCTTGGGCAGCGACAGCTCATAGGTGTCGGTGCCGCCGCAATATTCCTCGACCAGCAGTGCGTTCTCTGCATCGGCCAGCGCCACGATCATCACCGCGCCGTAACCGCTGCCCTTGCCGACCAGGCGTTCATAGGTGCGCTCGACACCATTGGAAAAACGCAGCTGCAGCTCCTCGACACGGAACAGTCGGCTGCTGGCGACGATCTCACGGGCTAGCACGGTGGGTTTCTGGCGCATGGGAAACTCCTGGAAACGCGAGCGGCTATCATAACCCGGCTTTTTGCGCTGGCCGTGAGTGCTTTACGACCAGCTGACCGACGCCGTCCCGTCCATACACCGCTGACGCGAGCCCGCACATGACCGCCAACCTGCCCTGGTCCGACATCGATACCGTCCTGCTCGACATGGACGGCACGCTGCTGGATCTCCATTTCGACAATCATTTCTGGCTCGAACTGCTGCCGCAACGCTACGCCGAGCTGCACGGCATCAGCCGCGCCATGGCCGAGCTGGAACTGGCGCCACTGTTCAACGAGCACGTCGGCAAACTCACCTGGTATTGCCTGGACTACTGGACCCGCGAACTCAACCTGCCGATCCGCGACATGAAACGCGAGATCGCCGAGCTGATCGCCCTTCGACCAAATGCCGACGAATTTCTCGCCGCGTTGCGCCAGACCGGCAAGCGCGTGGTGCTGATCACCAATGCGCACCGCGACTCGTTGTCGCTGAAGCTGGAGAAGATCGAACTGGCGCCCTGGTTCGACCGCCTGATCAGCTCCCACGACTACGGCCATCCGAAGGAGGAGCCGCAGTTTTGGCACGCACTGCGCCAGGATCTGGAGTTCGAGCCCGCACGCGCACTGTTCATCGACGATAGCCTGCCGATCCTGCGCAGTGCGCAGCGCTTCGGCATTGCGCATCTGCTGGCGGTGCGCGAGCCGGACAGCCGCCGCGCACCGAAGGACACCGAGGAATTCGCCGCGGTTGACGATTACCTCGACCTGATCCGCAGCCTGCACGGCGGTCCAGCGTGACGGCTGGCGCTGCCTTCAGGCAGCCGGAAGCTTTACACTACGCAACAGTTGCCGTCGGCGGGAACCGGCTCAGGATGAGCCCGGGCCGGCGCGCATCGAAACAGCGCAGCGGTGCGCAGCACATGCCCTGCCGCTCGTAGTTCGCCCACGGATGATCGATAGGAAGCAACATGGCAGCAGTAGGCGCCGAATTCTGGCCCCATAGTCACAGCGAGATGAGCGAGCGAATCCGCCGGCATGACTGGGGTGCGACTGCGCTCGGAACTCCTGACGCCTGGCCGGCTTCGCTACGGCTGCTGCTGGACACCATTCTCGAAGCGCCCCTGCCGATGTGCATCCTTTGGGGCGACCAGGCGCTGCAGTTGTACAACGACGCCCACGCCGCACTGATCGGCGATCGCCACCCGGCCGAACTCGGCCAGCCCGCTTGCCACCGCTGGGGCGCGACCTGGGCCCTGCTGGAGCCGGCCTGCGACACTGCCCGCCGCGGTGAGCCACGGGTACTGCGCAATCAGCAACTGGTCATCGAACGCGATGGCGCTCCGGTGGAAGCCTGGTTCGACCTCGCCCTGAGCCCCATTCGCAACGCCTCGCACGGCATCGGTGGTCTGCTGCTGTGCCTCAGCGAAACCAGCGAACGCGTGCGCACCGAAACCCGCCTGTCGCAGACCGCCCTGCACTACAAGCTCAGCGCCGAGGTGCATCGCGCCAGCGAACAGCGCCTGCAACTGGCACTCGAGGCCAGCGACCTGATCGGCATCTGGGACTGGGCCATCCAGGCCAGCGAGATTCCGGCGGGGGCTGAGCTTTCCCGCATCCTGCCGGTGGCCCAGTCCGGGCCGAACGGCCTGAGCAGCGAAGCCTTTTTCGATCATGTCCATCCCGACGACGTGCCACGCCTGCGCGCCGCGCTGGAGCGCTGCATCGTCGAGCGCGGTACGCTCGACGAGCGCTACAGGCTGCGCAGCGACGATGGCGTCACCCGTTGGGCGCTGGCGCGCGGGCGCTGCCATTGCGACGAGCAGGGCTGGCCACAGCGCTTCCCCGGCGCAGTGATGAACATCACCGGACAGCAGGCCAGCGAAGATGCCTTGCGCCAGAGCGAAGCCGAGTTGAAGATGGTCACCGACGCTCTGCCGGTGCTTATCGGCTACGTCGACGCCGAGGAACGTTTTCGCTTCAACAACCGCTACTACTCCGACTGGTTCGGCCACTCGACCGAATGGCTGCTGGGCAAGACCGCCCGCGAAGTGCTCGGTGAACGTGGCTATGCCGAGCGCCAGACAAGCATCCGTGACGCCCTCGCCGGCCGCGACGTGACCTTCGAGGCCCATAGCCCGCACCGTGACGGCCAGCCCCGACGCATGCTGGTGCACTACCTGCCGCGCCGCGACGGCCAGGGCAACGTGCTCGGCTTCTTCGTCATGGCACTGGATGTCACCGAGCGCTGGCGCGCCGAACAGGCTCTGCGCGAACTCAACGAGACACTGGAAAGCCGTATTCAGGAGCGCACCCAGGCACTGGCGGAAGTCTACGAACGCCTGCTCAAGGAAATGGCCAGCCGCGAGCAGGCACAGGAAGCGCTGCGTCAGGCGCAGAAGATGGAAGCGGTCGGCCAGCTGACCGGCGGCATCGCCCACGACTTCAACAACATGCTGACCGGCATCATCGGCGGCCTGGACCTGATCCAGCGCTACATCCAGTCCGGCCGCCACGGCGAAACCCAGCGCTTCATCGATGCCGCGGTCACCTCGGCCAATCGCGCCGCGGCACTGACTCACCGCCTGCTCGCCTTCGCCCGGCGCCAGCCGCTGAATCTCAAGCGTGTCGAGCTGAACCAGCTGATCGAGTCGATGCACGACCTGCTCAGCCGCACGCTGGGCAGCCATATCCACATCCGCAATCAGTTGCAGCAAGGTCTGTGGCCGGTTTCCAGCGACGAAAACCAGCTGGAAAGCGCGCTGCTCAACCTGGTCATCAACGCCCGCGACGCCATGGCTGACGGCGGCACCCTGCTGCTGGAAACTCGCAATGTCGAACTGTACAGGCAAGGCGATGTGGGCGATCTGGCCGCCGGGCGCTACGTCATCCTCTGCCTGACCGACAGCGGCTGCGGCATGAGCCCCAAGGTGCTGGCCAGCGTCTTCGAACCGTTCTTCACCACCAAACCCATCGGCCAGGGCACCGGGCTCGGACTTTCCATGGTCTACGGCTTCACCCGGCAGGCCGGCGGCCATATCCAGATCGCCAGCGAACCGGGCGAAGGCACCCAGGTCAGCCTGTACCTTCCCGTATTCGAGGACCAAGGCGTCAGCGTCGCGCCAGCCGGCGAAGACGACGGCCCGCTTCAGGCCCAGCAAGGCGAAACCGTCCTGGTGGTCGAGGATGATCCGGCGGTGCGCCTGCTGGTCATCGACGTGCTACAGATGCTCGGCTATCAGACGCTGGAAGCCGCCGACGGCAATGCGGCGATCCGCCTGCTTGAGAGCACGCCCACCATCGACATGCTGGTCACCGATGTCGGACTGCCCGGCATGAACGGCCGGCAACTGGCGGATGTCGCGCGCCAGCATCGCCCCGATCTGCCGGTGCTGTTCATGACCGGCTATGCCAAGCAGGCCGCCAGCGCGGACTTCCTCGAACCGGGCATGGACATGATCAGCAAGCCGTTCAACCTCGATGCGCTGGCCAAGCGCGTACGCGACATGCTGGCGGATAACGACCAGCGGTGAATCGTCCGCAGCCGGCTGGGGTCATAACCCTATCCACCGGCGGCGAGCATGCACTGCAGTTGCAGCGTTGCAGAACGCCGGTCTCGTCAGACTTCGTGGCCTGTGCGGTGAGTGGTTGAGGCAGGTTCGGATGTAAATGGCCGAGACAAAGCGCTGCGACGAGTCATAGGGGGCTATGGCGAGGAGCAGCAACCCAGTATCGGGGCCATGGACGCCGAAATTGACCAACCGAACTACTAAACAGGCCACTAACCGGACCGAATCGCCGATGAACGCCCCGTCTCGCCTGAATGCCGGCGTCGCCACTGCCGCGCAACCACCTGCCGGCGCCAGCCAGCGCTACTGCTACCAGCCAATCGACGATGTCGCGCAATGCGCAGTCGATCTTGCCGAGGAGTGCGCGCTGGCGATCGCCTACAACGGGCTGAGCCAGGCGGTGATGATGATCTCGCCGGCCGATCTGGAAGATTTCGTGGTTGGTTTCAGCCTGGCCAATGGCTTCGTCGAGTCGCTGGATGATATCTACGACATTCGCCTGCACGGCAGCGGCAGTGCGCGGAGCGCCGAATTGGACATCGCCAGCCGCGCGTTCTGGCGCCTCAAGCAGCAACGCCGCCAGCTACCCGGCAACAGCAGCTGCGGGCTCTGCGGGGTCGAAGCGCTGGAGCAGGCACTGCCGCGCCTGCCCGTCATGCCGGCAGCGCCACTGCCGCCCTCGCACTGGTTGCAGGACCTGCGTCAACGAATCGAAGCGTTTCAACCGCTGGGGCGCGACTGCGGGGCGGTGCACGCCGCATTGTTCATGGACGCCAACGGCGAGATCCGCCTGGGCCGCGAGGATATCGGGCGGCATAACGCGCTGGACAAGCTGATCGGTGCCATGGCCCGCTCCGGCTGTGCAGCGGCCGGTGGTCTGGCGATCGTCACCAGCCGCTGCAGCCTGGAGCTGGTGCAGAAAGTGCAGCGGGCCGGGATTCCAGCGCTGGTGAGCCTGTCTTCACCCACTGGCCTGGCCGCCCAGTGGGCGCAGCGACATAACCTCAACCTCATCCACCTGCCGCAGCACAGCCCGCCGCGGATCTACAGCCCTGCCGCAGCGGTGCGCGCGCAAGGCTGATGCTGATTCCGAGCGGGTAAAGGCCCTGCGCGCAGCCCACCACAAGCGAGCTAAGACCACTCGAAGCACCTCTTGTTCCTTAGCGAAATCAAATAGTTAGCAAACGCCAACCGGATCACGCATTTCATCGGAACGCTCTTGCCGCAAGCGCAGCGGCGCGTGAGGATCGCGGCGCAATCCACATACGGGATCACTCCATGAAGTACGCCTCGATTTTCCTGTTGTCCACCAGCCTGCTCAGCGCGGCAGCCTTCGCCGGCAGCAACACCGAAGCTGCCGTCGGCGGCGCGCTTGGCGGTGCACTGGGTTCAGTGGTGGGAGAGCATCTGGGGGGCTCGACCGGCGCCACCATCGGTGCCGGCGTTGGCGGCGCGGCTGGTGGCATGGTCGGTGCGGACAAACGCAGCCGTACCGAAGCGGCCATTGGTGGTGGCCTCGGCGCCGCTGGCGGTAATGTCATCGGCCAGCAGGTCGGTGGCAGCACGGGTGGGCTGATCGGCGCAGCCGTGGGCGGCGGCGCTGGCGGCGCGATCGGCAATGCCTACGGCGACGATGATGATGACTACCGGCGTGACCGTCGCTACCGGGATGATCGCCGCTACTACGGCCATCCAGGCAAAGCCAAAGGTCATTACAAGCACAAACACAAGCATCACTGAGGGCCGCAGACGGCAGGCATTGCCGTCTCGCAGTGCCACCGCATCGCCCGGACCGGCCCAGCCGCTCCGGGCGATCTCGTTTTTACGGCTTCTGCTGTATGCGCCGAGCGGGTTAGCTCAAGGCTTCCAGCGCGGCGCGCAAGCGCCCGGGAATGGCGATGGGACGGTTGCTTGCGCGTTCGACGAAGACATGCACGAAGCGGCCCGCGGCGCAGGCCTCCTGCTCACCCTCGCGGAAGATAGCCAGCTCGTATTGCACCGACGAGTTGCCCAGCCTGGCCACCCGCAGGCCGACCTCGATGACGTCCGGATAAGCGATCGACGCAAAGTAGTCGCAGGCGGAGCTGACCACGAAACCGACGATCTCACCGCCCTGGATATCCAGCCCGCCCTGCTGGATCAGATAGTTGTTCACCGCGGTATCGAAGAAACCGTAATAGACGACGTTGTTCACGTGGCCATAGATATCGTTGTCGTGCCAGCGTGTGGTGATGGGCTGGAAATGCCGGTAATCGTGGCGCAGGTGCTTAGGTTGCTCAGGCATGGGTGGTTTCCGCGTGCAGTAGTTAAAAGGCGCTCAATACGCCGCCTGATAGATCGCCAGCGCATCGGCTTCGGTGACTTCGCGCGGGTTGTTGACCAGCAGGCGCTGCTGCAGCATCGCCTCCTTGGCCAGCTGCGGCAGCATCTCCTCCGGCACGCCGGCATCGCGCAGCCGGGTCGGCAGGCCAACGCGTGCGCTCATCTGCTCGAATTCCTCGATCAGCTGTTCGGCGTAGGTCGACGGGTCGTCCGTGCGCAGTCGGTCGCCGAGGATGATCGGCGCCAGCTCGCCATAATGCGTGGTCGCCGCGCTGACGTTGAAGCGCAGCACCTGCGGCAACACCAGCGCGTTCGACAGCCCGTGCGGGATATGGAAATTGCCACCCAGCGGATAGGCCAAGGCATGCACCGCCGCCACCGGCGCATTGGCGAACGCCTGCCCGGCCAAGCACGCACCGAGCAGCATGGCCTGGCGCGCCTCACGGTTGCTGCCGTTGTGCACCGCCTCGTCGAGGTTGGCCGCCAATAGACGCAGGGCTTCACGGGCTAGCAGGTCCGACATCGGATTCTTTTTCAATGCGCTGGTGTATGCCTCGATGGCATGCACCATGGCGTCGATGCCAGTCGCTGCGGTGACTGCAGGTGGCAGGCCAAGGGTGAGATCGGCGTCGAGCAATGCCAGATCGGGCAGCAACAGGGTCGATACCACACCCATCTTGGTCGTCTCGCCGGTGGTGATGATGGCGATCTGCGTGACTTCCGAGCCGGTGCCGGCGGTGGTCGGCACCTGAATAAGCGGCAGGCGCTGGCCCTTGGCATTGCCGACGCCGTAGATGTCCTGCAGCGACTGCGCGCAGCTCGGATGCGCCAGCAAGGCGACCAGCTTGGCGACGTCCATGGAGCTGCCGCCGCCGAAGCCGATGATCAGATCGGCACCGCACGCTTTAGCCTGCTCGACCGCAGCCATTACGATATTTTCTGGCGGATCGGCGATGACCTGATCGTACACAGCGACCTGCAGCCCTTCCGCCTCGAAGCCAGGCAAGACCTCATTGAGCAAGCCGAAACGGGTAATACCCGGATCGGTGACGACCAATACGGAACGCGCCCCGCGCTCCTTGCAGAGGCTAGCCAAACGGCGAGAAGAGCCGGGCTCACAGATCAATTGCGCGGTTGTGGCAAAGCTGAACGGATGCATGCTGCCTCCTGACTGTTTTTTATTCGGCTTTGGCAAAGGCAGTCAACGTGAAAAAAGCGCCCTCACCCCAGCCCTCTCCCGGAGGGAGAGGGGGTAGTTCTGTGTTGTAGCCCAACACCGAGTCCTACCGTCACTCGTCAATCCTTCTCCCCACTGCGGAGAGGGCTGGGGCGCCCGGCTTAGGGGTGAAGGGAGCAAGGAATGGCCTCGGACAAAACTAGGCATCGCCAGTAAACCGACTTTGATCTACTGCGAGCCCCGCGCGGGTCAGCCTCACTCAAAACGCAAAATCCGTCTCCGGCAGCGCCATCAAACATTCGGCCCCACCCTGAATCGCTTCCCGATGCGAACTGGCCCGCGGCAGTACACGACGCAGATAGAAGTCCGCACTGGCTAGTTTGGCCTGATAGAACGCCTCTTCACCGGTCCCCTGCTCCAGCGCATCCTGTGCGCTCGCCGCGGCCTGCAGCCACAGCCCGGACAATAAGACATAGGCGGAGTACTGGAGGAAATCCACCGAAACCGCGCCGATCTCCTGCGGATCGCGCCCGGTCGCCGCAATGATCTCGGCACTCAGCTCGCGCCATTCGCCGATACGTGCCTGCACCTTGCTGGCCATGTCGTGCAGTGCCGGCCGGTCGATCTGCCGATCACAGACCTCACTGAACTCCGCCTGCAACGCCGACAACTCCGCGCCGCCATCGCCGAGCAACTTGCGGCGTATATAGTCCAGCGCCTGGATGCCGTTGGTGCCCTCGTAGAGCTGGGTGATGCGGCTGTCGCGCATCAACTGCTCCATGCCCCACTCGCGGATATAGCCGTGGCCGCCGTAGACCTGCACGCCGAGGCTGGCGACTTCCTGGCCCATATCGGTGAAGAAGGCTTTGACGATGGGGATCAGCAGCGCCGCGCGCTTGCTCGCGGCCTTGCGGTAGGCCAGATCAGGGTGGCCGTGTTCGAGATCAAGCTGCCGCGCGCAATAGGCGGCCAGCATGCGACTGCCTTCGACCAGGGTTTTTTGGGTCAGTAGCATCCGGCGCACATCGGGGTGAACGATGATCGGGTCAGCGACCTTGTCCGGGTACTGCGCGCCGGCCAGTCCGCGTGATTGCAGGCGCTCGCGAGCATAGGCAAGCGAGCCCTGCCAGGCCTGCTCGGCGATGCCCAGGCCCTGCAGGCCGACCTGAAAGCGCGCGTCGTTCATCATGGTGAACATGCACGCCAAGCCTTGATTGACCTCGCCCACGACCCACCCAGTGGCACCGTCGAAATTCATCACGCAGGTGGCGGCGCCCTTGATGCCCATCTTGTGCTCGATGGCGCCGCAGGACAGCGCGTTGCGCTCGCCCGGCGCGCCATCGGCATTGGCGATGAACTTGGGCACCAACAGCAGGCTGATGCCCTTCACCCCAGCCGGCGCATCCGGCAGGCGCGCCAGCACCAGATGCACGATGTTCTCGCTCATGTCGTGCTCGCCGCCGGAGATGAAGATCTTGCTGCCGCTGACCTTGTAGCTGCCGTCCGCCTGGGGTTCGGCCCGGGTGCGCAGCAGCGCGAGGTCGGTGCCAGCCTGCGGCTCGGTGAGGCACATGGTGCCGCTCCAACTGCCGCTGACCAGCTTCTCCAGATAGGCATTTTTCAGCTCGTCGCTGCCGTGCTTGTACAGCGCCAGCACCGCGCCCTCCGTGAGGCCCGAGTAGATGCGGAAGGACAGGGACGCGCCCATCAGCATCTCGTGGAAGTTGCAGGCCACCAATTGCGGAAAGCCCTGACCACCGTACTCGGTCGGCCCGGTCATGCTCGCCCAGCCGTTGTCGACGTACTGTTTGTAGGCCTCGACGAAACCCTGCGGCGTGCGGACCTCACCGTTTTCCAGGGTCACGCCCTCTTCGTCGCTGTTGCGATTGAGCGGCGCGATCTCGCCGCCGGTGTAGCGCGCCGCTTCTTCCAGCACGCCGTCGATCAGCTCGCGGTCCAGGCCGTTGCCGAGCAGCTCGCAATGGCCGGTGGCGTCGAACAGCTCGTGCAGGACGAAGCGCATGTCACGCAGGGGGGCCTTGTATTCCATGCTCAAGCCTCCTTCTTGTGGTCGGCGAAGCGGCCGCCAAGGGTGGCCAGGCTGTCGATCAGCTCGGCAGGCTTCCAGTGCTCGCCGTGCTGCTCGGCCAGGGCATTCAGGCGATCACCAATGGCCGGCAGGCCCTGACGATCGGCCCAGGTCATCGGCCCGCCGACTTCAGCCGGGAAGCCGTAGCCATTGAGATAGACGGTGTCGATGTCGGTACTGGACTCGGCCATGCCTTCCTGCAGGATCTTCGCACCTTCGTTGACGAGTGCCAGCAGGCAGCGCTCGAGGATTTCCTCACTGCCAATCTCGCGACGCTCATAGCCGAGCCGCTCGGACTCACGCTGCACCAGCGCATCCACTTCCGGATCGTGCTCGGCCTGCCGGCTGCCCTCGGCGTAGCGGTAGTAGCCCATGCGCGATTTCTGGCCGAAGCGGCCCAGCTCGCAGAGACGATTGTCGACCTGCACCTCAGGCTCATCCTGGCCCTTGCCGGACAGTTCCCGGGCGCGCCACTCCAGATCGATGCCGACCACGTCGTACATGCGGAACGGGCCCATGGCAAAACCGAAGCCCTGCAGCGCGGCGTCCACCTGATGGGGATAGGCGCCTTCGAGCAGCATCATCCGCGCCTCACGCACGTAGGTGGCGAGCATGCGGTTGCCGATGAAGCCCGGGCAGTTGCCGGCGACCACACTGACCTTGCCCATGCGCTTGCCCAGCGCGGTGGATGCTTCGAGCACCGCTTTGGAAGTCTTCGCGCCGCGGACGATCTCCAGCAGCTTCATGATGTGCGCCGGGCTGAAGAAGTGCAGACCCACAACCTGCTCGGGGCGGCCAGTGACCGCGGCGATGGCGTCGATATCCAGCGCCGAAGTGTTGCTGGCAAGGATGCCGCTCGGTTTCACGATGCCGTCCAGCTCGCGGAAGATGTTCTGCTTGAGCTCGAGATTCTCGTAGACCGCCTCGATCACCAGATCCACATCGGCCAGCGCCTGGTAGTCGGCCGCCTTGCTGACGCAGGCGCGTCGTGCAGCCGCTTGAGTCTCGTCGATCCGGCCCTGCCGCACATTGTGCGCGTAGGTGTCAGCCACCACGCTCAGCGCCTGTTCCAGCATCTCGGGATTGTTGTCCAGCCAGCGCACCTGCACGCCGGCGTTGGCCAGGCTCATGACGATACCGCGGCCCATGGTGCCCGCGCCGATCACGGCGGCGGTCTGGATATCGAAGCGGTCTTGGCTCATTGCAGCTGTCCTCGTTGCAAGGCTGGAAAAACTGGAGACCAACCATAGACGAAGACGCTACTATTTTTGAAATTTAGTCTTGTGATGTTTCGGATTCACCAAATGAATATCTACAACTTCGACCTCAACCTGCTCCGTGTGCTGGACGCCCTGCTGCGCGAGCGCAACGTCTCGCGGGCGGCGGAGCGGCTGTCGCTCAGCCAGCCGGCAGTCAGCAACGCGCTCAATCGATTGCGTGAGTTGCTCGACGACCCGCTGCTGGTGCGTGCCGGCCGAGCCATGCAGCCGACACCAAGGGCGCTGGCACTGGAAGCACCGATCCGTCACGCGCTGCAGCAGATCGAGCACAGCCTGATTGCCGGCGAAGCCTTCGATCCGGCGCGCAGCCACCAGCGTTTCCGCATCGCCGTGACCGACTATGTGGAGCTGATCTGCATGCCCGCGCTGATGCGGCGGCTGGCCGAGCACGCGCCCGGCATCCAGCTGGCGATCCAGCACCTGACGCCGACGCTGCCGGTCGAAGCGCTGGACAACGGCGAGGTCGACCTGGTGCTCGGGCGCTTTCTCGAGGTGCCGTCACGCTTTCACGTACGTCGCTGGGCCAGCGAGACGCTGCAGGTGGCGGTGCGGCGCGACCACCCGCTGCTGACGGCGGGGCTGGATCTGGATGCCTTTCTGCGCCTGCGCCACCTGTGGGTGCATGGTGGCCAGACCCGCGGCATGGTCGACCAGTGGCTGGAAGCCCAAGGGCTTGAACGCAAGGTTGTCTACACCACGCCGAACTACCTGCAGGCCGCGCATATCGTCGCCAGCAGCGACCTCGCTGCCGTACTGCCGACCCAGTTGGCGCGCTATTTCGCCACGCTGCTACCGCTGCAAACCTTCGATCTGCCGTTCGATCTCGGCACCTTCGCGCTGGATATCGTCAGCGTCGCACAGCGACAGAACGACTCGGCGCTGCAATGGCTGATCGAGCAGATCGACGCCGTGGCGCCTGGCTGAGGCGCGAATCGAGCGCAACGAATCTCGCGCCTGGCTAATATCCATTTGCTAGTATCTCCCAGCGTTTCCGTCGGGAATTCCCCGAAAGCAGGCGACTGCGGCCGGCTGCGCGGAACATCGCAGCAAGGTGGATATCTACTCTTGCTAATGCGCCATGGTGAACATGGACGATCAAATCAAATCCGGAGCTAGACCTATGGCGGCCCTGCTGCAACGTACCACCGACACCATCACTCGCAATCAGGCCGAACTGCTCAGCAGCTGGAAGTCCGACCTGCAGAATCTGGGCGGCTATCACAACGTCAAGCCCGAAGAACTGGCCCAGCAGACCGTCGACTTCATCCGTCAGCTGATCAGCGGAACGGCAGACGGCTCGGCCGATATCAACGGTCCGGCCTGGGACAGCATGCGCCTGTACCTGGAAAAACTCTCGCGCAGCCGCGCCCTGCTTGGCATGGATTCGCAACAGACCGCCGGCTTCATCTTCGCCATCAAGCGTCCGCTGATGACCCTGCTGCAGAGCGAATACGCCAACGAGCCGGCAGTATTCGCCGAGCAGCTGTGGGCGGTATCCGAGCTGATCGACAGCCTCGGGCTGTACACCGTGCGCACCTTCCAGAAGTCCCGCGAAGAAGTGATCAAGCGTCAGCAGGAAGAACTGCTGGAGCTGTCGACTCCGGTGGTCAAACTGTGGGATGGCGTGCTCGCCCTGCCGATGATCGGCACCCTCGACTCGCAGCGCACCCAGGTGGTGATGGAGTCGCTGCTGCAGCGCATCGTCGATACCGGTTCGGAAATCGCCATCATCGATATCACCGGTGTGCCGACGGTGGACACCCTGGTCGCCCAGCATCTGCTGAAGACGGTCACCGCGATTCGCCTGATGGGTGCCGACTGCATCATCAGCGGCGTGCGTCCACAGATCGCGCAGACCATCGTGCACCTGGGCCTGGACCTGCAAGGCATCGTCACCAAGGCCAGCCTGGCCGACGCCCTGGCCCTGGCCCTGCGCCGTTCCGGCCTCACCGTGACGAAGGCCGTCTAATGGATCGCATACCCATTCTGCGGATGGGCGAGTTTCTGCTCGTCACCATCCAGGTCGACATGCACGACCAACTGGCGATGACCCTGCAGGACGACCTGGCCGAACGCATCAGCGCGACGTCGGCAAAGGCCGTGCTGATCGATATCTCCGCACTGGACATGGTCGACTCCTTCATCGGCCGCATGATCGGCACCATCTCCGGCCTGTCGCGGATCATGGATGCCGAGACCGTGGTGGTCGGGATGCAGCCCGCCGTGGCCATCACCCTGGTCGAACTCGGCCTCGAACTGCCCGGCGTCAGCACCGCGCTGAACGTCGAGCGTGGCATGCAGCTGCTGCGCGCCCGCGTGGCCGCGCAATGATCGTGCGCAGCAGCGGCAGCCAGCCGGTGCGCCTCGAACAGGATGTCGTGCTGGCCCGGCAGACCGTGCGCAAGCTGACCCAGGAATGCGCCATGCGCCTGATCGACCAGACCAAGCTGGTCACGGCGGTCAGCGAGCTGGCGCGCAACACCGTGGTCTACGGCGGCGGTGGCGACATGGATTGGCAGCTGATCGAGGACGGCACGCGGGTCGGCGTGCGCCTGACCTTTCGCGACGAAGGCCCGGGAATCGCCGACATCAAGCTGGCCATGACCGACGGCTGGACGTCCGGCAGCGGCCTCGGCCTGGGGCTGACCGGCGCCAAGCGGCTGGTTGACGAGTTCGAACTCGACAGCACGGTCGGCGCAGGCACCCGAATCACCATCACGCGGTGGACATGAACGTTCAGGGAAGCGTCACCCAGGTCCTGCTGATCGAAGACAACAGCCAGATCGGCCACGCCCGCCGGGTCGCCCAGCGGCTGGCCGAACAGCACGACTTCGACACCACCGATGCCGGGCGCGTCGCCCTGCTCGCCACCGAGCTGGGCAGTAACCTGCTCAAGCACGCCGGGCGCGGCGAACTGCACCTGCGCGTAATTCCTGGACGAGAGGGGCGCGGCGTCGAAATCATCGCGGTCGACCGCGGACCGGGCTTCGACCTCGATCAATGCCTGACCGACGGCTTTTCCACCCGCGGCACCCAGGGCATCGGGCTCGGCGCGCTGGCGCGTCAGGCCCAGGTGTTCGACGCCTATTCCGATGCCCGCGGCTCGGTGGTGCTGGCGCAGCTGTTTCCTCGCGGCGCGCAGCCGCCGCCGTGGCGCTACGGCGTCAGTCAGCATCCCTATCCAGGCGAAACAGCCTGTGGCGACGCCTGGCAGCTGGCCTTCGATGGGCAGCGCTGCAGTGCCCTGGTCATCGATGGCATCGGCCATGGCGAGCTTGCCCAGCAGGCCGCGCTGGCAGGTGCGGTGGCGTTTGCAGAATCCCCACTGGATTCCCCCTTCGCCCTGTTCAGCAACATGCACCAGGCGATGAACGGCACTCGTGGCGGCGCCGCAGCCATCGCGCACTTCGACGGCCAGCGTCAGACGCTGGATTTCGCCGGCATCGGCAATATCGGCGCCAGCCTGATCGCTAGCGAGGGCTCGCGTGGCCTGGCCTCACATCCTGGCATCGTCGGCGTGCGCTTTCGCAAGGCGCATGTCTTCGACTACCCGCTGGGCGAGGCGCGGCTCCTGGTGCTCTACAGCGATGGCCTGCAAACACGCTGGAATCTGCGCGACTACCCCGGTCTCGTTCACCGTCACCCGGCCATCATCGCCGCACTGTTGCATCGCGACTTCTGCCGCGGTCGCGACGACGTGACCGTGCTGGCACTCAACCTGGAGGCTCCCCGTGGCTGATCCGACGTCCCCCGAGACCGGCGACGCCGGCCAGCTCGAACAGCTGCGCCGGGCGAATGAATCGCTGCGCGCCGAACTGGAAGAAACCAATCAGGGTGTACTGGCGCTGTATGCCGAGCTGGACACCCAGGCCGAGCAGCTGCGCCAGGCCTCGGACCTGAAGAGTCGCTTTCTGTCGTACATGAGCCACGAGTTCCGTACGCCGCTGGGCTCGATCCTCAGCATCACCCGCCTGCTCAGCGACGAACTGGACGGCCCGTTGAGCCCGGAACAGCACACGCAGGTGCGTTTCGTCAGCTCGGCCGCCAGCGAGCTGAGCGAGATGGTCGATGATCTGCTCGACCTGGCCAAGATCGAAGCCGGCCGCGTCAGCATTTCCCCGGCCTGGTTCGACATGCTCGACCTGTTCTCGGCGTTGCGCGGCATGTTCCGCCCCATCGTCGAGGGCTCGCCGATCGACCTCATCTTCGAAGAGCCCGAAGGCATTCCGCGGCTCTATACCGATGACAAGAAGCTGGCGCAGATCCTGCGCAACTTCATCTCCAACGCGGTGAAGTTCACGCCCCAGGGGGTGGTGCGCGTGTCGGCACGGATGGAAAACCCGCAGCAGGTCCGCTTCGCCGTCAGCGACACCGGTATCGGCATTGCCCCCGAGCTGCACGACCGGCTTTTCGAAGATTTCGCCCAGGTCGACTCGCCGCTGCAGAAGCGCCTGCGCGGCACCGGCCTCGGCCTGGCGTTGTGCAAGCGTTTCGCCGAACTGCTCGGCGGCCGTGTCGGTGTGGAAAGCGAACCAGGCAAGGGCTCAGAGTTCTATGTAGTTCTGCCTCTGGCGATTGATACGGAGCCTTCCGATGGAGCGTGACAGCCGTCTGTTGATCGTCGACGACAACGCGCCGACGCGCTATGCGATGCGCCGGGTACTGGAACGCCATGGCTATCAGGTGCTGGAAGCCGGCACTGGCAGCGAAGGCCTGGAACTGGTGGCCAACGCCGCGCCGGATGCGCTGATCCTCGACGTCAACCTGCCGGACATGAGCGGCTTCGACATCGCCCGCCAGCTGCGCGCCGATGCGAACACCGCCCTGCTGCCGCTGATTCACGTGTCCGCCGCCTCCATCGAGACCAACGACATCATCACCGGACTCGATGCCGGCGGCGATGCCTACCTGATCCACCCGGTCGATCCCGACGTGCTGCTGGCGACGCTGCGCACCCTGCTGCGGGTGCGCGATACCGAGCGCGCACTGCGTGACAGCGAGGCGCGCTTCCGGGAAATCTTCTTCCATGTCGCCGCGCCCATCGCGGTGCTCGACGCCGAACTGCAGCTGCACGAGTGCAACCACGCGTTTGAACTGCTGGTGGGAGCCGTCGGCCCGACGGCTCCCCTGTCGCAACGTTTCGCCGCCGGCCAAGAAACGATTCTCGCCGAGCTGAGCGCACATCTTCAGGCCGGCGAGCGCTGGCAAACGCCGCTGCAAATGCAGGTCAACGGCGATACCCGCGAGACCGAGTGGCAGATTTCCCCGTACCGCGCACAGGGCCTGGGCCTGGTGTTCGTTGAGGACGTAACCGAACAGCGTCTGCGTGAACGCGCACAGCGCCAGGAAATCGCGACTACCACCAGTCAGCTCGCCCACGAGGTCGCCGAGCGAGCGCGCACCGAAGAGCAGCTGCTGCAGGCGCAGAAGATGGACGCCCTGGGCAAGCTCACTGGCGGTATCGCCCACGACTTCAACAACCTGCTCACCGGCATCATCACCGGCATCGAGCTGATGAAGCAGCGCATCATCGAAGGCCGCGCCGACAGCGTGCTGCGCTTTGCCGATGCCTCGCTCAGCTCGGCGCGCAGTGCAGCGTCGCTGACCAATCGCCTGCTGGCATTCGCTCGCAAACAGCCGCTGGATGCGCGGGCGCTGGATATCAACGAACGCATTCGCTCGCTGCAAGACCTGCTGCGGCGCACAATCGGCGAACGCATCACGCTGACCTTCGACTTCACCGCCGAGCCCGCGGTGGCGCGCGTGGACGTCAGCCAGTTCGAGAGCGCCCTGCTCAATCTGGTGATCAACGCCCGCGATGCGTTGCCCGAAGGCGGGCATATCCGCATCAGTACCTTCCCCTCGGATGGCAGCCAGAAGGCGGAACTCGCGCCAGGGCGCTACATCGGTCTGTGCGTGAGCGATGACGGAACGGGTATCGAGCCCGGCGTGCTGGACAAGGTCTTCGACCCCTTCTTCACCACCAAGCCGCAGGGCCGCGGCACAGGGCTGGGGCTATCGAGCATCTACGGGTTTGCCCTGCAGTCGGGTGGCGATGCGAGCATTCGCAGCACGCTCGGCGCCGGAACCGAAGTCACCCTCCTGCTGCCCGCCGCCAACGGCGAACAGGCAGCGACGCCTGCCGCAGCGCCGGATAGTTCGATGCGGCTGGTCGGCCACGAGCACGTGCTGGTGGTGGAAGACATGCCCAGCGTGCGCATGCTGATCGCCGAGACGCTGATCGAAGCCGGCTACCGCTGCAGCCAGGCGGGCGACGTGGAAACCGCCCAGTCTCTGCTCGAGGCCGACCCGTCGATTGACCTGCTGCTGAGCGATGTCGGGCTACCCCGCCTTTCCGGTCGCCAGCTGGCCGAATGGGCACGCCGCGAGCGTCCGACATTGCCTGTGGTGCTGATGACCGGCTATGCGGAGAGCGCATCCAGTCGCGAGGGCTTTGTCGATGAGCGCATGGAGCTGGTGCTCAAGCCGTTCGAAGGTGCAGACCTGTTGATCAAGATCCGCGGCCTCCTCGACGAAGCCTGATGTTGCCGACCGGCCATCCACCGCCGCTTAAAAATCACCGATCTGCGCTTGATGCGCATGGCGCGGGCAACAAAAAACCCGCCGAAGCGGGTTCTTTCTGACCTATCCGAATCCTTCCGGCTGCCTTCCTGGCGGTGGTCAATCATCCTGATCCTGAGCGCGTCCTGCGCTTCAGAGTGGGCATAGATTAATCATCAGGCCGCAGGCAATGAAGAGCCAAAAACCGGGATTCTTGTAAGCCTTTCGCTATAGCTAAAACGAACGTGTCGTTTCACTGTCGCGCTTACCAGCCTGGCGGGACAGAAGGCGCCTTTGCGCGGCCACGCACCCCGCTGCTTTGTCGGCAGGCGATGCTCCCGCTACGAATTATTAGCGTGGGACATTTGTTGAATTATTTCTCTTGCTTCCATAGCTCATACAATATTGATGATTAACAACTAGTTAAACTCTAAATATTTGAGCTAGCGGGCTCACTTAAAGGAGCCAATTTATTTAAATCGCAAATAAAAGCTGTACATATATTTAAATCTACGTATATTCGCCCCCACTGCTTCGCAATTAACACTTCGACACCCGGCATGATGTTTCTCTGTTTCATCTCCTCGGTTCGTTTTGCTTCTCGCTTCTCAGTCTCGGCACCGAATGCTTCAGTGCTGCAGCCTTAAAACACCTTGGGAGATACTCATGTCTACTCGTCAAAATGGCACAGTCAAATGGTTCAACGATGAAAAAGGTTTCGGCTTTATTACGCCGACCGATGGCAGCGAAGATCTGTTCGTTCATTATCGTTCAATCGAAAGCACAGGCTTCAAAAGCCTGAGCGAAGGCCAAGCGGTCTCTTTCATGGCTACCAAAGGCCAGAAAGGGATGCAGGCTGATCAGGTTCAAGTCTCCTAAGACGCCTGATACAAAAAAGCCCCGCTTCGGCGGGGCTTTTTTTCGTCCGTAATATCTGACGCAATGGCTTTTCCCATGATCGGGAAATAATGGTGCGAATTCTGAATGTCGCACATAGGCGCGGTCGACGTTCAGCGCCAGCGGCATATGAATACGTCAGAAAAGCAAAAACCCGCCGAAGCGGGTTTTTTCTGACCTTTCCGAATTCCCTTCGATTGCCGTCCTGGCGATGGTCGATCTTCCTGATCCTGAGCGCGTCCTGCGCTTCAGAGTGGGTAGAGATTAATTACACGCCGTGGACGGTGAAAGGGTCGAACGCCGCAGCCTCTTGTAAGCCTTTTGCTATAGCTGCATGAGCCGGGGAACTTTCAGACCCAAGGAACGCCTCGCAGCCGCCCTGAAAGGCCCGACGTAGAGCCATCCTGAGCAAGCGATGCACCGTATCGACGGTGCATCGCTGCGACGAGAGCCAAAACGCGCGAAACCTGTCCAGCAGACGTATTAGTCCTTGGACAGGTCAACCAGCGGCTCGTCACGAATTTCAGTGTCGCGACCGGCCTGTACCGCTTCGATCCGTTTGCGCGCGGCGTCGACCGCGGCGCTATTGACCAGCAGCTCGTAACTCACGCGAAAATGCTTCTGCCCACCCGGCTCGATCTTCGGCACCAATCCCAACGGCCGTTGATAGCGGCGATTGTAGGAAAAGCTGGTACCCGGTTCGAGGCCGGTCACGTAGCCCTGCTTCTCGGTATCGGTGTTCTTCCACAGCGAGAACACCGGTAGCTCGGCGGTATTGAAGCCGACACTGACGCCGAGATTGCCGGCGCGGTTGTGCAGCATGGTCAGAGTCTGGCCCTGTTCGTCCGCATAGGGCACCACGTTGAACACCGTCTCGTCGTAGTCCCTGGTCGGGCCGCGATAGCGCTGCCAGTCGCTCAGCTCCTTCGCCGCGCGGGGGTTGAACGGTGAGACCTGTTTGACCGGCGCCACGAAGCGCGCGCCCTCCTCCAGCAGCGGCGTGCCGAAATTGGTGTGGTACAGCACCTGGTATTCCTTTGCGTAGTCACCCTGATTGGTCAGCGTGTCGTGCAGCGAGAAACCGGCACGACCCGGCTCGGTGCTGAGCTCGGTGAGAATCGCGAAGTCGAGTTTCTTGAAGGCCTTCTCCTGCAGCTCGCCTCGCAAGCGAATGGCATAGGGCGGCTTTTCATCGATCTGCAGCACCACGCGCGAGGCCGGAATGTTCGCCGCACGGCCATGCAGCGTGAGCAGTTCGCCGTTGTCTTCGCCGGGGTGGCCGACCCACTCGAAGCCGCAACGGGTGACCAGCTCGTTGAAGCCCTCGAGCCAGCCCAGCCCGCCGCGCCCGTTGAGCTCGATAAAGGCCGGGTTGACCACTTCATCCACCGGCGAATCCCAGCCCAGGCGTACCTCGCCGGCCACCGCTTCCAGCACGTTCATGCCGCGCGTGGGCACAACGGTCATGCGCATGCTGCCGTTGTCGATCTCGATCAGGCTGACGCCTTCCTGCCGGCCGCCATGCAAGGTACGCATGCTGACCGAGAATGGCGTCGGCGCGTCGATGCCCAGCTCTTCGCTGGTGATGCGCCAGTTCTTCGCCGGCTTGTCGTGGTCGATCAGCACCTGTTCCCAGGCCATGGCAGGGGTGGCCAGGCAGATGCCCAGGCCGAGGAGAAGCTGCAAACGGGTCATGGGGGTTCCCTTTGTTGTTATGACTCCTGCTCAAGGTAGCTGAAACGTTTCATCTGGCAAGCCAAAGCGGCTGCTGAATGACCGAAGGGAGGCGGAACGTATGCTGTACGGAGTGCTCTAGCTTGCTTTCAGCCCTTGCTGTAGCGACTCGGCTGCCAGTAGCCGGTGAGCAGCGGCAGAGCGGGGCCACGCCAGCCGCGCTGACGAAGTTGCCGGGCGATCAGCGCATTCATGATCTTGTGCCCCATCAGCAACACGCTTTCATTGGCCTCGGCCAGCTCGATCAACCGTTCGGCCGCTGCGCTGGCACGCCTGGTGGATTCGCGGATGTGCTCGGTATGGCTGGCGAAGCCGAGAAACCAGGCGGTGCGAAACGCCAGACGCCAGAAGCGCGACGGCAACAGCGGCAGGCCCCACTCGGGATACGGCAGGTGCGGCTCGACGAACAGCGGATCAGGCAGTTCACAGCAGTCGCATTCCAGATGCGAGCGCGATTCGATGCAGCGCTGCAGGGAGCTGCAGACCACGATGCCAACCGAGCCTGCCAGCGCGACCAGACTGTCCGGGCGCTCGGCGGCGACGACCTCCGCAGCGTTGTAGCGCTCGACCCAGGTTTTCATGCCAACCGGCGTGCTCCAGCGCGCTGCGCCGTGGTCGGGTCTACCGTGCCGCACGAGGATGATCTGCATCTGGCTACCGGATACACGGGCCCGGCCGCCAAGGCGCATGCCTGGCAGCAGGGGGATAGAAAGAGAATGAAGCGGGTGGAAACGCCCCGGCACGCGGCCGGGGCGACGGGGTCACTTGTCGAGCTCGTCCTGCTTTTCCAGAAATTCTTCTTCGAGCATCGCATCCTTGACGGCCTGAGGCTGCTCGTCGAGCAGCGGATCATTCAACTCGCCGCTGGACAGTACGCGGGTGTCCAGCTTGCCCATCAGATGCTCCAGCGCGTGCTGCATCTTGTCCGCCGCGCCATCGACCGCCAGCTGCAGCGACTCGGCCTTGTGCGTCACCGACACCGCCTGATGCCCCTTGGGCCGCGCCTCGATCTGGCAACGCTTGTCATCGGCGCCGGCCTTCTGCGCGTTTTCATCGCTGACATGGACTTCCACTCGGGTGAGGAAGTCGTCGAAACGCTCGAGCCGATCCTCAACGGTCGTACCGACCCACTCGTGCAGCTCGACGCTGCCAGGGATGTGGTTGCTATTGACCTGCACTTGCATACGACTACTCCTGATAGATGACGTACCTACTAGAGTTCGAGGCGCGCGCGTCGGCGAGGTTCAGCTGCTTCGTCCGGTTGCGGGCCCAGACGGGTCGGCGGGCGTGGCGCCCGCACGGTCAGCCCGAACACCGAGCAGCCAACCCAGCACACCCCAAACCGCCGCGCACACGGCGCCGACCAGGGCGATCAGCCAGACGCCCTGACCGAGACTGTCGAGCAGGCTCTTGGCCCAGCCGCTCAGGGCATCGCCGCCGCGATAGACCACGGTGTCGATGAAGTTCTTCGCCTTGTACTTGCTCTCGGCATCCAGCGGCGCGAAGAGCATCTCGCGGCCCGGGCGGACGAAGGCATATTCGCCGACGCGACGCACGATCATCACGGCGGCCAGCACGGCAAAGGTCGGCGCCAGGGCCAGGCCGATGAAGCCCACGCAAACCAGTGCCGGCACCGCGGCGAGCAGAATCCGCACGCCGAGCCGCTGTGCGATGCGCCCGGTGATGAACAGCTGAGATAACAGCGCCCCCGCCTGCACCACAAAATCGATCGCACCGAACACCCGCACCTGCTCGGCACGATCCGGAAACAGCTCGGCGACCAGCCTTGCCTGTTCGAAGTAGAGAAAGGTGCTGGCGGTCGTCAGCAGCAGCACGAACGCCGCGATGCCGAGCAGATAGCCCGAGCCCAGCACCCGCGTCAGGCCACTGAATGGATTGCCCGCTACCGGTCGCCGTGGACTTTCGGCATGTTCGGCGCCGGGACGGCCGGCACCCCGTTCCTCGCGCCAGACCATCAGGTAGTGCTTGAGCGCGACCGCGGCGACCAGCAAAAGCGCCGCCAGCAGCATCAGCCCGAACTGACCGAGCACGCCGACCAACAGCGCGCTCGTCGCCGGTCCGACTAGCCCGCCCACGCTGGCACCAGCAGCGATGAAGGCGAACAGCCGGCGCGCCTGCGGCGCGTCGAACACATCGGCCATCAGGCTCCAGGCGACCGAGACCACGAACAGGTTGTAGACCGAGATCCACACGTAGAACACCCGCGCCAGCCAGACGCTGTCTCCGAGCAGGAAGAACAGCCCCGCGAACACGAGCAGGTTGACGCAGAAAAAGCCGTACACCCAGTCGATGTAATGGATGCGCGCGACCCGCGAGTTGAGCCAGGCGAACAGTGGCACCGCCACCAGCATGGCGATGAAGGTCGCGGTAAACAGCCACTGCAGGTTCTCGACGCCGCCCTGAATGCCCATCGACTCGCGAATCGGCCGCAGCATGAAGTAGCCAGAGAACAGGCAGAGGAACAGGCTGAACCCGGCCAGCGCGGCACGCAGTTCCCCGGGGTGGGCATTGATCAGCGCGGCCCCGCGAGCGGCTAGCGAAGTCGGCATTCGGCGCTCAGCGGAAGGCGTCGACGATCATCTGCCGCTGTCGCGCATCCGGCAGCCGCCCCTGGCCGGCGAGCAGGTTGTCGGCCATGTAGCGCGGGTTGGAAGTCGCCGGTATGACCGCAGTTACAGCCGGCTCGGCAAGGATGAACTTGAGCAGCAGCTGCGCCCAGGAGCTGGCATCGATCTCCACCGCCCAGGCCGGCAGCGACTTGCCCTTGACCCTGGACAGCAGGTTGCCACGGGTAAACGGCCGGTTGATCAGCGTGGCGATGCCGTGGTCGGCGCAGTACGGCAGCAGCTGCTTCTCGGCGTTGCGCTCGCCCACCGAATAGTTGAACTGCACGAAGTCGACCTTCTCCTGCTTCAGCGTCTCCAGCAGGCGGTCGTGGGCCGACTCCAGATAATGGGTCACGCCGATGTAGCGCACCCGCCCCTCCTGCTTGAGTTCGCGCAGCAGGCCGAGCTGGGTGCGGGTGTCCTGCAGGTTGTGCACCTGGATCAGGTCGATGGTGTCGGTCTGCAGCGCCTTGAAGCTCGCTTCGATCTGCGCCATGCCGCGTTCGCGACCGCTGGAGGACACCTTGCTGGCGAGGAAGACCTTGTCGCGCTGGCCGTGGCGCTCGACCAGCTCACCGACGACGCGCTCGGAATTGCCGTAGCTCGGCGCGGTATCGATCAGCGATGCGCCGCCGTCGAGCAGCACGCGCAGCACCTCGAGCAACCGTGTCATCTCGGGATCATCCAGGCCTATGTCATGTGTCCGCGAAGTGCCAAGGCCGATGACGGGCAGCATCTCGCCGGTGGCGGGAATCTCGCGTCGACGCAGCGCCTCGGCTGCCCGCACCAGCGACGGCAACAGCGGACCGAGCGCCAGCATCGCTGCGGCCACGGCTGTACGTTGAATGATCTGGCGGCGCGTCGGCATGGGTGGGGTCTCCGGTCGTTTGCGATATCGACCTCTGAGTATGGTCGAGTCATTTCGCGATACCGGCCCGGCGACGTACGGAGCTTTTCCTGATGTTTCATGTAGCGCCGAAGCGTACGATAACGATGCCGCAATAGTGGCAATACGCCCCTATTTGCGCTTTACTGCGCCGCTTCCGATGCCTGCTGCGCTGACGGCGGGTTGGTAACTGTCGAGACGAACATGTCCTTCAACCTACGCCAGTCGCGCCAGCAGAGTCCCGATGGCCAGGCACCCGCCGCGCCGCGTCCCTGGGTACGCTCCCGGCTGAGCAGTCTCTGCTATGCCGCAGGACTGCTGTTGGTGTTCATTCTCAGCCTGCTTCTGCTGCCGAACGACAGCGGCCTGGGCCGGCTGCTGTGGGGCGCGCTGTAAGACAGCGCCCAGATATCAGGTCTCAGGTACGAAAACGGCCGACCAGCTCCGCCAGGGTTTTCGATAGCCCAGACAGCTGCTGGCTGGCGAGCATGCTTTGCGAGGAGCAGGTAGCCGCCTCGTTGGACAGGTCACGGATATCGGTGATGTTGCGCGCGATTTCCTCGGTGACGCTGCTCTGCTCCTCGCACGCCGTGGCGATCTGGGCGGCCATGTCATTGATCCGCTGCACCGACACGGACGTTTCCGCCAGCACCTGATCGACGCCGGATGCCCGCTCGACGCTGTCTCGCGCCTTGTCGCTGCCGTTCTGCATTGCCTGCACGGCCTTGTCGACGCCGCTCTGCAAGCGTTCGATGCGCGCCTGGATATCCTTGGTCGAATCCTGTGTACGCGCGGCCAGCGCCCGTACCTCGTCGGCCACCACGGCGAAACCGCGGCCCTGCTCACCGGCGCGCGCGGCCTCGATGGCGGCGTTGAGCGCGAGCAGATTGGTCTGCTCGGCGATGCCGCGAATCACTTCGAGCACCGCGCCGATGCTGGCGGTTTCCTCGGCAAGCGCACCGATGGTCTGCGAAGCGCCTTCGACCTCCCCGGCCAGCTGGCGGATGGACTGGATGGTACTGCTGACCACCGACGCGCCCTGGCGCGACTGGGTTTCCGCCGCACGCGCGGCGTCCGACGCGTTCTGCGCATTGAGCGCGACTTCATGCACCGCCGCGCTCATCTCGGTCGCGGCAGTGGTCACCTGATCGACCGCGGCGTGTTCGCTGCTGATCAGCTGATCGTTGGTTTCAGCCATTGCCGCCATGCCGCGCGCGGCGGTCTCGACCTCAGCGGTAACCCGTCCGACCTCGGCAATCAGCGGCTGCAGTTTGTCGAGAAAACGGTTGAAGGCGTTGCCGAGCTGGCCCAGCTCGTCAGCCGAATGCACCTCCAGGCGGGCGCGCAGGTCGCCATCGCCATCGGCGATCTGCTTCAGGCGATCGAGCAGTCGGCGCAACGGATGCAACACCACCATCGGCAAACCCAGTATCAACAGCACGCAGCCCAGCAGGCCGATGATCAGCACCGCGGTCTGCTGGCTGGATGTGGCGGCGCCCTCGGCGATCGCCGCCGCGCCCTCGGCCTCGGCGGCTGCGCCTTCGAGTTCGCCGAGCTTGTCGATGGCATCGCGCATGGCATCGAAGCGCGCCTCGCTGTCACCAAAGCTCAGCGCGCTGGCGGCCTGAGGATCGAGATCGACCTGCTCGATGACCCGCTGCGATAGCGCGGACCACTGCTGAAAGCCGCTATTGAACCGCTCGACCAGCGCCAGCGCCTCGGCGCCCGGCTGCATGGCTGCGTACTTCTGTACGCGGTCGTAGGCTTGCTTGAGGTTTTCCGCATGGCTGGCCTTGAGTGCCTGCACATGGTCGCCAGCATCGCTGTCGAGCAGGCTACGCTCGGCGACGAAGGCCTGATACAGGTCGCGATCGGCATTGAGCAGCAAGCCGATGGCCGGCAGATGGCGCGTGCCCAAGACCTCGCTGGAGTCGGTCACGCGTTCGATGCCACGCATCCCGAAAACGCCCATCAGCACCAGCAACAGCGCCAGCGCCGCAATGGGCAAGGTGATCTTCCAGCGAAATCCAAGATCGGTGAACAGGCGGGGCATGGCGTCGCTCCTCGAGAGGCTTTCCTTGCTATCGGCTACAACAACTGCGGCAACAGGTCACCGGTCGACAATTGCACAGCCGCGCGCGACTTCCGTTGCGCCACATCAAGAGTAATCGCCGCCTCACCCAGTACTTCCGGATGAAGACCATGGTTGCATGGCGATCTTCGATCCGGCGGCCGATAACGTGGCTGACGGTGACGGCGCCGAACGGGCATGCAGCTCGCGGCCGGGGTGCCGATAACAAAAAATGTAGCCTCTGATCGACGGCTGATCAGTGCGGGAGCGGCCGAGTTTCCCGCTTCCCTTCCTCAAGCGAGTAACGCCCATGATTTCGCTCTCCCGATTCAAGCCAGGCCACACGCAATCCAGCGGCACGGCGAGCCTGCTCTGCTCGGCTCACCAGCTTGCCCAGCAGCTCGCCACCCTGCGCTTCAACCCGACCTACATTGCCGGTTTCGTCTCGCCGCACGTGGATCTGGATGAGGTCGCCAGGCAGGTAGCGCAGCGCTTTCCGCAGGCGACGATCAGCCTGTGTACCACCGCGGGCGAGCTGTCCAGCGAGGGCCAGCGGCTTTACTGTGCCACCGGCGCGCAGTGGGATCGGGTGGTGTTGCAGCTGTTCGACGCCAGCGTCATCGCCGCCGCCGAGATCGTCCGTGTGCCGCTGGAGTGCGAGGACATCCGCGGCCAGGGTCAGCGGCTGTCGATGGGCGAGCGCATCGCGCGCCTCACGGCGTCGATCAAGCGGGTGCAGGTGTCGATGAAGATCGATTACCGCGACACGCTGGCGAACATCTTCTTCGACGGCCTCTCCGCTTCGGAATCGTTCTTCATGGAGGCGCTGTACGAGTCCGGTCGTTTCCCCTGCCTGTTCGTCGGCGGCTCGGCCGGTGGCAAGCTGGATTTTCAGAAGACCCAGCTGCATGACGGCAAACGCAGCTACCAGAACCACGCGCTGATCGTCTTCCTCAAGTGCGCGCGGGACGTACGCTTCGGCGTGTTCAAGAGCCAGAACTTCGAGCCGACGCCACTCAGCCTGAACGTACTCAGCGCCTCCCTGGAGGACCGTTACATCAGCCAGGTGGTCGACTCACGCGGCAACATCCGCACGATGGTCCAGGCGCTGTGCGAGGCGCTCAAATGCGCGCCGCAGGAGCTGGAGCAGCGGCTCTCGGACTACTCCTTCGCCATTCGCGTCGGCGAGGAAGTGTTCGTCCGCTCGATCTCGCAGATCGACTTCGCCAACGAGCGCGTGCACCTGTTCTGCGACGTCGCCCCCGGCGAAGAGCTGATCATGGTCAAGCGCACCCCGCTGGCCGAGACCACCCGCCGCGACTATCAGCAGTTCATGCGCAACAAGCCCGGCAAGCCGCTGGTGGGCATCCTCAACGACTGCATCCTGCGCCGGCTGAACAACGAGCAGGCACTGGGCGGCATGGGCCCGGTGTTCGATGACGTGCCAGTGGCCGGTTACTCGACCTTCGGCGAGATCCTCGGCCTCAACCTCAACCAGACTCTGACGGCGGTGTTCTTCTTCCGCACCAACGGCAAGGAAGAGTTCCACGACGAGTACACCGACAACTTCATCGCCTACCACGGCGAATTCAAGGCGTTTTTCCTGCGCCGGCAGATCAAGAAGCTGACCGGTCTGAGCCAGGTGGTGGTCAAGCAGATCGAGCAGTTCAAGCGCCAGGACTACAGCAGCGCGGTGGACATCAATGGTCTCGACGAACACATCCGCCCGGTGTTCCGCGGCCTGGCCGACCTTGGCCAGGTCCTGTCTCAGGCCGACCATGAGCGGCAGTCCATGTCCGAGCAGCTGAGCCAGTGCGCCAACGAGCTGCACGGCTCGATGGACGACCTGACGCTGAACATCAACCAGCAGGGCACCGTCATCGAACAGGCCGGCAGCTCGGTCAAGCAGATGGTCCACCAGGCCGACGAGGTGGTCAGCAGCGCCCGCGACCTGGCGCAGTCCAGTCAGCGCATCCAGTCGGTGGTGCAGACCATCCAGCAGATCGCCGGGCAGACCAACCTGCTGGCGCTCAATGCGGCGATCGAGGCGGCGCGCGCCGGCGACATGGGCCGCGGCTTTGCGGTGGTGGCGGACGAGGTGCGCAAGCTGGCCGAGATCACCGGCAAGAACGCCGAGGAAATCGGCACCGACATCGACCGCCTGGCCAGCGAGATTCGTGCGGTGGCGCAACACATCGAGACGCAATCGGCCGGTGTCGGCTCGCTGACCGGGCTGCTCGATGCACTGGAGAACTCGAGCAACCTCACCGCCGGCACCTCACGCCAGACCAAGGGCGTCGCCGACCGGCTGATCGGCCTGACCGCGCGCTAAGGCTGTTCGCCGATGGCCAGGGTCTGTTGACGTTTTGTCGCGAGCCGCGAACGAAACGTCAACAGACCCTAACGCGTCAGGCGCGCGCGAACCTCGGCGTAGGGATAAGCCTCCAGCGAGGCGAAACCGGGGATCTGGCGCGCCTTGAGCTTGGTGAACACCGGCACGCTGATGCCGCAGAGAAAGCGCGTCAGGCACTCGGCGCTGGGCGCACCGCCCTTCAGCTGCGCGAAGCGCTGACTGAATTCGGCGCAGCGGGCGGCCAGGTCAATCTGTTCCAGCGGCGCCATTGCCGGCGGTTCCGGCAGTTTCGCAACCTGCCCGCGACAGACCGAGCAATGGCCACACCTTTGCGGCGCCTGCTGGTCCCCGAAATAGGCCGCCAACCGCTGGCTCAGGCATTCACTGGATTCGAACAGCGCCAGCATGTTGTCGATGCGGGTGATCTCGCTCGCTTCGTGCTGCTTGAAGTATTCATGCAGTTCGATGCTCAAGCCCTCTGCGTCGAAGTCTGGATCGAGCAGCGCATAGACGTCGGTCATCTGCTTGCTCTCCAGCTCGATCCAGCCTTTTTCCTGGAAGTACTCCAGGGCCTTTACCACCCGCCCACGGTCCGCACCGTGCTGCTGGTAGAGTGCATCGAAATCCAGCGTGCACCAGGTCCTTGCCCGCGCCGAGCTGTGCACGATGGCCTCGACGAACTGCCGCCGCTCACCTTCGAATTTCGCCACCAGCACCTCGGGTTCGAGCAGGTACTTGAAGCGGTATTCGGCGAAATAGGCGAAGCGTGGCGCGATGATGCCGCGCAGCTCCAGCTGCACCAGCAGGGTTTTCAGCGGCAGCTGGCGGATGTTGCTCTGGTCCGATAGCTGGTTGAGCATCAGCTCCCACTGTCCGCTGCCCTTTTGATCAGGAGCAGCCGCCTGTAGCAGCTCGTCGAGTACGCAGCGGATCCCGTCAAGCTCCGGTGTGTCGCCATAGACGAAGTTCTGCAGCACGCTGAGGCTGTCCCGGTTGGCCAGCACCAGGCAATCCGAAGCGTTACCGTCGCGCCCTGCCCGACCGATTTCCTGACTGTAATTTTCCACCGACTTGGGCAGGTCGTAGTGCACCACGTTGCGGATGTCCGCCTTGTCGATGCCCATACCAAAGGCAATGGTGGCGACGATGCAGTTCAGCTCGCCGGCCATGAAGCGGCGCTGGATCGACTCACGCAACTCGTGGGCCATGCCGGCGTGGTAGGCGCTGGCCGGGAAGCCGCGCTGCGCCAGATGCTCGGCAACCTGCTCGGCTGTCTTCTGCTGGGTGACGTAGACGATGGTCGGCTGACCACTCTTGTCGACCAGCCATTCCACCAGCCGGCGCTGCTTGTTAAAGCCGCTGACCGGCTCCACCAGCAGATTGAGGTTGGGCCGGTAGAAACCGGTGGTGACCACGTCGTCCGGCGCAATCGAGAATTTGGCCTGCATATCGGCGATCACCGGCGGTGTCGCCGTGGCGGTCAGCAGCAGCACCTGCGGGATATTGAATTGGCGCTGGTAGTCGGGAAGCTTGAGGTAATCCGGGCGGAAGTTGTGCCCCCACTCGGAGATGCAATGCGCCTCATCGACGACCAGCAACGAGATCGGCACTTGGCTGATGAAGTTGCGGAAGCGTTCGTTCTTCAGCCGCTCCACCGAAATCATCAGGATCTTCAGTTCACCGGACTTGGCGCGGGCCATGGTTTCGCTGGCCTGCTCGCGGCTCTGCGCCGAGTCGATGCTGGCTGCGGCGATGCCGTGCCGGTGCAGGAACGCCAGCTGGTCCTGCATCAGCGCCAACAGCGGCGAAACGACCAAGGTGAGATGAGGCAATAGCAGCGCCGGCACCTGATAACACAAGGACTTGCCCGACCCGGTGGGAAAGATCGCGGCCGCCGAGCGCCCGGCCACCACGGCGCGAATGGCCTGATCCTGGCCGGGACGAAAGCCGTCGTAGCCGAAAGTCTGCCTGAGGGTCTGTTCGATCATGCTGAGTCACTCCTTTGACTGGAGGCCGGAGGGTAGCAAAAGGAGGGAGACGGTACTGCAAAGCGGCTGACATGTGCGGCCGGTCGTCGGAGCGCGTGGCCATCAACCCAGCGATGGCCCTGGGCGGGCCGGATGGGACTCTGAGCTGGGCAAAGTTGGCGGCCAGCTGGCCCAGGCGAAAGGACGCATTGCGCGCCCTTCGCCAGAAGACTCAGAAGCGGTCGCGAATCACCACCTCATCGAACGGCAACTTGCCGATCCGCGGCTTCGGCTCAGCAGCGCGCTTGCCCACCGCGACCATCAGCGCGATGACATGGTTGTCCGGCAGGTTGATCAGCTTGCCGACCGCGTCGAAATCGAAGCCATCCATCGGGCAGGAATCCAGACCCTTGGCCCGTGCCGCGAGCATCAGCGTCTGCGCCATCAGGCCGCAACTGCGCATGGCTTCGTCACGCTGGACCTGCGGCTTGTCGCGGTAGTAGGCATCGATGGCGCCGGCCATAAAGTTCTGCACCTCACCTGGCGCACCATCCCAGACCCGGCGGACATTCTTTTCCCAGCTGTCGACCTGCGCGCAGATCACCACCAGCATCGAGGCATCGGTCATCTGCGCCTGGTTCCAGCCCACCTCGCGGATCTGCGCCCGCAGCGCAGGGTTGCTCACCTCGACGAAGCGCACGTGCTGCAGGTTGAAGGCAGAGGGTGCCAGCAGTGCCAGTTGCAGCAGCTCGTCCTTCTCCTCCCGGCTGAGCTGGAAGCTCGGGTCGTAGACTTTGACGGCGCGACGGGTGCGGATGGCTTCTACGGTATTCATGACGCTTCCTCGTGATCAACAGTGGCGCCATGCTAAGGGCGCCGACCAATCGAATCCATGCGCCTTGACGATAAGAATCATCGACGCCTTTGATCCGAATCGCCACCCGGCACAAACGAAAAAGCCGCCCGGAAGCGGCTTTTCGATAACGCAGCAGACAGCTTAGAGCTGCGGGCCGGCGTTGCGGATGGCGTCGGAGACATCGAACTTCTTGAAGTTCTCGACGAACTTGGCTGCCAGTTCCTTTGCGGCCTGGTCGTAGGCGCTCTTGTCGGCCCAGGTGTTGCGCGGGTTCAGCAGCTGGGTATCGACGCCGGCGACGGCCTTCGGCACGTCCAGATTGATGATCGGCAGGTGCTCGGTCTCGGCACCGATCAGCGCGCCGCTCTGAATCGCCGCGATCACCGCACGGGTGGTCGGGATGTTGAAGCGCTTGCCGACGCCGTAGCCACCACCGGCCCAGCCGGTGTTGACCAGGTAGACCTTGGAGCCAAAGCCGTTGATACGCTTGATCAGCAACTCGGCGTACTCGCCAGCCGGACGCGGGAAGAACGGCGCGCCGAAGCAGGTGGAGAAGGTCGACTTGATGCCGCTGCCCGAACCCATTTCGGTGGAACCGACCAGCGCGGTGTAGCCGGACAGGAAGTGGTAGGCAGCCTGCTCGTTGTTCAGGATCGACACGGGCGGCAGTACGCCGGTCAGGTCGCAGGTCAGGAAGATCACCGCGTTCGGCTCACCGCCGAGGTTCTTCTCGGAGCGCTTCTCGACATGCTGCAGCGGGTACGCGGCGCGGCTGTTCTGGGTCAGGCTGGCGTCGGCGTAGTCGGGCAGACGGGTGCGTTCGTCGAGGACCACGTTCTCCAGCACGGCGCCGAACTTGATAGCCTTCCAGATCACCGGCTCGTTCTTCTCGGACAGGTCGATGCACTTGGCGTAGCAGCCACCCTCGATGTTGAACACGCGGCCAACGCCCCAGCCGTGCTCGTCATCGCCGATCAGGTAGCGGCTCTCGTCGGCCGACAGGGTGGTCTTGCCGGTGCCGGACAGACCGAAGAACAGAGTGGTGTCGCCGTCTTCGCCTATGTTGGCGGCACAGTGCATCGGCAGCACGTCGACGTCCGGCAGCAGGAAGTTCTGCACGGAGAACATGGCTTTCTTCATTTCACCGGCGTACTGCATGCCGGCGATCAGCACCTTCTTCTCGGCGAAGTTGATGATCACGCAGCCATCGGAATTGGTGCCGTCACGCTCGGGTACGCACTGGAAGAACGGTGCGTTGAGGATGCGCCACTCGCTCAGGCTGGCCTGGTTGAACTGTTCCGGGGTGATGAACAGGCAACGGCCGAACAGGTTGTGCCAGGCGGTCTCGGTGGTCATCTTGACCGGCAGGTAGTGCTCGGGATCGGCACCGACATGGACGTAGGAGACGAAGCTGTCACGCTCGGCGATGTAGGCTTCGACGCGGTTCCACAGTGCTTCGAAGTTGCCGGCCGGGAACGGACGGTTGATCGGGCCCCAGGCGATCTTGTGCTGGGTGCTCGGCTCTTCGACGATGAAGCGGTCAGCCGGAGAACGACCCGTGCGGTGCCCGGTCTTCACCACCAGAGAGCCATTGGCGGACAGTTCGCCCTCTCCGCGCTTGACGGCTTCTTCAATCAGTTGAGCGGTGCTGATGTCGGTGTACACGGCGTTGGTGGCTTGCGTCATGAGTGTTCCCGTCGGCCTTGGGCCGATTCCTCCATGCTGTTGTAGTCCGCCGAGCGACGAACTACATCGAAAAAAGTGCGCGCGATTATGCCAGATAATGCACCGCGCTGGGTATGAGGCCGTGATGGCCAAATAGTTCACTGGCTGGCTGCAGGTCCATCCCTGCCTCATTCCTTAGCGTACTGGCGCTCCGCGGATGGCCGCCGAGCGCCAGGCGCCGCTCAATGACGGGTGCCCGAGGGTGCGTCGCTGCCGCCACCGGCGAAAAGCTGGGCCACGTCCGCGGCATCATAGGTGTACTTCTCGTTGCAGAACTGGCAATCGATGCTCACCGCACCGCCCTGCTCGACCACGAGTTGCTGGGCGTCTTCCTCGCCCAGGCTGATCAGCGCACGGGCCGAGCGCTCCCGCGAGCAGCTGCAGCGAAAGCGGATCGGCAGCGCGTCGAACAGGCGCAGCTGCTCCTGATGGTAGAGCCGGTGCAGCAGCGTCTCGGCATCCAGCCCGAGCAGTTCCTCGGCCGTCAGGGTGTCGGCCAGGGTGCGCAGGTGCTCCCAGCTGGCGTCACGCTCATCGGCATCCTTGATTCGATCGGCCGGCAGCTGCTGCAACAGCAGGCCGCAGGCCCGGCGGCTGTCGGCATTGAGCCAGAAGCGCGTCGGCAGCTGCTCGGACGCAGCGAAGTAGTTGGTCAGGCATTCCGCCAGGTTGACCCCGTCCAGGCCGACGATGCCCTGGTAGCGCTGGCCGTTCGCCGGGTCGACGGTGATCGCCAGCATGCCCTCGGGCATCAACTCGGCCAGCGTTGCGCCCGTCTCGATCTGCTCGGCGTGGTAGCGCGCGATGCCGCGCACCTCCCGGGCACTGGAGCACTCGACCATCAGCAGCGGGACGGCTCCGCTGGAACGCGCCTGGAGAATCAGCAGCCCGTCGAACTTGAGCGTGCCGACCAGCAGCGCGGCAGCGGCGAGCAGCTCGCCAAGCAGCTGGGCGACGGGCTCGGGGTAGGTGTGCTTGGCCAGCACGTGCTGGAAGCTCTCGTCCAGCGTGGCGATTTCGCCGCGAACGTCGGAATCGTCGAAGATAAAGCGCTGAGTTTGATCGGACATGCCGGGGCTCGCAGGAACGGCGGAGGAAGCCGGCGATTTTAGGCGCAAAGCCCGCCCGGACCAAGGGCGGCTGCCGGACGGCCTCGTGGGTGATGCAGCTCGCCAGCGTTGCGAAGATCAGTCCGGTTTGTAGTCGCGCAGGTACTGGATCTGCCGGCGCTGCTTCTTGCTCGGCCGCCCATCGGTCTGCAGCCCCAGCGCGCCGGCCTTGCGCTGCGCCGCCGCTTCCTCGCGCGCGGCCAGGCTTTGCGGCGTTTCCTCATAGAGTGTTTGCGCCTCGGGCGCTCCGCGGCGCACCGCCGACAAAGCGCGGACGACCACCGTGCGCTCGTCGAAACCGATGCGGATCAGCAGCTCGTCGCCCACCTTCGGTTCCTTGCTCGGCTTGCAACGCTCGCCACGACAGTGCACCTTGCCACCCTCGATGGCCGCCTTGGCCAGCGCACGGGTCTTGAAGAAGCGCGCAGCCCACAGCCACTTGTCCAGGCGCACCTTGTCGTCGTCTTTTTCGGCCATCGTCCAGCTCTATCTTCTACACGTCGTTCTAGGGTGTTACAGACGGATGCAGTTGTCATGCACCCCGACTAGAATGCCGGCAAATTCTTCGGATGCTCCCATTGAAGAGACTCGACCCCCATACCGTGATCGGTCTGCGTGAGTGGATCGCCCTGCCGGATCTCGGCGTGGTGGGCCTGCGCGCGAAGGTCGATACCGGGGCCAGCACATCGGCGCTGCATGCTACCGAGATCAGCGAGTTCGAACGCGACGGTCAGCGCTGGGTCCGATTCACCGCCCACCTGGGCACGCTGGTACAGCGCCGCCACCGCTGCGAGGCACCGCTGGTCACGCGCAAGCTGATCAAGAGCTCCAACGGGCAGGTGCAGACGCGCTACGTGGTGCGAACATTGCTTGCACTCGGCAGTCATGTCTGGCCGGTGGAGTTCACCCTGACCTGCCGCAAGACCATGCGTTATCGCCTGCTGCTCGGTTCAAAGGCACTGGTCGAAGGGCAATGGCTGATCGATCCGTCGCGAACCTATATTCAGGACAAACCCCAGATCCTCACTTCCTCCGGTGCTCCATGAAAATCGCCGTGCTGTCGCGCAATCCGCGCCTGTATTCCACCCGACGCCTGGTCGAAGCCGGCCAGCAGCGGGGCCATGAGGTGGTGGTGATCGATACGCTACGCGCGTACATGAACATTGCCAGCCACAAGCCGCAGATCCATTACCGCGGCAAACCGCTGGACGGCTTCGACGCGGTGATCCCGCGCATCGGCGCCTCGGTGACCTTCTATGGCTGTGCGGTGCTGCGCCAGTTCGAGATGCAGGGCGTGTTCCCGCTCAACGAATCGGTCGCCATCGCCCGCTCGCGGGACAAGCTGCGTGCGCTGCAACTGCTGTCGCGCCGCGGCGTCGGCCTGCCCGTGACCGGCTTCGCCCACTCGCCGGACGACATTCCCGATCTGATCCAGATGGTCAACGGCGCACCGCTGGTGATCAAGGTACTGGAAGGCACCCAGGGCATCGGCGTGGTGCTCTGCGAAACCGAGAAGGCGGCCGAATCGGTGATCGAGGCCTTCATGGGTCTCAAGCAGGACATCATGGTGCAGGAGTACATCAAGGAAGCCGGCGGCGCCGACATCCGCTGCTTCGTGGTCGGCGACAAGGTCATCGCGGCGATGAAGCGCCAGGCCAAGCCCGGCGAGTTCCGCTCCAACCTGCACCGTGGCGGCTCCGCCAGCCTGATCAAGATCACCCCGGAAGAACGCATGACCGCCATCCGTGCGGCCAAGGTGATGGGCCTGAACGTCGCCGGCGTCGACATCCTGCGTTCAAACCATGGCCCGCTGGTGATGGAGGTCAACTCCTCGCCGGGTCTGGCCGGCATCGAAGAGACCACCGGCAAGGACGTCGCCGGGCTGATCATCCAGTACCTGGAGAAGAACGGCGGGCCGCACCTGACCCGCACCAAAGGCAAGGGCTGATTCCGCCTCGTGGCGAACCGGCTACTCGGCCGGTTTGCCCTGCACCGCATCGCGCGGCAGCAGCAATCCCAGCGGCAGGCTGACGCGCGCCTCCAAACCACCGCCCTCACGGTTGCGCAACTCGACGATGCCGCCGTGCTGTGAAGCGATGCGTTTGACGATCGCCAGACCCAGCCCGGCGCCCTGCCCGCCACGGGCGCGATCACCGCGGATGAACGGATTGAAGATGCATTCCAGCTCGGCGGGATCGATCCCCGGGCCGCGGTCGAGCACGCTCAGCACCACGTAGGGCGCGTGCTGGTCGCCCGACACATAAGCCGCCACCTCCACCCCGCCGCCGCCGTAGCGCAAGGCGTTCTCGATGAGATTCACCAGCAGCCGCTTGACCGAAACCCGACGCAGGGCGAACGGCGGCATCGGCTCGACACACAGGCGAACGATCTCCTGTTGCTGGTTGTAGGGCGCCACCACTTCGCGGATCAGCTCACCGAGATCGGTGGTTTCCACCGGTTCATCGCTGCCGTCGCGGACGAAGGCGAGGAACTGATCGAGGATCGCATTCATGTCCTCGACATCACGAATCATGTCGTCGGTCAGCTCATCATCGCTGCTCATCAGCTCCAGCGACAGGCGCAGGCGCGTCAATGGCGTGCGCAGATCGTGGGAAACCCCGGCCAGCATCAGTTCGCGCTCCCGGCCAGCCTGCTCGACGTCCTCGGCCATCTGGTTGAAGGCGCGATACACCTCGGTCATCTCGCTCGGCGTATCGCTGATCGGCAGGCGCACGCGCCGGCCCTTGCCGATCTGCCGCGCGGCGAAGACCAGCCGCTTGAGCGGCAGATTGAGCTGGCTGACGAAGATCCACGCCGCCCCGGTAGACAGCAGGCCGATACCGAGAAACCAGCCGAGCACGCTCCAGATGCGCTGGCCACGCAGCGGATAGGCGTACAGCGGCACCTGCACCCAGTCCGGCCCCAACGCAGGCGCGCGCACCCAGATCGCCGTGGACGGCTGGATACGCACGCGCACCTCGGTATCGTCGCCCAGCTCGTCGCGCATCTGCCGCTGGAAGATCTCGGTGTAGGGCCAGTGGTATTCGCTGCGCGGCACGTTCTGCTCGGCCACCAGCTGCAGGCCGGCGGCGCGACCGATACGGTCGCGGTCTTCGAGATCGGCGGCCCAGTAGGCACGCAGCGTCAGTGCCGCGCCGTGGCTGTACTGGCGGTCAACCAGCACGTCCTCGTTGGTCATCAGATAGACCAGCGTCAGGACCTTGGAGAACAGCACCACGATCAGCACCATCCACAGGGTGCGGGCGAAGAAGCTTTGCGGGAACCAGAGCGGAGTTTTCATGAAGTCCCGGCGGCAGGCCCAGGACGGCAGGCCGCAAGCTTAACGCGCTCGCAGCCTGCAGCAGGCCGCAGCCAACTCACTTGTTGCCGTCCGGCACGAATACGTAACCCACACCCCAGACGGTCTGGATATAGCGCGGCTTGGACGGGTCCGGCTCGATCAGCCGACGCAGGCGGGATATCTGCACGTCGATGGAGCGCTCCAGTGCATCCCACTCGCGCCCGCGGGCAAGGTTCATCAGCTTGTCGCGGGTCAGCGGCTCGCGTGCGTGCTGGACCAGCGCCTTGAGCACGGCGAACTCACCGGTGGTGAGCATGTGCACCTCGTTGCCCTTCTTCAGCTCACGCGTGGCCAGCGACAGCTCGTACTCGCCGAAGGTGACCGTCTCGTCCTCGCTGGCCGGCGCGCCCGGAACCTGCGGCGCCTGCCGACGCAGCACCGCACGAATGCGCGCGAGCAGCTCACGGGGGTTGAAGGGCTTGGCCAGGTAATCATCGGCGCCCTGCTCCAGGCCCTGGATGCGACTGGCCTCGTCGCCCTTGGCGGTGAGCATGATGATCGGAATCTGATTGTTGCCCTCGCGCAGCCGGCGGCACGCAGACAGACCATCCTCACCCGGCATCATCAGGTCGAGCACCACCAGCTGGAACAGCTCGCGGCTGAGCAAACGATCCATCTGCTCGGTGTTTTCCACGGTACGGACGCGGTAGCCCTGCTCGTCGAGAAAACGCTCGAGCAGACGTCGCAGACGGGCATCGTCATCGACGATGAGGATTTTTTCGCCTTCGCTGGCTGGCGCAGTGCTGCTCATGGAAACTCCCAGATGGTCGACGGCGCATTATTGCGCAGTGTGGATCGGCCCTACTGACAGCCATTGTTAGCAGATTTTTCGTCGAACGGCCGATTCCCGCAGCATTCGACCCAGACCGGCGACCGCTCACCGGCAATCGGTTGAGGCCGGCCGCCGCAGTTCCCCTATAATCGCCGGCTTTCGCGCAGGCCCGGCCTGCATGGTTTGACTGACCCAGGTAGGTTCATGGACAGCATCAATTCCCGTATCGCCAACGAGCTGGGCGTGCGCCCGCAACAGGTCGCCGCCGCCGTGGCGCTGCTCGACGAAGGCTCCACCGTTCCCTTCATCGCCCGCTACCGCAAGGAAGTTACCGGCAGCCTCGACGATACCCAGCTGCGCAACCTGGAAGAGCGCCTGCGTTACCTGCGCGAGCTGGACGAGCGCCGCGTCTCGATCCTCGCCAGCATCGAGGAACAGGGCAAGCTGACCCCCGAGCTCAAGCGCGAGATCGACCTCGCCGACACCAAGACCCGCCTCGAAGACCTCTACCTGCCCTACAAGCAGAAGCGCCGCACTAAGGGTCAGATCGCCCTCGAAGCCGGCCTTGGCGAGCTGGCCGATGCGCTGTTCGGCAACCCGGAGCTCTCTCCGGAGCAGGAAGCCGAGCGATTCATCGACGCCGAGAAGGGTTTTGCCGATGTGAAAGCGGTGCTCGAAGGCGCCAAGTACATCCTCATGGAGCGCTTCGCCGAAGACGCCGACCTGCTGGCCAAGCTGCGTGACTTCCTCAAGCACAACGCGACCCTCAGCGCCCGTGTAGTGCCGGGCAAGGAAAACGAAGGCGCCAAGTTCAGCGACTATTTCGAGCATGACGAAGTGCTGAAGAACACCCCTTCGCACCGCGCGCTGGCGATCTTCCGCGGCCGCAACGAAGGCATCCTCAGCGTCAGCCTCAAGGTCGGTGACGAAACGCCCGGCAGCATGCACCCCGGCGAAGGCATGATCGGCGAGCGCTTCGGCATCGCTAACCGCGGCCGCGCCGCTGACAAGTGGCTGGGCGAAGTGGTGCGCTGGACCTGGAAGGTCAAGCTCTACACCCACCTGGAAACCGACTTGCTCGGTGAGCTGCGCGACAAGGCCGAGGACGAAGCCATCTCGGTGTTCGCCCGCAACCTGCACGACCTGCTGCTCTCCGCCCCGGCTGGCCCGCGCGCGACCCTGGCGCTGGACCCGGGCCTGCGCACCGGCTGCAAGGTCGCGGTGGTCGACGCCACCGGCAAGCTGCTGGAAACCGCCACCGTCTACCCGCACGCACCGCGCAACGACTGGGACGGCACCCTGGCGATTCTCGCCAAGCTCTGCGCCAAGCACGCCGTCGACCTGATCGCCATCGGCAACGGCACCGCCAGCCGCGAGTCCGACAAGCTGGCCGGCGAGCTGATCAAGAAAGTGCCCGGCCTCAAGCTCACCAAGATCATGGTCAGCGAAGCCGGTGCCTCGGTGTATTCGGCCTCGGAACTGGCGGCCAAGGAATTCCCCGATCTGGACGTTTCCCTGCGCGGCGCCGTGTCCATCGCCCGCCGCCTGCAAGACCCGCTGGCCGAGCTGGTGAAGATCGACCCGAAATCCATCGGCGTCGGTCAGTACCAGCACGACGTCTCCCAGCTCAAGCTGGCGCGTTCGCTGGACGCGGTGGTCGAGGATTGCGTGAACGCTGTCGGCGTCGACGTGAATACCGCCTCCGCCGCCCTGCTGGCGCGCATCTCCGGCCTCAACTCGACGCTGGCGCAGAACATCGTGCAGTTCCGCGATGCCAATGGTGCGTTCAAGTCCCGCAGCGAGCTGAAGAAGGTGCCGCGCCTGGGCGACAAGACCTTCGAACAGGCCGCCGGCTTCCTCCGCGTGATGAACGGCGACAACCCGCTGGACGCCTCCGCCGTGCACCCGGAAACCTATCCGCTGGTCAAACGCATCGCCGCCGATACCAACCGCGACATCCGCTCGCTGATCGGCGACTCGGCGTTTCTCAAGCGCCTGGACCCCAAGCAGTTCACCGACGAGACCTTCGGCTTGCCGACTGTCACCGACATCCTCAGCGAACTGGACAAGCCCGGCCGCGATCCGCGCCCGGAGTTCAAGACCGCCGAGTTCCAGGAAGGCGTCGAGAAGCTCAGCGACCTGGAGCCGGGCATGGTGCTCGAGGGTGTGGTGACCAACGTGACCAACTTCGGCGCCTTCGTCGACATCGGCGTGCATCAGGACGGCCTGGTGCACATCAGCGCGCTGTCGGAGAAGTTCGTCAAGGACCCGTACGAAGTGGTCAAGGCCGGTGACATCGTCAAGGTCAAGGTCATGGAAGTGGACATCCCGCGCCAGCGCGTCGGCCTGTCCATGCGCATGAGCGATACGCCCGGCGCCAACACCGACAGCCCGCGTGGCGGTGCCGGCAAGCCACGCGGCAACGCGCCGCGCAGCGAGCGCCATGCCAAGGAAGAAAAGCCGGCACCGGCCAATGCCGCCATGGCCGCGCTGTTCGCCAACGCCAAGCAGCTGAGGAAGTAGGCATGAGCATTCAAGTCGAGGCGGTGGGCAGCTCCAGCGCCTTCGGCCGCCTGCTCGGCCTGGAGATTCACCAGGTCGGCAACGGCGAGGCGGTGCTCGGCCTGAGCATGCACGACGGCCTGCGCAACCTGCACGGCAAGCTGCACGGCGGCGCGCTGTTCTCGCTGATCGACACCGCCATGGGCCAGGCCAGCCACAGCCTGGGCGATGGCTCGCCGAACAGCGTCACGCTCGAATGCAAGGTCAACTACATCCGCCCGGTGACCGATGGCGAACTGCGCTGTCGTGCCTGGGTGGTGCATGGCGGCCGGCGGACTCAGGTGCTCGAAGCCGAGGTGCATCAGGGCGAAAAACTGATCGCCAAGGCCCAGGCGACATTCGCCTGCCTGTAGCCGCCCACGGAGCCGGCACGCATCGACAGCGGTCGAAGCAACGCTGCCTCTTGTGAAGCGGCATTTCCATCCCCATATTGGGCCGACTGTCGCGTGAAGGAATCCACAAGTTGAGCGCTCTTCTCACCCACCGCCTGGCGTTGCTGGCCGAGCCGTCCCACCTGCCGCTGCTCAGCCAATGCCTGCACGGGATCGAACGCGAGTGCCTGCGCGTCGACGCTCGCGGCCAGTTGGCGATGACGCCGCACCCCGTTGCATTAGGTTCGGCGCTGACTCACCCGCAAATCACCACGGATTATTCGGAGGCGCTGCTGGAGTTCATCACCGGCACCGACAGCGACCCGCAGAACACTCTCGCCGAGCTCGAAGCGATCCACCGCTTCACCTATGCCAAGCTCGGCGAAGAATTCCTCTGGAGCCCGTCGATGCCCTGCCCGCTACCGAGCGAGGCGGACATCCCGATCGCCGAGTACGGCAGCTCCAACATCGGCCGGCTCAAGCACGTCTACCGTCAGGGGCTGGCCCTGCGCTACGGCAAGACCATGCAGTGTATCGCCGGCATTCACTACAATTTCTCGCTGCCGGAGACTCTGTGGCCGGTGCTGCAGGCCGATGATGGCGATACACGCTCGGCGCAGGACTACCGCTCGACGCGCTATATCGGCGTGATTCGCAACTTCCGTCGCTACAGCTGGCTGCTGATGTACCTGTTCGGCGCCTCGCCGGCGCTGGATGCCGGCTTTCTGCGCGGTCGCCAGCACCAGCTCGAAACCCTCGATGCCGACACCCTGTACCTGCCGTACGCCACCAGCCTGCGCATGAGTGATCTGGGTTACCAGAACAATGCCCAGGCCGGGCTCACCCCCTGCTACGACAACCTGGAAAGCTACACCGAAAGCCTTTTCCGCGCGGTCTCCACGCCTTATGCGCCTTACGAGGCGTTGGGGACCAAGGACGCCGCAGGCAACTGGCAGCAGCTCAACACCAACGTGCTGCAGATCGAAAACGAGTACTACTCCAATATCCGCCCGAAGCGCGTCACCGCCACTGGCGAGCGGCCGTTGCAGGCGCTGCGGGCACGCGGCATTCAGTACATCGAAGTGCGTTGCCTGGATATCAACCCGTACCTGCCATTGGGCATCGACCTCAGCGAGGCACGCTTTCTCGACGCCTTCCTGCTGTTCTGTGCGCTGGACGATAGCCCCTGCCTGGCAGACGGCGAGTGTGGCGCAGCTACCGACAACTTCCTCAAGGTAGTCAAGGAAGGCCGCCGTCCCGGGCTCAAATTGCAGCGCTGTAGTGGGGATGTCCTGCTCAGTGACTGGGCCAACCAGTTGCTCAACGAGATCGGCCAGGTTGCCGCCCTCCTCGACCGCAGCCATGGCGATTCGCAGCATGTCGAGGCGCTTGCCGAGCAGCGCGCCAAGGTCGCTGACAGCAGCCTTACGCCGTCCGCCCGCGTACTTGACGAGCTGCGCCGCAGCGGTGAGAGCTTCAGCCAATTCGCCATGCGCCAGACCCTGGCCCACGCCGACTACTTCCGCAGCCAGGCACCGAGTGCAAGCGAGCTGGATCAGCTCGAATCCGCCGCGCATCAGTCGCTGGAGCGCCAGGCGGAGATGGAAGCGACGGACGAGCTGGATTTCGACAGCTTCGTCGTCGAGTACCAGCGCGGTCTTAGTCTCTAAACAAACGGCGGGCGCAACGCCCGCCGGCACACTTCAGAGCGGTTTCTCGAAGATTTTCGAATTACGCTGAAAGTTGTACAACGAAGCCCGCGCGGCCGGCAGACGGTCGACGCTGATCGGCTCGAAGCCGCGCTCTTGGAACCAGTGCGCGGTGCGTGTGGTGAGCACGATCAGCTTCTTCAGCCCCAGCGCCCGGGCACGCTCCTCGATGCGTTCTAGCAGCTCATCGCCGCGACCGCCGTGGCGGTACTCCGGATTGACCGCCAGGCAGGCAAGCTCGCCGGCATCCGAGTCGGAAATCGGATAAAGCGCCGCACAGGCGATGATCAGGCCGTCACGCTCGACGATGCTGAACTGCTCGACCTCCCGCTCCAGCACCTCGCGCGAGCGCCGCACCAGAATGCCCTGCTCCTCCAGCGGCGTGATCAGATCGATCAGCCCGCCCACATCCTCGATGGTTGCCTCGCGCAGCTGCTCGAACTGCTCCTGGGTTACCAGCGTGCCGCCGCCATCGCGGGTGAACAGCTCGTTGAGCAGCGCACCGTCGTCGGCGTAGCTGACCACATGACTGCGCCGCACGCCGCCGCGGCAGGCCTGCGCGGCGGCGTCGAGCAGCTCGGCCTGGTACTGGCTGCCGAGGCGTTCGACATAGGCCGGAATCTGCTGCGGACGCAGCTCGCGCACCAGCTTGCCGCTTTCGTCGAGCAAGCCCGGCTCGGCGCCGTAGAGCACCAGCTTGTCGGCCTGCAGATCGATGGCCGCGCGCGTGGCGACATCCTCGCAGGCCAGGTTGAAGATCTCGCCAGTCGGCGAATATCCCAGCGGCGACAGCAACACGATGGTGCGCTCGTCCAGCAGCCGGCCGATGCCCTTGCGGTCGATACGGCGTACTTCGCCGGTGTGATGCAGATCGACGCCATCGAGCACGCCGATCGGCCGCGCGGTGACGAAGTTGCCACCGGCCACACGCAGTCGCGCGCCCTGCATCGGCGACGCCGCCATATCCATCGACAGGCGTGCCTCGAGGGCGATGCGCAACTGGCCAACCGCGTCGATCACGCACTCCATGGTCGGCGCGTCGGTGACGCGCAGATCGCGATGGAAGCGCGGTTCGATGCCACGGGCGGCCAGGCGCGCCTCGATCTGCGGACGCGAGCCGAATACCAGCACCAGGCGTACACCAAGGCTGTGCAGCAGCACTAGGTCGTGGACGATGTTGGCGAAGTTGGCGTGCTCCAGGCCGTCGCCCGGCAGCATGACGACGAAGGTGCGGTCACGGTGCGAGTTGATATAGGGCGAGGAGTCGCGAAGCCAGGTGACGTAGTCGTGCATGTAAAAGCCTTCGTGGCGGGTTCTATTCGTCTGTATTGGAGTCAGTTCGCGGCGGTCTGCGGCTGCAGGCAGTAGTGCTCGATCATCCGACGCAGCAGCTGCACGGTCGGTTCGATGCGATCGAGCTGCAGGTATTCGTCGGGCTGGTGCGCGCAGGCGATGTCGCCGGGCCCCAGCACCAGCGTTTCGCAGCCGAGCTGCTGAAGATAAGGCGCTTCGGTGGCAAACGCCACCGCCTCGGCCTGGTGCCCGGTGAGGCGCTCGGCCAGCCGTACCAATTCGCTTTCCGCCGCCTGCTCGAAGGCTGGCACCGCGGGGAACAGCGGCGCCAGGTCGATTTGCACCTGGTGCTGCTCGGCCAGCGGCTGCAGGCGCTGGCGGATGATCGTTCGCAGCTGCTGCGGGTCCATGCCCGGCAGCGGGCGCAGATCGAACTCCAGCGAACATTGCCCGCAGATGCGGTTGGGGTTGTCGCCGCCATGGATGCAGCCGAAGTTGAGCGTCGGCTTGGGCACGTCGAACAGCGGGTTGTCGTATTCGCCCTGCCACTGGCGGCGCAGCGTCATCATCTCGCCAATCACGCCGTGCATGGCTTCCAGGGCGCTATGACCATAGGCCGGGTTCGACGAATGCCCGCTCTGCCCGAGGATGTCGATGCGCTCCATCATGATGCCCTTGTGCAGGCGCACCGGGCGCAGCCCGGTGGGCTCACCGATCACCGCGGCACGCCCGAGCGGCTGGCCGGCTTCGGCCAGTGCACGGGCGCCGGACATCGAACTCTCTTCATCGCAGGTGGCGAGAATCAGCAATGGGCGGCGGAACGGCTGCTCCAGCAGCGGCCGAACCGCCTCGATGATCAGCGCGAAGAAGCCTTTCATGTCGCAGCTGCCGAGGCCGTACCAGCGGTCATCGGCCTCGCGCAGCTTCAGCGGATCGGACTGCCACAGCGCGGCATCGAACGGCACGGTATCGCTGTGCCCGGCCAGCACCAGACCACCGGGACCACTGCCATAGCTGGCGAGCAGGTTGAATTTCCCCGGCGCGACTTCCGGCGTTTCGCAGGTGAAGCCCAGCTCACCGAGCCAGGCCGCGAGCAACTCGATCACCGGACGATTGCTCTGATCCCAGCCCGGCTGCGTACAGCTGACCGAGGGTGCCGCGAGGAGCGCAGCGAACTGCTCCTTGAATGATGGAATGGGCACCGGCTACCTCCGTGATGCAATCGGAACGAGCCTGCAGTGAAGCATGAAACGCGCCACGGCGGGACCCACAAACGAAAACGCCCCGCCGAAGCGGGGCGCCGACAGCATCCAGCTGACTCAGGTGAAGATGAATTTGAGCACGGTGAAGAAGACGATCGCCAGGAATGCACCGGCCGGCAGGGTGATCAACCAGGACATGAAGATCGAGCCCACGACACCCAGGTTCAGCGCACCGATACCGCGCGCGATACCGATGCCGAGCACGGCCCCGACCAGCGTGTGAGTCGTGGAAACCGGCAGACCGATGGCCGATGCACCGACCACCGTGGTCGCGGTCGCCAATTCGGCGGCGAAGCCGCGGCTTGGGGTCAGCTCGGTGATTTCCTTGCCGATGGTGGCGATCACCTTGTAACCGTAGGTGGCCAGACCGATGACGATACCGATCGCACCGAGCAGCAACACCCAGCCCGGCACGGCGGACTTGGCGGCGATGTCGGCGGCGCCGCCGGATTCGATCACACCGACGATGGCGGCCAGCGGACCAACCGCGTTGGCGACATCGTTGGCGCCGTGGGCGAAGGCCATCGAGCAGGCGGTGAAGATCATCAGCACGGCGAACACCTTCTCCACGCTGGCGAAGTGGAAGGTCTTGTCGGCCTCGACGTCGACCTTGATCCGCGAGAGCAGTGCGATACCCACGAGCATCACCAGCAGGCCGATGCCGAAGGCCAGCAGGATGCCCTGGCCGCTGCTGAGGGTCAGACCGACATGTTTGAGGCCCTTGGTGACCGTCATCAGCGCGACCATGAAGCCGGTCAGGAACATGTACAGCGGCACGAAGCGCTTGGCGTTCTCGAACGGATGATCGGTATTGATGATCAGCTTCTGCACACTCATGAACAGGCCAAAGGCGACGATGCCGGACAGCATCGGGGTGACCACCCAGCTGGCGACGATCGGGCCGATGGCGTCCCAATGCACCGCATCGGTGGACACACCCACCGCGGCGAAGCCAATCACCGCGCCGATAATCGAATGCGTGGTGGAAACCGGCCAGCCTTTCATGGTGGCGATCAGCAGCCACGTGCCGGCGGCCAATAGCGCCGACATCATCCCCAGCACCATCAGGTCAGGGGAAATAACCTCTGCGTCGACGATACCGTTCTTGATCGTCTCGGTGACTTCGCCGCCGGCCAGGTAGGCGCCGCAAAACTCGAAGATCATGGCCACGACGATGGCCTGCTTGATGGTCAGTGCCCGAGAACCGACCGAAGTACCCATGGCATTGGCCACGTCGTTGGCGCCCACGCCCCAGGCCATGAAGAAACCGAATGCGCAGGCAAGGATCAGGAGTACGAAGCCGTAATCCGCAATAAGAGACATAAGGAATTACCTGTTGAACCCAGAAAGGATGCTGGCGCCTCAGCGCGCCAGCAGTTGTTCCAGACGGTTGCCGACGCGCTCGGCGCGGTCGGCTACATCACCGATCCATTCGATGATCTTGTAGAGAAAGATCACGTCGACTGCTGGCAAATCCTTTTCCAGGTGGAACAGCGCACGGCGAACCGTGATCTGCATGCGGTCGGTTTCCCGCTCGATTTCCTCGAGCTCTTCGACCATCTTCTCGACGAGAGTGGCTTCGCGGCCGCTGAAGCCGGTTTCCAGCAGCGAATCCAGTTCCTTCAGCGCTTTCAGCGCCTGGGCGCTGGCATCGACGGTGCGTTGCACGTAAGCCAACATCTGCGGCTGCAGTGCCTGCGGGATGGTCATGCAGCGACCCAGCATCAGGCCGGCGATGTCCTTGGCGCGGTTGGCGATCTTGTCCTGTACACTCAGCAGATCAAGCAGATCGGAACGCGGCACCGGCAAGAACAGGCTCTTGGGCAGGTGCTGGCGAACGCTCTTCTTCAGCTTGTCGGCCTCGTTTTCCAGCTGCGCCATCTGCTGCTGGATCTGCTCGACCTTCTCCCAGTCTTCGGCCATGACCGCCTGGAATAGCGGCACCAGGTTCGCTGCACATTCGTGCGACTTGGCCATATGCTGCTGCATCGGGCCGATTGGCGAACGTCCGAACAAGCTGACGAAAGGATTGACTGGCATAGGGTAAAGCCCCGGCTTGAAAGAGGCGGCAAGTATACGGACAGGCCATCACGCCTGCTACCGTGCGTCATCAGGCTGCAACATCCACACATCATAGGCACCCAGTCGGCACCATGCAGAAAGAAACCGAAATCAAGCTACGCGCCAGCCGCGAAACCCTGCTCGCCCTGCGCGATCATCCGCTGCTGAAGAAGCGCAACAAGAGTGGCTGGTCGCGCCATGAGCTGTTCAACCAGTATTACGACACCGCCGAGCGCGACCTCGCCCAGGCCCGCGTCGCGCTGCGCTTGCGTCGCGATGGCGAGCAGTTCATCCAGACCCTGAAGAGCCGCGGTCAAAGCGTCGCAGGCCTTTCCGAGCGCAACGAATGGGACTGGTATCTGGACAAGGCCAAGCTCGACACCAAGAAGCTTGACGACGACTGCTGGCCGGCCAGCCTCGCCGAGCTGGACAAGAAAAGCCTCAAGCCGATCTTCACCACCGACTTCGTGCGCGAGAAAGCCGAAATTGCCTGGGGCCGCGGCAAGACCAAGGTGGTGATCGAGGCGGCGCTGGATCTGGGCCAGGTCAAGGCCGGCAAGCAGTCCGAGGAAATCTGCGAGCTGGAGCTCGAGCTGCGCCAGGGCGATCCGGAAGCGCTGCTGGAATTGGCGGCCGAGCTGGCCGCCGACCTGCCGCTGATGCCCTGCGACATCAGCAAGGCCGAGCGCGGCTATCGCCTGCATGACGCCGATGGCTACAACCTGCAGCTGCCGGCGCCGGCACTCGACGCTACGATGCCGCTGGACGACGCGGTGGTAGCCCTCGGCTGGCAGCTGCTGGGCAACAGCCAGCGTCTGGCTGAGCAGTACCGCTTCAATGGCCGCTGGAAACTGCTGAGTGACTGGCTGCAGCAGCTGATCGAGCTGCGCGCCCTGCTCGGCAGCCTCGGCCAGGCCGCCCCGCGCGCCAGCAGTCGTGAGCTGCGTGAACTGCTCGACGCGCTGATCCAGGACTGGCGCCCACGGGTCGAAGCCGGCCAGGACGATGAAGGCGTGCGCAAGGCCGCACCAGTGCAGTTCGCCGAGGAACTGGGCCAGACCCGCTGGGGCCTGCTGTCGCTGAAAGCCTCGCTCTGGCTGCTGCAGCGCAGCTGGACCGAAGGCCGCAGTGCGCGCGGCGATCGCCAGGGCGCTGCCGAGCTGGGCAAGTGGCTGCTGCATCTGCTGGCGGAAGAAGCCAAGGCCCTGCAACTGCCGCGCTACCAGCAACAACCCGAAGACCTCGCCGAACAGAGCCCGCGCATGGAGCGCCTGCTGGTCTGGCTGCATCTGGCCCGCAGCGTGCTGGAGTTGCCGGAAGTCGATCGACTGTACGGCGAGCTGGCCAAGCTGCATGAACTGGCCCGCCAGCCCATCGACGAGCAAGCGCTGGAAATGCGCGTCGAGCAGGCGCACCTGGTCTGGACGCTCAAGGCCTGGAAGCAGCTGGAGAAATAGCGTCCCAGACGGCGCAAGCTGCTCAAAGTTGAACCCCGGCGGCAGACAACGCCGGGGCTTTAGCGGCAAGCTTGGCTTTTCCCGCCGCTGCGTCGAAGGAATCCCATGTCCGTGCTGAACTCGCCCTCCCAGGACCGCCCTCTCGATCTCGCCGATCTGTTGCGCGAGCTGGTCGCCCAGGGGCGGGTCGCGCAGGACAGCGCCGAACAATGCCTGACGGTCCGCCGCAGCGCGGTGGCCAACCAGCAACATCCGCTGGAATTCCTCGCCGCGCAGCAGCTTGATGATCTGCAACGGCCGGGCAAGAAGCTCGATCTGGAAACGCTGACTGTCTGGCTGGCGGAACGCGCCGGTCAGCCGTATCTGCGCATCGACCCGCTGAAGATCGACGTCGCCGCCGTCACCCCACTGATGTCCTACGCCTTCGCCCAGCGCCACAGCATTCTGGCCGTGGCAGTGGACAGCAGTGCCGTGACCATCGCCAGCAGCCAGCCCTTCGTGCACGGCTGGGAAGCCAACCTGACCCACGTGCTCAAGCGGCCGATCAAGCGCGTGGTGGCCAACCCGAGCGACATTCAGCGCTTCACCGTCGAGTTCTACCGCCTGGCCAAGTCGGTCAGCGGCGCCAGTGGCACCGATCAGAAAATCAGCGGCGTCGGCAATTTCGAGCAGCTGCTCAACCTCGGCGCCAGCGATCAGGAACCGGACGCCAACGACTCGCACATCGTCAACATCGTCGACTGGCTGTTCCAGTACGCCTTCCAGCAACGCGCCAGCGATATCCACATCGAACCTCGTCGCGAGCAGGGCACCGTGCGCTTTCGCATCGATGGCGTGCTGCACAACGTCTACCAGTTTCCGCCGCAGGTGACGATGGCGGTGGTCAGCCGACTAAAGTCCCTCGGCCGGATGAACGTCGCCGAGAAGCGCAAACCGCAGGATGGCCGGGTCAAGACCAAGACGCCGGAAGGCGGCGAAGTCGAGCTGCGCCTGTCGACGCTGCCAACGGCATTCGGCGAGAAGATGGTGATGCGTATCTTCGACCCCGAAGTGCTGCTCAAGGGCTTCGACCAGCTGGGCTTTTCCGCCGACGACCTGCGCCGCTGGCAGAGCATGACGAGCCAGCCCAACGGCATCATCCTCGTCACCGGGCCGACCGGCTCGGGCAAGACCACCACGCTGTACACCACGCTCAAGCAGCTGGCGACGC
>ERZ1673962.51-NODE-51-length-101220-cov-45.945999_pt1 | contig 101220 bp, 82 predicted proteins | sample MGYA00580188_ERZ1673962 | MGnify/ENA primary metagenome ERZ1673962 (study PRJEB41334, sample SAMN05608104) | rock metagenome | biome: terrestrial subsurface; feature: shale formation; material: shale | place: USA: Pennsylvania ...
TGGCTCAGCGCCCTGACCACCGCCAGGTCATGGCTGATGAACAGGTAGGTCAGGTCGTACTTCTGTTGTAGCGATCGCAATAGCTCGACCACTTGGCGCTGAACCGTTCTGTCGAGCGCCGAGGTGGGCTCGTCCAGCAGAATCAGCGCCGGTTTCAATACCAGCGCGCGAGCAATGGCGATGCGCTGCCGCTGTCCGCCGGAAAACTCGTGCGGGTAGCGGTGGCGGGTGTCCGGGTCGAGCCCGACTTCCACCAGCGCCTCGATGATCGCCGCTTCCTGCTCCTTGGCCGTTCCGATCCGGTGGATGCGCAGGCCCTCGCCGATGATCTGGCCCACCGACATGCGCGGGCTCAGGCTGCCGAACGGGTCCTGGAAAACCACCTGCATCTGCCGTCGCAGCGGGCGCACGTCCCGTTGTGACAGGCTGCTGAGTTCGTGCCCCTGGAAGCGTATCTCGCCACGGCTGCCGATCAGACGCAGGATCGCCAGCCCAAGGGTCGACTTTCCGGAGCCGCTTTCGCCGACGATGCCGAGTGTCTGTCCCTTGGGCAGACTGAACGAGACGCCATCGACTGCCTTGACGTGGTCCACCGTCCTGCGCATGACCCCCTTCTTGATCGGGAACCAGACCCGCACGTCGTTGACCTCCAGCAATGGCGGGCGCTGTTCGACGTCCACCGGACCACCGCTCGGCTCCGCCGCCAGCAGCTCCTGCGTGTATGGATGCTGCGGCGCGCGGAACAATTGCTCGCACGATGCCTGTTCGACGACGCGACCGCGCTGCATGACACATGCACGATGCGCGACGCGGCGAACCAGGTTGAGATCGTGGCTGATCAGCAGCAACGACATGCCCAGGCGCGCCTGCAGATCCTTCAGCAGCTCGAGAATCTTCAGCTGCACCGTTACGTCCAGCGCCGTGGTGGGTTCGTCGGCGATGAGCAGCTCCGGTTCGTTGGCCAGAGCCATGGCGATCATCACCCGCTGGCGCTGGCCACCCGACAGCTCGTGGGGATAGGCACGGAAGCGTTCGCGCGCGTTGGGAATGCCGACCAGCTCGAGCAGCTCGAGCGTGCGTGCACTGGCGGCACGGCCACGCAGGCCCTTGTGGATGCTGAGCACCTCATTGATCTGCTTGCCGACCGTGTGCAAGGGGTTGAGCGAGGTCATCGGCTCCTGGAAGACCATCGCGATGCGATTGCCGCGGATCGCACGCATGCGCTTTTCGTCAGCCTGCAACAGGTCCTCGCCATGAAAGAGGATCTGCCCGGCCGGGTGGCTCGCCATCGGGTAGGGCAGCAGGCGCAGTATCGAATGCGCCGTGACCGACTTGCCCGAACCGCTCTCGCCGACCAGCGCCAAAGTCTCGCCCTTGCGAATGTCGAAGCTCACCCCTTCGACGACGCGCTGCCGGCTTTCACCATGGCTGAATTCGACCGCGAGGTCGCGGATTTCAATCAGATTCTCGGCCATGTCACTTCCTTGGGTCGAAGGCATCGCGCGCCGCCTCGCCGATGAACACCAGCAGCGTCAGCATGACGGCCAGCACCACGAATGCGCTGATGCCGAGCCAGGGCGCCTGCAGGTTCGCCTTGCCCTGTGCCACCAGCTCTCCCAGCGAGGGAGCACCGGGTGGCAAGCCGAAGCCGAGAAAGTCGAGCGCGGTCAGCGTGCCGATCGCCCCGGTGAGGATGAACGGCATGAACGTCATGGTGGACACCATGGCGTTGGGCAGGATGTGGCGGAACATGATCGCGCCGTTGCGCATGCCCAGCGCCCGCGCCGCCCGCACATACTCGAGGTTGCGGCCGCGCAGGAACTCCGCACGCACCACGTCGACCAGGCTCATCCAGGAGAACAGCAGCATGATGCCCAGCAGCCACCAGAAGTTCGGTTGCACGAAGCTGGCCAGGATGATCAGCAGATAGAGCACCGGCAGCCCGGACCAGATTTCCAGTACCCGTTGCCCGACCAGGTCGACCCAGCCACCGTAGAAGCCCTGCAATGCACCGGCGGCGACGCCGATCACCGAGCTGATCAACGTGAGCGTGAGCGCGAACAGCACCGAGATGCGGAACCCGTAGATCACTCGCGCCAGCACATCGCGGCCCTGGTCATCGGTACCCAGCCAGTTATCCCAGGACGGTGGCGCCGGCGCGGGGACCTGCAGGTCGTAGTTGATGCTCGAGTAGTCGAACGGGATCGGCGGCCAGATCATCCAGCCGTCTTTCTTGGCGATCAGCTTCTCGATGTAGGGGCTCTTGTAGTTGGCCTGCAGCGGGAACTCGCCGCCGAAGGTGGTCTCCGGATAGCGTTTGAAGACCGGGAAGTACCATTGTCCGTCGTAGCGCACCACGATCGGCTTGTCGTTGGCGATCAGCTCGGCGCCGAGGCTCAGCGTGAACAGCGCGACGAACAGCCAGAGCGACCACCAGCCGCGCTTGTGTGCCTTGAACAGCTCGAACCGGCGCTGATTGAGAGGGGACAGCTTCATTTCAGCCCTCCCGGCTTTCGAAGTCGATGCGCGGATCGACCAGGGTGTAGGTGAGGTCGCCGATCAGCTTGACGACCAGACCGAGCAAGGTGAACAGGAACAGCGTGCCGAACACCACCGGGTAGTCGCGGTTGATCGCTGCCTCGAAGCTCAGCAGGCCCAGACCGTCGAGCGAGAAGATCACTTCGATCAGCAGCGAGCCCGTGAAGAACATGCCGATGAAGGCCGCCGGAAAGCCGGCGATGATGATCAGCATGGCGTTGCGGAAGACGTGGCCATAGAGCACCCGATTCTTGCTCAAGCCCTTGGCGCGCGCGGTGATCACGTACTGTTTGTTGATCTCGTCGAGAAAGCTGTTCTTGGTCAGCAGCGTCAGCGTGGCGAAGTTGCCGATGACCAGCGCGGTGACCGGCAGCGCGAGATGCCAGAAATAGTCGAGGATCTTGCCGCCGAGCGTCAGGTCGTCGAAGTTGGCCGAGGTCAGGCCGCGCAGCGGGAACCAGTTCCAATAGCTGCCGCCGGCGAACAGCACGATCAGCAGAATCGCGAACAGAAACGCCGGGATCGCATAGCCGACGATGATCACCGAACTGGTCCAGACATCGAAGCTGCTGCCGTGCCGGTTGGCCTTGGCGATACCGAGCGGAATGGACACCAGGTACATGATCAGCGTGCTCCACAGCCCCAGCGAGATCGATACCGGCATCTTTTCGAGAATCAGCTCGGTCACCTTGGCGTCTCGGAAGAAGCTCTCGCCGAAATCCAGCCGCGCGTAGTTGCTGAGCATCAGCCAGAAGCGTTCGGCCGGTGGCTTGTCGAATCCGTAGAGCCGCTCGATTTCGGCGATCAGCTCGGGATCCAGGCCTTGCGCGCCGCGGTAGTTGTTGCCGGCGGCGGCGACTTCCGAGCCACCGCCGGCGATACGGCTGGTCGCACCTTCGAAGCCCTCGAGCTTGGCGATTGCCTGCTCGACCGGCCCGCCAGGCGCTGCCTGGATGATGATGAAGTTGATCAGCAGGATGCCGAACAGCGTCGGCACGATCAGCAGGAGACGTCGAACGATGTAGGCGAGCATCAGCGTTCCGACTCCGCGGGTGCCTGCGTCGGGGTGGCCGGGGCCGGTTCCTCGGGGCGCGTCCACCAGGTCATCAGGCCGATGTCCTGGCGTGGCGTCACTTGCGGGTGTGCCAGGTGGCTCCAATACGCCACGCGCCAGGTCTTGATGTGCCAGTTGGGTACGACGTAATGCCCCCAGAGCAATACACGGTCGAGGGCTCGGGTATGGGTAATCAGCTCCTGGCGCGTGTCGGCGGCGATCAGTTGCTCGACCAGCGTGTCGATCGCCGGGTCTTTCAGACCGATGAAGTTGCGGCTGCCGGGGTTGTCGGCGCTGACCGAATGCCAGTATTCGCGCTGCTCGTTGCCCGGCGAGTTGGATTGGCCGAAGCCGCTGACGATCATGTCGAAGTCGCGCGAGCGCAGGCGGTTGACGTACTGCGAGACGTCTACCCGGCGAATTTCCAGCTCGATGCCGAGGTCGGCCAGGTTGCGCTTGTAGGGCAGCAGGACCCGCTCGAATTCGGACTGCACCAGGAGGAACTCGAGTTTCACGGGCTTGCCCTGGGCATCGACCATGCGGTCGTTCTCGACATGCCAGCCGGCCTCGGTGAGCAACTGATAGGCGCGTCGCTGCTGCTCGCGGATGATGCCGTTGCCGTCGGTGACCGGCAGCTCGAACGGCTTCTCGAAGACTTCGTCGGGAATCTGGCCGCGCAGCGGTTCGAGCACCGCGAGCTCATCCTTGCCGGGCAGGCCGGAGGAGGCGAGCTCCGAGTTGTCGAAATAGCTGTGGGTACGGAAGTAGGCGCCGTTGAACAGCTGCCGGTTGGTCCATTCGAAGTCGAACAGCAGTGCCAGCGCTTCGCGGACCCGCCGGTCCTGCAGCAGCGGACGGCGGATGTTGAAGATGAAGCCCTGCATGCCGGTGGGGTTGTAGTTCGGAATTTCTTCCTTGATCAGGCGACCTTCGTGCACGGCGGGAATGTCGTAGGCGGTTGCCCAGTTCTTTGCGCTGGTTTCCAGCCAGTAGTCGAACTGTCCGGCCTTGAATGCCTGGAGGGCGACGGTGTTGTCGCGGTAGTAGTCGAATACCAGCCGGTCGAAGTTGTAGAAGCCACGGTTCACGGCGAGGTCGCGTCCCCAGTAGTCCTCCACGCGGGCATAGCTGATCGAGCGGCCTGGCTGGACTCGCTCGACGCGATAGGGGCCGCTGCCGAGTGGCGGCTCCAGGCTGCCGGAAGTGAAGTCGCGCTCGGCCCACCAGTGCTTGGGCAGCACCGGCAGCTGGCCGAGGATCATCGGCAGCTCGCGGTTGCCGGCATGTTTGAAGTCGAAGCGAACCTGGCGCTTGCCTTCGACCACGACCTTGTCGACGTCCGCATAGTAGGCCCGGTATTGCGGTGCGCCCTGGCTGATCAGGGTCTCGAAGGTAAAGGCGACGTCCTCGGCGGTGACCGGCTGGCCATCGTGAAAGCGTGCCTGGGGGCGCAGATAGAAACGCACCCAGTCGTTTTTCGGGCCGCGCTCGATCTTCTCGGCGAGCAGCCCATAGACCGTGAAGGGTTCGTCGAGGCTGTTGGTGGTCAGCGTGTCATAGATCAGGCCGATGTCTTCGGCCGATACGCCCTTGTTGATGAAGGGGTTGAGCGAGTCGAAGCTGCCGAAACCGGCCTGCCGCAGGACGCCGCCCTTGGGGGCGTCAGGGTTGGCGTATTCGAAGTGCTCGAAGTTCGCCGGGTACTTGGGCGGTTCGTCGTACAGCGTGAGGGCATGACGGGGCGCGGCGCCTGCCAGCGTGCAGGCGCAGAGCAGGCCGAGCAAGGCGAACTGCTGGGCGAGTCGTTGCATGGGACGGTTCATTGAGCCTTCTCCAGGCCTTTCAGCCACCAGGCGCGCAGCCCCAGGGTGTAGGGCGGCGTGGTCTTGTAGGCGAAGCGGTTACGGTACGCCAGCCGATGATGGCCGATGTACCAGTTGGGAATGGTGTAATGGTTCCACAGCAGGATCCGATCGATCGCGCGCGTCACGGCGATCTGCTCGTCCCGGCTCTTGACGGCCAGCAGCTGGCTCAGCAGATCGTCGATCACCGGATTAGCGACGCCGGCGTAGTTGCGGCCGCCTTTGACGTCCACCTGGCTGGAATGGAAATACAGCCACTGCTCCTGACCCGGGCTCAGGCTCTGCGCCAGGGTGGTGAGAATCATGTCGTAGTCATATTGATCCAGGCGCTGCTTGTACTGCGATGCGTCGACCGTGCGCAGGTTCGCCTCGATGCCAACCCTCGCCAGGTTCTGGGCGTAAGGTTGCAGAATTCGCTCAAGGCGCGGGTTGACCAGCAGTATCTCGAAGCGCAGTGCCTCGCCGCGCTTGTTGCGCAGCCCCGATTCGGTGAGCTTCCAGCCCGCATCGCGAAGCAGTTCGAGTGCCTGGCGCAGCGTCTTGCGCGGAATACCGTGGCCGGCGGTGCGGGGAAATTCGATCGGCTCGCTGAACAGTTCGGCAGGTAGTCGGTCCCGGTAGGCCGACAGGGCCAGCCACTCACCGCCCTCGGGCAGCCCGGTGGCGGCGAACTCGCTGTTGGGGTAGTAGCTTTCGCTACGCCGGTAGGCACCGTAGAAGAGGGCCCGGTTGGTCCATTCGAAGTCGAACAGCAGCCCGAGGGCCTGGCGGACGCGGCGATCGTTGAAGATCGCGCGGCGGCTGTTCATGAACAGCGCCTGGGTCTGAGTCGGAATCTGGTGCGGAATTTCGGCGCGAATCACATCGCCGCGCGTGACCGCGGGGAATTCGTAAGCCGTCGCCCAGTTCTTCGCCTGGTGTTCGATATAGAAGTCGAACTCGCCGACCTTGAAGGCTTCGAAAGCGACGATGTCGTCGCGATAGAACTCCACTTCAACGCGATCGAAGTTGTACTTGCCACGGTTGACCGGCAGGTCCTTGCCCCACCAGTTCTTCACCCGCTCGAATACCAGGCGACGGCCGGGTACCACCTGGGCGATGCGATAGGGGCCGCTGCCCAGTGGCGGCTCGAACGTGGTGGCGCGGAAATCCTTGCCCTTCCAGTAGTGCTGCGGCAGCACCGGGAGTTCACCGAGGCGGCTGATCAGCAGGGGATCGGGGCGCTCGAAGACGAAGCGGATGCGGTGACGGTTGAGAATGTCGACCCGTTTGACGCCCTTGAGGTTGGTACGGAACTGCGGATGACCTTCCTTGCGTAGCACGCGATAGGAAAACGCGACGTCATAGGCGGTGATTGCCTTGCCGTCGTGAAAGCGTGCCTCGTCCCGCAAGTTGAAGACCACCCAGCTGAAGTTATCGCTGTACTCCACGGACTCGGCGATCAGGCCGTAGCTGGAGGTGGGTTCGTCACCGGAGGGGTCGTAGATGCCACTGCCGACCATCAGCGGCTCGTTCATCTCGCTGATGCCGTAGGCGAAGAAACCGGGGGTGTCGCTCGGACTGGTGCCCTTGAAGGTGTAAGGGTTGAGCGTGTCGAAGGTGCCGGAGGCCATCAGGCGTACCCGACCGCCCTTCGGCGCGCGCGGATTGACCCAGTCGAAGTGCGTGAAGCTCGAGGGATACTTGAGATTGCCGAACTGCGCATAGCCATGGCTCTGCGTGATGGTCGCCCAGACCGGCGGGCTGACCAGCAGGCAGCTGATTATCGCTAAAAGAAATCGCATCAGATGGAGGACCCGATCCATGGTGCTTTCAGGCTTTTCGGGTCGGTACAGTAACAGCTTGTCCGTGCTGGAAAAAGCGCGGGCTCCTCGGGCAAACTGCGGGTGATTTCATTGCGCCGCCATCGCGGCAAGGTGGCATTTCTTGCCCGTACATACCCAGGGTCTGCAATCGTGGATCGAGCGCCTCAACCAGTCCGAGTTGCCGGCGCTTGCCTCGGTCGTGACGGACCTCCAGCGCCTGACCCAGGCCGAGCACGCGTCGGTGCAGCAGCTCGCCGACGTGCTGTTGCGCGATGCGGCGCTGACTTCCAAGGTGCTGCGAGTGGCCAATAGCAGCTACTACAACCCCTCGCAGGAAGTGATCAAGACGATCTCCCGGGCGATCGTGCTGATCGGCTTCGACAACGTCCGTCTGATCAGCCTGTCGGTCAGCCTGGTCGATGGGCTGCTCGATCGCGCGCCGCGGCACCAGCTGCTGGAGCTGCTGGCGCGCTCCTTCCATGCGGCCGTGCAGGCGCGCAATCTGTCCGGTTACCTGATGTCGCGAAGCGAGGAAGAGGTCTTCATCGCGGCCTTGTTGTGCCATGTCGGAGAGCTTGCATTCTGGGGCTGTGGGGGCACGCAGGCCGATGAATTGGCCGAGGCCCTGGCGGTGCCGGGTGTACTGGCGGACGAGGCTGTGCAACAGGTGCTTGGCACCAGCTTCCGTCAACTCACGCTGGGGCTGGTCAAAAGCTGGAGCCTCGGTGAACTGACGGCGCTGGCCCAGGGGGCAACAACGGTCCAGGACAGCCGCGCGCGGTCGGTGACGCTGGGTGTCAGGATCAGCGAGGCGGCGCTCGACGGCTGGGAGAGTCCGCGGATGGCCGCCTTGGCCGCCGAGTATGCCGATCTGGCCGGCATCAGCGAAGCAGACGCGCTGCAGCAGATCCTGGCCAGTGCCGACGAGGCCGTGCAGGTAGCCTCGACGTTCGGTGCGAGCAAGTTGTGCCGGTTGATCCCCAACACGGATCCGGAACAGATTCGTTTGCAACAGATGCAGCGACAGGCGGCGCTGCTGCAGCCCGATCTGCTGGTGCTGCAACAGGCGATGCAGGACCTGGGGCAGATGGCCTGTGCAGGCAGCGATGTCACGCTGATCCTCGATGCGTTGCTAAAGGGGCTGCACCGGGGAGCGGGCCTGGAGCGCGTGATGGTGGTCGTGCTCGCCGACAAGCAGACGCGCTTTCGCGCACGGTGCGCCGTGGGGGAGGGTACGCAGAGCTGGCTCGAATCCTTCAGCCTGCCAGCCGAACAGCCGGAGTTGCCACATATCTTCAGTTACGTGCTGCGCCACCGTCAGCCGCTGTGGATGGGCGTACCGGCCAGTTACAACCTGGCCGAGCTGGTCACCCAGCCGATTCGCCAACTGCTCGGCAACGGAATGTTCTTCGTTGCGCCGCTACTGGCGGGCACCCGGGAAATCGGCGTCATCTACGCCGACAGCCGGCTGTCCGGGCGGGCGCTCAAGCACGAGCAGTTCGTCGCGTTTCAGCGTTTCGCCCAGCTGGCCGGGCGCTGCCTGGGCGCTTTGGCCGGTCGGGGTTGACCGGCGCTTCTCAGGGAAGATAGAGCGTCAGCAACTGACCGGGGCGCAGAATGCCTGTGCCGTGCGGGTTCCAGTTCTTCAGGCTGGCGATCTTGACGTTGAAGCGTCTGGCGATCTCGTACAGCGAATCGCCGCTGCGCACCTTGTAGTAGGTCGGCTTGCTCTTGGTGCCAGCCGCGGTTTTCTCCAGGAATAACGCCTGGCCCACCTTCAGCTGGCTGCCCGCCAGACCGTTCCATGCCTGCAGGTCGCGCACCGATACGCCCTGGCTCTTGGCGATATCCCAGAGGTTGTCGCCAGGCTTGACGCGGTAGCTGCGCGGCGTCGCCGCGCCGGAGCGGGCGGCCACGGCGTCCAGCAGGCGCGGCGTCGACCCGCTGGCACTGGGGATGGTCAGCGTCTGGCCGATACGAAGCGTGTTGCTGCGCAGACGGTTGACTTCCTTGAGCGTACGCACGCTGACCTGATGCCGGCCGGCCACTCCACTCAGGGTATCGCCCGGGCGAACCCGGTACTGCTGCCAGTCCACCAGATCCTGCGGCTTCATGCGCGCCAGGTTTGCTGCCAGCGTTTCCGCCTTGCTCAGCGGAACCAGCAGCTGCGGCGGGCCGTCGAGGGTGATCCGGCGCGTGAAGGCCGGGTTGAGCTGGATCAGCTCGTCCTCATCAATGTCGGCCAGCTTGGCGACGCGGGCCAGGTCCATGCGCTGCTTGAGCGGGACGACTTCGAAATAGGGCTCGTTGGCGATCGGGCTCAGGCTGAGGCCGTAGGACTCGGGCGTCTTGATCAGCTGGGAAAGGGCGAGCAGCTTGGGTACGTAGTCACGCGTTTCGCTGGGCAGCGGCAGGTTCCAGTAGTCGGTCGGCAGGCCCAGCCGCTGATTGCGCTCGATTGCCCGGCTGACCGTGCCTTCCCCGGCGTTGTAGGCGGCGAGGGCGAGCAGCCAGTCGCCGTTGAACAGGCCGTGCAGATAATTGAGGTAGCGCAGGGCGGCGTTGGTCGAGGCGGTGATGTCGCGGCGCCCGTCATACCAGTTGGTCTGCCGCAGATTGAAATGGCGTCCCGTCGAAGGGATGAACTGCCACAAGCCAACGGCATGCGCGGGCGAATAGGCGAACGGATCGTACGAGCTCTCGATGACGGGCAGCAAGGCCAGCTCGAGCGGCATATTCTGCTCTTCGAGGCGTTCGACGATGTAATGAATGAACGGGCTGCCACGTTCGGTGGCGACTTCGACATTGGCCGGGCGGCTGGCGAACAGCAGGCGCTGCTGTTCGATGCGGGGATTACCGTCGATGTAGTCCTGCAGCTGGTAACCGTCGCGGATGCGCTCCCAGATGTCTTCATGGACTACGGGGCGGACGGTATCGCTCAACCAGATGGGATCGGCACGCTGGGTAACCTGACGACCGAGGCTCATGTCGTCCTCGGCGTCGTGCCGGGCATTGCTCTGACAACCGGCCAGAGCGATGCACAGGGCCAGTGCTATGGCCCGGCCGGTAGTCACCAAGGCGTCTGGTTCGCAGCGTTTCCTGGGTTGTGGCGGCATGGGCGTGGCCTTCCGGGGCACAAAATTCGGGCGATTCTAGAAATGCCCTCCCGGGGGGTCAAGTTTGCCGGGTCGATTTCGGGATGTCGTCGACGCTGCTCAGAAGCGATCTTTCCAGCTTCGCAGGGCCGCGAATACCGCGACTTCCTCCTTCAGTTCGTGGCCCGCCTGTACGCTTGCCGAGCGGGCTACGGCGGTGTCCGCAGTGCGCAGGAAGGGGTTGGTCTGCTGCTCCAGTGCGAGGGTTGAAGGCAGGCTGCAGCGACCAGCCTCTCTCAGTTGGGAAACATCCTGAAACCGCTTTTCGATCGCCGGGTTGTCCGGCTCCACCGCACGGGCGAAGCGCAGATTACTGAGCGTGTACTCGTGCGTGCAGAACACCTGCGTGTGTTGCGGGAGCGCAGCGAGTCGCGTCAGTGACTGGAACATCTGCTCTGGCGTACCTTCGAACAGGCGGCCGCAACCTGCGGCGAACAGGGTATCGCCACTGAACAGTACGGGTTGGTTGGCGTCTGCGTCGTAGTAGGCGATGTGTCCCAGCGTGTGACCGGGCACGGCGATGATCTGCAGACTGCGACCCAGCACTGCGACCTGATCGCCATCATCGAGCGCCATGTCTCGCCCGGGAATCTGCTCGTGAGCCGGGCCGAGCACTCGAGCACTGGTGCGTTCCTTGAGCGCCAGCACGCCACCGACATGGTCGTGATGGTGATGGGTGATCAGGATGTCGCTGAGTTGCCAGTCCGGATGCTGCTCCAGCCAGCGCAGCACGGGCTCGGCATCGCCGGGATCGACCACGGCGCAGCGGCGCGAGGCGCTATCCTGCAGGAGCCAGATATAGTTGTCGGAGAAGGCGGGTAGGGCTTCGATGATGGGCATCTCGGGGTGCTCGCCAGACAGTGGACAAAGGCGCATGCTAGCAGCCCGGGGCGAAAGTTGAAGCCGCCCCGCATCTTGCGCAAGCTGTCCGCGTGAACCTGATACGGAGCCTTGCCATGACCGATCATTGCTGCACCAAAGCGCCCGATCAGGCGATGCGGATTGCCGAGTCCGCCAGGCTGTGGTTCGAAACGCCGCCGGGGCAGCAGTTGTTGCGCCAGGAGCAGCAGGCTCTGGAAGAGGCGCTGCAGCGCTGCTTTGGCAGTTATCTGGTGCATTGCGGCCCATTCGCCGGAGTGCCCTTGCAGGCGCAGAAGATCAAGCGCTGCGTTCGCCTCGGCGCACCAATGGACGGGGTCGAGATCCACTGCGACGAGCAGGCCTGGCCGATCGGTGAGCATGCCGCCGATGTGGTGGTCTTGCAGCACGCGCTGGATTTCTGCACCTCGCCACATGGCCTGCTGCGCGAAGCGGCGCGCAGCGTCAGGCCGGGTGGTCATCTGCTCATCCTCGGCGTGAATCCGTGGAGCCTATGGGGCGCCCGTCATCTGACCGCCCGTGACGGCTTTCGCCAGGCGCGCTGCATTCGCGCTTCGCGGGTCGGGGACTGGCTCAATCTGCTGGGGTTCGCGCTGGAGAATCGTCGCTTCGGGTGCTATTGTCCGCCGCTTTCCTCGAGCGACTGGCAGGCGCGACTGGCTCGTCTCGATCGGCTTGGTAATCGCTTGCAGGCCCCGGCCGGCGGCTTCTACTTGCTGATGGCACGCAAGCTGATGATCGGGCTGCGGCCGCTGCGTCAGCAACGCCGAGAGCGCATGGGCAAGCTGTTGCCGATGCCGGTCGCCAAGGTCAGCCGTCGCAACGCCGAGTAGCCTTGCCGAGCGCACGCCTCGAACCCTTTGGACATACAGCATTTCATGAGTGACGACCTGGTCGAGATTTACACAGACGGTGCCTGCAAGGGTAATCCCGGCCCCGGTGGCTGGGGCGCCTTGCTGATTTACAAGGGCGTCAAGCGCGAGCTGTGGGGGGGCGAGGCGCAGACCACCAACAATCGCATGGAGCTGATGGCGGCGATCCGCGCGCTGGCCGAGCTCAAGCGACCCTGCAAGGTCCATCTTTGCACCGATTCGCAGTATGTGATGCAGGGAATCAACGACTGGCTGCCCAACTGGAAGAAGCGCGGCTGGAAAACAGCCAGCAAACAACCGGTCAAGAATGCCGATCTGTGGCAACTGCTGGATGAGCAGGTGAATCGCCACGAAGTGACCTGGCAGTGGGTCAGGGGGCACACGGGCCATCCGGGCAACGAGCAGGCCGATCTGCTGGCTAACCGTGGTGTGGTTCAGGCCAAACGACAACCCATTGTGTAACGAGCGAGACCGATGCGCAGCGTAGTTCTGGATACCGAAACGACAGGCATGCCGGTGACCGATGGCCACCGTGTGATTGAAATCGGCTGCGTCGAGGTGATCGGCCGGCGTCTTACCGGGCGGCATTTCCATGTCTATCTGCAGCCTGATCGGGAGGTCGATGAGGGCGCAGTGGCGGTTCACGGGATCACCAACGAGTTTCTCGCTGACAAGCCGCGCTTCCGTGATGTCGCCGACGAGTTCTTCGAATTCATCCGCGACGCGCAGCTGGTGATTCACAACGCGGCGTTCGATATCGGCTTCATCAACAACGAGTTCGCCTTGCTCGGGCAGCGTGACCGCGCCGAGATCACCGACCACTGCACGGTGCTCGATACCCTGTTGATGGCGCGTGAGCGGCACCCGGGCCAGCGCAACAGCCTCGACGCGCTGTGCAAGCGCTATGGGGTCGATAACTCCGGCCGCGATCAGCACGGCGCCTTGTTGGACGCCGAGATTCTTGCCGACGTCTGGCTGACCATGACTGGCGGGCAGACCAACCTGTCCCTGGCTGGGGATGGTGCGGACAATGCCGGCGGTCGTCCCCAGCCCAGCCCGATCCGTCGTCTGCCGGCTGATCGTCAGCGCACGACCGTGCTGGCAGCCAGCGAGCAGGAACTCGCCGCCCACATGGCACGCCTTGCGGCAATCGAAAAGGCCGCTGGTGCGCCTGCCCTGTGGAGCCAGCTCGAGAGCTGACCACTCCCGCCCTTCGAACAGGCGGCTGTCGCATGGCATTGTGCTATCTTTGCCCGCCGTACGGCCTGGCACGTGCTGCGATGCGTAACCATTGACCAAGTCACCGCCCGGTTCGGCACAAATGCCGCTCGTCTTGTTCGGCGTGCGCTTCGTGCCGTCTGTCGGCTGAGCTATGGTTGTTGAGCGAATTTCCTACAGGCGCAATTGTGTAGGAGATCGCCCATGCCTGACGGCTCGCAGTGGTTATTGCGCCGCGCAATTCCCGGACGGGCGGCGTGTGCTTGCGTCGCCAGGGCGCAGGTGGCGGCCGATGTTTTTTGCTAAAGTTCGCGGCCTACGAAAAAGCCAGTAGCCAGCCAGCTTTGGTTCTGATTGACGAGGTGTTCTGCTTGATTAGAGTGCTGGTGGTCGACGACCACGATCTGGTGCGTACTGGTATTACCCGTATGTTGTCCGATATCGATGGCCTCTATGTGGTCGGTCAAGCGGACTCCGGCGAGGAGGCCATTCGCCGGGCGCGCGAGCTCAAACCGGACGTGGTCCTGATGGACCTGAAAATGCCTGGCATCGGCGGCCTGGAAGCCACTCGCAAGCTACTGCGTAGCAATCCGGACCTGAAGGTCATCGCGGTCACCATCTGTGAAGAGGACCCTTTCCCCACCCGTCTGCTGCAGGCGGGTGCCGCTGGATATCTGACCAAGGGCGCAGCGCTTGACGAGATGGTCAGGGCCATTCGCATGGTGTTCGCCGGCCAGCGCTACATCAGCCCGCAGATCGCTCAGCAGCTGGCGCTCAAGTCGTTCCAACCGCAGACCAGTGCCTCACCGTTCGACCTGCTCTCCGAGCGTGAGATCCAGATCGCGCTGATGATCGCCAACTGCCAGAAGGTCCAGGCCATTTCCGACAAGCTCTGTCTTTCTCCCAAAACCGTGAACACCTATCGCTACCGCATCTTCGAGAAACTGGCGATCAGTAGTGATGTGGAGCTGGCGCTGCTGGCCGTCCGCCACGGCATGGTCGACACCGTCAACTGATGTCCGAGCGGTTCGATGCTTCAGCCTTCCTGGCCGCCTGCAGCGGGCGACCGGGCGTTTATCGAATGCTGGATGCCGACGGCAAGCTGCTCTATGTCGGCAAGGCAAAGAATCTCAAGAAGCGACTGGCGAGCTATTTCCGCAAGACCGGTCAGGCGCCCAAGACGGCTGCGCTGGTTGCGAAGATCGCCCAGGTCGAGACGACCATCACTGGCAATGAAACCGAGGCGCTGCTGCTCGAGCAGACGCTCATCAAGCAGTGGCGGCCGCCGTACAACATCCTGCTGCGTGACGACAAATCCTATCCCTATGTATTTCTTTCTGCAGGTAAATACCCGCGCTTGAGCATTCATCGCGGCGCGAAGAAGGAGCCGGGCCGCTATTTCGGGCCCTATCCCAGTGCCGGCGCGATTCGCGAGAGCCTTGGGCTGTTGCAGAAGGCATTCCTGGTGCGCCAGTGCGAAGACAGCTATTTCCGCAATCGCACGCGGCCCTGCCTGCAGTACCAGATCAAGCGTTGCAAGGCGCCCTGCGTGAATCTCGTCGCCCCGGAAGAGTATGCCGAGGACGTCAGGCACTCGGTGATGTTTCTCGAGGGGCGCAGCAATGCGCTGGCCGAGGAGCTTTCGCGCAACATGGAGCAGGCGGCGCTGGCGCTGGATTTTGAGCGCGCTGCGCAGATTCGCGACCAGATCGGCATTTTGCGCCGTGTCCAGGATCAGCAGAACATCGAGGGCGGCACCGGCAATGTCGACATCGTTGCGGCCAGTGTCAGCCCCGGCGGGGCTTGCGTACACCTGATCAGCGTGCGGGGCGGGCGAGTGCTCGGAAGCAAGAACTTCTTTCCGCAGGTGGCGATCGAGGAGAGCGTCGGTGACGTGTTGCTGGCATTCCTCGAACAATATTATCTGGGCTCCGCCGAACGCGATCTGCCAGGCGAGCTGATCGTCAACGCCGCCCATGAGGATTATCCGACGTTCATTGCGGCTATCGCCGAGCTACGTGGCGCCGAGCTGAGCATCGTGCAGCGCGTCAGAGGAACGCGAGCGCGCTGGCAGCAGATGGCGCTGACCAATGCCGAGCAGGCACTGACTGCCCGGCTGGCCAACCGTCAGCACCTTTCGGCACGCTTCGAGGCGCTGGCCGATGCACTCGGGCTGGACGAGCCTCCACAGCGCCTGGAGTGCTTCGACATCAGCCATTCCAGTGGCGAGGCCACGGTGGCCTCCTGCGTGGTATTCGGCCCGGAGGGGCCGCTCAAGTCCGACTACCGACGGTTCAACATCGAAGGCGTCACGGCGGGCGATGACTATGCGGCGATGCATCAGGCGTTGTCGCGGCGCTTTCGCAAGGTGGTCGAGGGAGAGGGCAAGCGGCCGGATATCCTGCTGGTGGATGGCGGCAAGGGCCAGCTCAATATGGCGCGCGAGGTATTGGCCGAGCTTTCTCTGTCCGACCTGATCCTGCTCGGCGTGGCCAAGGGCGTCACTCGCAAGCCTGGCTTCGAGACGCTTTACTTGAACGATGTGGCTCACGAATTCACCCTGCCGGGCGACTCACCGGCACTGCACCTGATCCAGCAGATCCGTGACGAGGCGCATCGCTTCGCGATCACTGGGCACCGGGCTCGGCGAGGCAAGGCGCGGCGGACCTCCAGCCTCGAAGACGTGCCGGGGATCGGTCCGAAGCGGCGGCGAGAACTGCTCAAGCATTTTGGCGGTCTGCAGGAATTGTGCAGAGCCAGTGTCGACGAGATTTCCAAGGCGCCGAGCATCAGCAAAAAGCTCGCCGAGTCGATTTATGCTGCGTTGCACAGTGAGTAGAATCAACGTCTTTTCCGCAGCTCAGTGGTACCGATGAATATTCCAAACCTGCTCACCGTACTGCGTGTACTGCTGATTCCCTTCTTCATACTGCTGTTCTATCTGCCGTTTCACTGGAGTTATCTGGCGGCAAGCGCGGTGTTTACCGTGGCTGCGCTGACCGACTGGCTCGACGGTTATCTGGCGCGCCGGCTGCAGCAGAGCACGCCGTTCGGCGCCTTTCTCGATCCGGTGGCCGACAAACTCATGGTGGCTGTGGCGCTGGTGTTGCTCGTGGGCGAGCATGCGAACCTGTGGCTGACTCTGCCTGCGGCGATCATCATCGGGCGGGAGATCGTCGTATCGGCGTTGCGTGAGTGGATGGCCGAACTCGGCGCCCGTGCGCAGGTGGCGGTTTCCAGCCTTGGAAAATGGAAGACGGCAGCGCAGATGGTGGCGCTCGTCATCCTGCTGGCCAACCCGCCAGCCCTTACCGTCTGGGTCGGCCTGGGGTACGCGCTGTTGATCGTCGCCGCGGCGTTGACGCTCTGGTCGATGGTCAACTACCTGGTAGCGGCCTGGCCGCATCTGAGCCCCTCCGAGAATAAATAAACTTTTTTTAATCAAGGGCTTGACGAGGCTTTGCGGGGCGCTAAAATGGCGCCCGTCAACACGACAACGCGGGAATAGCTCAGTTGGTAGAGCACGACCTTGCCAAGGTCGGGGTCGCGAGTTCGAGTCTCGTTTCCCGCTCCAGTTTGTAAGATCGCGCCGCAGTAATAATGCGGCGCCTTCGTTTTGAGGCCGGTTGGCAGAGTGGTTATGCAGCGGATTGCAAATCCGTGTACGCCGGTTCGATTCCGACATCGGCCTCCATATCAAGAGCCCCGCAGATGATAAATCTGCGGGGTTTTTTGTTTCTGGCGCTAAAGTGCCTCAGCGCAAGCGGCGCACGCCAACTATCAGCCAGAACAATAGGCCGAGCAGCGGAAACAGGGCGATGCCCAGTGCCCATATGGCTTTCGAGCCGACACTGCGTTCGCTCTTGAATACGCTGATGATGGCCAGAAGATCGAGGACGATCACCAGCACAGCACCGGCGATGGCCAGGTAAGTCGTCGTATCGGACATGCGCAGCTGCTCCTCTCAGGCTTTCTGCCTCAGGCCGTACATACATGCCTCGGGTTCCTTGGGCCGGCGCTGTTTGGCCGGTGAACGGCGCCGATTGGGCGAGCGGGTGGTGATCGCGCAGTCGCTCGAGTTCGCCAGATGCTGGCTGTCACGGGCGGCTACCGGCTCCGGCTCGATGCTGCTTTTTCGGGCCCTGCCGGGCCCAGGCTCACCGGGGATGATCCTCGGGCTGGGGACCGCTACCAATCCGGATCCTGGCCTGGCCGAAGTGGCTGACGTCCGCCTGGCTCTGGCGTAACCGTGGACGACCGGGGCGGCGCTGGCGATTCTGCTGATGCGGACGCCTCCATTCGCAGCGGCTTTGTTGTGCGAGAGCCGCGTGACGTTCGTCGCCAGGCTCTAGCCGGCCGATAAGCGGGCATTTGCCGGGGCGTGGCGCTGGCATAATGCCAGTCCCCGCGAGTGCATCGCACAGGATGAATAGCCATGACCGTTGAGCGTTACTCCATCATTCTCGAGGCGCGTGACCAGACGCTGCTGTCGCGCGCCACGCGAGAAGAGGTCGAGCAGTTCTGGGACGAGCACGATGCGCTCTACTTCGGGTTGCGGATGGAAGGTGAAGCACCCGGGCATTGGCTGGTCTACGTGACCGAAGAGATCCCCGAGGACGAACGGCTTCCCTGCGAAGCCTGATCGCGGCTGGGCGGATATCTGCGCACATCGGCTATGGGCGGCGTGCCCGGTGATCGGTAAGCTGTGCGGTTTCTCGTCCATTCGGTCAAGAGTCGTTCTGACTTAGGCAACATTGCCTGGCTTGCCGGATATCGATGGCAGGTAGGCAAAACAATGCGATTGAAGTGGTCTGCGGTTCCCTGGGTGTGTTTCGCCATGTGCGTCGGTGTCATGGGGACCGCACTGATCTCGCCGTTGTACCCGCTCTATCAGACGCTGTGGTCGCTGCGCACCAGTGAGGTGTCGCTGCTCTATATCGTCTACATGCTCGGCGCGCTGGTAGGGCTGCTGTTCATGGGGCGCCTGGCCGATTCCCAGGGTTTTCGCCCGGTCATGCTTTTCGGGCTGGCGCTGGGCTGGGGCGGCACGCTGCTGTCGATGCTGTCATGGGATCTTGGCGCACTTGGCGCCGCTCGCTTCGCTGTGGGCCTGTCGTCGAGCCTCATCGTCACCAGTGCCTCGGTAGGGTTGATGCAGGTCTTGCGCACGCGCAGCCCTCAGTACGCCTCCACGCTGACCAGCTTTCTCCTCGCCTTTGGCTTCGGGCTCGGGCCGATCAGCGGCGGCCTGACGGCACAATGGCTGCCGCAGCCGCTTGTCACGACCTACATTCCGACGCTGCTGCTCGGGGTGTTGGCTATTTACGGTCTGCTAAAAGTACATACGAATGAGCCTGGTGCTGCCGCAGCGTTTCGTTGGCAGGCACTGGCGCCGAGGCTGACCTGGCCGGAACGTCGCGATACCTTTGCCTTTGTCCTGACCTGTTGCTGCCCGTTCTTCGCGTTTGGTGTGTTTGGCTTGTACGCCTCGATGTCGCCGCTATTCATCGACAAGATGCTGCCCTGGCACGGCCCTGCTGTCAGCGGTTGCTCGATCGGAGTGATCCTGATGATGTCGGCTGCGGTCCAGCTGCTCAGCGCCCGCCTGAGCCTGCATTGGTGCGGCTCGCTCGGCTTGCTCGCCGTGGTACTGAGCAACGCCTTGCTGGTATTCAATTTCCAGGCGATGTCGGTGGCGCTGTTCGCCGTTGGGGTGCTCGCTGCCGCCGTTGGTCACGGCCTGTGCCTGCTGGCCGGCATCAGCATGGTCAACCGCATCGCCAGCCCGGCGCAGCGCGCCGGATTGATCTCCACCTACCTGGTCAGCGGCTATGTCGGCAGCATCGCGCCACTGCTAGGCGCGGGCTGGCTGGCTGATCATTTTGGCCTGCAAGCCGCGATTACCGCACTGGGCCTGGGCGTGGTCGCCACTGCCTTGCCGGCAGGCGTGGCCTTTTTGCGCCATCCGCGCATGCGCAACGATTGAATCCATAGAGGTCGTGCGCCAGCGCGGGCAGCTTGCCGGCCTGTAGTCAAATGGCGCTGATCGCACTCACGCTGCAAATGCGTCCATTCCATACCATTTCGTAGTGGGCAGCCTGAATGATGGCTGTCACCGGTCGCGGCGTCATTAGCGCCCAGCAAGCGTGCCCCGGATGGCGCACCGAGTGATAAAACAGGCCCGGGCAACCCTCCCGCCTGGCCCGCCGGCCGAGCAGCCGCGCGTCGGTATAGTCGTCCGGGTCATAGATCGGGTCGCTGACGGGCAGGGCGGTGGCATCGAGCATGCCGGCTTCACCGAACTGGCAGGACAGCCCGCGAAAGACGAAGCGCTCGTAGCTCAGCCCATCGACTGCTGACCAATAACGATCCTGGTGGTAGCGCACTTCGGCGATGGCCGTCTCCATGGTATCGGCCAGGTAGAGCACGCCATAGGTGCCGTCGCTGAACCGCGAGCCCGCCGGGTTGACGTGCGTAAAGGGCGCCGTCGCATAGGAACAGCCAGGAATACCGAAGGGAATCTCCTGGTGCGGAATCAGCTCGAGCTGGCCGATCTCGTTACGCAGCCGAGGGTTGGTCAGCGCCTGTAGTTGAAAGAGCGTTTCGAACTCATCCGCGTCGGCAACGTCATCGAAAAGCGAGATCGGAGGAAACTTCGAATTGACCAGCCGATAGGCTTGCCGCTGCGCAGCGCCTTTGCGCCGCAGCTGGTGCGGCGCTACCACTGGGCACCGCGCAGGCTGTCGATACGTCTGAATGCCTCATACAGGGAGATCATGTCACCCTGGGCCATGACCTCGAGTGGAGAGCGCCCATTGAAGAACTCGTTGTGGTTCGGCAGCCGGGGAAAGCCGTAGACGTTGTCCGGATTGTCGAAGATCAGTCGCAACGCGGCGTGGATATTGAGGATGAAGCTGATGCGCTGCAGCTGATCCGGATCGAGACTGACCGACCAGCCTCGATTGTCCGCCCGGGCCCTTGCATAGGTGCTGCGGGAAATGCGCAGGATGCTGCAGGCCTGTTCGGTGGATGCCTGCCATTTCTCGAGTACGTTCAGCGCGGCCCGAAGACCGGCCGCGCACTGGTCTTTGGAAAAGGTCGCTGGTTGTAAAATCGCTGACATGTGCCGTTCCTTTGTGTCCGTGGATACAAACATAGCAGATGTTGTGTCTGAGGACAAAGAAGAAGGGCGCGATCGTTTACCGAAAAAGCGCCCCGAAGCCGGCGCTGCCGACTGCCAAGCGAAAGCCAGCACCCGTTCTGCCTCGCCGGTTGCGCCTGCGAGGGAGGCTGGTTATAGTCCTGCGCCCACCACGCATCCCGCCCGGATGGCGAAATTGGTATACGCAAGGGACTTAAAATCCCTCGTCCGAAAGGATATGCGGGTTCGACCCCCGCTCCGGGCACCAATACTCCTGCAACATCCCGCACGCTTCGCCTGAGTGCCTTGTGCTCGGCGCGTCGAGCGTCGTTTTGACCTATGCGCCAGCCTTCCTCTGTTCGCGGTTGCCGTCGCAGCGTTCGTACTCAATCGATCAACCACCACGACGGCAGCAGGCGCAGGCTTCTCGCTTCGGCGAAGCGGTCGTCGATCAGGTGGATCACGCCGCTATCTTCGGGCGTGCGGATCACTCGGCCGGCCGCCTGGATCACCTTCTGCATGCCCGGGAAGAAGTAGGCGTAGTCATAGCCGGCGCCGAAGCGTTTTTGCATGCGCGCCCTGATCTGCTCGTTGACCGGGTTCACCTGCGGCAGGCCGAGGGTGGCGATGAACGCGCCGATCAGGCGAGTGCCGGGCAGGTCGATGCCTTCGGCGAAAGCGCCGCCGAGCACGGCGAAGCCGATGCCGCGGCCGTCTTCGGTGAAGCGCTCGAGAAAGGCGCTGCGGGCCGCCTCATCCATGTGTCGGGTCTGCAGCCAGCAGGGAATGTCGGCGTGTAGTTGGCAGAACAGGTCGGCGACCTGCTGCAAGTAATCGAAGCTGCTGAAAAACGCCAGATAATTACCCGGTCGTTGCCGGTACTGCCGTGCCATGCGCACGACGATAGGGTCGAGCGAGGCCTGGCGGTCGGCAAAGCGCGTGGACACATCGCGTGCAAGATGCACGGTCAGTTGCTCGCCGCGGAACGGTGGCTCGACGTCGAGCCAGGCGTGCACGGCGGGGATACCGAGCGTGTCCTGGTAGAAGTGCCTTGGTGTCAGGGTTGCCGAGAACAGCACGGTCGAGCATGCCTGAGCTATGCGCGGTTCGAGGAAGGGGGCGGGAACGATATTGCGCAGGCACAGGCGCGACGCCCGACGCTGGCCCTTGACGAGCAGTGTGCAGTCGATAAGCGAGTGATCGCCGAAGAGTTCGGCGATGCGGCAGAAGCGCATCGCCGAGAAACAGGCCTCGCGCAGTTCAATGCCCAGTGCATCGGGTTTTTCGCCGAGCAGTTCGGTGGCCTCTCCAACCAACTGTTGCAGCGCAGCCAGCAGCTTGGCGGGCAACGCCGGCAGTACGGCGTAATCGTGCAGTTGCTCGCGGTGGACCTCGTTCCAGCAGCGTCCGACCCTGCGCAGCGCTTTCGCCAGCGGCGCCGGGGCCTGCCCAGCCAGCCCGCTGAACATGCGCTGGTCGAGCTCGGCACTGTACATGCCGCGAGCGCGTTCGAGCAGGTTGTGCGCTTCGTCCACCAACACGCCGACGCGCCATTCGTTGGCCTGCATCAGGCCGTGGAGCAAGGCGCTGAGGTCGAAGTAATAGTTGTAGTCACCGACGATCACGTCGGCCCAGCGGGCCATCTCCTGGCTGAGGTAGTAGGGGCAGACCTGGTGCGCCAGGGCAATCTCGCGCAGTGTCGCCTGGCACAGCGAGCCGCGGCGAACCGCCGCCAGCCGCGCCGCCGGGAGCCGGTCGTAGAAGCCGCTGGCCAACGGGCAGGACTCGCCGTGGCAGGCTTTGTCCGGGTGTTCGCAGCTTTTCTCCCGGGCGATCAGCTCCAGCACGCGCAGGGTCGGTACCTGAGCGCTTTCCAGACGAGCGAGTGCGTCCAGCGCCAGCGCGCGGCCAGAGGTTTTCGCCGCCAGGAAGTACAGCTTGTCCAGCGCTTGCCCGGGCATTGCCTTGAGCAGCGGAAACAGCGTGCCGAGCGTCTTGCCGATGCCGGTCGGAGCCTGCGCCAGCAAGGGCGTGGCGGTACAGGCAGACTTGTATACGGCTTCGGCGAGTTGCCGTTGGCCCTGGCGAAAGCTGGGGTAGGGGAAGCCAAGGGCAGCCAGCAGCCGATCGCGTGTTTGCCGGTGTTCCAGCTCCTGCTCGGCCCAGGCGAGAAAACGCTCGCATTGAGTTTCGAAGAATTCACGCAGCGCATCGGCGTCGTGATACTCGCTGAGAGTGGTCTCCTTCTGGGTGAGTATGTCGAAGTAGACGAGCGCCAGCTCGACGCCCGGTAGCTGGCGAGCCTGGCACAGCAGCCAGCCGTAGACCCTGGCCTGCGCCCAGTGCAGCTGACGATGATTGGCCGGTTGCCGTGCCAGATCGCCGCGGTAGGTCTTTATCTCTTCGAGGCGATTGCGCTCGGGGTCATAGCCGTCCGCGCGGCCACGCACCGTCAGGCTCCGGTAGCTGCCCTGCAAGGCGACTTCGCGCTCATAGCCGGCTGCGCGCCGGGACGTCACGCGCTGATGCCCGGCAATCCCCTCCTGCGCCGTTGGCGAAGGCGTGAAGCGAAGGTCGAGGTCGCCCTCCTTGGCGCTGAATTCGCACAGCGCACGCACCGCGACGCGGTAGGCCACGTTCAGTCCGCTCGCGCCACGTGGCAGACGCTGATCGGCAGCTCGTGCCGCAGGGCGTATTCGATCCAGCGCTGCTGGTTGTCTTGCAGCCGGTCCCCGGGCCCCTTGACCTCGATCATGCGATAGCGTCGCTCGGCCGGCCAGAACTGCACCAAGTCCGGAAGCCCGGAGCGGTTGCTCCGCACATCGGTGAGCATGCGCTGGAAGATCAGCTTGAGATGGTGCGGCGCGATGCATGTCAGCGCCTGCTCCAGCAGCTGTTCGCCGACTACGCCCCACGCCACGAAAGCGCTGTGGATGCCGGACTTCTCGCGATAGGTTCGCCAGATCCAGCTTCGATAGGCATCAGTGTCCAGACGCGCCAGGCATTGCCGGAAAAGCGCGGCTCGGCGCTGATAGAAGTCCGGCCGGTCCAGGTCCGCTGGCGCCCAGTGGAAGGGGTGGAAAAAGGCACCAGGTAGGGGGGCGAACAGGGCGTCCCAGCAGAGCAGGCCGAACAGTGAGCCGAGCAGGGCGTTCTCCACGTAATGCACGGGCGCCTGAGGCTGGCTCAAGTGGTCGCGCACCGCTTGCTCGACGCGGATGCCGTCCAGGGCCAGCCTGAGATCCAGCCGCTCGACGGTCGCACGTCGTTGGCGCGGCGCTGAGGCTCGGCCCAGGCAGCGCTGCAGTCGGGGAACGATGCGCTGCAGGTGCTGCGCCTCCTGTTCGCTCTCCGGCGCGGCGGCCGCGCGCTCGGCAAGTTCGAGTGCCGCCTCGGGCTGATCGCAACGCTCGAGTACGCGGATGGCGCGTTCACGCGCGCCCGCATAGGGGTTGTTGGCGTGAACACGCAAGGCTTCGGCCAACTCGCCCTGGCGCTCCAGTTGCTGGCCGAGGCGCAGCAGCAGCTTGCCGCGCCGTGCTTCGAGCCAGGGATTGGTGAACGCCTCCCGCGGAATCGCTTCCAGCACGTCCGCCACTGGCTCGCCGCGCTCGAATGCCTCGCGACAGCGATGCAGATGCAGATAGGCATCGATGTCCTCGCGGCGGTGAAAGGCGCGAAAAGCCGGGGAAAAATCCACCTGCTCGTAGCGATAGATGCCCAGGTCGGCGAGCACGAATTCAGACCAGTCCTGGCGTAGATTGCCAAAGAACATCAGTCGCAGGCGCTCGCACCAGTCGCCGATGCATAGCTGGAAGACGCGATCGCCAAGTGCCGGACACCAGTCGCCCAAGGCGCGCTCGCCTGTCAGCCTTTCGCCCAGATGGTCGAACAGCTCGCTCTTGCGCATCCCGCTCATGCCGGTCAGGGCGAAGGCGCGCAAGAGCTCTGTTTTGTTCAGCAAGGCGAACAGCTGTGCGCCGCTCAACAAGGGTGCGGTGTCGAGCCAGCCGAGCGCGGCCAGCGGATCGGCTGCGGCGTGTGGGCAGCCGATCTCGGCGTAGTCGAGCTTGCTGGCGCGAAACAGCTCGCCCTTGCGCATGACCATTCGCACCAGCAGGGCACGTGAAGCTTTCGGCAGGTCGGCAAAGGCCGCGACAAAGGCGCGCTCGGCCTCGTCCAGCAGGTCACCGTGGCGCTGGAACACCCAGTCGAGCACCTGCTGGAAGTTGTCGAGGTAATAGAACGGATTCGGTAGGGATGCGCGCATGACACCGGGGACGCCAGGCCCCAACGACGACTGAATGGGGCTGGCTATTTATACAGGTCTCTGGCGCTTTGGCAATGCCCGGTCGATCAGCGGAGCAGTCGCTACCCCGATGCGTGAGCACCGGGGTAGCCGGGCCTCATACGGTCCGCGAGAAACGGCCTCGCTGTTCGCCGCCGAGGTAGGCGTCGAAGGCCATCGCCACGTTACGCATCATCAGCTGGCCCTGCGGCATGAGCTCCAGTGCCTGGTCGGTGATGCGCACCAGGCCGTCGGCGACATGCTCGTCGAGCTTGGCCAGCGAGTCGGCGAAGTACTCGGTGAAGTGGATACCGTGCCTCGCCTCGATCGCCGCGAAGTCGATCCGTCCATGGCACATCAGCGCAACGATCACGTCGCGACGGATGCGGTCATCCTCGCTCAGCTGATAGCCGCGGTGCACCGGCAGCAGGCCCTCGTTCAGGCGCGCGTAGTACTGCGATAGCTCCTTGACGTTCTGGCTGTAGCTGTCGCCGACCTTGCCGATCGAAGAGATGCCCAGGCCGATGAGGTCGCAGTCGGCATGGGTCGAGTAGCCCTGGAAGTTGCGTTGCAGCGTGCCGTTGGCGCGCGCCAGGGCCAGCTCGTCATCCGGCAGCGAGAAGTGGTCCATGCCGATATAGACGTACCCGGCGGCGGTCAGTCGGCGAATGGTCAGCTCGAGCAGCTCGAGCTTGCGCTCGGGCGGCGGCATGTCCTCGGGGCGGATGAGCTTTTGCGCGCGCACCAGCTCAGGCAGGTGTGCGTAGCTGTAGGCGGCGATGCGGTCCGGGCGCAGCGCGATGATCTTGTCCAGGGTCGTATCGAAGCTCTCCACCGTCTGCAGTGGCAGGCCGTAGATCAGGTCGACGCTGACCGACTTGAACTTGGCCGCGCGGGCGGCTTCGACCAGTTCGCGGGTCTGTTCCTCGCTCTGGATGCGGTTGACCGCCGCTTGCACTCGGGCGTCGAAATCCTGCACACCGAAACTCAGACGGTTGAAGCCGAGTGCGCGCAACTCCTGGATCTGCTGCGGGCTGATGGTGCGCGGGTCGACCTCGAGGGAAAACTCGTGATCGTCGCTGTCGTCCATGTTGAACGCCTGGTGCAGCGCGGCCATCAGGTCGGCCAGCTGCTCGCTGCTCAGATAGGTCGGCGTGCCGCCGCCGAGGTGCAACTGGGTCAGTTTGCGCGAGCGGTCGAACAGGGCCGCCTGCATGGCAATCTCGCGCTTGAGGTAGTCGAGGTACTCGGCGGCCCGCTCGGTCTTGTGGGTGATGATCTTGTTGCAGGCGCAGTAGTAGCACAGGCTCTTGCAGAACGGGATGTGGATGTACACCGACAGCGGCTTGGGCGGCCTAGCCTCGTTGCTGGCGCGTGCGGCGTTGCGGTAATCATCGGCGGCGAAAGCCTGGTGAAACTGCGGGGCGGTCGGGTAGGACGTGTAGCGCGGGCCGGGGCGGTCGTACTTTTCAACCAGCGCGCGGTTGAACGTGGGGGTCTGGTCCATGGAAGCGGTTCACCTTCGAATGCTCTTCTTAAAGGCGGCGCGGTGCACGTAAGGCCGGCCGTTCGTCTAGGCGCGGATTATCACCGATCCGGCCGCATCGACCGACTGTTTCAGATCAAGAAGACCTGAGTTGGCGACCACCTGCAGTCCGGGTGGCCGCCAAGCGCCTGGGCTCAGAGGCGGAACTGGCCGACCAGGCGCTTGAGCTCGGCGGCCAGCTGCACCAGTTCTTCGCTGATCTGCGAAGTCTGCGTGGCGTCGGCCGAGGTAGTGTCGGCGATCCGGCTGATGGTGGTGATGTTGCGGTTGATCTCTTCGGCGACCGCGCTCTGCTGCTCGGCGGCGGTGGCGATCTGCGTGTTCATCTCGTTGATCGTGCCCACCTCGTCGGCAATCGCGCCAAGGCTTTGCGCGGCGCGAGCCACGCAGTCCGAGCCGGAGCGCGCACGCGATTGTGCGGCGACCATCGCTTGTACGGCATTGCCGACGCCCTGCTGCAGCTGCTCGATCATGTGCTGAATTTCTTCGGTCGACTTCTGCGTACGCGAGGCCAGCGTGCGCACCTCGTCGGCGACCACGGCAAAGCCACGCCCCTGCTCGCCGGCGCGGGCCGCTTCGATGGCCGCGTTGAGGGCGAGCAGGTTGGTTTGTTCGGCGATGCCCTTGATCACGCCGACCACGGTGTCGATGCTGGCGCTGTCGGCTTCGAGCTGACGCACCACTTCGGCCGCCTTCTCGATGTCCTGGATCAACGTGTCGATGCCATCGAGCGCCTCGCTCGCAACACGCACGCCGGCCTTGGATTCGTTGTCCGCGCCGGTCGATGCCGTGGCGGTCTGGCTGGCGTTGCGGGCGACTTCCTGCACCGTGGCGCTCATCTCGTTCATCGCTGAGGCGACCATGTCGGTCTCGCTGCGCTGTTCCATCACCGCGCCGAGGGTTTTCTCGGCCACGTTGGAAACCCGTCCCGAGACGTCGGTGAGCTGCTGGGTGACCGCCGCAACGGCCTCCAGGCTGCCGCGGAATTTGCCGATCATGCGATTGAAGGCCGTTGCCATGGCGCCGATTTCGTCGTGCGCGCCGACCGTCACGCTGCGGCTGAGGTCCTCGTCGCGGGTCATGGCTTCCATGGTGTGGCGCATGTCGGTGATGCGGCTGATGATCACCCGGCGCACGGTGTAGATCATCACCGCGACGCCGGCGAGCAGCAGGACCAGCTGTACGGCACCGAGCAGCTGCAGGTTACGGTTGACCTGCTGGTCGAGTGCGTCGAGGTCGTAGGCGATGCGTACGGCGCCCATGACGCTGTTTTCCGGCACCTGATGGCAGCCCAGGCAGTTGGTGCCGCGATAGTCGCTGTGCGCGAGAATCGGGTTGATGACCGTCAGCACGCGGCGCCCGTCGTCCTGCTTGGTGACCTTGACGATGGCCTCGCCGGTCAAGGCTGCTCGATCCAGCGCATCGACCGGCGCCTGGTGATCGAAGCCGGGGCCAAAGGTCCTGATCACCGGCTCGCCGCGGATGATGCGGGCGTCGATCACGCCTGGGCGCGCCAGTGCCTTCTTACGCAGAACTTCGCGCTGGGCCATGGTGCCGGTCAGCATCATGGTGTTGATGCTGTCGAAATAGGAGTCTGCCGCGTCCTTGGTCTGTTGCTCGACGACCTGCAGCACGAGTTTCTTTTCGGCGTCGGCAGCAACGAACAGGGAGGCCGACATGATCAATACCAGCACCGCCAGCAGCGCCAGGTTGATCTTGGTTTGAACGGACATTTGCCGGGAAGCGGAGGTACTGGTCATGGTTTTCCTTGGGTTCACTGCTGCGGGCGTGTGATCCGGCCGCTCGACCTGTTCTTGTAATTCGACGATTCGGCGCGCAGGTGACAGAGCTTGCCTTGTTCGCCCAAGCTATCGGCGCAAAGTCCCTGGTCTTTAGGAGGTTTTACGCCCATCCAAAGTTGGATGGTGGCGATATGATATTGAAGCACGTTCGCCAGGTAAGGGCGGCTTCGACCAATGGCCGACGCAAACGCGCTTGCCTTGATCCAGGTCAGCCGAGGCGGCGGTTTTCCGGCAAGGAGCAGTATTTTTTCGCAAGCGCGAGCGGCAGCATTTACAGCCGCCTGGACGGGACGTAGCTTTGCCGGCGCATCGGCGGGCATCGCCCTGGTGAGCCGGTCGGCTTGCGCCTGCGGGAGGGGCGCGAACCGGCGGGTGATTCGGTGGTCGTAGCCTCAGCGTCGGTTGCCTGCGCGGGCTTCCGAAGTTGCTGCTTTTGCGGGCAGTGCACCAACTGGAACCTTTCTATCAAGGACTCTCATGATCAAGAAATGCCTTTTCCCCGCAGCCGGTTACGGCACGCGTTTCCTTCCCGCGACCAAAGCAATGCCCAAGGAAATGCTGCCGGTGGTCAACAAGCCGCTGATCCAGTACGGCGTCGAAGAAGCCCTGGCCGCCGGCCTCAAGGAGATCGCCATGGTCACCGGGCGCGGCAAGCGCTCGCTCGAGGACCACTTCGACATCAGCTATGAGCTGGAACATCAGATCCGCAACACCGACAAGGAAAAGTACCTGGTCGGCATCCGCAAGCTGATCGATGAGTGCACCTTCTCCTACACCCGCCAGATCGAGATGAAGGGCCTGGGCCACGCGATTCTCAGCGGGCGCCCGCTGATCGGTGACCAGCCGTTCGCCGTGGTACTGGCCGATGACCTGTGCATCAACCTCGGCGGCGACCCGGTGCTGGCGCAGATGGTCAAGCTGTACAACCAGTTCCGCTGCTCGATCGTGGCGATTCAGGAAGTCCCGCCGGAGGAAACCAGCAAGTATGGTGTGATCGCCGGCGAGATGATTCGCGACGATATTTTTCGCGTCAGCCACATGGTCGAAAAACCCAAGCCGGAAGACGCGCCGTCGAACCTGGCGATCATCGGCCGCTACATCCTGACGCCCGATATCTTCGACCTGATCGAGCAGACCGAGCCGGGCAAGGGCGGCGAGATCCAGATCACCGACGCGCTGATGAAACAGGCCCAGGACGGCTGCGTGCTGGCCTACAAGTTCAAGGGGCAGCGTTTCGACTGCGGTAGCGCCGAGGGCTACATCGAAGCGACCAACTTCTGCTACGAGAACTTCTACCAGACCGGCAAGTTCTGATCGCCTTGGCGATTTCTTGATCGATAAAGGGCTGCCGGCAGGCGGCCCTTTTTCATTTTTCGACCGCTGCAAGCGCCTCGGCCCCCGGCCCCAGCGGCTGGCCGTAGCTGAACTCGATGTAGTGGCCGGCCGGATCGCGCACGCCGCAGTAGTAGCCAACCGGGTAGGGCTCGTCGCGCGGTTCCCAGATCAGACAGCCGGCTTCGCGGGCCAGGTCGGCGATCGCATCCACTTCCGCCCGGCTGGCCAGGGCAAAGCCGAAATGGCTGTAATCGTCCGCCGCCAACTGGCGGTCGGTGCCGCCGGGCATGATGACGAAAATGAACTCGCGTTCGCGGCCGGGTTCGGCCATCCAGACGATGCGCGAGCCCTTGCCCGCGCGCTCGTGGAATACCTGCATCCCGCAGAAGCGCTGGTAGAAGGCGATGCAGGCGTCCAGGTCAGCGACGTGCAGGGCCAGATGGGTGAGGGTGGGGCGCATGCGAGGGACCTCCATGGAGGGTATGCTTTCGGTTCTCAAAGGAGACAACGACTCATGGCTTACGACTTCGATCTTTTTGTCATCGGTGCGGGCTCCGGTGGCGTGCGTGCGGCGCGCTTCGCAGCGGGCTACGGTGCCAGGGTGGCGGTGGCCGAAAGCCGCTATCTGGGCGGCACCTGCGTCAATGTCGGTTGCGTACCGAAGAAACTGCTGGTATTCGGGGCTCACTATGCCGAAGACATCGGCCAGGCGCAGGGCTATGGCTGGACCATCGACGGCGCCACCTTCGACTGGTCGAGCCTGATCGCCAACAAGAACCAGGAGATCCAGCGCCTCAACGGCATCTACCGCAACCTGCTGGTCGATGGTGGCGTGAGTCTGTTCGAAGCACACGCGCGCCTGGTCGATGCCCATACCGTCGAGGTCGCCGGCCAGCGCTACAGCGCCGAGCACATCCTGGTGGCCACCGGTGGCTGGCCTTTCGTCCCCGAGATTCCCGGCCACGAGCATGCAATCACCTCCAATGAGGCGTTCTACCTGGAGCGACTGCCGCGCCGCGTGCTGGTCGTCGGCGGAGGCTACATCGCGGTCGAATTCGCCTCGATCTTCCATGGCTGCGGCGCCGACACCAAGCTGCTCTATCGCGGCGAGCTGTTCCTGCGCGGTTTCGATGGTTCGCTACGCGATCACATCAAGGACGAGCTGATCAAGAAGGGAATGGACCTGCAGTTCAAGTCGGACATCGCCCGCATCGACAAGCTGGCCGATGGCAGCCTGCTGGCGACCTTGGAGGACGGTCGCACGCTGGAGGCCGACTGCATTTTCTATGCGACCGGCCGGCGGCCGATGCTCGACGGGCTCGGGCTGGCCGAGCTGGGTGTCGAACTCGACGAGCGTGGCTTCATCGCCGTCGACGAGGAATATCGGACGTCGGTGCCATCGGTGCTGGCCATCGGTGACGTCATCGGCCGGGTGCAACTGACGCCGGTCGCCCTGGCCGAAGGCATGGCCGTCGCACGGCGGCTGTTCAAGCCGGAGGAATACCGCAAGGTCGATTACGCGTTGATTCCGACCGCGGTATTCAGCTTGCCGAACATGGCGACCGTTGGCCTGACCGAAGAGCAGGCGCGTGAGCGTGGCTACAAGGTGACTGTCTACGAGAGCCGTTTCCGCCCGATGAAACTGACCATGACGCAAAGCCTGGAGCGCAGCCTGATGAAGCTCGTGGTCGACGCCCAGACCGATCGTGTGCTCGGCTGCCATATGGTCGGGCCGGATGCCGGCGAGATCATGCAGGGGCTGGCTGTAGCGCTGAAGGCCGGAGCGACCAAGCGTGTGTTCGACGAAACGCTCGGGATCCACCCGACGGCGGCGGAGGAGTTCGTCACCATGCGCACGCCCGCGGCGATCTGAGGCGAGGGGGCGAGGCGGGCCGCTGCCGGGGCGGCCCGCTCGCTTCCTTCAGTGATGGCTGTGAGCGCTGCCGGCCGGCGCGTTTTCCTGAATCGGCACCTCGACGGTCTGCTCCCCGGCATGCTCGAACTTCAGCGTGACCGGGAACCGCTCGCCGGCCACCAGCGGCTGTTTCAGGCCGAACAGCATGACGTGATAGCCGCCCGGCTCGAACGCGACGCTGCCGCCGGCCGGAACCTTGACCTCATCGACCTTCACCATGCGCATCACATCGCCTTCGTGCTTGTGCATATGCAACTCGGCACGCTCGGCGCGCGGCGTCTGGGCACCGACCAGGCGATCATCGGTCTGCCCCTGGTTCTGCAACTGGAAGTACACCGCGCCGGTCGGAGCGCTGGGCGGCATCGCGCGCGACCAGGGCTGGGTGATGGTTATCGAACCCTGCATGGCATGACCGGCATGCGCGTGGGATTCATCGGCAGCCGAGGCGGCTAGGCAAACCGCGCTCAGCGCGCCGGCGGTCAGAAGGCGAAGCAGCATGAGAACACTCCCGGAAAGATCGAAGCGCGAACCATAGCATGCGTTCAGCGCACTGGCGTTGACCTGCCGCAGCTGGCCTCCAGCCCTCGAATGAGCTGTTCAGCCCGGCTGCGTCTCCTCGTCCGGATCGCTGACGCTCTGGTTGCCGTACGGTGTTCCGGGCTTGTAGTCATCCAGCTCGTCGGCACAGGGCACTTGCGGAATGTCGCCCGGTTTGTCGTGCAGCACCGGGTCAGGTTGCGGTACATCGGGCTTGGGGTGAGTCATGCCGAAGGTCTCCTTCAAACTGGGCGAACTCCCGCAGTCTAGACGCTGCCCGGGGCAGCCGCCGGGTGTCGCCTGAAGCGCTCGCGCGCTCTGCGTCGCGCTGAACTTTCGCCACCTGACCGGCTCGGAATAGAGAGCCCGGACGATTGCCGGTCGGCCGGGCGCTCCATCGATCACGGATCCGCTTGCCGGCAGGAGGCGAGCGGGTCGGTGTGTCGTTCCGTCACGCCCAGCGCTTCAGGAGCCGTTCGATGACCGATGCCAAGCATTCTGCCTCCCTCCACCCACGACTCACCGAGGCCATGCGAATGCCACGTATCGCCATCGAGTCGAGCGAGCCGGTCATTGACGGCGGTCGCTTCGCGGCAAAAGGCATCGTTGGCCAGCCGGTCAGTGTGACGAGCAAGATCTTTGCCGACGGTCACGACAAGCTCGCCGCGGCGGTGTGCTGGCGCATCAAGGGCGAGAGCAGCTGGCGGCGTGCGCGGCTCAAGGCGCTGGTCAATGACAGCTGGGAGGGCCACTTCACGCCGACCCAGGTCGCCAGTCATGAATTCATGATCGAAGCCTGGTGGGACGTTTTCGAATCGTATCGTTATGAGCTGTCGAAGAAACACGCCGCTGGCGTGCCGATCAGTGTCGAGCTGGAGGAGGGCAAGCGCCATCTGCAGCGTGCCGTGGAGCGTGCCCAGGGCGAAGTGCGCGCCGCGCTCAGCGATCTCTTGCACCGGCTCGAAACGGCTCATCTGGAAGACGAGCGGGTGTCGGTTTTGCTGGCCGAGGAAACCGCAGTGGCGATGGCCGCCGCCGACCCACGCGAGCACTGCAGTCGCAGCCCGGTCTATCCGTTGGAAGTCGAGCGAGTCAGGGCGCAGTTCGCCAGTTGGTACGAGCTGTTCCCCCGTTCGGAAACCGACGATCCCAGCCGCCACGGCACGTTCCGCGACGTGCACAAGCGCTTGCCATCGATCCGCGACATGGGGTTCGACGTGCTTTATTTCCCGCCGATCCACCCGATCGGGCGCAAGCACCGCAAAGGGCCGAACAACAGCCTCGAGGCGGGCCCCAGCGACCCCGGCAGTCCCTATGCGATAGGTAGCGAGGAGGGCGGTCACGATGCCATCCACCCGCAGCTGGGAACGCTCGAGGACTTCCGTGAGCTGGTTCGCGCCGCCGCCGAGCACGGCCTGGAGATCGCGCTTGATTTCGCCATTCAATGCTCGCCGGATCACCCCTGGCTGACGGAGCACCCTGGCTGGTTCTCCTGGCGGCCGGACGGCACCATCAAATACGCCGAAAACCCGCCCAAGAAGTACCAGGACATCGTCAACGTCGATTTCTACGCCGAGGACGCCCTTCCGGGGCTCTGGCTGGCGCTGCGCGATGTGGTGTGGCACTGGGTCGAGCAGGGCGTGAAGATGTTCCGGGTCGACAACCCGCACACCAAGCCGCTGCCGTTCTGGGAATGGCTGATTGCCGATATCCGCGAGCGCGACCCGGATGTGATGTTTCTGTCCGAGGCTTTCACCCGCCCGGCGATGATGGCGCGGCTGGGCAAGGTAGGCTTTTCTCAGAGCTATACCTATTTCACCTGGCGCAACACCAAGGCCGAGTTGGCCGAGTATTTCGGCCAGCTGAACGAGCCGCCGTTGCGCGATTGCTACCGGCCGAATTTCTTCGTCAATACGCCGGACATCAATCCGTTCTTCCTGCAGGAGTCCGGGCGAGCGGGTTTTCTCATCCGCGCCGCGCTGGCCACCATGGGCTCGGGCTTGTGGGGCATGTATTCAGGCTTCGAGCTGTGTGAGGCAGCGGCGATTCCCGGCAAGGAGGAATACCTGGATTCGGAGAAGTACCAGATCCGCCCGCGCGACTACCACGCGCCCGGCAACATCGTCGCCGAGATCGCCCAGCTCAATCGCATCCGCCGCCAGAATCCGGCGCTGCAGACGCACCTCGGCTTTCAGCCCTACCTGTGCTGGAACGACAACATTCTCTATTTCGGCAAGCGCACGGCCGACCGCTCCAACTTCATTCTCGTGGCGATCAGCCTCGATCCGCACAACGCTCAAGAGGCGCATTTCGAGCTGCCGCTCTGGGAACTGGGCCTGCGCGACGATGCCCAGACCCAGGGTGAAGACTTGATGAACGGCCACCGCTGGTCCTGGTACGGCAAGACGCAGTGGATGCGGATCGAGCCCTGGCATCTGCCCTTCGGGATCTGGCGGCTGACCGCCGAACAGGTCGATCCAGACTTGAAGTGAATTCTAGGATAAGAGCAAAAACGTAGATTATTCAGTTAGATATGAAACCAACGTAAGACCGTTTATAGCCACTGAAATCGCGGTGGAAACGGCAGTGACGGCGAAAAAGGAACCGGAACATGGCGAAACCGCGCAAGCCCGCAGCCTTCATCAAGGACCCGCTCTGGTACAAAGACGCCGTGGTCTACCAGGTCCACCTGAAGTCCTTCTTCGACTCCAACAACGACGGCGTCGGCGACTTCGCCGGGCTGATCGACAAGCTCGACTACATCGCTGACCTGGGGGTCAACACCATCTGGCTCCTGCCGTTCTATCCCTCGCCGCGTCGCGACGACGGCTATGACATTGCCGAATACAAGAACGTCCACCCCGACTACGGCAGCATGGCCGACGCGCGGCGCTTCATCACCGAAGCGCACAAGCGTGGGCTGCGGGTGATCACCGAGCTGGTCATCAATCACACGTCCGATCAGCACCCCTGGTTCCAGCGCGCCCGCAAGGCGAAGAAGGGCTCGGCGGCGCGCAATTTCTACGTCTGGTCCGACACCGACGACAAGTACCAGGGCACGCGGATCATCTTTCTCGACACCGAGAAATCCAACTGGACCTGGGACCCGGTGGCCAAGCAGTACTTCTGGCACCGCTTCTATTCGCACCAGCCGGACCTGAACTTCGACAACCCGCAGGTGATGAAGGCCGTGCTGGCGGTGATGCGCTACTGGCTGGACATGGGCATCGACGGTCTGCGCCTGGACGCGATTCCCTATCTGGTCGAGCGCGACGGCACCAACAACGAGAACCTGCCGGAAACCCACGCGGTGCTCAAGGCGATCCGCGCCGAGATCGACGCCAACTATCCCGACCGCATGCTGCTGGCCGAAGCCAACCAGTGGCCGGAAGACACCCAGCTGTATTTCGGCGGAGAAGACGGCGGCCCGGGTGACGAATGCCACATGGCCTTCCACTTCCCGCTGATGCCGCGCATGTACATGGCCATCGCCCAGGAAGACCGCTTCCCGATCACCGACATCCTGCGCCAGACCCCGGACATCCCGGAGAACTGCCAGTGGGCGATCTTCCTGCGCAACCACGACGAGCTGACGCTGGAGATGGTGACCGACAAGGAGCGCGACTACCTGTGGAACTACTATGCCTCGGACAAGCGCGCACGGATCAACCTGGGCATACGCCGGCGCCTGGCGCCGCTGCTGGAGCGTGACCGCCGGCGGATCGAGTTGCTCAACAGCCTGCTGCTCTCGATGCCCGGCACGCCGGTGATCTACTACGGCGACGAGATCGGCATGGGCGACAACATCTTTCTCGGCGATCGTGATGGCGTGCGTACGCCCATGCAATGGTCGGTGGACCGCAACGGCGGCTTCTCGCGGGCCGACCCGCCGAGCCTGGTACTGCCGCCGATCATGGACCCGCTCTACGGTTACCAGACCATCAACGTCGAGGCGCAGCAGCGCGACCCGCACTCGCTGCTCAACTGGACGCGGCGCATGCTCGCCATTCGCAAGCAGTTCAAGGCGTTCGGGCGTGGCACGCTGAAGATGCTCGCGCCGAACAACCGGCGCATCCTCGCCTACCTGCGCGAGTTCACCGGCCCGGACGGGCAGACCGAAATCATCTTCTGCGTGGCCAACGTTTCGCGTTCGGCGCAGGCCGCCGAGCTGGAAATGTCCCAGTACGCCGGCATGGTGCCGGTCGAAATGCTCGGCGGCAGCGCTTTCCCGCCGATCGGCCAGCTGCCCTATCTGCTCACCCTGCCGCCGTATGGCTTCTACTGGTTCCAGCTGGCGACCAGCAACCAGATGCCCAGTTGGCATCAGGAGCCGGTGGAAACGATGCCGGACTTCCAGACGCTCGTGCTCAAGCGCCTGGATACCCTGAACAGCGCCTGCCGCAAGATCCTCGAAAGCGACTCGTTGCCGACCTATCTGCCGAAGCGGCGCTGGTTCGCCAGCAAGGACAGCGCCATCGATGCGGTGCACATCTGCTACGCGGTGCCTTTCGGCGATCCGCAGCGGCCGGTGCTGCTCAGTGAGATCGAAGTCAGGAGCGGCGAACGCACCGATGTCTATCAGCTGCCGTTCGGCTACCTGCCCGAGGCCGAGTTCGGTACGGCGTTGCCGCAGCAGTTGGCGATGGCGCGGGTTCGCCGCGGGCCTCAGGTGGGCCTGCTGACCGACGCCTTCACGCTGGACAAATTCATCTTCGCGGTCGTGCAGGGGCTGCGCGACCAGCTCATGCTCGACAGCGGAAACGGCGAGATTCGCTTCGTGCCGATGCGCCAGCTCGACGAGATCGAACTGCCGGCCGAACTGGAGGTGCGTTACCTGACCACCGAGCAGTCGAACAGCTCGGTGATCGTCTCCAACCTGGTGATGATCAAGCTGCTGCGGCGTGTGGCGGCGGGTGTGCATCCAGAGCTGGAGATGGGCAGCTTCCTCACCGAGCGCGGCTTCGCGCATATCTCGGCCATGCTCGGCCAGGTCAGCCGCGTCGATCAGCAGGGCAACCCCTACGCCCTGATGGTGGTACAGCGCTACCTGGACAACCAGGGCGATGCCTGGGAGTGGACGGTCAACACGCTTGACCGTGCCGTGCGCGACCAGCTGGCCGGCGGCGTTTCGCTGCACGAGAACCAGTACAGCGCGCTGGACGAACTGGAAGTCTTCAACCGTTTGCTCGGCCAGCGTCTCGGTGAAATGCACCGGGTTCTGGCCAGTGACGCCGATGACGCCGCATTCGCCGCCGAGCCGACCGAGCAGGCGCAGGCCCGGGAGATCGGTGAATCGGTGCGCGAGCAGCTCGGCCGAGCGTTCGAATTGCTCGACAGCCGTCGGGGCGAGCTCGAGCGCAAGGACGCCGCGCTGGTCGACAAGCTGTTCGGGCAGCGCGAGGCGCTACTGAGCGAAGTCGATCGTCTGGCCATGCGCACGCTCGGCGGGCTGCGTATCCGCGTTCATGGTGACCTGCATCTGGGCCAGGTGCTGGTGGTGCAGGGCGACGCCTACTTCATCGACTTCGAGGGCGAGCCGGCCCGGCCGCTGGCGCAGCGCCGTGGCAAGTACAGCCCGTACAAGGATGTCGCGGGTATTCTGCGGTCGTTCGAATATGCCGCGGCGATGACCGTCCGCAATGCACAGGTCAGCGACAGCTCGGCCGAAGCTGGTCAGGCACGCCAGACCATCGCCGAACACTACGCGGCGAGCGCGCGCAAGGCGTTCCTCGACGGCTATTGCGAAGCGGTAACCGGAATCGGCCATGCTTGGCGGGACGAAGAGGGCGACACGGCGACGCTGACGCTGTTCACCCTCGAGAAGACCGCGTACGAAGTGGCCTACGAGGCTGAGAATCGGCCCGCCTGGCTGTCGGTCCCCTTGCAGGGCCTGGCAGCGCTGGCTCAACAGCTTTGCAGAGGAGAGTCCAATGAGTGATCGTCCGGCCGTGACCATGCCCGGAGAAAACCTGCTGCCCAGCGATGCCGAGGTCGACGCGCTGGTCCGCGCCGAGCATGGCGATCCGTTCTCCATCCTGGGCCCGCACCCCGACGGCGATGGGCTGGTGATTCGTGCCTACCTGCCGAACGCACTCGGTGTCGAGGTGCTCGACCGTTCGGGGGGCACTGCACTGGGCAGCATGGAGCAGGGGCAGGTGCCGGGATTGTTCTTCATCCGTCTGGCCAATCCGCAACCCTACCTGTTGCGCATCCGCTGGGCTGGTGGGGAGCAGGTCACGGAGGACCCGTACAGCTTCGGGCCGCAGCTCGGCGAAATGGACATCTATCTGTTTGCCGAGGGTAATCATCGCCATCTGGGGCGGGCGTTCGGCGCCCAGCTGATGACGGTCGACGGTGTCGAAGGCGTACGCTTCGCGGTCTGGGCGCCGAATGCGCGGCGCGTCTCGGTGGTGGGCGATTTCAATGGTTGGGACGGGCGCCGCCATCCGATGCGGCTGCGCATTCCCGCAGGGGTCTGGGAGATCTTCATCCCCAGGCTCAGGCCTGGCGACCGCTACAAATACGAGATTCTCGGCCCCGGTGGCGTGCTCCCGCTGAAGGCCGATCCGGTGGCACTGGCCACCGAGCTGCCACCGGGTACTGCCTCGGTGGTCGCTTCGCCACTGGACTACGAATGGCGAGACGACAGCTGGCTGCAGCAGCGCATGGTGCGCCAGAAGGTTGACCAGCCGATGAGCATCTACGAGGTGCACGCCGGCTCCTGGCGGCGCGAGGGCGGCGATGACGGGCGGCTCTACAACTGGCACGAGCTGGCCGAGCGGCTGATCCCTTACGTGGTCGAGATGGGCTTCACCCATATCGAGCTGATGCCGATCATGGAGCACCCGTTCGGCGGTTCCTGGGGCTACCAGCCGCTCTCGCAGTTCGCGCCGAGCGCCCGTTACGGCTCGGCGCATGATTTCGCCGCGTTCGTCGATGCCTGCCACAACGCCGGCATCGGTGTGATCCTCGACTGGGTGCCGGCGCATTTCCCCACCGACGCTCATGGCCTGGGCGACTTCGACGGCACCTCGCTGTACGAGTACGACCACCCGTTCGAAGGCTTCCATCAGGACTGGGACACCTACATCTACAACCTTGGGCGCACCGAGGTGCACGGCTTCATGCTGGCCTCGGCGTTGCACTGGCTGCGCGAGTTCCACGTCGACGGCCTGCGTGTGGATGCGGTCGCCTCAATGCTCTACCGCGACTATTCACGCAAGGAAGGCGAGTGGATCCCCAACCGCCACGGCGGACGGGAGAACCTCGAGGCCATCGAGTTCCTGCGTCACCTCAACGACGTCGTCGCCCTCGAGGCGCCCGGCGCGATGGTGATTGCCGAGGAGTCCACCGCGTTCCCGGGGGTCAGCAAACCGACCAGCGAAGGCGGCCTGGGCTTTGCGTACAAGTGGAACATGGGTTGGATGCACGACACCCTCAAGTACGTCGAGCAAGACCCGGTGCACCGTCAGTATCACCATGACGGCATGACCTTCGGGATGGTCTACGCCTACTCGGAAAACTTCGTGCTGCCGATCTCCCATGACGAGGTGGTGCACGGCAAAGGGTCGCTGATCGACAAGATGCCGGGTGACCGTTGGCAGATGTTCGCCAACCTGCGCGCCTATCTCGCGTTCATGTGGACGCATCCGGGCAAGAAACTGCTGTTCATGGGCTGCGAATTCGGCCAGTGGCGCGAGTGGAGCCATGACCGCGAGCTCGACTGGTTCCTGCTGGACGAGCCGGACCACCGCGGCGCCCAGCAGATGCTGCGCGACCTCAACCGCCTGTACGGGCAGGAGCCGGCGCTGTACCAACTGGATGCCGACCCGCGCGGTTTCGAATGGCTGATCGGCGACGATCGGGCCAACAGCGTGTTCGCCTGGTTGCGGCGCAGCGAGGCTGGCGACCCCTTGCTGGTGGTGTGCAATTTCACCCCGGTGGTGCGGGAAAACTACCGGATCGGCGTGCCCCTGGAAGGGCGCTGGCAGGAGATTTTCAACAGCGATGCCGCCTGTTACGGCGGGTCGAATGTAGGGAATGGTGGCAGCCTGGGCGTCGAGGCGACGCCCAGCCACGGCCAGGCGGTTTCGCTGAACCTGACCCTGCCACCGCTTGGGGTGCTGATCTTCCGGCCAGAGGGCTAGCTGGCCGGTGCGGCCCCGGGCAGCAACGAACGGGCGATCCATGGGCCGCGGTGCAGCAGCGCGCTATGCAGCTGCACCAGGTCAGCTCCGGCGACCCGACGAGCCTGCACATGGGCGGCCGTCTGAATGCCGCCGACGGAAAGCAGCGCCATCTGCGGCCCGCAGATGGCCTTCAGGGCCGCGACCTGCGCACAGGCCTCGTACTGCGCGCTTGGTTGCTGCCAACGGCGATAGCGCGCGGCGGTCGCCGGTGGGCCGGGGTCATGCGCCGCGAGCAGGCCGTCGTAGCCTAGGGTCCGCAATCGCTCGGTCAGCTCGAGCGGCACCTCGCCCGGCACACAGCGCAGCTTGACCAGCAGCGGGACGTGTCGCCCGCTCTGCTCGCGCAGTCGATCGACCTGCTGACGCAGCATTCTGAGTACCTCGTGCAGCCGCGCTGGCTCAGCAAGCAGCGCGGCGCTAAGTGGACTCAGCAGGTTGAGCATCAGGTAGTCGGCCGCCTGCCAGGCGCGGGTGATTCCGTTGCGCAATGTCTCGGCGTCCGCCGCTACCGGCAACCCCAGATTGACACCCAGTACGGCATCGCCCGGCTGCGTGCGCCAGCGCGGCAACCTGGCGATGTCGAAGGTGCCGAGTTCGCTGGAGCCGAACCCCAGCCGGGCAGCGCCACGTCCCAGCTTGCCGTGCCTGTCGAAGCCGGCGGCGATGCCCAGCGGCGAAGGAAAGCTCAGCCCCATGACGCGAATGGCCTGGTGCCGCTGCGGCAGCGGGGCCAGTCGCGCCGTCAGGCAGGTCGCCCCATACAGTGTGCGGTGGGCCAGGCGTCGGAAGTCGATCGAGAGGTCAGGCATTGCGTTTCTCGAACGCACGCATGAACGAGACCAGCCGGGCGACGCCCTCCACTGGCATGGCGTTGTAGAGGCTGGCCCGCACGCCTCCCAGGGCGCTGTGACCTTGCAGGTTGTGCAGGCCGCTGCGTTCGGCCTGCTGCAGGAATGGCGCCAGGAGCGAGTCGTCGGTCAGTTCGAAGCAGACATTCACGGTTGAGCGATCCTCGTGGCGGATGGCGCAGCGGTAGAGCCCGCTGGCGTCGATGCAGTCATACAGCGGCCGGCTGCGCTCACGGCAGCGTTGCGCCATCGCCGTCACGCCACCACGCCCGGCGATCCAGTGCAGCATGCGATTGGTGCAATAGAGCGCAAGCGTGGGCGGAGTGTTGAAGCGGCTGTGCTGTTCGGCGAGCACCTGGTAACTGAAGGCGCTGGGCAGCCCCGCGCGGGGGGCATGGAGCAGGTCGCGCCGGACGATCAGCAGGCACAGCCCGGGCACTCCCAGGTTTTTCTGGGTGCTGGCGTAGATCATGCCAAAGCGCTCGACCGGGATCGGCCGGGTGAGCAGGTCCGAGGTCATGTCGGCTACCAGCGGCACCGCCAGCTCGGGAAAAGCCTGCATCTGCAGGCCGCTGCCGGTTTCGTTGCTGGTCACGTGGCAGTAGCCCGCATCGGCTGGCACCTGCCAATCCCGGCTCGGCGGCATGGCGGTGTAGCCGGTGGCCTCGCCGCTCGCGGCCAGCCTCGCCGGCGCGTGGCGGCAGGCTTCGATGAAGGCCTTGCGCGACCAGTGGCCGGTCACCAGGTAGGCCGCCGATTGCCCGGCGGCCAGGAGATTCAGCGGCAGCAGGCCGAACTGGGCGGAGGCGCCGCCCTGGGCGAACAGCACCTCATAGTCGGGCGGTATCGCCAGCAGCGTGCGCAGCAGCCCCTCGGTCTCGTCCATCAATTGGCGAAAGCCGGCGCCGGTGAAGGGCTGCTCGAGCAGCGGCACACCGCAGGCGGGCGCTTGGGTGAGCCAATCGGCCAGCTGCAGGCGTACCTCGGTCGGCAACATCGCCGGCCCGGCGGCGAAGTTGTAGCGCTCGGCGCGCTCAGAACAGATGCAGGCCATGACTGCCGGCCGCCATCGAAAGCAACAAGGGAAAGGACAGGATGGTGTTGCTGCGCGAGGAGAGAAAGGTGATCCGCGAGCAGCGAACCCGCTCTTCGAGCGTCGCCGGGACAAATCCAAGCAGCTTTTTCTGATGCGGCCAGAGCACCAGCCAGAGGTTGAGCAGCATCAGCGTACCGATCCAGGCGCCGAGGCCGATCACCGCCAGCGGCCCTTCGAGCAGCAGCGCATCGGGTAGCCAGCCGCGCTGCCAGAGCATGAACATGCCCGAGGCCCAGACGACCAGCGAGGCGTAGCGGAATATGCCGTGTTCACGTTTCATCCGCGCTTCCAGGTCGCGGTTCAGCGTGGCGACGTCGATTCCGTTCTGCAGCGGAACGAAGCGCGGGTTCTGGATGAAGTTGGCGTAGTTGTGGCCGACCCAGACGAGCGCAAAGAGCAGGTGCGCGTACCGGGCCAGTACGTCGAGCAGTGGCAGTTGCATCGGGCGCCTCCAGGGCGTGGGTCTGTCGAGGTCGGGCCGTCGGCGCATTCGATGCGCCTGGCCTGCGGGCTGTGTGGTTCGTGCGTGGGGCCCGCCGGGTGCCGGCGTGCGGCCCCTTGGGTCAGGCCCGCTAGATCACCCAGCTCAACAGCAGGTAGCAGCCGAGCGTCAGCGCAAGACCGGCGCTGACGGTTCCGCCGAACGAGTCATGGGGCAGTTTCAAGCTCTACCCCCTGGCTGGCGTGTCTGGCGATCAACTGGCCCGGCGCGCGCGTGGCATCCTCGGCGAGTTGTACGGCCTGCTGGATCACCTGATGCCTGGGTGACTTGCTGCACGCCGGATCGGTGTTGGCGCCATTGCCGGTCAGCAGCAGGGCCTGGCAGCGGCAGCCGCCGAAGTCCTTTTCCTTTTCGTCACAGCTACGGCAGGGCTCTGGCATCCAGGCATCGCCGCGGTAGAGATTGAAGACGGGGGAGTCATGCCAGATCTGCTCGAGGCGCTGCTGGCGTACGTTGGGAAACTGGAGATCCTTGAAGTTGCTGGCCTGGGAGCAGGGCAGCACGTTGCCGTTCGGCGCGATGGTGACGTGGATCGCACCCCAGCCGTTCATGCAGGCCTTGGGCCGGCCCTCGTAATAGTCAGGGATGACGAAGAAGATGGTTAGCCGGTCGCCATAGCATTGCCGTGCTCGCTGCACCTCGGCTTCGGCGCCCTGCAGCTGCTCGCGCGTGGGCATCAGTTCGTCACGGTTGAGCAGGGCCCAGTTGTAGTACTGCACGTTGGCCAGCTCGACGTACTCGATTCCCAGCTCGACGGCCAGCTCGATGATGTGCGGGATCTGGCCAATGTTCTGCCGGGTGATCGGCACGTTGAGCACCATGGGAAAGTCCAGCGACTTGATCAGTCGGGCCATGCGCAGCTTGCGTTCCCAGGCGTCGACCCCGGCCAGTTGGCGCGCCACGTTGCGGTCGGTGGACTGGAAACCGAGCTGGACGTGCCGCAGCCCGGCGGCTTTCAGGGCGTGCAGCCTGGCTTCGGTCAGGCCGATGCCGGAGGTGATCAGGTTGGTGTAGTAGCCCATGCGATCGGCTTCGGCGACGAGGGTTTCCAGATCCTTGCGCAGGGTCGGTTCGCCACCGGAGAAACCGATCTGCATGGCGCCCATGGCGCGCGCCTGGGCCATCACGTCGATCCACTCCGCCGTGCTCAGTTCGTCCTGGCGATAGTCCGCGAAGTTGCGTGGGTTGCTGCAGAACACGCACTGCAGCGGGCATTGGTAGGTCAGCTCCAGCAGCACCCAGACCGGGTTGCCGCTGCCGTCAAGCCTTAGCTCTGATCCAGCCTTTGCCATGGGATACCTCCAGGAAGTTCAGGACGCCGGCCCGTACGGCCGCCGGGTCGGATGCGCTGTAGCTGTGCGCGAGCGATTCGATCAGCTCAGCCACCGTGGTCTTGCCGTCGCAGCGCTTGAGGATTTCGCCGCCGCTGGCGTTGAGCTTCACGATGCCCTCGGGGTAGAGCAGCACATGGGCCTGCTGCGATTCCTCCCAGCGAAACAGGAAAGGCGGGCGAATCTCGTAACGGGTGGTTGGCGATGGGGTTGTTGTTGTCATGGCCAGTTCCTCGTCTGACCGGCGCGGTGATGGCGTGGCGCCGCCGAGCCGGCATGGGCTCAGCGAACGTAGACGTACGCGGTGACTTCGAAGCCCAGACGCAGGTCGCAGAACTCTGGATCGATCCACTGCATGGCGGTTCTCCTCTAGCGGTTTCAGGGGTGTGTCGCGGTGTCGCGTTTCGAAACTAAGCCGGGACTCTGCTCACCCTAATAGGACTTTTGGGTCGATTCCTTCGGCTGTTGGTCCTGGTTTTTCGCGGGCTCGGATTTATTTGCCGAGCGCGCTGCCAGGCTTGTCTGCGGTCAATGACAGGACGGGTTTGGCGCCTAGCATGGGCGGTTTTTTTTCGCGTTTTCGCCTTGCTCGGAGGCCGCCGCGCCGCTGCGGCGAACCTTGGCATCTACTACCAAATGAGGAACCCATCGCTGCCATGGGGGTATACCTGGGCCTTCATGGCACTGCTAAGATCGGTCCATGCCCTGTGCCCGCTGGCGCAGGCTCCACAAGCAGAAAGAAAGAGAGAGGCCGCATCCATGATCTACGCACAACCCGGTACGCCAGGCGCCGTCATTTCCTTCAAGCCGCGCTACGGCAACTACATCGGTGGTGAGTTTGTCCCGCCGGTCAAGGGTGAGTACTTCGTCAACACCTCGCCGGTAAACGGTGAAGTCATCGCCGAGTTTCCGCGTTCCGGTGCCGAAGACATCGAAAAGGCGCTGGATGCCGCCCACGCTGCTGCCGACGCCTGGGGACGCACCTCGGTTCAGGATCGCGCCAACATCCTGCTGAAGATCGCCGATCGCATCGAAGCCAACCTGGAAAAGCTCGCTGTCGCCGAAACCTGGGACAACGGCAAGGCCGTGCGCGAAACCCTGAACGCCGACGTGCCGCTGGCTGCCGACCACTTCCGCTACTTCGCCGGCTGCATCCGTGCGCAGGAAGGCTCGGCCGCCGAGATCAACGAGCACACCGCTGCCTACCATTTCCACGAGCCGCTGGGCGTGGTCGGTCAGATCATTCCGTGGAACTTCCCGCTGCTGATGGCCGCGTGGAAGCTGGCTCCGGCCCTGGCTGCCGGCAACTGCATCGTGCTCAAGCCGGCCGAGCAGACTCCGCTGTCGATCATGGTCCTGATCGAGGTCATCGGTGATCTGCTGCCGGCGGGCGTGCTGAACATCGTCCAGGGCTTCGGTCGTGAAGCCGGCCAGGCACTGGCGACCAGCACCCGCATCGCCAAGATCGCCTTCACCGGTTCGACCCCGGTGGGCTCGCACATCATGCGCTGCGCGGCCGAGAACATCATTCCGAGCACCGTGGAACTGGGCGGCAAGAGCCCGAACATCTTCTTCGACGACATCATGAATGCCGAGCCGGCCTTCATCGAGAAAGCCGCCGAAGGCCTGGTGCTGGCATTCTTCAACCAGGGCGAAGTGTGCACCTGCCCGTCGCGCGCGCTGATCCAGGAATCGATCTACGAGCCCTTCATGGAAGTGGTGATGAAGAAGATCAAGGCGATCAAGCGCGGCAACCCGCTGGATACCGACACCATGGTTGGCGCCCAGGCGTCCGAACAGCAGTTCGACAAGATTCTCTCCTACATGGAAATCGCCCAGCAGGAAGGCGCGCAGATCCTCACCGGCGGCGCGGCCGAGAAGCTCGAAGGCGGCCTGGCCAGCGGTTATTACATCCAGCCGACCCTGATCAAGGGCGACAACAAGATGCGCGTGTTCCAGGAAGAGATCTTTGGCCCGGTGGTCGGCATCACGACCTTCAAGGACGAAGCCGAGGCCCTGGCCATCGCCAACGATACCGAGTTCGGCCTGGGTGCCGGCGTCTGGACCCGCGACATCAACCGTGCCTATCGCATGGGTCGTGGCATCAAGGCCGGCCGCGTCTGGACCAACTGCTACCACCTGTACCCGGCGCATGCCGCGTTCGGTGGCTACAAGAAATCCGGCGTTGGCCGCGAAACCCACAAGATGATGCTCGACCACTATCAGCAGACCAAGAACCTGCTGGTCAGCTACGACATCAACCCGCTGGGTTTCTTCTGATCTGATCGGCCCGGCGCGTTCGCTCCAGCGCGCCGGTTATTTGCAAGCACCCAAGGTGCACGGCTGCCGTCGGCCTCCCTCCCATGCACCCGGCAGCTTTATTGCAACGCGGCTTCGGCCGCGTTCTTTTTTTCAGCAGGTCCCCGGCCATCGCCCACGGCGAACTCGGCCCGCTTGGCGGTCTCTGAAAGGCATATCCCCCAGCAGGAATCCGATATGCCACGTCTTGTAGACCCATTCGCACTCAAGCACCTGACGCTGCGCAATCGCGCCGTGCTCGCGCCAATGACCCGTGTCAGCGCCGAACCCGACGGGCAGGCCAACGAGCTGATGCGCGACTATTACCAGTCCTTTGCCGAAGGCGGCTTTGCCATGCTGATCAGCGAAGGCACCTACACCGACACCGAGTACAGCCAGGGCTACTTCAACCAGCCAGGGCTGGCCACCGCCGCGCAGCGCGATAGCTGGAAGCCGGTGGTCGAGGCGGTGCACGAAGCGGGCGCGCTGTTCATCGCGCAGCTCATGCACGGCGGTGCGCAAACCCAGGGCAACATCCACCATGCGCGCCACGTCGGGCCCTCGGCCGTGCAGCCCGCGGGCCAGCAGTTGGCTTTTTACGGTGGTGAAGGGCCTTACTCCACGCCTGCCGAAATGAGCGAGGAGGAGATCCAGCAGGCCATAGAAGGCTTTGCCCAGGCTGCACTGCATGCACGCGACGCCGGTTTCGATGGGGTCGAGCTGCACGCGGCCAACGGCTATCTGCTGCATGAGTTTCTCAGCGTCGAGCTCAATCAGCGTAACGACCGCTGGGGCGGTGACTTCAAGGCCCGGCTGGCGCTGCCGCTTGCCGTCCTGCGACGCGTGCGCGAGGTGGTCGGCGAGCGCTTTGTGGTCGGCATGCGGTTATCGCAAGGCATGGTGACCAACGGCCGATTGAAGTGGGACGGCGGCATCGAGGAGGCGAAGATCCGCTTCGCGACGCTCGCCGATGCGGGGCTGGACTATCTTCACGTCACCGAGTACGACGCCGCCCAGCCAGCGTTCGGCGAAGGCCCGAGCCTGGCAGCCATTGCCAGCCGCTGCGTGCCGATACCGGTGATCGGCAACGGCGGCATCACCACCGGCGAGCAGGCCGATGCCTTGCTCGAGCGTGATGATGTGGCGCTGGTGGCCATCGGCAAGGCAGCGCTTGCGAACCATGACTGGCCCAGGCGCATCGAGGCCGGTGCCGGGCTGGCGAGCTTCGAGCAGGCGATGCTCCAGCCCATGGCGACGTTGACCAACGAGCTGGCCTGGCGCAATGCGAACGACCGTCCGGCCACGCTGCGTGCGTGAGCCGATAGCTGTTCCGCCAGCGACAGGCGCTGTGACTTCAGCACTACCAATGCAGGCTGTTGTCTCCTTCCAAAGTACCATTCTGCTCATGCGGAACAGGGTGCTTAATGAGGTTGTCGGAATCGTCCGGCACAGAAAAAGAGGACCGACCCATGTGGACCAAACCCGCTTTCACTGACCTGCGTATTGGTTTCGAAGTGACCATGTATTTCGCCAATCGTTGATTGGCTGCGCCCCGGTCAGCCGGGGCTTTGCTTTTTTGAAGGGGAGCTGGCCTATGTTCGTACGGATTCTCGGATCTGCCGCTGGAGGCGGCTTCCCTCAGTGGAACTGCAACTGCGCCAACTGCTCCGGGGTGCGCAACGGCACGCTTCGCGCACAGCCGCGCACCCAGTCCTCCATCGCCATCAGTGACGACGGGCAGAACTGGATTCTCTGCAATGCCTCGCCGGACATTCGTGCCCAGCTCGAGTCGTTTCCCGCGCTGCAACCGGCGCGTCGCCCACGCGATACGGCGATCGGCGCGATCATCCTGCTCGACAGCCAGATCGACCACACCACCGGCCTGCTGACCCTGCGCGAAGGGTGCCCGCACGAGGTGTGGTGTACCGAGATGGTTCATCAGGACCTGACCACCGGTTTCCCCCTGTTCAACATGCTTTCGCACTGGAATGGCGGGCTGCGCTGGAACCCCATCGGCCTGGAGGGGCAGTTCTCCATCGATTGCTGCCCGAATCTGCTGATCTCGCCGATTCCACTGCGCAGCTCAGCGCCGCCCTATTCACCGCACCGCAACGATCCGCACCCGGGCGACAACATCGGGCTGCTGATCGAGGATCGCCGCAGCGGCGGGCGTCTGTTCTATGCGCCGGGCCTCGGCCAGGTGAGCGAGGCGCTGTGCGAGACCATGCGCGGCGCCGATTGCCTGCTGGTCGACGGTACGCTCTGGCGTGACGACGAGATGCAGGTGCGCGAGGTGGGCGACAAGCTCGGCAGCGAGATGGGCCACCTGCCACAGAGCGGCCCGGGCGGCATGATCGAGGTGCTCGACGGCGTGCCGGGCAAGCGCAAGATCCTCATTCACATCAACAACACCAATCCGATCCTCGACGAGGATTCGGCCGAGCGCAGGATCCTCGACGAGCACGGCATCGAAGTCGCCTTCGATGGCATGGACATCGAGCTGTAGCACCAGACGAACCAGAAAAGGACTGCTTTCATGACGCTGCCGGCCATGAGCCCCACCGAATTCGAGCAGGCGCTGCGCGCCAAGGGCGACTTCTACCACATCCACCATCCGTACCATCGTGCGATGTACGAGGGGCGCGCCACGCGCGAGCAGATCCAGGGCTGGGTGGCCAACCGTTTCTACTACCAGGTGTGCATTCCGGTGAAGGATGCGGCGATCATGGCCAACTGCCCGGATCGCGCGACCCGGCGCGAGTGGATCCAGCGGATCATCGATCACGACGGTCGCCCCGGCGAGGAGGGTGGGATTGAGGCCTGGCTGCGTCTGGCCGAGTCCGTGGGGCTCGATCGCGAGCAGGTGCTGTCCGAAGAGCTGGTGCTGCCTGGCGTCCGTTTCGCAGTCGATGCCTATGTGAATTTCGCCCGTCGCGCCAGTTGGCAGGAGGCGGCCAGCAGCTCGCTCACCGAGCTGTTCGCGCCGACGATCCATCAGTCGCGGCTGGATGCCTGGCCACAGCATTACCCCTGGATCGACCCGGCCGGCTACGACTATTTCCGCAAGCGGCTCAAGGAAGCGCGGCGTGATGTCGAGCACGGCCTGCGTATCACGCTCGAGCACTATCGCACCCGCGAGGCGCAGGAGCGCATGCTCGAGATCCTGCAGTTCAAGCTCGACGTGCTCTGGAGCATGCTCGATGCCATGAGCATGGCCTATGAGCTGGACCGCCCGCCGTACCACACCGTGACCCGCGAGCGGGTCTGGCACCGTGGCATCGCCTTGTGATGCCGAGGCCTGGACGTAGTGGAATGCAGATGCTGTTGTATGTCATGCATCCCCGGAGAACGAATCGATGAGCGACGACATCCTGCTGAAGGTTCCGGCCTTGCGCCGCGGCTATCGCTTTCAGTTCGAGCCGGCCCAGGGCTGTCATGTGCTGCTGTACCCCGAGGGCATGATCAAGCTCAACGAGAGCGCCTCGGCAGTGCTCGAACTGGTCGATGGGGCGCGTACCGCAGGCGCCATCGTCGCCGAATTGCAGGCCCGGTTCCCCGAAGCCGAAGGGATCGAGGAAGACATTCTGGGCTTTCTGGAGGTTGCGCTTGAACGTTTCTGGATCGAGTTTCGCTAAGCCTGACGTGAGTGTCGGCCCGCCGATGTGGCTGCTGGCCGAGCTGACCTACCGCTGCCCACTGCAGTGCCCCTACTGTTCCAACCCGCTGGATTTCGCCGCGCATCAGCAAGAACTCAGCACCGAGCAGTGGATCGAGGTGTTCCGCCAGGCGCGCGAGCTGGGCGCGGCCCAGCTGGGGTTTTCCGGGGGCGAGCCGCTGGTCCGGCAGGATCTGGTCGAGCTCATCGCTGCTGCCCGCGAACTCGGTTACTACACCAACCTCATCACCTCCGGCATCGGGCTGACCGAGGAGAAGATCGCCAGCTTCGCCGAGGCGGGGCTGGACCATATCCAGATCAGCTTCCAGGCCGCGGACGAGGAAGTGAACAATCTTCTCGCCGGTTCGAAGAAAGCCTTCGCCCAGAAGCTGGAGATGGCTCGTGCGGTCAAGCGCCACGGCTATCCGATGGTGCTCAATTTCGTCACCCATCGGCACAACATCGACAACATCGACAACATCATCCGCCTGTGCCTGGAGCTGGAAGCCGACTTCGTCGAGCTCGCCACCTGCCAGTTCTACGGCTGGGCGGAACTGAACCGCGCCGGGTTGTTGCCGAGCAAGGCCCAGCTGGTGCGCGCCGAGCAGATCACCAACGAGTGGCGTGAGCGCCTGGCGGCCGAAAAGCATCCATGCAAGCTGATCTTCGTCACGCCGGACTATTACGAGGAACGTCCTAAGGCCTGCATGAACGGGTGGGGTAACCTGTTCCTCGACATTACCCCCGACGGTACCGCGCTGCCGTGCCACAGCGCGCGTCAGCTGCCGGTGCAGTTTCCCAACGTGCGCGAACACAGCATCGAGCATATCTGGTACCACTCCTTTGGCTTCAACCGTTACCGGGGCGATGACTGGATGCCCGAGCCCTGTCGCAGCTGCGATGAGAAGGCCCGCGACTTCGGCGGCTGCCGCTGCCAGGCCTTCATGCTCACCGGCGATGCCGCCAATGCCGACCCGGTTTGCAGCAAGTCGGGCCAGCATGAGCTGATTCTCGCCGCGCGCCGCCAGGCCGAGGAGGCGCCCGAGCCGCTCGAGGGGCTGACCTGGCGCAACCCGCAGGCTTCGCAGCTGATCTGCAAGGGCTGAGGGCCGGTGCCGGCTGCGACGTTGCCCTACGGTGACTGGCCAAGCGCCTGGACGGCGCAGCGTGCGGCCGAAGCCAGCCGCGACTTTGCCGAACTGTGCGCAGGGCACGGCGGGCTCTACTGGATCGACTACTGCCCGAGCGACTCGCGCTGCACGCTCTGGCATTGGCGCAGCGATACAGCCGCGCGCTGTGTGACGCCGCGCGGTTTTTCCGTTCGCAGCCGGGTCTACGAGTATGGCGGCGGTGCCTTCTGCCTGCTGCCGCACCAGCTGGCCTTCGTCAACGAGGCCGATCAGCAGATCTGGTTACAGCCGGTGGACGACGCGGCTGCTCCCCCACAGCCGCTGACCTCCGCCGCCGAGCGGCGCTACGGCGATCTGCAATACGACCCGCTGGCGGAAGCGGTTCTTGCGATAGAGGAGAGCCACGAAGCTGGCGTCGTGCGGCACCGCTTGGTCAGCATCGCAGTCGCTGGCGGGGCGCGACAGGTGGTTGCCGAAGACACGGACTTCTATTCGGCACCGACCCTCAGCCCGGATGGCCAGCGCCTGGCTTGGGTCGAATGGGATCGTCCGCATCAACCCTGGAGCCGGAGCCGGTTGCAGCTTGCGCAACGCAGCGACGGTCGATGGTGCGCTCCGCGTTGCCTGGCTGGCTCTAATTGCGTCGAGTCGGTTCAGCAACCGCGCTTCTCGGCTGACGGCGTACTCCATTGGCTGAGCGATCACTCCGGCTGGTGGCAGCCATGGTGCGAAACGGAGCGCGGGGCCCGCCAGCTGATCGAAGTGCCATATGACCACGCGCCAGCGCCCTGGCAACTGGCGACCTGCAGCTACCTGCCGCTGGGCCATGGCAAGCTGCTGCTCACCCGGCAGGTCGAAGGGTTCGGCCTGTTGCTCGAAGCGGATGGCGCCGGCACCCAGCGCCGCTTGGCCGAAGGCTTCAGCCGCTGTCGACAGCTGGCTGCCGACGCCGAACGCTTCTACTGCATTGCCGGCTCGCCGACGCGCCTGCCCGCCGTTCTGGCCATCGAACGACGCGATGGATCCGTGCGGGTCCTGGCCGGAGGCGCGTCGCCGCTGGCCGACGAAGACGTTTCCCGGCCGGAGCCGTTGGCGTTCGCCACAGCCAACGGCGAGACGGCCCACGCCTTTTTCTTCGCGCCCCGCAATCCTCGCTGCGCGGCGCCGAGCGGCACGCGACCGCCGCTGGTGATCTTTGTGCATGGCGGGCCTACCTCCGCCTGTTATCCGGTATTCGATCCACGCATCCAGTTCTGGACCCAACGCGGCTTTGCCGCCGCCGACCTGAATTACCGTGGCAGCACCGGCTTCGGACGTGCCTACCGCCAGCGCTTGCACCTGTCTTGGGGCATAACCGATGTCGAAGATGCGCTGGCGCTGGTCGAGGCACTGAGCACCCAGCAGCGGGTCGATCCGCAGCGGGTGTTCGTCCGCGGTTCCAGCGCCGGCGGTTACACCGCGCTGTCGGCGCTGGCGGCATCGCACCGGTTTCGTGGCGGCGCCAGCCTTTACGGGGTGAGCGACCCGCGGGTGCTGCGCCGGGTGACACATAAGTTCGAGGGCGATTACCTGGACTGGCTGATCGGCGATCCCGAACAGTTGCCCGAGCGCTATCGCGCGCGCTCGCCGTTGCATCGGGCCGGAGATATCCGCAGTCCGGTGATTTTCTTTCAGGGTGGGCTGGACGCGGTGGTACTGCCCGAGCAGACCGAGCGCATGGTCGCGGCACTCCAGGCGCAGGGGATCGAGGTCGAGTACCGGCGCTATCCCGACGAGCGGCACGGATTCCGTGACGCGGCCAACCTGGCCGATGCGCTGGAGCGGGAGTGGCGCTTCTACCTTCGTCTGCTGGCTTGACCGCTCGCCGTTCGGAGCATTGCATTAACCCCTCAATGCAGTAGGCTTTGCGTTGTTGTTACAAAAAATAAAAAGGCCGTAGTGATGAGCCCGAATATCAGCCTGCAGCGCAAGTTCGTCTCCCCGGAAATCGTATTTGGCGCAGGATGTCGCCACAGTGTCGGTACCTGTGCAGCCAACTTCGGCGCTCGCAAGGTACTGCTGGTGACCGATCCGGGCGTTCAGGCCGCGGGCTGGGTCGATGACGTGCAGGCTGCGCTGGAACGTTCTGGCATCGAGCATTGCCTGTTCGCCCAGGTGTCGCCCAACCCGCGTTGCGAAGAGGTGATGCTGGGGGCCGAGCTCTATCGCAGCGAGGGCTGCAATGCGATCGTCGCGGTCGGCGGCGGCAGCCCGATGGATTGCGCCAAGGGCATCGGCATCGTCGCCGCACATGGTCGCCACATCAGCGAGTTCGAGGGCGTCGACATGCTGCGCGTGCCGAGCCCGCCGATCATCCTGATCCCCACGACGGCCGGTACCTCGGCTGATGTTTCGCAATTCGTCATCATCTCCAATCAACAGGAGCAGATGAAGTTTTCCATCGTCAGCAAGGCCGCGGTGCCGGATGTGTCGCTGATCGACCCGGAAACCACCCTGAGCATGTCGCCTTTCCTGTCGGCCTGTACCGGTATCGATGCACTCGTGCATGCGATCGAGGCGTTCGTCTCGACCGGCCATGGCCCGCTGACAGACCCGCATGCACTCGAGGCCATGCGCCTGATCGGCGGCAACCTGATCCGGATGATTGCCAACCCTGGCGACATCCAGCTGCGCGAGCAGGTCATGCTCGGCAGCATGCAAGCCGGCCTGGCGTTCTCCAATGCCATCCTCGGTGCCGTTCATGCCATGTCGCACAGCCTCGGCGGCTACCTGGACCTGCCTCATGGGCTATGCAATGCGGTGCTGGTCGAGCATGTGGTCGCCTTCAACTACGATGCCGCGCCGGAGCGTTTCAAGATCGTCGCCGAAACGCTGGGCATCGATACCCGCGGCCTGACCCAGCGGCAGGTTCGCGAGCGGCTGGTCAGCCATCTGATCGATTTCAAGCGCGCCGTGGGCTTCACCGAGAGCCTTTCGCTGCATGGCGTGAACCTGAGCGACATTCCGTTCCTTTCGCAACACGCGATGCGCGACCCGTGCATCCTCACCAATCCCCGCTCGTCGACGCAGCGCGACGTCGAGGTTGTTTATGCCGAAGCCCTCTGACGGCCAGCACGACGCTCTGGCGCAGTTGCTGGGGTTCGGCAGTCATTCGGCACGCAAGAGTCACTATCCGGAACTGCTGGCGCGCCTCGAGGAGCTCGAGGCCGAGCGCAATCGCTACAAGTGGCTGTTCGAGCATGCGGTCCATGGCATCTTCCAGGCCAACCTGCAGGAGGGTATTCGTGCGGCGAACCCGGCGCTGGCGCGAATGCTCGGCTACGACACGCCGGAGCAGGCCCTCTGGGGGCTGACGGATCTGGCGCATCACCTGTTTCTGGGGGGCGAGGCCGAGCTGCGCACGATTCGCCAGATCCTGAGCAGCGAGCGGGCCCTGCTGGGGTACGAAACGCGGCTGCGCCGTCGCGACGGCAGTGCGATCGACGTGATCATGAACCTGCTGGTCAAGCCTGACGAGGACGGACTGGTAGAGGGCTTTGTCGCCGACATCACCGAACGCAAGCTGGCGCAGTTGCGCCTGGTACAGCTCAACGAGCAACTCGAGCAGCGTGTCGCCGAGCGAACCTGTGAGCTGCGCGAGGCGCGGGATGTGGCCGAGGCGGCCAATCGCAGCAAGGACAAGTACCTCGCCGCGGCGAGCCACGACCTGTTGCAACCACTGAACGCGGCGCGCCTGCTGATCTCCACGCTGCGCGAGCGGGCGCTGCCGGTGCCGGAGCAGATGCTGGTCGAGCGCGCCCATCAGGCGCTGGAAGGCGCCGAAGACCTGCTCACCGACCTGCTGGACATTTCCAAGCTGGACCAGTGCGCGATCAAACCGGACATCGACGCCTACCGGCTGGACGAAATCCTCCTGCCGCTGGCTTCGGAATTCCAGTCCGTGGCCGAGGCCGAGCGGCTGCAGCTGCGCTGCTTCGTGCCGACTTATGCGGTCTACAGCGACTTTCGCCTGCTGAGCCGAATCCTGCGCAACTTCCTGTCCAACGCCTGTCGCTATACCGATCAGGGTACGGTGCTGCTCGGCGCCCGGCGCCGTGGCGACTGTGTACGTATCGAGGTCTGGGACACCGGACGCGGCATCGCCACCGACCAGATCGGCGCCATTTTCCAGGAATTCAACCAGCTGGGCGTGCAGCGGGCCGCTGAACGCAAAGGTGTGGGGCTTGGCCTGGCGATCGTCGATCGGATCGCCAACATGCTCGACTATTCGCTGCAGGTGCGTTCGCAACCCGGGCGCGGATCGGTATTCAGCATCGACGTGCCGCTCGCGCCGCTGCCGGTCCGAGAGCAGCGCACCTCGGCGGCTGCGACGACGTTTGGCGATCCGCTGCCGGGTTGCCGGTTGCTCGTGCTGGACAACGAGTCCAGCATTCTGCTGAGCATGGCCGCGCTGCTCGGTCAGTGGGGCTGCTGCGTGCTCACCGCGGCCAACCTGGAGGAGGCGGTCGAGGCGCTTGGCGATGAGCCGCCTGCCGTCATCCTCGCCGACTATCACCTCGATCACGAGGTCACCGGCTGGGAAGTCGCGCAGGCGCTGCGTGAGCGTTTCGCCCGCGATATCCCCGTCGTGATGATCACCGCCGACCGCAGCGACGAGTGCCGCCAGGCCTTGCAGGGCTTCGGCGTTCCGGTGCTGAACAAGCCGGTCAAGGCCGGCAAGATGCGCTCGGTGTTGTCGCACCTGCTGGGTGAGGGCAAGGCAGGCGGCTGACCCGCCAGGCTTCGGGCTGGCGGTCGTCTGCCCCTACCGTTTTGGCGTGGGCGCTTCTACCCTGAGCCTAACCGTTCAGCTGGAGTCCCCATGTACAAAGAACTGAATTTCCCCGTGCTGATCGTCCATCGGGACGTCAAGGCCGATACGGTCGCCGGCGAGCGCATCCGTGGCATCGCCGCAGAGCTCGAGCAGGATGGCTTCAACATCCTGCCCACGGCGAGCTCGGCGGAAGGGCGCATCGTCGCCTCTACACATCATGGCCTGGCGTGCATCCTCGTCGCCGCGGAGGGCGCCGGAGAAAATCAGCGGTTGTTGCAAGACGTGGTCGAACTCATTCGTGTGGCCAGGCGCCGGGCACCGCAACTGCCGATCTTCGCCCTGGGCGAGCAGGTGACCATCGAGAACGCACCGGCCGAAGCCATGGCCGACCTCAACGAGCTGCGCGGACTGCTCTATCTGTACGAGGACACCGTGCCGTTTCTGGCACGCCAGGTGGCGCGCGCGGCACGCAACTACCTGAACGACCTGCTGCCGCCGTTCTTCCGCGCGCTGGTCCAGCACACCAGCGAATCGAACTACTCCTGGCACACGCCCGGCCACGGGGGTGGCGTGGCTTTCCGCAAGAGCCCGGTGGGGCAGGCCTTCCACCAGTTCTTCGGCGAGAACACCTTGCGCTCGGACCTTTCGGTCTCGGCGCCGGAACTCGGTTCGCTGCTCGATCACACCGGCCCGCTGGCCGCGGCAGAGGCGAGGGCGGCGCGCAACTTCGGCGCCGACCACACCTTCTTCGTGATCAATGGCACCTCAACGGCGAACAAGATTGTCTGGCATTCGATGGTGACCCGCGGCGACCTGGTGCTGGTCGATCGCAACTGTCACAAGTCGATCCTGCACTCGATCATCATGACCGGAGCCATCCCGCTCTATCTGACGCCGGCACGCAATGAGCTCGGCATCATCGGGCCGATTCCGCTGGAGGAGTTCAGCCAGGCTTCGATTCGCGCCAAGATCGAGGCCAACCCGCTGACGCGCGGGCGTGAGCCCAAGGTTCGGCTGGCTGTCGTGACCAACTCCACCTACGACGGGCTCTGCTACAACGCCAACCTGATCAAGAAAGCGCTGGGTGACAGCGTCGAAGGCCTGCATTTCGACGAGGCCTGGTTCGCCTATGCGGCCTTCCACGAGTTCTATGACGGTCGCTACGGCATGGATACCCGCGAGCAGGGCCCGCTGATCTTCACCACCCATTCCACGCACAAGCTGCTCGCCGCCTTCAGCCAGGCGTCGATGATCCATGTGCTCGATAGCACCACCCGCCAGCTCGACCGGGATCGTTTCAACGAAGCGTTCATGATGCATATCTCGACCTCGCCGCAGTACGGCATTCTGGCGTCGCTGGACGTCGCCTCGGCGATGATGGAGGGGCCCGCCGGGCGCTCGCTGATCCAGGAGACCTTCGATGAGGCACTGAGCTTTCGCCGCGCGCTGGCGAACCTCGGTCAGCACATCGCGCCGGGCGACTGGTGGTTCACGATCTGGCAATCGCCGCGCGCCGATGGTGCCGAGCAGCTGCACAGCCGGGACTGGCTGCTGGAGCCTGAAGCCGACTGGCACGGCTTCGGCGATGTCGCCGAGGACTATGTCCTGCTCGACCCCATCAAGGTCACGCTGGTCACGCCCGGGTTGACCGCCGCCGGGGCGTTGAGCGAGCGCGGCATTCCCGCAGCAGTCGTCAGCCGCTTCCTCTGGGAACGAGGGCTGGTCGTGGAGAAGACCGGGCTCTATTCGATCCTGGTGCTGTTTTCGATGGGCATCACCAAGGGTAAATGGAGCACCCTGCTGACCGAGCTGCTCGAGTTCAAACGTCATTACGACGCCAACCTGCCGCTGTGCGAAGCGCTGCCGTCGATTGCCAGCCAGGGCCGGGAGGCCTACGCCGGGATGGGTTTGCGTGACCTGTGCGATGCCTTGCACGCCTGCTATCGGGACAACGCTACGGCACGGGCCATGCGGCGCATGTACACGACCCTGCCGGAGATCGCCATGACGCCGTCGGAGGCCTACGAGAAGCTGGTGCGCGGGGAGGTGGAGGCGGTCCCAATCGAGGCACTGGAGGGCCGCATCGCTGCCGTCATGCTGGTGCCGTATCCGCCGGGAATTCCGCTGATCATGCCGGGCGAGCGTTTCAGTGCGCAGACGCGTTCGATCATGGACTACCTTCGCTTCGCCCGCGAATTCGCCAGGCGCTTTCCGGGCTTCGACGCGGACGTGCACGGCCTGCAACACGACGGCGCCGCCGATGGGCTTGGCTACACGGTAGATTGCATCTGTCAGTGACGGCGCTTTTCTCTGCGAGCTCAGCGGTTTACGAGCGGTCTGGCGAGCAGCGACGGTGTTGCGTGCCGTGTTTCACAACGTCCGCATCCACATTCACCCCCGCAGGCGGTGCTTGTTATAGTTGCGCGGCTTTAACGAGCCGTCGGCGGGCATTGTGCCGACGCTTCCTGCGCCGGCTGTCGAGGATGATAGCGTGAACGAATACAAAGCCTTTCGTGTCGAGTTGGCCGACAAAGTCGCTCAGGTCGTGATCGACCGCCCCGAGAAGATCAACGCGATGAACGCTGACTTCTGGGCCGAAATCATCGATGTCTTTCGCTGGGTCGATGACACCGACGAGGTGCGGGTGGTCGTCCTCAGCGGGGCCGGGCCGCACTTTTCGTCCGGCATCGATCTGCAGCTGCTCGCCCAGGTCGGCGCCCAGCTCGGCAAGGACGTCGGCCGCAATGCCGAGCAGCTGCGGCGCAAGATCCTGTCGCTACAAGCTTCTTTCAATGCCGTGGACCACTGCCGCAAGCCGGTCATCGCCGCTATCCAGGGCTATTGCCTGGGCGGCGCCATCGACCTGATTTCTGCTTGTGACATGCGCTACTGCAGCGCCGACGCTCGCTTCTCGATCAAGGAGATCGACATGGGCATGGCTGCCGACGTCGGCACCCTGCAGCGTCTGCCACGCATCATCGGCGACGGCATGATGCGTGAGCTGGCCTACACCGGCCGCACGCTCGATGGTGCCGAGGCCCAGGCGATCGGCCTGGTCAACCGGGTCTATGAAAACCCGGAAGCGCTGATGGAAGGCGTGAACGAACTGGCCCGGCAGATTGCCGAGAAGTCGCCCCTGGCCATCCGCGGCACCAAGGAAATGATTCGCTACATGCGGGACCATCGCGTCGACGACGGCCTCGAATACATCGCCACCTGGAATGCCGCCATGCTGCAGGCCGCCGATCTGCGTGTCGCGGTGGCGGCACACATGGCGCGACAGAAACCGGATTTTGCCGATTGATGCGCCTTTACAACGTTGCGCGGGAGGCGCACTAGGCATGGTTACTGGAGCCACTTCCCTGGGCCTGGTTCGCGACGAGCTGTTCGCCACCATGGAGGAGGCCGAGCAGAGCCTCGAGCACTTCATCATCGACCGCAACAACGGCGGATTGCTGCAGCAGGCGGTCGAGAACCTCAAGCAGGTGCGCGGCACGCTCAACCTCATCGAGCTGACAGGCGCCGAACTGCTCGCCCAGGAGGTGCTGCAGCTGGCGACCGACATTCCTGTCGGCGCCGGCGAAGAGCGCGACGCGCAGCTCGCTGCGCTGAGCAACGGCCTGTACGTGCTGCGACGCTACCTCGAAAGCGTCGATGCCAGCCGCCAGGAGATTCCTGAGCTGTTGCTGCCGGCGATCAATGCGCTACGTCAGGCCGGCACGCAGTCGCTATTGCCGGAGAGCTTCTTCTTCAGCGTTCGCCTCGATCATGCTCGTCCCGACAGCTGGCAGCCCGGGGCCAGGCAGCTCGGTGCGGCCGAGCTGCGCCGCCTGCGCCAGATGTACCAGGTGGGCTTGCTCGGCTTTCTCCGCGAGGACAACAGCGCGGCCAGCCTGAAGTTGATGGGACGGGCGCTGGCACGGCTCGACCAGGCATTGGGCGGCCGCCTGTGCTGGATCGCCGGTGCTGCCATCGAATCGCAGCTCGACGGACAGCTGCTACCCAGGCGCTCGCGCAAGCAGCTCTTCGCACGTCTCGATCGGGAGATCAAACAGTCGATCGTCAGCCCCGGCTACGAGGCTCCGCGCAGCCTGTTGAAAGAGTTGCTCTACCTCGTCGCGCTGGCCGACAGCAGTGGCCCCTTGGCCATGCAGGTCCGCGAGGTCTTCTCACTCTCGCCATTGCCGTTCACCGATCATCTGCTGGAAGACGAGTCGCAGCGGCTGGCTGGCCCGGGCCAAGCGGTCATGCGCTCGTTGTCCACCGCGATTCGCGAGGAGCTGGCCAGCCTGAAGGACCTGCTCGACCTCATCGAACGAGGCACTGCGCCGGCGGATGCCTACGGGAACCTGCACAACCTGCTGGGCAAGCTCGCCAAGACGCTTGGCATGGTCGGCCTGTCCTCGGCGGCGAACACCCTGCACGCACAGGTCTCGATCGTCTCAGGCTGGAGCGCCGAGCAGAGCCCGGATGCGGCAGCCCTGCTGCGCCTGGCCGATGCGGTGCTCTACGTGGAAAGCATGGTGGCCAGCCTCGAACGGGGCGAGCGTCGCGAGCGCCCTCAGGCCGTGGCGCCAGGCGCCGAAGCGGACGCTTTTGCCAGCCATCAGTTGACCGAGGCCTGCATCGTGGTGATCGACGAAGCGAGCGCCGGGCTGGCACTGGCCAAGCGGGCCATCACCGCTTATCTGGAATCCAATGGCGACAAGTTGCATCTGGCCAATGTTCCCTTCAGTCTTCAAGCGGTTCGTGGTGGATTGCGCTTTCTTGAACAGGAGCGTGCCGCCGACCTGATCGGTGCCTGCGCCGACTTCATTCAGAAACAGATGCTCGAGTCCACCCAGATGCCGCCGGAGCAGATGCTCGAAACCCTCGCCGATGCGCTGACCAGCCTGGAATATTACCTGGAGGGCGGCGCAGTGCTGCGCCGCGACGCTTCGCGCGCGCATGTGCTCGATCTGGCCAGCGAAAGCGTTCGCGCGCTCGGCATGCCGGTGGCGGCCTGATGAGCCTGCGCTGGCAGGCCGCCTTGCTGGATCCGCTGGCGCCCGCCGGCTCGGCACTTGTGCACTGCCGGCAGCAGTTTCTGCTGGATGACAATGGCCTGCTGTTTCCTCGTGACTGGCTGCGTCGACTCGACTTGCCGCTGCTGAGCGAGCAGGGAATCGGTTATTTCGAAGGCGAGCCGGTCTACCTGTTCGAACTGGATTTTCCGGCCGAGGTACCCGGGGCACAGTGGCAGTCGCTGCGGCAACTGATGATGCTCCATGGCGAGGATCGGGATCTGTTTCGCATGCTGGGGTTCGCCGCGCAGATCGGCACCTGGGCCAGCCAGCATCGATTCTGCGGCAGTTGTGGATCGCGCATGGAGCAGCGCCCTGGCGAGCGAGCGATGCATTGCCCGGCGTGCGAGGTGCAGCATTATCCGCGCCTGTCCCCGAGCATGATCGTGTTGGTCACCCGCGAGGACGAGGTGCTGCTGGCCCGCTCTCCGCGGTTTGCACCGGGTGTGTACAGTACGCTTGCCGGTTATGTCGAACCGGGTGAGTCGGTCGAGGAATGCGTGGTCCGTGAGGTGCGCGAGGAGGTCGGCGTCGAGATCCATACGCCTCGCTACATGGCCAGCCAGGGTTGGCCCTTTCCTCATTCACTGATGCTGGGTTTCCATGCCGAGTACGCGGGCGGCGTGATCGTTCCTCAGCCCGAGGAGATCGAAGATGCGCGTTGGTTTTCCATTCACGATCTTCCGCCGTTACCAGCCACGCAATCGATCGCACGCTATCTGATCGAGCTCTACCTCTCGCGCCGCTTAGGCCGCCCCGAGCCAGTGCTCCCAGGCTAGGCGCAGGCTCAGCGCCAGTACTACGACGATGAAGACGGGGCGGATGAACCTGGCGCCGCCCCCGATCGCCGTGCGCGCGCCGAGATAGGCTCCGGCCATCAGCGCCAGCCCCATACCGATGCCCAGCACCCAGGCGACTTGCCCGGTAACGATGAACACCGCCAGGGCCATGCCGTTACTGACGAAGTTCATGCTGCGCGCCACGCCACTCGCCCGCAGCAGATCCAGCGGATACATCAGCAGGCTGCTGACCGTCCAGAAGGCCCCGGTTCCAGGCCCCGCCACGCCGTCATAGAAGCCAAGCCCGAGTCCCTGTGGCCACTGCCGGCGCTTGCCTATCCGGGCGGCCTGTTCGGGTGTAGCGTCTGGCAGTTTGCCGAACAGCAGGTAGAGCGCACAGGCGAAAACCACCAATGGCAGCATCTGGTTGAGCCGGTCGGCGGGCATGAGGTGGGCGGTGATCGCTCCTGACGCTGCGCCGATAGCGGTACCAAGCAATGCCCGGCGCCAGACAAACGGGTCGAACAGCCTGCGGCGAAAGAAGGTGTAGCTTGCCGTCGCTGAGCCAAAAGTGGCGCAGAGCTTGTTGGTACCCAGTACGAGGTGAGGCGGCAGGCCTGCCGTCAGCAACGCTGGCAGGGTCAAGAGCCCGCCGCCGCCGGCGATGGCATCGATGAAGCCTGCGGCAAAGGCAACCAGACAAAGCAACGACAGGGCGAGGGGATCAAGCGGCAGTTCGAGAAAAGTGAGCATCAGGGCACGCAGCTGGCAGTCAGGTGGACGAGCATAATCAGCTCTGGTCGGCGGGGTAAGAGGCAAGTGTCTTCGGTCGCACGTTTGCGCAGGTCCGGCGCATGGCAGCCGCGTGGCATTACGGAACAGGCAGTTGCCACAGGCGTGAACAGCTTCCCAGGCCGGCTATGGCCGTGAGCTGGCGCGCTGCGGATAATCGCGCGCTGCAAAGGAGAGTGTCATGCAATATCTCGGGCTGGCTGTCGTCGTCGGTTTTCTCGCGCTGCTCATCGTTCTCGTCGCGTTGCGGCTATTGTTCGGCGGTCACTGGTTATTGGGCTGGCTGCGCGGCAACCTGGGCTTGCTGTTTCTCGCTGCTGCCGGGCTTGTCGGGCTGCTCGCCTATGAAGTGAGCCGGTATCACGCGATACCGGCTGACCGAACGCTGGCCGAGGTTTCGTTCGCGCAGCAGAAGGGGCGCCGCTACGAAGCCAGGATCAGCCACGCTGGCCGGCAATACAGTGTTCTGCTCGAGGGCGATCTCTGGCAGCTCGAGCTTCGACAGCTGCGCTGGGAGGGGCTTGGCGATTTCATAGGGCTCGAGCCTGGCTATCGGTTGGAGAGCCTTTCGGGTCGCTATCTGGCCGTCGAGCAGCAGGCTGGCTCGCGCTTTGCCGAGGCGTTGCTGGTCGAGCAGCCGCTGGATCTACCGCTGACACAGTGGCTGGACCGCGTTCAGATCGATATGCCGTTCGTGGCGCTGCAGCACACCAAGACCAGCCTGATGCCGATCGCCGATGGCGCTGGCTTTGCCGTGGAACTGGCGCCCACCGGGCTGTTGGTGAAGCCTCTGAACGAGGCTGCAAGCAAGGCCGTGAGCGATTGGCGAGTGGAGTGAAGAGCGTATCGGACGTTAGAGGGGGCGCGAACGGGGCCGGGCAGGCACCGCCCGCTGGAGGCTGGCGTCACGCGGGGCGCCAGCCAATCGCTGCTTAGGCCAGATAACCGCCGTCGACGTTTAACGATACGCCGGTGGTGTAGCTGGAGGCGTCGCTTGCCAGATAGAGCACCGCACCGGCCATTTCCGACGGCTCCGCGACACGGCGCAGGGGGATCTGTTTGAGTGCCATTTCCCGGATCGCGTCGTTCTTCACCAGCGCTGAGGCGAACTTGGTGTCGGTCAGGCCAGGCAGCAGTGCGTTGCAGCGGATACCGAACTGCGCGCACTCCTTGGCGAATGCCTTGGTCATGTTGATGACCGCGCCCTTGGTGATCGAGTAGATGCCCTGGAAGTCACCAGGCGACACGCCATTGATCGACGCGACATTGATGATGCTGCCACCGCCGTGCTCGCGCATCAGCTTGCCGGCCTCGATCGACATGTAGAAATAACCGCGAATGTTCACGTCGACGGTCTTCTGGAACGCAGAAAGGTCGGTGTCGAGAATGTGGCAGAACTGCGGGTTGGTCGCGGCGTTGTTCACCAGGATGTCCAGGCGGCCGAACCGCTCGCGAATCTGCGCGAAGACGGCACTGATCTGCTCCATCTCGCCGATATGGCAGGCGATCGCACTGGCCTTGCCGCCGGCCTCGACGATGGCATCGGCAACGGCCTGGCAGCCATCGATCTTGCGGCTGGAAACGATGACGTGTGCGCCTTGCTGGGCGAGCAGCTTGGCGATGGCTTCGCCGATACCGCGGCTCGCGCCGGAAACGAAGGCGATCTTGCCGTCGAGATCGAACAGGGTGGTCTTGGACATGGGTGATTCCTCTTGTTATGCCGCAGCAGCGGGCCTGGCCGAACGCTGCGTGTCGTTTAGAGCCTGGATTGAGAGATGACTTCCTGCGCCTTCAGTTCGAGCAGCTGGTTCATATGGATGAACTGCCCGAAGCGCTTGTCTTTTGTCTGGCCGTGGTAGTAGCGGTAATAGATCTGCTGGACGATGCCGGCGAGGCGGAACAGACCGTAGGTGTAATAGAAGTCGATGCAGGGAATTTCGATGCCCGCCCGTGCGGCGTAGTAATCGACGAAGCCCTGACGGCTGTGCATGCCGGGCCGGTGACTCGGCTGGCGACGCATCAGCTGCATCGGTTGCGGGTCATCGGCCTGGATCCAGTAGGCCAGAGTGTTTCCGAGATCCATCAGCGGGTCGCCGATGGTCGTCATTTCCCAATCGAGCACGCCGATGATCTGCATCGGGTCCGCGGGGTCGAGGATGACGTTATCGAAGCGGTAGTCGTTGTGCACGATGCCCGGCTTTGGATGGTCGGCGGGCATCTTGTCTGCCAGCCATTCCTTTACCGCCGTCCAGGCAGGCGCGTCCGGCGTGAGGGCGCGCTCATAGCGATCGGTCCAGCCGCTGATCTGGCGCTGGACATAGCCTTCGGGCTTGCCCAGGTCCGCCAGGCCACAGGCCTGGTAGTCGACGTTATGCAGCTCGACGAACTTGTCGATAAAGCTCTCGCAGAGTGCGCGCGTCTGGCGCTCGTCGAGATCGAGTTCTGGCGGAAAATCCGAGCGCAGGATGATGCCCTTGACGCGCTCCATCACATAGAACTCTGCGCCGATGACCGATTCGTCAGTGCAGTGCACGTAGGCTTTCGGGCAATACGGAAAGCCCTGGTTGAGCTGGTTGAGGATGCGATACTCGCGGCCCATGTCGTGAGCGGATTTGGCTTTCTGGCCGAACGGCGGGCGGCGCAGCACCAGCTCGCGATTGTCGTACTGCAGCAGGTAGGTGAGGTTCGACGCCCCGCCGGGGAACTGACTGATGCGCGGGGTACCTTCCAGGCCCTCCATATGGGCCTTGAGGTAGCGGTCGATGACGTCGGCTGGGAGTTCTTCACCTTCCCGAATGGGCGTGGTCTGGTCTGCAAGCGCCATGCTTATCCCTTCTGCTTATGATCGGTGCGCTGGATGATTCAGTAATCTAATGCGCGAAGCTCAGGCCACCAAGCCTGGCAACTGTTTATTGGCATCGGTGTTGGCGATTGATCAAGCCGCCTGATTCGCGGGCGCATCCTGTTGCGCTAAAACGGCCGGAAAGGCGCCTGCCGGCCGACGGAAAGACAGGCGACCGAAAGGATGCAGGGGAGGGAAAGCGTGAATCGAATCGCTCGATGTCGCGCCTCATTGCGAGACGCGACTGTCCCTGAGCGAGCCCGCCGCCTGGACGCAACGGGCAGGCGGAACTGCTCAGGCCTGGCGGCGGCGGAACAACGGCATGGGCTCGTCGGCGGCAGCCTGATAGGCGACCGAGAAGTCCTTCAAGCCCTGAAGGGCGTCGTAGGGGTCACGGTCGGCGCGAATGGCGAAGGCGTCGAAACCGCAGCGGCGCAGGTAGAACAGCTGATCGCGCAGTACATCGCCGATCGCGCGGATCTCGCCCTTGAAACCGTAGCGCTCGCGCAGCAGGCGAGCGCTGGAGTAATGACGCCCGTCGGTGAAGCTGGGGAAGTTCAGTGCGATGACCTGGAAGTGCTGCAGGTCTTCGGCAATCTCTTCCACCGGCTCGTCCGAATCCAGCCAGACGCCCAGCCCGCCGTCACGCGCCTTGAGCGCGTGTGCATGGTCCAGCCAGAGGCTCAGCGGCACGATGACATCGTCACAGTTGGACAGGTCGGCAAGCGTCTGTTCCTTGGGCAGCAGATGCCAGGTTTCGTCGACGACCTGGTCGCCCTTAATGATTCGCTGCATAGACGCGCTCCTTGAAAGGCTCGATACCGATGCGACGGAAGGTGTCGATAAACTGCTCATCTTCGGTGCGCTGCTCCACGTAGACGTTGATGATTTTTTCGATCACGTCCGGCATGGCGTCCTGGGCAAAGGACGGACCGAGAATCTGCCCCAGGCTGGCGTCGCGCCCGGAACTGCCGCCGAGCGAAACCTGGTAGAACTCCGCGCCCTTCTTGTCGACGCCGAGAATACCGATGTGGCCGACGTGGTGATGGCCACAGGCATTCATGCAACCGGAGATGTTCAGGTCCAGGTTGCCGATGTCGAACAGATAGTCCAGGTCGTCGAAACGACGCTGAATCGCCTCGGCGATTGGAATCGACTTGGCATTGGCCAGCGAACAGAAGTCGCCGCCCGGGCAGCAGATGATGTCGGTCAGCAGGCCGATGTTCGGCGTCGCCAGGCCCAGTTCGCGCAGTTCCTGCCACAACTCGAACAGCTTCGCCTGTTCGACGTCGGCGAGAATCATGTTCTGCTCGTGGGAGTTGCGCACCTCGCCGAAGCTGTAGCGATCGGCCAGATCGGCGATGGCATCGAGCTGCTTGTCGGTGACGTCGCCGGGCGCCACGCCAGTGCTCTTCAGCGAGAGGGTGACTGCCGCGTAGCCGGGCTTCTTGTGTGCGACCACGTTGCGCTGGCGCCAGCGGGCAAAGCCTGGATGCTCTGCGTCCAGCTGGGCGAGCGCAGCGCTCTGGTCTTCCAGGGCTTTGTACTCCGGATCGACGAAAAACTTGCTGACACGCTGAACTTCAGCTTCGGTCAGCGTCGTCGGGCCGTCCTTGAGATGCGCCCATTCGGCATCGACGCGCTCGGCAAACACTTCTGGCGTGAGCGCCTTGACCAGAATCTTGATGCGTGCCTTGAACTTGTTGTCACGACGGCCATAGCGGTTATAGACCCGCAGGATGGCGTCGAGATAGCTCAACAGGTGCTGCCAAGGCAGAAATTCGTTGATGAAGCTGCCGACGATTGGGGTCCGCCCGAGGCCGCCGCCGACCGAAACACGGAAGCCCAGGTCGCCGGCCTCGTTCTTCACCGCTTCCAGGCCGATATCGTGCACCTCGATGGCGGCCCGGTCGCTGACCGCGCCGTTGACGGCGATCTTGAACTTGCGCGGCAGGAAGGCGAATTCGGGGTGGAAGGTCGACCACTGGCGAATGATCTCGCACCACGGGCGGGGATCGATCAGCTCGTCCTTGGCGACACCGGCGAACTGGTCGGTGGTGGTGTTGCGGATGCAGTTGCCGCTGGTCTGGATGGCGTGCATCTGTACGGTTGCCAGCTCGGCGAGAATCTCCGGGACTTCCTCGAGCTCCGGCCAGTTGAACTGGACGTTGGTCCGCGTACTGATGTGCGCATAGCCCTTGTCGTAGTGACGTGCGATGTAGGCCAGTTTGCGCAACTGGGTGGACGACAGCAGACCGTAGGGAACAGCGATGCGCAGCATGGGTGCGTAACGCTGGATATAGAGGCCGTTCTGCAGGCGCAGGGGGCGAAATTCCTCACCACCCAACTCGCCGCTCAGGTAGCGGCGAGTCTGATCGCGGAACTGCCGCACGCGATCTTCGATGATGTGTTGGTCGTACTGGTCGTAAACGTACATGACGTGTCCTGTGTGCAGGCTGCTACAGCTTCCAGCGGGCACGGCTGCGCGCACCCATTTCAGGTAGGGGCGGCAAGATACCAGCAAGCGGTTATGCGCAAAAGTGATGTTTGGGAATATGTTTAGAACCTGAAGCCCGTTCGTCGAGCAAATCCGGCGTGCCCCTTGCCGCGCTTGCAGAGCTGTTCTTGACTGCAGGAAAGCGCAAGCGAAACAGCCGTGAGGAAAGGGTGATGAGACGAATCGGACCGCACCAACAAGACAGCCTGGCGGATGCTGCAGCCATCTTCATACTGATCCTTCTGGCGGTCGGCACGGCGGTGTTCTGGGTCAGCCATCAGTGAGGCGTCGCTAGACGCCGGCCAGGTGGGTCACCAGTTTGACCACGCCGAGAATCACGAGCACGAAGGCGACGGTAAAGATCAGGCCGATCACGATGAAATGGCTGGGTTTGCCATGCTGAAAATCGCGTGCCCGGTTCTTGCCACTCTGTACGCCCAGTGCTGCAGCCAGGACGCTGAGCAAGGTCTGGCGAAGGGTAAGCGGGCGATCTCGTTGTTCGTCCACGGCAACCTCGCGATGACGGTTTTCCGGGAGTCTAGTCGATCCGCTGGAGAGCGCAGGAGCGGGGAAGGCGGGGCGCAGGGCGTCCCGCCAGGGCAGGTCAATCCTTGCTGACTGCGATGGTCCGCTCACCGTCTGCAGCACCCGGCTTCTTCGGCATGCTGAGCATCAGCACGCCCTTGTTGAACCTGGCCTGTATCTTGTCCTTCTCGACCGAGTCGGGGACGTTGAAGCTGCGCTGAAAGCTGCCGTACGAGCGCTCGGACAGGTAGTAGCCCTGCTTTTCCTCCTTGCGTTCCTGGCGCTTCTCACCCTTGATGGTGAGCGTGTTTCCGCTCAGCTTGACCTCGACATCCTTCTCATCCATGCCTGGCAACTCTGCGCTGATCTCGAAGGCGTCGTCCTTTTCGACAACGTCGACGGCCGGTAGCCGTGCCAGCCCGCTTTGCCAGAATGGCCCGGTTTCGACGCCGGTCCTGGCCAAGGGGCGGTGCCAGGACAGATCGAAGTCGTCGAACAGCCGGTCGACCTGGCGGCGCAGACTTTCGAATGGGCGCCAGGGTTCGTGGGTGGCTGGTGGGGCGGCCTTTTTCTCTTCACCTGCCACGGGTTTGTTTGCAGCATCGTTCATTGCAGAACCTCCTGTCAGAAGCCCTCGGAACTTCAGAGCCTCTGCATTCTTCGCCTGCGTTGGCGGCTGCTGTTTGATGCGGATCAACCGCGAAGGCACTCGCTGCTGCGAGCGACGCCACGGCCGCCTAGAGGTTGGCCTTGAACCAGTCCCACAAACCAAAGGAGAAGCCGGGAATCAGGTCGATGCCCAGCGCGGATTTGAGCAGATAGAGGATCACCAGGCCGACAGCTGCCGAGAACACGAGGAAGAGCGTGATCAGCGCCGCCTTGGCCGCCAGCGAGAGATTTTGCTGGGAGCGCGACAGGTTGCGTTTGTTGCGCCCGGCGAGGATCGCGAAATAGTAGTGGTTGCCGAACAGCTTCAGCGTGCCGCGCAGGTCGAGACGGTGGCGGACCCAAGATCGTGTCCCGAAGATGCCGCGCAAGGCTTCGAGCTGTTCGTCGCTGAACGAGTCGCGCAGATGCTCGGGCAGACGCTCCAACAGGCCCTGCGTGAACGCGTCCTGCCGCACGGCATCCGCGCCGAAGGGCGAAGGGTAGGGCACCTGCTCATCGCGGCCGGGTTGGGGTGATTCCATCAGTGATCGTCCAGGTCATGGCGAAGCGCGGCGATCCGCGCTTCGAGCGTTTGGAAATCCGGCCGCTGCATAGGCTCCGTGGCCAGGCATTGGTCGCGCAGAAGGGCAAGCGTGGCGAGGTCGTGGTCGGGTTCGAGCCGAAGCAGCAATTCATCGAGCAGGTGACCGAACGCACGAGCCTCCAGGCGCTGCAGTGCGCCGCCTTGCGGACCGGAGGGATCGAAAAACGAGGCTGCTCCGAAATCGCTGAGCCGGCAATCACCGCTCTCGTCGACGAGCAGATTATGTGCGTACAGATCGCCGTGCAGGATGCCGCGGCGATGCAGGTGGGCCACCGCCGAGGCAGCCGCACTGGCGATGCGCACGACATGGGCGGCGGTGAAGCCGCGACCCTCGGCATAACAGTCGCGCGTGCAGCTGGCGAACGAAGGCGGGGCGGCAAGCGCCGCGTAGCGTGGGTCGAGCAGCTCCATCAGCAATGCCGGCTCTGCCGGACTGGCGAGCGGCGCGATGACCGGCAACAGGTGCGGATGCGGTCCGGCGGCGATGCAGGCGGCCATCTCGCTACGCGGCAGCCCATCGCTGGTCACGGCACCCTTGAAGCGCTTGAGCGCCGCGGGTCGCCCAGGACCGTCATCCGGATGCCAGTCGGCGCGCTGGACCACGCCCGACGCCCCCTCGCCCAGCACGGGGCCAAGGCGAAGATGCTTGGGCTCAATCGCGCGCGTAGCGGCATGGGCCTGTGCCAGCTGTTCGAGGCGATCGCTCGGTGGGTTGCCGCCGAATGCCAGCCAGGCAAGGTTCGGCAGTTCCAACAACCAGTCCGGCAGCGCCGGCAAGCGGTTGGCGGCGATGCGCAGCAGCTCCAGGCGATCGCAGCCGGCGAGCGCTTCTGGCAAGGCGCTCAGCCGGTTACCGGCGAGCATGAGCTTCTGCAGATTCGCACGTAGCCCCAGCGCTGACGGCAGCTCCTCGATGTGGTTGTCGGTCAGGATCAACCAGCGCAGCGATGGTGGTAGCGCGGCCGCCGGGACCCGCTCGATGCGGTTGGCCTTGAAGCCGACCATTTCCAGCCTTTGGCAATCCCCGAGGCACTCGGGCAGCTCCCGGAAGCCGTTGTCCGAGCAGAACAGGATGCGCAGCCGATGCAGGCGCGACAGATCGGCCGGCAGGGTGTCGAGCTGATTGCCGCTCAGGTTGAGTACTTCGAGCGTGTCCGCCAGCGCGTAGATTTCTTCGGGAAAATGGGTCAAGCCTGCCGAGAGATCGAGACGCCTGGCGCCTGCCAGCTCTCCGCGACGCAACTGTTCGAGACTGTGCATGCCTGCTTCCTTGCCAGGATGAAATACGCGCCGCCGTCGGCTTCGGTTACCGGGCTGGGACAGCCCCGGGCACGCTGCGTTCCGCTCGCCGGCGCCCGAGCGCGAGTTCGGCCCGGGCACGCAGCTGCCCGCAACCGCCATCGACGTCCTGGCCCGCGGAATTGCGCACCTTGGTCAGTACGCCGCGGCTATGCAGGTAGCGCACGATCTGTACGATGCGCTCGCCCTGTGGCCGCTGGTACTGGTCGTCTTCCAGGCTGTTGTAGGGAATCAGGTTGAGCACGGCGAACTTGCCGGCCAGCAGGCGCAGCAGCGTGTCCATTTCCTGTTGGCTGTCGTTGATGCCGGCCAGCAGCGTCCATTGGTACTGGATCGGATAGCCGACGGTGCGGGCATAGCGCTCGCCCAGTTCGACCAGCTCGGCCGGGTCGATGCGCGGCGCGCGCGGCAGCAATGCCTGGCGCAGCGCGGCGTCGGTGGTATGCAGCGACAACGCCAGGGCCGGCTTGACCCGTTGCGCGGGCAGGCGTTCGAACACCCGCGGGTCGCCGACCGTGGAGAACACCAGGTTCTTGTGGCCAATGCCGCCGTCGGTGCCGAGCAGGTCGATGGCTTCGAGCACGTTGTCGAGATTGTGCGCCGGCTCGCCCATGCCCATGAACACGACTTTCTTCACCGGGCGGAAGCGCCGCGCCAAGGCGACCTGGGCAACGATCTCGGCACTGCCGAGCTGGCGTAGCAGGCCGCTCTTGCCGGTCATGCAGAACACGCAGCCGACCGCGCAACCGACCTGGCTGGACACGCACAGGCCATCGCGCGGCAACAGCACGCTCTCCACCATCTGCCCGTCGCCCAGCTCCACCAGCAGGCGCGCCGAACCGTCGGCGCCCGGGTGTTCGGAGCGCAGGCGTACGAGGCCGTCCAGGCTCGCCTGGAGCGCTGGCAGCGCCTCGCGCACGCTGAGCGGCAGGAAGTCCTCTGCCTGCTGCTGGCGGCGGCCGATGGAAATATCGCGGCCAAGCAGCCAGGCGCGCGTCATGCGCCCGATATGGCGCGGCTTGGCGCCGGCAGCGGCGAACTGCTGGTGAATGTCTTGGATCTGCATAGGGCGCGCATTCTAGCGATGCGCGGGCGTAAAGGGCAGCGCCAGCGGTGCGCTCAGTCGCTGAAACGACGGCTGGCCGGGATGATGCCAAGCAGCAGGAGCATGAGCATGAAGAACGCCGCACCGAGCGAGAACAGCTGCGCGACCACCCCCATCAAGGCGGGGCCTGCGAGCACGCCGGCGAAGCCAATGGTGGTGGCGACCGTCACGGCGGTGTGCATTGGCATGATGGTCTGTCGGCTCAGCGACGAGATCAGCACGGGCGCGACGTTGGCACATCCCAGCCCGCAGAGGCCGTAGCCCAGCAGCGCCAACGGCCAGCTACTGGTGCTCAGCGTGAGGGCGATGCCCAGGGCAGCCACCAGTCCACCCAAGGCGATGACGCGTGCCGGGCCCAGACGGTTGATCACTGGCGCGCCACCAAAGCGAGCGATCGTCACCATCAGCGTATAGGCGGCGTAACCGAGCCCGCCCAGGGAGACCTCCAGGCTCTTTTCTCCCGTGAGATAGAGCGCGCTCCAGTCCAGCACGGCACCCTCGGCGAGATACACGGCGAAGCAGAGCAGGCCGGCCAGCAGCACCAGGCCGCGCGGGCGCACGAAGGCGAGGCCGCCACCTGGTGCGCGGTCGGGCAGGAAGCCGCGGGCAACCGAAAGATTGGCGATCACCACCACGGCGGTCATGCTCAGCGTGCCGAATTCGGCCGACAGACCCATGCTCAGTTGCAACGTCATCGCCAGCGCGCCAACGATGGCGCCCAGGCTGAACATGCCGTGGAAATTCGACATCATGCGGCGACCGACTGCCGTTTCGACCAGCACCGACTGGATGTTCAACACCACGTCGATCACCCCCAGGCTGCCGCCAAAGCAGAACAGGGCCAGCGCCATGAGCCAGACCGAGTCGGCGAGCGCCATGCCGACCAAGGCAACGCCGAGCAGGGCAACCGCGCCGAGTGCCACCGGCCGTATGCCCAGGCGCGATACCAGCAGCCCGGACAACGGCATCCAGCTGAGCGAGCCGATGCCGATGCACAGCAGAAGTACGCCGAACAGTGCATCGCTCATCTCGATCCGCTCGCGAACGTAGGGCACCAGCGGTGCCCAGACGGCGAGCCCGAAACCAGCCATGAAGAAGCCGCAGCGCGTGGCCGTCCGAGCGATCGAGCGGCTGGCGTCAACGGGCGCGGTCATGGAGCACTCCTGGCAGCGGGCCGGCGAATCCGGCGGGGACATCATGCTATCGTCTCGCCCCCTGCCTCGGAACCATAGGGCCGCCATGAAATTCATCCACCAGCGCGAACACCTCGATGAGGATGACCTCGTCGTGATCGAGTGCGACCAGCCTTGCAACGTCCGCCTGATGAACGACAAGAACTTCCGTGCATTCAAGAATGGCGGGCGGCACAGCTATGTCGGTGGTGCCTTCGACCGCTTTCCCGCGCGCATCCGCGTGCCGAGTGCCGGCTTCTGGAACATCACGCTCGATACGGTGACCCGTCGGGCCATCAGCGTGACGCGCAAACCGAACCTCAAGTACCGGATCAGGGTCATTCGTCGGCAGGCTCCGCAGTAAGGCGGGGTCGCTGTCCGGAGAGTTCTGCTTGTTTCGCCATTTTCATCGCACCCTTCGCATGGTCAACGCTTCGCTTCAGACAGGCGGAGGGCTGCCATGAGCGGCCCGGGTACCGCGCGGCTGCGCGCGCATCTGGGCATGTTGCTGTGGGCGGCCTTCGTCGGGCTGTCGTTTCCGGCAGTGGGCCTGCTCAGCGAGGGGCTGCCGCCCTTGCTGCTGACGGCCATGCGTTTCACCGTCGCCGCCGTCGCGCTGATGCCGCTGGCCTGGCGGCAGAGCGATGCCTGGCCAGCAGCGGGCACGCTGGCGCTTTATGGCGCGATGGGCCTGTGTCTGGCGGGCTTCTTCGGCACCATGTTCTGGGCGGCGCACCGGATCACTGCATTGTCGATGGCGACTCTGTTCGTCAGCGTTCCGCTGTTGGCCTACTGCCTGGGCCGCCTACTCGCTGTCGAGCAGCGCGCTGGGCGGCTGCTGGCGATCCTGGCACTCGGTGCGCTGGGCGCGCTAGGGCTGGCCTGGGCGGAGAACGGCGGTGACTTCACCGGCATGCGGATCGGCCTGGGCGAGGTCGGTTTCTTTCTTGGCTGCGTGGCGTCGGCGCTGTATCCGGTGCTGACCAAGTGGGGGCTGGCGCATGGCCGGCTGCCGAGGCAGGCCGGATTGCGTACGTTCTGGAGCCTGGCCGCCGGCGCGCTGCTGATCGGACTGATGGGGATGGTGTGGGAATCCCCGGCGGCGCTGTTGCGCCTGCGCCTGGCCGACCTTGGCCTGGTCATCTACCTGGGCTTGTTCTCCAGCGCCATGACCTTCTTCCTGCAGCAACGTGCTACCGCGACGCTGACGCCTGGCGCAGTGACGGCGTACAGCTATCTGGTGCCCTTTGTCTCCATGATCGTGCTGTTCATCCAGCATCCGGCGCGGATCAGCTGGACCTGGCTGCCGGGAAGCGTGCTGGTGGTGCTGGCTATCGTGCTGTTGCTGCTTCATTCGCCGGACGCCGCCGATAACTGATGCCAGCGGCTGGTCGCCAGGCAGTTGTACGGCGGAACGATCGGCCGGCGGCTCGGTCTGCAGCTACGACGTGCGACCGATGTATCGCCGACCGGAGAAGACGTACGGAATCTGCATGACCGAGGCCGACAACCCGCAGCACCCGCATCAGGCGCAGGCAAAGAACCGCAACATTCAGTTTCTACGTGGGCTGGCCATCGTCCTGGTGCTGTTTGCCCATGGCTCGGTGATCTTGGTCGGCGAGCAGGCACAAGGTTGGGACAGGCTCATGCAGCACGTCCTGCCCGGCGTCGGCGTGGATCTGTTCTTCATCATCTCGGGCTTTCTGATGGGCGCGACCTTCCTGCGCAAACAGGACGGCTTCGAGCTGCGCGCGGTGTACCGCTTCTATTGCAAGCGAATCCGCCGTGTACTGGCGCCGACCTGGTTCTGGGCGGCGGCAGTCCTGCTGTTGGCGCTGGTGGAGCAGGGGAGCGGCATTGGCCCTTACGGGTTCGACCTGCTGATCGGCGTTGCCACGAGCGCCGCTTTCTTCATGGCCAATGTCTTCAACGGCCTGCACGAGTCCGACTTCGGCTATTTCTGGTCCATCGCGCTCGAGGTCCAGTTCTACCTGTTCTTTCCGCTGTTGCTGACATTGCGGCGCTTCTTCTGGCCGGCGGTTGCCGCAATCATCCTGTGGTTCAGCGTCGCCAACCCCTTCGAGCCGGCGTGGCTGTTCAGGGTCAATGGGCTGTTCATCGGGCTGGCGCTCTGGAAGCTCTCGACGCTTGCCGCGTTCGATGAGGTGCAGGAGCAGATCCGTTCGCTTGGCAGCGGCCGCAAGGCGCTCGTCGCGCTGATTGCCGTGTTAGCCGCCGCGGTTCTGGGCAGCAGCCTCGAGCCGTTGGAGTCTTTCCGCTGGACGGCGGTGGCACTGATTCTGGCGCTGTGTTTCACCCTTGTGGCGTTCTCGGAGGACGTGGTGTTCGGCGTCCTGTCGCGACCGCTGGAGGCGATCGGCAACGTTTCGTTCTCGCTTTACCTGTGCCATATCCCGGTCTGGCTGCTGACCATGGCCTATGCCGGGCACCTGCCGACGCTTACCCGTGTTCCGCTGTGCCTGGGGTTGTCGCTGTTGGCTGCCTGGTTGAGCTTTCGCTACATCGAGCAGCCGCTGACCAGCCCGGCGCAGCCGAAGGCTTCGCCCGCGCCGGCGGCCTGCGTGGAAACAGGCCGCCGGTGAGGTTCAGGCATCGCCTTCGGCGCTGTACGCCGCCTGACAGCGCAGGCGATGCACCGGCTCCGGGCCGAGCAGCCAGCTGCCGTCGGCTTGCGGCTGCGCCTCCATCACGGTGTTGTAGCTGAACGCCCAGCGCCGTTTCTGCCGGCCATCGACGCATTCGATTTCGACCACCGTCTCGTCGCTTTCAAATGGCTCGCCGGCTTCGGCTGCCGCCTCGGCGCGGTCGAGCAGGGCTTCGTTGAGCGAGAACGACCAGGCATGCAGCCCGTCGATCTCCAGCATGTCGGCCTGTTCGAGTTCGTCGAGCAGGTAGCGGGTCACGGCGTCATTCATGCGTCGTAGCCCAGGTTCGGCATCAGCCAGCGCTCGCTGATGGCCAGCTCCTGGCCCTTGCGCTGGCTATAGCTCTCGACCTGATCCTTGTCGATCTTGCCGACGGCAAAGTACTGCGCCTCGGGATGGGCGAAGTACCAGCCGCTGACCGCCGCGGTCGGCAGCATGGCGTAGTGCTCGGTGAGGGTGACCTGGCTGATGCCGTCGGCATCCAGCAGCTGGAACAGCGTGCCTTTCTCGGTATGGTCCGGGCAGGCCGGGTAGCCGGGGGCAGGGCGGATGCCCTTGTACTGCTCGCGGATCAGCTCCTCGTTGCTCAGCTGCTCATCCTTGGCGTAGCCCCAGTACTGCTTGCGCACCTGTTGATGAAGCCACTCGGCGCAGGCCTCGGCGAGGCGGTCGGCGAGCGCCTTGACCATGATCGAGTTGTAGTCGTCGCCCTTGTCCTGATAGGCCTTGGCCAGCTCCTCGGCGCCGATGCCGGCGGTACAGATGAAGCCGCCTACATAGTCGGTGATGCCGCTGTCTTTCGGCGCGACGAAGTCGGCCAGGGACAGGTTCGGCTTGGCGTCCGGCTTGATGATCTGCTGGCGCAGGTGGTGCAGGGTGGCCAGCTTTTCGCCGCCGTCGCCGTACACTTCCAGGTCATCGTCCTGCACCTGGTTGGCTGGCCAGAAGCCGAACACCGCACGGGCGCGGATCAGCTTTTCATCAATCAGCTTGTTCAGCATCGCCTGGGCATCGCTGAACAGCGCGGTGGCCGCTTCGCCGACCACTTCGTCCTCGAGAATGCGCGGATACTTGCCGGCGAGGTCCCAGGCGATGAAGAACGGCGTCCAGTCGATGTACTCGGCCAGCGTGCGCAGGTCGATATCTTCCAGCAGATGGCGGCCGGTAAAGCTCGGCTTGACCGGCGTGTAGCTGGTCCAGTCGAACTGCGGCTTGTTAGCGACGGCCTGGGCATAGCTCAGGCGCTCGGTGCGCGCACTGCGGTTGGCGGTGCGCTCGCGGATCATGGCGTACTCTTCGCGGGTCTTGTCGACGAAGGCCGGCTTGAGTTCCTTGGACAGCAGGGTGGTGGCCACGCCGACTGCACGCGAGGCATCGGTGACATAGACCACCGCATCGTTGTTGTACTGCGGGTCGATCTTCACCGCGGTGTGCGCCTTGGAGGTGGTGGCGCCGCCGATCATCAGCGGCAGGCTGAAGCCCTGGCGCTGCATTTCCTTGGCCACGTGGACCATCTCGTCCAGCGACGGGGTGATCAGCCCGGACAGGCCGATGATGTCGCACTTCTCGGCGATGGCGGTCTGCAGGATCTTCTCGGCCGGCACCATCACGCCCATGTCGACCACGTCGTAGCCGTTGCAGCCGAGCACCACGCCGACGATGTTCTTGCCGATGTCGTGCACGTCGCCCTTGACGGTCGCCATGAGGATCTTGCCCTTGGCTTCCGGCTTGTCACCCTTTTCCGCTTCGATGAAGGGGATCAGGTGGGCCACGGCCTGCTTCATCACGCGGGCGGACTTGACCACCTGGGGCAGGAACATCTTGCCCGCGCCGAACAGATCGCCCACCACGTTCATGCCGGCCATCAGCGGGCCTTCGATCACCTCGATGGGGCGTGCGCACTGCTGGCGGCACTCCTCGGTGTCCTCGACGATGAAGGCGGTGATGCCCTTGACCAGCGCGTGCTCGAGGCGCTTGTCCACCGGCAGATTGCGCCATTCCTCGGTCTCGGCTTCCTTGACCGAGCCATCGCCCTTGTACTTGTCGGCGATCTCCAGCAGCGCCTCGGTGCCGCCGGCGCTGCGGTTGAGCACCACGTCCTCGACCGCGTCGCGCAGCTCCTTCGGGATCTCGTCGTATATCTCCAATTGGCCGGCGTTGACGATGCCCATGGTCAGGCCCGCCTTGATCGCATGGAACAGGAACACCGAGTGGATCGCTTCGCGCACCGGGTTGTTGCCGCGGAAGGAGAACGACACGTTGGATACGCCGCCCGAAGTCAGCGCGTAGGGCAGGTTGTCGCGAATGAAAGCGCAGGCCTCGATGAAGTCGACTGCGTAGTTGTTGTGTTCCTCGATGCCGGTGGCGATGGCGAAGATGTTCGGGTCGAAGATGATGTCTTCCGGCGGAAAGCCGACTTCGTTGACCAGAATGTCGTAGCTGCGCTGGCAGATCTCGCGCTTGCGTGCGGCGGTATCGGCCTGACCGGCTTCGTCGAAGGCCATTACGACCACGGCGGCACCGTAGCGCTTGCACAGGTGGGCCTGCTGCTTGAACTGCTCGACGCCTTCCTTCATGGAGATCGAGTTGACGATGCCCTTGCCCTGAATGCACTTCAGACCCGCCTCGATCACTTCCCACTTGGAGGAGTCGATCATGATCGGCACGCGGGAAATGTCCGGCTCGCCGGCGATCAGGTTGAGGAAGGTGACCATGGCCGCCTTCGAATCCAGCATGCCCTCGTCCATGTTGATGTCGATCACCTGGGCGCCGGCTTCCACCTGCTGCAGGGCCACTTCCAGTGCCTCGGTGTAGTTCTCTTCGCGGATCAGGCGGGCGAACTTGGCGGAACCGGTGATGTTGGTGCGCTCGCCGACGTTGACGAACAGCGAGCTGCGGTCGATGGTGAAGGGCTCCAGGCCCGACAGGCGGCAGGCCTTGGGAATGTCCGGAATCACGCGCGGCGGGTATTTGCTGACAGCTTCGGCAATCGCCTGGATATGCGCCGGTGTGGTACCGCAGCAGCCGCCGATGATGTTGAGAAAGCCCGACGCGGCGAACTCCTCGACCACCGCGGCCATTTCCGCCGGGCTTTCGTCGTACTCACCGAAGGCGTTGGGCAGGCCGGCGTTGGGGTGGGCGGACACATGGGTGTCGGCCTTGGTCGCCAGCTCCTCCAGATAGGGGCGCAGGTCCTTGGCGCCCAGGGCGCAGTTCAGGCCTACCGAGATCGGCTTGGCATGGCGTACCGAGTTCCAGAACGCCTCGGTGGTCTGACCGGACAGGGTGCGGCCGGAGGCGTCGGTGATGGTGCCGGAGATCATGATCGGCAGCTCGACGCCATCTTCCTCGAACACCTGCTGCACGGCGAAGATCGCCGCCTTGGCGTTCAGCGTGTCGAAGATCGTTTCGATCAGAATCAGGTCAGCGCCGCCCTCGATCAGGCCACGGGTGGCTTCGGTGTAGTTCTCCACCAGCAGGTCGAAGGTGACGTTGCGGTAGCCGGGGTTGTTGACGTCCGGGGAGATGGAGCAGGTGCGGCTGGTCGGGCCGAGCACGCCGGCGACGAAACGCGGGCGATCCGGCGTCTCGGCGGTCTTGGCATCGGCCACTTCCCGGGCCAGGCGCGCGCCTTCCACGTTCAGCTCGTAGACCAGTTCTTCCATGCCGTAGTCGGCCTGGGAGACCCGGGTGGCATTGAAGGTGTTGGTTTCCAGAATGTCGGCGCCGGCATCGAGATAGGCTTTCTCGATGGCCTGGATGACGTCGGGGCGGGAGAGCAGCAACAGGTCGTTGTTGCCCTTGACGTCGCTCGGCCAGTCAGCGAAACGCTCGCCGCGGTAGTCGGACTCTTCCAGCTTGTAGCTCTGGATCATGGTGCCCATGCCGCCGTCGAGGATCAGGATGCGGTCCTGGAGGGCTTGCTGGAGGGCCTGAAGGCGGGCGGCGCGGTCGGACATTTGGACTACCTGGGTAAAGCCTGGACAAAAGGACGCAAATCATAGCAAAGCTGTACGTTTTTTTAGCCGCTGCGTCTTTCGAATGAATCCTGCTCATGTTCAGAAGGCTCGCCGCTCACTCGAGCGGAGGCCTACAATGCCGCTTCACTTTCTGGATGGCCCGTCATGCCCTTACGTTTCTGGCTGCTTTGCCTCTGTCTGCTCAGCGGCGTGGCGCATGCCGAAGTGCTTTCCTATCAGCGCGACATTCAGCCGATCTTTACCGCCAAGTGCGTGGCCTGCCATGCCTGCTACGACTCTCCGTGCCAGCTGAACCTGGGCAGCGCCGAGGGTGCACAGCGCGGTGCCAGCAAGCAGCCGGTGTACGACGGAACTCGACGCAGAGCGCAGCAGCCGACACGGCTGTTCTTCGATGCACACGACGAAGCCGGCTGGCGCCGCAAGGACTTCATCTCGGTGCTGGACGGGCAGGGCGCACAGGCGGCGCTGATGATGCGTATGCTCGAGCTCGGTCGCAGCCAGCCGCTGGTGCCAAACGCGAAGCTTCCACCGGGCATGGACGTCAGCATCCGGCGCGAGAACAGCTGCCCGACCCCGGGCGAGTTCGATGCCTACGCCAAGCGGACCCTGCATGGGGGCATGCCGTTCGCCGTGACGGGTTTGACGGACGGCGAATACGGCACGCTACGACGGTGGCTGCAGCAGGGCGCGCCGATCGATGTCGCCGACATGCCAGTCGAGCCCGCCGAGCGGGTGCAGATCGAGCGTTGGGAAGCGCTGCTCAACGGAGGGGACAACCGCCAGCGCCTGGTGGCGCGCTGGCTTTACGAACATCTCTTCCTTGCCCATCTGTACTTCGAAAACTCGACGGGTAAGCGGTTCTATCAGCTGGTGCGCTCACGCAGCCCATCGGGTGCGCCGGTCGACGTAATTGCCAGCCGTCGGCCGAACGATGACCCGGGCACCCAGTTCTTCTACAGGCTGCGGCCTATCAACGATGTGATCGTGCACAAGACGCACATCACCTATGCGCTGAGCGATCGCAAGCTCGCCCGGGTTCGCGAGCTTTTTCTCGACGATAGCTGGGCGCTTGCGCAGCTGCCTGGGTATGGTGCCGGGCACCGGGCCAACCCGTTCCTGGCATTCGCAGCGATTCCGGCCCGTGCGCGCTACCAGTTCATGCTCGATGACGCCGAGTACTTCGTGCGCACCTTTATCCGTGGCCCGGTGTGCCGCGGGCAGATCGCGACCGATGTGATCCGCGACAACTTCTGGGTGTTCTTCCAGGCGCCGGAGCATGACCTCTATGTGACCGACGAGAGCTTTCGCGAGCGCACGACACCCTTGCTTGCAATGCCCGGGCAGTTCGACGAACTGGGTGACCTGCTGGCGTTCTGGAATACCTACCGCGGCAAGCGCAATCGCTACGAGGAGCTTCGGCGTGACGCTTACGCCGCGCGTCCGGCTCAGTGGACGGATATCTGGCAGGGCAACGACAACGCGCTGCTGTCGATCTTCCGCCAGCACGATAGCGCTTCGGTACGCAAAGGCCTGATCGGCGCGGTACCCCAGACGATGTGGTGGATGGATTACCCCTTGCTGGAGCGGACCTACTATCAGCTGGTGGTGAACTTCGATGTATTCGGCAACGTTTCGCATCAGGGGCAGACGCGGCTGTATTTCGATCTCATCCGAAACGGTGCAGAGCTGAACTTTCTCCGTTTGCTGCCGGCGCCAGCACGCCAGGCGATTCTGGACGATTGGTATCAGCAAGGAGGCCAGCTCAAGCTCAGGCTCGCCTACACGCGTGTCGACACTGCGACCGCAACCGGCCTGACGATCGCCGCGGCCAAGCCCAGAGAGGACTTCGCCCACCAGCTTCTCGCACGCTATGCGGCGGTCAACGCTCGCCCCGATCCGATCAATCGATGCGAGGCGGGGCATTGTCATCGCGCTGGGCTGACAGCTGAACTGGCGGCGGCGGAGCAATCGCTCAGCCGCCTGAGTGGACGGCCCGGGGCAGGTATGGCGGTCATCGGCCAGCTGCCCGAGGCGACGCTGATTCGCGTGCAGTTGGCCGATGGGCGCCGAGAGATCTACAGCCTGTTGCGCAACCGGGCGCACAGCAACGTCGCCTTCATGTTCGGCGAGGAGCTGCGCTATCAACCACAGCTGGACACGCTGACCGTCTACCCGGGCGTTCTGAGCAGCTACCCGAACTTCATGTTCGCCGTACGTGCGGGCGAAGTGTCCGCGTTCGTACAGGCCATGGAGCGCGTGCGCTCGGCTGCGGAGTTCGATCAAGTCGTCGAGCGTTGGGGCGTTCGCCGCAGCCATCCTGAATTCTGGACGTACTTTCACGATCTCTCCGCGTACCTGCAGGAGACCGAGCCGCGAGAGGCCGGCGTGCTGGACATGAATCGCTACGAGAATCTCTGACCCGGAGAAGCGCCGGATCTAATCCGACCAATTTACTAGGACTTTATCGCTGCCCTGGCTTGGCGTACACTGCCGGCATCATTGCGAGGAGTCACCATGAGCGCGATCACCATTACCGAAGCTGCACACGATTACCTGGCTGGTCTGCTGGAAAAGCAGAACACGCCGGGCATCGGCATCCGCGTCTTCATCACCCAGCCGGGCACGCCGTACGCCGAGACCTGCATCGCCTACTGCAAGCCGGGCGAGCAGAAGCCGGACGATGTCGCCATTGGCCTCAAGAGCTTTACTGCCTGGATCGACAGCGTCAGCGAGCCGTTCCTCGAGGATGCCCTGGTGGACTACGCGACCGATCGCATGGGCGGCCAGCTGACGATCAAGGCGCCGAATGCCAAGGTGCCGATGGTCAACGAGGACAGCCCGCTCAACGAGCGCATCAACTATTACCTGCAAACCGAAATCAACCCAGGCCTGGCCAGTCATGGCGGGCAGGTCATGTTGATCGATGTCGTCGAGGAAGGCATCGCGGTGCTGCAGTTCGGTGGTGGTTGCCAAGGCTGCGGGCAGGCGGACGTGACCTTGAAAGAGGGTATCGAGAAAACGCTGTTGGCGCGTATTCCTGAACTCAAGGGCGTTCGTGACGTTACCGATCACACCAATCGCGAAAACGCCTACTACTGATCGGCCGCGGCGGGAAGGGGCGTCTTGCTGTGGTGCTCCTGGCCCGCCGCTTCACCTCAAGCCGAGCTGGCATAGCGCTGCAGGAAATGGATCAGCCCCACTTCTTCGGCGCTCAGCCACTTGCGGCGCCGAGCTGCGCGCAGCTCGGCCAATTCGCCGCGCAGAAAAGCCTCGATGACTTCGGGGTGCACATAGCACTGCCTGCAGATGGCTGGTGTGTTGCCCAGCAATGATGAGATCTCCCGGATCGCCTCGACCAGCGTTCGGCGTGCCTGAGCTTCTGGCTGCCACGGCTGGCGTCGCAGGCGAGCCAGAGCCTGCGCGCTGCCAGCCCAGGTGCGGTAATCCTTGGCTGTGAAGCTCTGGCCGGTCGATTGTCTGAGATAGTCGTTGACGTCCCCGGAGCTGACAGTGTGCCGTTGCCCCTGGTCATCCAGGTATTGAAACAGGTGCTGTCCTGGCAGCTCCATGCAGCGGCGCATCAGTCGGGCGAGGCGGCGGTCCCGCAGAGTGACCTCGTGCTCGATGCCGCTCTTGCCGCGAAAGCTGAAGCGTATGGCGCTGCCCCGAATGCTGACGTGGCGGTTGCGTAGCGTTGTGAGGCCGTAGGAGCGGTTGTCGCGGGCGTAGCGGGCATTGCCAACGCGAATCAGCGTCGATTCGAGCAGGCGTATCACCAGCGCCATCACCTTTTCGCGCGGTAGGCCAGGGAGCCCGATGTCCCGCTCCAGGCGTGCCCGAAGCCCAGGCAGCGCCTGGCCGAACTGCAGCATCCGCTGGTACTTGCCATGATCGCGAACTTCTCGCCAGCGTGGGTGATAGCGGTATTGCTTGCGGCCCCGAGCATCCCGGCCGGTGGCTTGCAAATGGCCATGGGGGTCGGCACAGATCCAGACGTCTCTATATGCCGGTGGAATGGCGAGCTTGTTGATTCGCTCGACCTCGGAGGCGTCCCTGATGCGCTTGCCATCAGCGGCGAGATAGATGTACTTGCCTCGCGACAGCTTTCGCCGAATTCCAGGCTGGCTATCGTCCGAATAATGCAGTTCGGGCGGCAGGTCGGGGCATAGCGGTGTGTCGGTGTCGTCGATTTCGTCGATTGAGACGGGCCTGGCACCATCAGCGATGGGAGGGGTTTGGATGTCCATGCACGTTGGCCCAGGTCGTCCCGGTTGCTTCCTTAGTCTTCACGTTCCTGGCTGTTGCGCATGAGCAGCTGGATCGCCGCGACGAGCTCGTCGATCGCTTCGCGATACAGTGCCGGCTTGCCCTCGGTTTCCGCCTGGTCGGCGTGCTTGCGGGCGGTCTCGAGATGGTCGTTGATCGAGGAATAGTCACCTAGCATGGGCGATCTCCGGGTTGGGTGCGTGTCTGGGCGGCAATCGCTGCTGCCCCATCCCTATAGCTGACCAGAGCCCCGCGTTACGGTTCGGCCCCGGCGGTCAGCGTGTTCGTTGCGATGCCAGCGCCTTTGACCAGGTCGGATTGCCGCAACGGTGGCATGCCATCGCCTGGTCGGTGTCGATTACCTGGGGAAAACCGCAGCGGGTGCAGGCATAGAGGTCGCTGGCCGGCACATGTCGGTAAGTCGGCCTGTGCTCGGGCGGGAGCACCGAAAGGCCTGGGCGTACTTCCTCGGGACTGTGAAAGTAGAGGCTGACTTCGCCATCGGTTTCCAGAATCGCCAACCGTACCTGGCCGAGGTGCTCGACCCCTTGCTGGCGCAGCTCCATGAAGAACTCATCGGCGGATATCTGGTGGCTGTCGAGGTTGCGCAGGTCGTAGATACCGTCACGGATGATGGTGAGCGGCTTGCCTTCGAGCCAGGCGCCAAAGCGCGGGCTTCTGGTCATCAGGGCTACGGTCAGGCGATAGAGGCACAGCAGCGTGATGAACACCGCCGCGACGGGCAACAGTGGGACGTCTTCATAAAACGACACGTCCCCTGCAGCCGAGCCCAGCGTCAGAATGATCACCAGCTCGAATACCGATAGCTGGCGTATACCACGCCGGCCGCTCACCTTCAGGAATACGAATACCGCTATGAAGGCGAACAGCGCTCTTACCGCCACCTCCAGAAGGAACAGCGGAGGAAACTGGTCCAGCAGCATGCGCTGCAGTTCGAGGGGTGTCATCTCAGCGATCGGCCCAAGAGGTCTCGTTGCCCACGAGACGGGGTCACTCGGTGTGGCGCGCCTCTAGCGGGCTGCGGCCACCTGGAATTCCAGCTCTACACCATCGCCGGTGCCATCTCCCACCACCGAGCCCACCACAGGTTTGTGACGGACGTTACGGCCCGGGTAGGCTTCTTCCAGACGCCGCTCGGCCACCTCGGCAATGTGGTTGAGCAGCCCCGTGGTTTGTGCGGCGCGGGGCACAATGAACTTCAGGGTAACGGTAAAGGCGTCGGATTCTTGCGGCAGGTTCGCCAGGCCGCTGCTTTGCCATTGATCATTGACGTAGGCTTCTGCGCCTTTCATCGGAACCTCCTGGTTTGCATGCACGCTCTGTTCAGACCGCAAGGGCCCACCAAGGATTCCAACGCATACAAAGCAAAAGGCCCGAGGCGGTTGCCGTCGGGCCTTTCTGCACTGAACGCGGTTGCCGCTTTAGGCCGGCATATGCCACTCGGAGAAATGCGCTCCGTTCTGGCTCAGGCGTTCGCGCGTTTGTTCCAGGGTCTGCTCAAGCTGGGCCGGGTTGCTGTAGACGCTGCTGGACATCTTGCAGCGGCCGAGCACGCGAGCATCGCGGCGGTCGATCACGCTGATGCTGACTTCGCCGTTGCCTTCGGGCAGGGTCCAGGCAACACACTGGAAGGGCTTGAAAGCGCGGTCGGTAATGAGGAGGGCGTCGTTGATGCGAAGGGTAGCGTTCATAGGGCAAGGTCTCTCTGAATTCGGTGCGGATATTGGGTTGCCGCCAGTGATTTCGGTGCCATGGCGTTGGCCTTATCCAAATGATGCGCTCAGAGGACCCATGAGTCACATCGGAATTCAAAAAAAATTCCGTTCGTTTCAATTAGCCAAAAGTCTTAGTTCGACGGTGCCTCGTCAGTACGCTGTTTCGTCTGTCTAAGCGACTGAATATAAAGGGATTTGTTTATTTGACGCTCGGGCGCTTCGCCAGTTGTCGCCTTGCCATGCGACAACGCGCCGCAAAGCAAGGAGCCCAGGCTGGAGGCTGCGGCTTGGCGTAGGGGCACCAAGCCGAAGGAGGTTAGATCTTGAACTGCTGCAGGATGTTGTTCAGCCGGTCGGCAAGTTCACCGAGATGCTTGCCGGCTTCGCTCGATTGCTCGGCAGCGTCGGTGCTGTGCTGCGCCAGGCTGGCGGCCTGGGTAACGTTCTGATTGATGTCTTCGACCACGTGCGACTGTTGCAGGGTGGCGCTGGCAATCGAGGCGTTGAGGCCCGAGATGTTGCGCAATGCCTGCGCAATCTGTCCAAGGCTTTCACCGGCCTGGCTGGCCTGCTCGACGGTTGCCTGCGAAGCCCGGTTGCTTTCCATGATGACGTTGACGGCGGCGCCGGAGTTCTTTTGCAGGCGTTCGATCATGGTATGGATCTCAGCCGTGGATTGCTGGGTCCGCTGCGCCAGCAAGCGCACCTCGTCAGCCACTACCGCGAAGCCGCGACCCTGTTCGCCGGCACGGGCCGCCTCGATGGCTGCGTTCAGCGCCAGCAGGTTGGTCTGATCGGCAATCGAGCCAATGACGTCGAGCACGCTGCCGATCTTGCTGGTTTCGTCGGCCAGCGACTGAATGACCTCGACTGCCTGCGCGATGGTCGAAGACAGCTGATCGATCTGTTGCAGGCTGGTCTCGATATTCTGCTGGCCATGCCCGGCCTGGCCCTCGGCGTCGCCGACTTCGTTGGAAGCGTGCTCGGCGTTCTTGGCTACTTCCTGCACTGCATAGGTGACTTCGTTGATGGCTGTGGCGACCAGCTCCATCTGCTGCAGTTGTTGCTGGCTTTGCTCATAGGCCTCGCGGGACACGCTGCCCAGCGTGCGCGAAGACTGAGCCAGTGACTCGGCCGTTTCGAGCAGTTGGCCGATGACGCTGCGCAACTTGCGGGTGAATGCGTTGAAATCCCGGCCAAGGGCGGTCAGCTCGTCACTGCCGGAAACATCCAGCTCATGAGTAAGATCCGCTTCGCCACTGGCGATGTTGGCCATTGCTGCCATGGAATTGCGCAGAGGCGCCGTGATGCTGCGGATGAGGATGGCCACCAGCACAGCCATCAGCGCGGCGATAGCGAGGCCAATGATGGAGAAGCGCGTCAGGTAGTTGCGGAACTCCGCTTCGACATCGTCAACGTAGATGCCTGAACCGATGATCCAGCCCCATGGCTTGAACAATTGGACATACGAAATCTTGGGAACCGGCTGTTCTTCGCCAGGTTTGGCCCACATGTAGTCAACGGTGCCTGCGCCGTCGCGCTTGGCGACCGCAACCATTTCGTTGAATAACGCTTTGCCGTTCGGGTCCTTGATGCCGGAGAGGTTCTGCCCGTCGAGCTTGGGCTGCATCGGATGCATGATCATGGTCGGCCCCAGATCATTGATCCAGAAATAGTCGCTCTGGCGGTAGCGCAGTGTACGGACCTGTTCCAGTGCAGCGCGCTGTGCCTGTTCAGTCGTCATCTGGCCGCCTATTTCCAGGCGATGGTAATGGTCGAAGATGCCCGCGGCTGTTTCCACCACGTTTCGGGTCATCTCCTGCTTGCCCTTGTAGAGGTCCTCGCGAACCTGCTGGATCATGAGCATGCCCAACACGAAGAGCATCAGCGTCGCGACGACGGGTATGAGCCAAAGCCTTTTACTGATGGGGTACTTGCGCAACAGATTCATTTGGTTACTCCCAGTGCAGCTTTCGATTTCTTGTAATGGCAACGGCCGACCTTTCCGGAATCGGGTGTATCCGGAGGCGCTTCTTCGAGCAGGCCGTTTGCAAACTCCCAATAGCTTTTCGGCTGCCCCTGGCTAAAAATGAGCCCCCACTAAAGTCGAGGGTGGAATTAACTTGTCCGCCGTCGGTCAGATCAGCGGCCTGGCCAAGCGCTAGGCGCCTTCCTTTTGTTGTTTTCGAGTGCGATGGGCTTCATCGCTGATGGGGAATAGATGGATCTTTGGCTTGCGGTACAAGCGCTGATACTCGGTGTCGTAGAAGGCATCACTGAATTTCTTCCAATCTCCAGCACTGGCCACCAGATCATCGTTGCCGACCTGATCGGTTTTGGCGGCGAGCGGGCGATTGCTTTCAATATCATCATCCAGCTGGCCGCGATTCTCGCGGTCGTCTGGCAGTATCGAGACAGGGTGCTGGGCGTGATAGTTGGGTTGCCCAAGGAACGTCCGGCTCAGAATTTCACGCTCAACCTGCTGGTGGCCTTCATTCCCGCGGCCGTGCTGGGGGTCGCATTCGCCGACCTGATCCACGAATACCTGTTCAACCCCATCACCGTCGCCACGGCACTGGTCATCGGTGGGGTGATCATGCTCTGGGCTGAGCGACGCGACCACAGCGTCCAGGCCGAGACTGTCGACGACATGAACTGGAAGCTGGCATTGAAGGTGGGTTTCGCGCAGTGCCTGGCGCTGGTACCGGGCACATCCCGTTCCGGCTCGACCATTATCGGAGGCTTGCTATTTGGTCTGTCCCGCAAGGCGGCAACCGAGTTCTCGTTCTTCCTGGCCATGCCGACAATGGTCGGAGCGGCGGTTTATTCCGGCTACAAGTATCGCGATCTGTTCCAGCCGTCCGATCTGCCCGTATTTGCAATCGGTTTCGTCACATCGTTCGTGTTCGCGATGCTCGCCGTCCGGGCTCTGCTCAAGTTCATCGGCAATCACAGCTATGCCACATTCGCCTGGTACCGGATCATCTTCGGCATCGTGATTCTTGCGACCTGGCAGTTCGGCATCATCGATTGGAGCACCGCTCAAGGCTGACCGACCACGCGGGCCTTTTCGTGTAGCAGAAGCCCTGCCGGATAGGCGGGGCTTTTTCATGTTTCGTTTTGGGGCAACCGCCGCTCTACGCTCTCTCGGATATGCCTGTTCGGCCGCTTCCAGGCCGCCCGGATTGCTCAGCCAAGCCGTGTGCGGCATGCGGCTGCTGCGTTCGGGGCGGCTCTTTCTGCCGGGGTGACTTCTGTCTATCGAGCCACTAGAATGCTTGCCCATTCTGGGGCCGGAACGCCCGGCTTATGTCTGTGCAACGAGGAAAATCCATGCAAGTTTCTGTTGAAAGCACCTCCGCTCTTGAGCGCCGCATGACCATTGGCGTGCCGGTCGAGCGCATCGAGACCGAAGTCAACAAGCGTCTGCAACAGACCGCCAGTCGTGCCAAGATCCCAGGCTTCCGTCCCGGCAAGGTGCCGATGAGCGTCATCCGCCAGCGCTATGAAGCCGCTGCGCGTCAGGAAATCCTCGGAGACCTCATCCAGGCGACCTTCTACGAAGCCATCGTCGCCGAGAAGCTGAATCCAGCCGGCGCTCCGTCCGTCGAGCCCAAGGTGTTCGAGAAGGGCAAGGATCTTGAGTACGTTGCCACCTTCGAGGTGTTTCCGGAGTTCGAGGTCGTCGGTCTGGACAAGATCGAGGTCGAGCGCCTGCAGGCGGACGTCACCGATGCCGACATCGACAATATGCTGGACATCCTGCGCAAGCAGAACACCCGTTACGAAACGACTGACCGCGCTGCCGAGAACGGCGATCAGGTGAATATCGATTTCGTGGGCAAGATCGATGGCGAAGCGTTCGCAGGCGGCTCCGCCAAAGGGACTCAGCTGGTGCTGGGCTCCGGTCGCATGATTCCTGGCTTCGAGGACGCTCTGGTGGGCGCGAAGGCGGGTGAAGAGCGCGTCATCAACCCGACTTTCCCTGAGGATTACCAGAACCTCGATCTGGCCGGCAAGACCGCTGAGTTCACCGTGACGGTCAACAGTGTGGCGGCTGCTCAGTTGCCGGAGCTGAACGACGAATTCTTCGCTCAGTTCGGTGTGCAGGAAGGCGGGCTTGAAGGCTTCCGTGCCGAAGTGAAGAAGAACATGGAGCGAGAGCTGCGCCAGGCCATCAAGAACAAGGTGAAGAACCAAGTGATGGAAGGCCTGGTGGCCAACAATCCGATCGAAGTGCCCAAGGCGCTGATCGATAACGAAGTGAATCGTCTGCGCGTCCAGGCCGTCCAGCAGTTCGGTGGCAACATCAAGCCCGATCAGCTGCCGGCTGAACTTTTTGCGGAGCAGGCCAAGCGTCGCGTGCTGCTGGGTCTGATCGTGGCTGAAGTGGTCAAGCAGAAAGAGCTCAAGCCGGACGAGAATCGCGTTCGCGAACTGATCGAGGAAATGGCCTCGGCCTATCAGGAGCCCGAGCAGGTGGTGGCCTGGTACTACAAGAACGCTGAGCAGTTGAACGAAGTGCGTTCGGTTGTGCTCGAAGAGCAAGTTGTAGATACTGTTCTGCAGCAGGCCAAGGTCACCGACAAGACGGTGTCCTATGAAGAAGCGGTCAAGCCTGCGGAAGCCCCGCAAGCCGCCTGATCTCTTCCATTTTCTCGAGTGCACAAACATAAGCCAGCCTCGTGCTGGCTTATGTGTTTGAGGCATGACATAGGGAGTATCGTTGGAACATGTCCCGCAATTCTTTCATGCAGGCTCCGGATGTTCAGGCCGCAGGTGGTCTGGTCCCGATGGTTATCGAGCAGTCCGCTCGTGGCGAACGCGCCTATGACATCTATTCCCGACTTCTCAAGGAGCGGGTGATTTTCATGGTGGGGCAGGTCGAGGACTACATGGCCAACCTCATCGTCGCTCAGCTGCTTTTTCTCGAGGCGGAAAACCCGGAGAAGGACATCCACCTGTACATCAATTCCCCCGGCGGATCGGTGACAGCAGGCATGTCCATCTACGACACCATGCAGTTCATCAAGCCTGATGTCTCGACCATCTGTATCGGTCAGGCCTGCAGCATGGGTGCACTGCTGCTCGCTGGCGGTGCAGCGGGCAAGCGTTACTGCCTGCCTCACTCTCGCATGATGATTCACCAGCCGCTGGGCGGATTCCAGGGGCAGGCGTCGGACATCGAAATCCACGCGCGCGAGATCCTGACGATCCGCGAGAGGCTGAACAAAGTGCTGGCTCAGCATACCGGGCAGCCCATCGACGTCATTGCGCGTGACACCGATCGTGACAATTTCATGAGCGGTGACGAGGCCGTGAAGTACGGCCTGATCGATCAGGTCCTGACCCACCGTCAGCTGGCGGTCTGATCTGCATGGCCGTCGGTTCGACGGCCTTCCCTTGGGCTTGAAAAAGCCCACGATTGCCTTCATCTTCTTTTTCCAAGCTTTCCCGATTGGATCGATCGAATGACTGATACCCGCAACGGCGAGGATTCCGGCAAACTGCTTTATTGCTCCTTCTGTGGCAAAAGCCAGCATGAAGTGCGCAAGTTGATTGCCGGTCCCTCCGTTTTCATCTGCGACGAGTGCGTCGACCTGTGCAATGACATCATTCGTGAAGAGGTCCAGGAAGCACAGGCCGAGAGCAGCTCGCACAAGCTCCCTGCGCCTAAGGAAATCAGCGGCATTCTCGACCAGTACGTCATTGGTCAGGAACGTGCCAAGAAGATCCTGGCGGTGGCTGTCTACAATCACTACAAGCGGCTCAACCAGCGTGACCGTAAGGAAGAGGTCGAACTGGGCAAGAGCAACATCTTGCTGATCGGTCCGACCGGTTCGGGCAAGACCCTGCTTGCGGAGACGCTGGCACGCCTGCTCAACGTGCCGTTCACAATCGCCGATGCCACGACGCTGACCGAGGCCGGTTACGTGGGCGAGGACGTCGAGAACATCATTCAGAAGCTGCTGCAGAAGTGCGACTACGATGTCGAGAAGGCTCAGATGGGCATTGTCTACATCGATGAGATCGACAAGATCTCGCGCAAGTCGGATAACCCTTCGATCACTCGCGACGTGTCGGGCGAGGGGGTGCAGCAGGCGCTGCTCAAGTTGATCGAGGGAACCGTGGCCTCCGTTCCTCCGCAAGGAGGGCGCAAGCATCCACAGCAGGAGTTTCTGCAGGTGGACACGCGCAACATCCTGTTCATCTGTGGCGGCGCCTTCGCCGGATTGGAGAAGGTCATCCAGGCGCGCTCCACGCAGGGCGGGATTGGCTTCAGTGCCGAGGTGCGCAGCAAGGACCCGGGCAAGAAGGTCGGAGAAGCGCTTCGTGCAGTTGAGCCTGACGATCTGGTCAAGTTCGGCCTGATCCCGGAGTTCGTCGGTCGCCTACCGGTGATCGCGACGCTGGACGAACTCGACGAACCGGCCCTGATTCAGATTCTCACCGAGCCGAAGAATGCGCTGACCAAGCAGTATGCCAAGCTGTTCGAACTCGAGGGGGTTGAGCTGGAATTCCGCACGGACGCGCTCAAGGCCATCGCAGCGCGGGCTTTGGAGCGCAAGACGGGGGCGCGTGGTTTGCGTTCGATTCTTGAGGGCGTATTGCTGGATACCATGTACGAGATTCCGTCTCAGAAGGATGTCAGCAAGGTTGTCATCGATGAGAGTGTGATCGAGGGCACGTCCAAGCCCTTGCTGATCTACGAGAACAGCGAGCCGCCTGCCAAGGCTGCGCCTGAGGCGTAAAGAGCGAAGGGGCCCTCGGGCCCCTTTGCATTTATTGCCTTCTTGTTTTTTAACGGGCGCGCCCCCATCTTAGTTTTCATGGGTGCGCCCGTCCGTTTACCGCCGCAAGGCCGTCGTAGAGCTGAATTATGAAGACAATCGTCGAACTGCCCCTCTTGCCCCTGCGCGATGTCGTGGTTTATCCGCATATGGTCATTCCGCTTTTCGTGGGCCGCGAGAAGTCCATCGAGGCTCTGGAGTCCGCCATGGCCGGCGACAAGCAGATCCTGCTCGTGGCGCAACGGAACCCGGCCGACGACGATCCAGCCGAAGACGCCCTGTATCGCGTCGGTACGGTCGCTACCGTATTGCAGTTACTGAAATTGCCTGACGGCACCGTAAAGGTGTTGGTCGAGGGCGAGCAGCGCGGTGCAATCGAAAGCTTTTTCGAGGTTGAGGAGCACTGCCGTGCCAAGGTCAGCCTCATTGAAGAGGCGGAAGTCGATGAGCGCGAGGCGGAAGTCTTCACCCGCAGCCTGCTCAGTCAATTCGAACAGTATGTGCAATTGGGTAAAAAGGTACCGGCCGAGGTGCTTTCCTCGCTGACCGGAATCGAAGATCCGTCGCGTCTGGTCGACACCATGGCCGCCCATATGGCCTTGAAGATCGAGCAGAAGCAGGAAATTCTCGAGGTCACCGAGCTGCCGGCGCGGGTAGAGCATGTCTTGGCTCTGCTGGACGCGGAAATAGACCTGCTGCAAGTCGAGAAGCGTATCCGCGGGCGCGTCAAGAAGCAGATGGAGCGTAGCCAGCGCGAGTACTACCTCAACGAGCAGATGAAGGCGATCCAGAAGGAGCTCGGTGACCTCGACGAGGGCCACAACGAGATCGATGACCTGAAAAAGCGCATCGAGAACGCGGGGCTGAGCAAGGACGCCTACGCCAAGGCGCAAGCCGAACTCAACAAGCTCAAGCAGATGTCGCCAATGTCCGCAGAAGCCACTGTGGTGCGGACGTACATCGACTGGTTGGTCAATGTGCCCTGGAAGGCTGCGAGCAAGGTGCGTCTCGACCTGGCCAAGGCCGAGCAGGTGCTCGACGCTGACCATTATGGGCTCGAAGAGGTCAAGGATCGCATCCTCGAGTACCTGGCTGTGCAGAAGCGCGTCAAGAAACTGAAGGGGCCGGTCCTGTGTCTGGTCGGCCCGCCCGGGGTGGGCAAGACCTCGCTGGCCGAGTCGATCGCGCGTTCGACCAATCGCAAGTTCGTTCGCATGGCCCTGGGTGGCGTGCGTGACGAGGCTGAGATTCGCGGCCATCGGCGCACCTATATCGGCTCCATGCCAGGGCGTCTTATCCAGAAGATGACCAAGGTCGGCGTACGCAACCCGCTGTTCCTGCTCGATGAAATCGACAAGATGGCCAGCGACATGCGCGGTGACCCTGCCTCGGCACTACTCGAGGTGCTGGACCCCGAGCAGAACCACAATTTCAACGACCATTATCTGGAGGTCGACTACGACCTTTCGGACGTCATGTTCATCTGCACCGCGAACTCGATGAACATCCCTGCGCCGCTTCTTGATCGGATGGAGGTCATTCGTCTGCCCGGCTATACGGAAGACGAGAAGGTCAACATCGCCATTCGCTATCTGGTTCCCAAGCAGGTCAAGGCGAATGGGTTGAAGGAAAGCGAACTGGCGTTCCAGGAGCAGAGCATACGTGACGTCATTCGCTACTACACACGCGAGGCCGGTGTGCGGAGCCTCGAGCGTCAACTGGCGAAGGTCTGCCGCAAGGTGGTCAAGGAGCATGCGGCGGAAAAGCGCTTCCACGTGACGGTTACACCTGATTCGCTCGAACACTTCCTCGGCGTGCGCAAGTTCCGCTATGGGCTCGCCGAGCAGCAGGATCAGATTGGTCAGGTTACTGGTCTGGCCTGGACCCAGGTGGGTGGCGAGCTGCTGACCATCGAAGCGGCCGTCGTCCCTGGCAAGGGTCGGCTGACCAAAACTGGCTCGCTCGGCGAAGTCATGGGGGAGTCGATTACCGCCGCGCTGACGGTAGTGCGAAGCCGCGCGCGCAGCCTGGGTATCGCGCCGGACTTCCATGAGAAGCAGGATATCCATATCCACGTCCCCGAAGGGGCCACGCCGAAGGATGGACCTAGCGCCGGCATTGGCATGTGTACGGCACTGGTTTCTGCACTGACGCAGATTCCTGTGCGTGCCGATGTTGCCATGACCGGAGAGATCACCTTGCGTGGTCAGGTGCTCGCTATCGGTGGGCTGAAGGAGAAATTGCTCGCGGCTCACAGGGGCGGAATCAAGACGGTCATCATCCCCGAAGAAAATCAACGTGATCTGAAAGAGATTCCTGAAAATATTAAGCAGGACCTGCAGATTAAACCGGTAAAGTGGATTGACGAGGTCCTGCAAATTGCGCTGCAATACGCGCCGGAGCCCTTGCCCGATGCGGCTCCCGAGATTGTTGCAAAGGACGACAAGCGCGAGCCTGATTCCAAGGAGCGAATCAGCACGCATTAGTCTGGAAGGCCACGTTGACACACTTCAGGCGCCCTTGTTTAATCGGCCTCTTGTGTCATAGCCATCTAGCACCGCTTTGCTTACACCCGAAAATTAAAGATACGACTCAACAGAAATAAGGGGACTTAGAGTGAACAAGTCGGAACTGATCGATGCTATCGCTGCATCTGCTGATATTCCAAAAGCTGTTGCTGGCCGCGCGCTGGATGCAGTGATCGAGTCTGTCACCGGCGCCCTGAAGGCTGGTGACTCTGTCGTGCTGGTCGGTTTCGGCACTTTCGCCGTCAAAGAGCGCGCCGCACGTACTGGCCGCAACCCGCAGACTGGCAAGCCGATCAACATCGCTGCCGCCAAGATCCCGGGCTTCAAAGCTGGCAAGGCCCTGAAAGACGCTGTCAACTAAGCGTTTTCGATCCCGTCGAGGCCTATTGGGCTTCGACTGGGGCGGAGAGGCGCACAGGCCTGGCCTGTAACGCCAAGGCTTGGGGAACGTCATCCGCTCCAAAGCTCCGAGAAGGCGCATCCCAGGATGCGCCTTTCGTTTATCTGGTTATCACCGACGTCACGTAAGGCACCACGTGGCTGCTCCTCGGGGGATGCATGCTTCAGAACATCAGGGACAACTCTCAGGGGTTGATCGCCAAGACCATCATCGGCGTCATCGTTGTGCTGCTGGCGTTGACCGGTTTCGACGCGATCTTCAATGCTGCAGGGAACAAGCAGAACGTTGCCGAGGTGAATGGTGATCCCATTTCCCGCTACGACCTCGAGCAGGCCGTCAACATGCAACGTCGCCAGCTTGCGCAGCAGCTGGGGCGTGATTTCGATGCATCCATGCTCGACGACAAGTTGCTGCGTGAAGCAGCACTGAACGGGCTCGTCGATCGCATGCTGCTGCTTCACGCGGCGCGCGAGGCCGATTTCGCCTTCTCCACGCAGGCGCTTGACCAGCTCATTCTGCAGACGCCGGAATTCCAGGTCGATGGCAAGTTCGATGCGGCGCGCTTTGACCAGGTCATCCAGCAGATGGGCTATTCGCGTCTGCAGTTCCGCCAGTTGCTTGAGCAGGAAATGCTGATCGGTCAGCTGCGTGCAGGCATTTCGGGCACCGGTTTCGTGACGGACCAGCAGGTCGATAACTTTGCGCGGCTCGAAATGCAGACCCGCGACTTCGATGCGCTGACTGTTCCAGCGGCTACCGATGCCGTCCAGGTGACGGACGAGGAGATACAGGCCCATTACCAAGAGCATTCCGATCGTTACCGTTCGCCGGAGCAGGTCGTCCTTGAGTACGTCGAGCTCAGCAAGGATGCCTTCTTCGATCAGGTCGAAGTCGATGAAAAAGCTTTGCAGGCGCTCTATGAAAAGCAGGTCGCCAACCTGGCGGAGCAGCGTCGTGCCGCACATATCTTGATCGAGACCGGCGAGCTGTCCGATGAGCAGGCCAAGGCCAAGCTCGAAGAAGTCGCCAAGCGGCTGCAGGCCGGAGAATCGTTTGCGGATCTCGCCAAGGAATTCTCGCAGGATCCTGGTTCGGCAAGCGAGGGCGGCGACCTTGGGTACGCGGGTCCTGGCGTCTACGATCCGGCGTTCGAGGAGGCGCTCTACGCCCTGCAGGAGGGCGAGGTTTCGCAGCCGGTGAAGACCGAGTTCGGCTGGCACCTGATCAAGTTGCTCGGCGTGCAATCGCCTGAGGTGCCGACGCTGGAAAGCATGAAGCCGCAACTGATGCGCGAGCTCAAGGCCCAGCAGGTCGAACAGCGCTTTGTCGAAGCATCCAAACAGCTTGAGGATTCTGCATTCGAATCGTCGGATCTGGCGCAGCCGGCCCAGGAGCTTGGGCTGAAGGTCGAAACCACCCCGGCATTCGGTCGTGAGGGTGGTGAGGGCATTGCAGCGAACCGCCAGGTTCTACAGGCCGCGTTCAGCGACGAGGTATTGGTCGATGGCGCCAACAGCGCGTTGATCGAACTGGATCCGGATACGGTCGTCGTGGTGCGAGTCAAGCAGCACATGCAGCCTGAGCAGCGCCCTCTGGATGAGGTGCGTGAGAGCATCGTCGAGCAGCTGCGCAAGCAGAAAGCAGCGGAGCAGGCACGCCAGAATGGCGAGGCGATGTTGGCGAAGCTGCGCGAAGGTGGCCAGGTCGACGGTAAGTGGGAGACCCACGAAGCCGCAACCCGTGCGCAGGATGGCATCGCCCCGGCCGTGCTGCAGACCGTATTCCGTATGCCGCGTCCCGCTGAAGGCGGCAGCCCGACGTTTGCGGGCCAGTCGCTGGATAATGGAGATTACGTGGTCTTGCGTCTGAAGGGCGTCAATGAGCCCGAGCAGGCCCTGTCGGACGAAGAGCGCCGCAACTATCGACGCTTCCTTGCTTCGCGTATCGGTCAGCAGGACTTCGAATCGTTCCGCAAGAAGGAACAGGCTGAGGCCGAAATCGAGCGTTTCTGATTCCAGGTCTGGTCAACGCCATCTCCGTTGCTCGCTGAACGGAGATGGCTCCGGCGGGGGAGTGGGCGTCTGGCATAAGCCAGGCAAACACTCCCCCGTTGCGTTTCGGCCGTTAGATGATCACGCCCTGGCTGCGCAGGTAGTCGTCATAGCTACCACTGAAGTCGGTAATGCCGTTCTCCGAGAGTTCGATGATGCGCGTGGCCAGCGAGGAAACGAACTCGCGGTCGTGACTGACGAAAATCAGCGTGCCGGGGTAGTTCTCCAGGGCCAGGTTCAGCGCTTCGATCGATTCCATATCGAGGTGGTTGGTCGGCTCATCCATCACTAGCACGTTCGGTTTGGCGAGGATCAGTTTGCCGAACAGCATCCGCCCTTGCTCGCCACCGGAAATCACCTTCACGGACTTCTTGATCTCATCGTTGGAGAACAGCATGCGGCCCAGGGTGCCGCGTACCAGCTGCTCGCCGCCGGACGTCCACTGCGACATCCAGTCGAACAGGCTCATGTCCTGCTCGAAGTCCTCGGCGTGGTCTTGGGCGAAGTAGCCTACGTCGGCGCTTTCAGCCCACTTCACTTCGCCGCTGGTGGCCGGCATGTCACCGACCAGGGTTCGCAGCAAGGTGGTCTTGCCGATGCCGTTGGGGCCGATGATCGCGATGCGTTCGCCGGCCTCGATCTGCATGGAGAGATTCTTGAACAGCGGTACGCCGTCGTAGCCCTGGGCGACTGCTTCCAGGGTGACCGCCTGGCGGTGCAGTTTTTTCTGCTGCTCGAAACGGATGAACGGGCTCACGCGGCTGGACGGCTTGACTTCGTCGAGCTGGATCTTGTCGATCTGACGCGCCCGGCTGGTGGCCTGTTTGGCCTTGGACGCGTTCGCCGAAAAGCGGCTGACGAACTGCTGGAGTTCGGCGATCTGCGCCTTCTTCTTCGCATTGTCGGCCAGCAGACGCTCGCGCGCTTGCGTGGCTGCCGTCATGTACTCGTCATAGTTGCCCGGGAACAGGCGCAACTCGCCATAGTCCAGATCGGCCATGTGAGTGCAGACCGAGTTCAGGAAGTGGCGGTCGTGGGAAATGATGATCATGGTGGAGTTGCGCGCGGTGAGCACGGTTTCCAGCCAGCGGATGGTATTGATGTCGAGGTGGTTGGTCGGCTCGTCGAGCAACAGCACCTCGGGATCGGCAAACAGCGCCTGCGCAAGCAGCACGCGCAGCTTCCAGCCGGGCGCGACTGCGCTCATCGGGCCGAAATGCTGGTCCAGCGGAATCCCCAGCCCGAGCAGCAGTTCGCCAGCGCGCGATTCGGCTGTGTAGCCGTCGTACTCGGCGAACTGGACTTCGAGTTCAGCGACCTTCATGCCATCGTCTTCGCTCATTTCCGGCAGCGCATAGATGCGGTCGCGTTCGGCCTTGACCTGCCAGAGCTCCTCGTGCCCCATGATCACGGTGTCGATCACCGAGAAGTCTTCATACGCGAACTGGTCCTGGCGCAGCTTGCCCAGGCGCGTATTGGGTTCGAGCATGACTTGGCCGGCCGATGGTTCGAGTTCGCCGCCAAGAATCTTCATGAAGGTCGACTTGCCGCAACCGTTGGCGCCGATCAGACCATAGCGATTGCCGTTGCCGAACTTGACGGACACGTTCTCGAATAGCGGCTTGGCGCCGAACTGCATGGTGATGTTGGCGGTAGAAATCAAGGGTCTGTCCTGCGTGCTGTATGACGGTGTTTAAGAGGGCTGGTGCGTGGGCGGCCGTTGGCGTGCGCGTTGCGCGCAGAGGGCGGCGCTGCTGGCAGAGGGATGTGGTTGCGTGGCAACAGGGCTTTGCTCGCCGAGGAGCTTGCTGCGGCGCAAAGGGGCGTTATGGTAACACTTGCCGTGCCCGAGTTCAGCCCGCCGTTTATGCAGCAAGTGCCACCCGAGGCTATGAGGGGCTCAGGCGGATTAATCCACAGAATCTGTGGACAACCCGGTGCATAGAAGCGTTACGCCGAGCTGCAGCGCCCATGCGCAGCGGCTTTGCGCTGGATTGCTCATCCTCTGACCAGCCAAAAAAGGTTGGCTGGTCAATAGGTTAGTGTTAGATGGGGTGCCGTGTCGGCACCTTTACTGGAACAGCTGACGCAACCCGCTTGGCACTACGCCGGTCCAGCGCTTGAACGAGCGGCGGAAGTTTGCCGTGTCGTTGAAGCGTAGGTAGGCGGCAACTTCTTCGTTGGTGAAGCCGCGGGTTTGGTACAGATACAGCGCAACGTGCTTGCGCACACGGTCGAGTTCCGCCTGGAAGTGTGTGCCGTGCTTCTGCAGCTTTCGCTTGAGCGTGGCAGGGCTGAGGCCGAATGCCTGGGCGACCCGCTCGAGGTTGAGCGGTTCGCGGATATGTACGTGGAGGTAGTCGTACAGCTCGTCAATGAAGCTGCTGCGCCAGGCGAGCCCGGCAAGACTGTTCTGCTCGGCCACATGCCCGGCGGTCGCCGAAGCATGCGGCCAGGCTTCGTGCAGGCAGCTATAAGGCAGACTCATCATCGTCATCTGGCTATCGAAGGTCAGCGCTTCGCCAAGATGGACCCAGTACTGTTCGATGTGCCGTGGTTGCGCGAAATCGAAGTGGAAGCGCCAGGGCAGGCGCTTGCCGGCTAGCTGCCGGCTCATGGCGACGACCGAGGTGACGCCGGCCTCGGCGAGGAATGGCCACTGTTCACCCGCGCCGCAACAATCGAGCCAGTAAAGATGAGCCTGGTGCTCATCGAACAACAATCGCGGCGTCAGCAGTGGACTCAGCAGCGAGCGCAGTCGCTGCAGCCGCTCGAGTGCCTGCAGCAGGTTGCAGGCATGGCTCAGCGCATGGCTGGCCTCACCGTAGTGCCCCGGCAGCAAGCGTTGCCCGAACAGAAAGCTGCTGTCGTCGGCATCGAGCAGGCGCCGGGCATTGGCGATAAGGGTGAAGAACTGTGCCGGGCTGAGTTGTGCGCCTCCGCAGGTGATGTCTTCGTAGAACAGACCAGTGCCCCGCAACAGCTTGTGGCTGTCCTGTCCGCGTGACAGCGCGAGGTCGATGAGCACCGCTGGCTGATGGTGCGCGGCGATAAAGCGGGTGTCGCATTCGTAGCTGGGCATCGCCTGGCCTCAGGCGCAGCGGGGCAGGGTCTGCTTGGCCCCCGCCAGGCGTAGGTTGAGGGCCTGCAGCAGCTCATCCGCATTCTCGTCAACGGCCATGAGCGCTGAGCTCGTAGCGTGCAGATGGAGGCGTTCGCCATGACGTGACGTCCGGTGCGCAAGACTGGCGACCGCCGCTTCGAGCTCACCGGCGATGGTCTGCGCCTGGCGCTCTCCGGTGTTCGGCAGCAGCGCGACGAAGCGATCGCCGGCGAGCCGGCAGAGGAGGTCGTGGCGGCGCAGGTTCAGCAGTAGCAACTGTGCGACGGCCTGCAGCACCGCATCGCCTTCGGCCGGCCCGTAGCGGTGATTGATCGCGGCAAAATCATCCAGATCGACAGCGACGAGCGAAAGCGGCTGCTCATCCTCGCGGGCCTGTGACAGCGCACGCTGCACCTGCTGACGCAGATACTCGGCCGCGCCCAGCGGGGTCAGCTTGTCGAACAACCGGTGCTCGCGAAAGTGCTTTTCCCGCTTGCTCATCTGCTGGCTGATGGCGCGCTGTTCCTGGTTCAGGTGGTAGATGCCGAACGTCAGCAGGATCAG